>Ga0209515_10010025_pt1 | contig 10653 bp, 9 predicted proteins | sample Subgroupgradi54m_FD_187454 | JGI IMG/M metagenome (GOLD analysis project Ga0209515, IMG submission 187454) | Subsurface groundwater microbial communities from S. Glens Falls, New York, USA - GMW60B uncontaminated upgradient, 5.4 m (SPAdes)... ...
ACCCGGCGTGGGCGCATTGCCGGGACTTCCATACGATCCATAGCTTGCCGGTGACGCACCCTGATAGGCTGCCGGAGTCGTGCCACCGGAAGAGCCGCCCGCGCCGGGGGTAGGGGCGTATCCCGGGGTCGGGGCGTTATACACGCCAGGCGAGGATGCCTGGCTCTGGCTTCCGCCCTGCGAACCGGCCACGGGCGGCGGCGACGGGAAATCCGGCGGTGAGGAAGGATACGATGACGGCGGCCGCAATGGGGACGGCGTCTGCCCCCCGGCGAAATCGTCCCGTCGCAATTGACCTTGCTGATCGACGGGATGCGGCAAGCCGCCGGGGAAAGGCGGCGTGCCGGGAGTAAGCCCGGTGGGCGAAGCATTGCCGCTATAAACGCCGGGCCGCACGGTATCGTAGTTCAATGGCGTCGCGGGTCCGGAGGAGGAACTCGGCGAGCCTCCGGGATACATCGCTCCCGGCGTCGGAGGAACGGAAGGGCCGCTGGAGCTCGGCAGGGATCCTGATCCGGAGCCGCCGTACGGACTTGGACTGCCGTTCTGGCTTGAGCCGGCCAATGGACTCTGGCCGCCCGATTGGCCCGGACTGCTGTACCGGCCCGAGCCGCCGAAGCCGTTTTCGCTGGGACTGCTATTGGGGCGGTAGGGCGGAGCGTGCCGTCCCGAATCCGTGGAATAGCCATTGCTGGACGGTGGACCGCTGCTTTGTCCCGGTCGGCCGGTACTGGGGCCGGAGATCATATCACCGGAATTCGCGGAGGGATGATAGCCCGTGGAACTCGGAAAGCTGGACGCATTCGAATTCGGCTGGGAAACCGGCCGCCCGCCGCCGACGCTGGTATCGATGCGAGGCAGTTGCGGACGCGGAGGCCGTTGCGCCGGCAGCGCGCCAGGTCCAGGCCCGCCCTGCGGCCCGCCGGCCGGAGGCCGGGCATAGTCCTGCGGCGTGGTGTTGATGAAGTTGGGATTGACGGGCGCCTGATTCGGGTTGGGCCGGTGGTTGGCGGGAGTCGTGTTCACGAACCCGTCGCGCCCGAAGCTGGACGGGGTGCGGTTCTCGAACATGGTGGGCCGGGCCGCGGGCGGAGAATTGGCGCCGGGCGCGGGACGAGGGGCATGCGCGGGACGATTGGGTTGCGCTGCATTGGCTGGCGCAGGATTGGCCGGGGGAGGAGGCGCTCGATGCGCCCCTGGGTTATTGCGGATACGCGGCATTGGGTCCTTTCAAAGTGGCCTATAACCATTCGACCCTCCGGGAAAACCGGAGGGCATAGCATCTGCTCAAGGTGAAAGATACCGAGCCGGGCGCGTGTATTTGGTAGGATAGGCCGCCGGACCCGGGTAAGGATTACGGCCCGCGGGCAATTTTAGGCTTGCTGAAAGGAAACCGGCGGAGTGGAGCGCAGGGAGCTTCCTTTGGGATTACAAGGTTTGGCCCGCAGGGAGGGTCGGATTGTGGATTCTAGAGGAGGACCGGCTAGAGAAGGACCGGCGCGTCCGGCAATTCGTTCACGTCTTCGCCGCGGCGCGGGAAATGGGTGCGCAGATGCGCGCCCACGGCCTCGATACCGGCGATGACTCCGGATTCAAAACGACCCGCGCGGAATTCCAGTTCCATGGCCTGGCAGATCCGTTCCCAGCCGTCCGCGCCCACCTTGGCATGCACGCCCCGGTCCGCGATGATTTCCACATCCCGGTCCGCCAGCAACAGGTAGATGAGCACACCGTTGTTCGCTTCCGTGTCCCAAATCCGCAAGTCCGCGAAGACCTGCACGGCCCGTTCCCGCGCGGTTACCCCATGGAACAGGGGTCCGGTGTGCAGGGAAGCCTCCACGGCGAAGCGCACCTCTCCGTGATGATCCGCTTCCGTGGCCGCGATGGCCTTGGTGATGCGATCCAGGGACGCGGCCGGAAAAATCCGGCGCGCTTCGGGCCTGCCGACCCAGAGATGGCGGAGGATGCGGGATAGGTTCATAGGGTCTTCCGGGGAGAATGCAAAATGAAAAAGTCAAAATGCAAAATGGAAAATGGAAAACAGGGTGGCTTCGCCGGTAAGCGTGAGGCCCGTGGAAGCGCACTTCGCAGAAAGCGGCGAAGCGGCAGTTGATCGCCCTGCCGTTGGCCCGAGCCGCCCCTCTTATTTTTGACTTTTAACTTTTGCATTTTACCATTTGAGTTCTATCTCCGGCGTCTACCATTTCCCCGACGCGCCGCCGCCGCCGAAGCCGCCGCCGCCGCCGGAGAATCCCCCGCCGGAAAAGCCGCCACCGCCACCGGAAAACCCGCCCCCGCCGAAACCGCCATAGCCGCCGCCGAATCCCCCGCCCCGGCCGTTGCCGCCCATCATGGCGAAGAGCAAGGCGACGACGCCGGACGCCACGCCCAGGAACACCGAACCCAGGATCAACCAGGCCAATACGCCCACGACGCCGCCGGAGAGGAATCCGCCGCGGAAGCGGCCCAGGGACGAACGCAGCATTCCGGTGAGGATGAAGGCGGCGATGAACAGGCCCGTGCCGAAGCGATTGCCGCCGCGCCGGATCCCGAAGTTATGCTGCGGCGCCGGGGCCGGAAGGGATTCGCCGCTGACTACTTTGATCACCGCTTCCACGCCCGCGCGGATGCCGCCCTCGAAGTCATCCTGCTGGAAATACGGGGTGATGATGTCGCTGATGATGCGCTTGGATACGAGATCCGAAAGCGCGCCTTCCAGGCCGTAGCCGACTTCCAGGCGCATGCTGCGGTCCTGCTTGGCCACCAGGAGGATGACGCCGTCATCGACTTTCTTGCGGCCCAGTTTCCAGGCCTCCGCCACGCGGATGGAATACTGTTCGATTTCCTCGGGCTGGGTGGTGGGCACGATGAGGACCGCGACCTGGCTGCCCTTCTGGGCTTCGAAGGCGGCGAGTTCCGCGTCCAGGCCGGCGGCCGTTTGCGGGCTCAAGGACCCGGTCAGGTCGACCACGTGGCCGGTGAGGGGAGGAACGGGAACAAGGTCCGCGGCGAGGGCGCGGGAAAGCAGGAGCAGGGGGAACAACAGGCAGAGGGCCAGGGTCCGCATCAGACGCACCCCCGGAGGCATGGCCTCAATGGGACGCCGGAGCGGCGGATGGTGTCGGACCCACAGGAGTGGGGGCGTTGAAATCCACCTTCGGCGCCGACGAGATGGCGTGTTCGTCCTCGACGGTGAAATTGGCCTTGGCATGCATGCCGAACCACTTGGCCGTGAAGTTGGAAGGGAAGGTGCGGACCTGGACGTTGTAGTCCCGGATCGATTCGATGTAGCGGTTGCGGGCCACGGTGATGCGGTTTTCCGTGCCTTCCAATTGGGCCTGGAGATCCCGGAAGGACGCGTCCGCCTTGATATTGGGATAGTTCTCGGCCACGACCATCAGGCGGCTCAGAGCGCCGGTCATGCTCTTTTGGGCGGTGATGAACTTGTTCATGGCCTGCTGATCGTTGACTAGTTCCGGCGTGGCCTGGATGGAGCCGACCCGGGCGCGCGCCTCGGTGACCTCGATCAGGACCTTCTCTTCATGGGCGGCATAGCCCTTGACGGTATTCACCAGATTCGGGACCAGATCGGCTCGGCGTTGGTACTGATTGACAACTTCTGACCATGCCGCTTTGGTGTCCTCGTCCTTGGATTGCAAGGAGTTGTAGCCGCAGCCGCCCAGCAGCAGGGCTGCGGTCAGAAGGGCCAGAGGCTTGAGGGATTTGGTCTTGACGGAATTCATTTTTGTGCTCCAGGTGATTGCTTTTAAGATAATAAATCTTATCTTTTGGCCCGCCCGACTCCCGCCGTGGAGACGCCGAGAAGGGTATTTCAAGGAAAGCATCGGGTTACATCCAAGTAACTTCGCACAGACTTTCAACCCAACCCAAAGCAAAGGCCGTCTATGTTTTTTCCGAACATGAAATCGCTCCGTTCCGGCATCATCCCCGTCCTGGCGATGGGTTTGACCTTTGGACTCATTGCCTGCAATAAAAAAGCTTCCGAGGCGGAAGACAAGGAAATCCTCATCGGCCACTACGGCTCGCTCACCGGCGCCACGGCCACCTTCGGCCAAAGCGCCCAGAAGGGCATCGATATGGCGATCGAAGCCATCAACACCAGCGGCGGCGTGCTCGGGAAGAAACTCCGGGTCATCACCGAGGACGACCAGGGCAATCCTATCGAAGCCCAGACCGCGGTCACCAAGCTCATCAACAAGGATCGCGTCGTGGCCGTGCTCGGCGAGATTGCGTCCTCCAACAGCCTCGCGGCCGCGCCCGTGGCCCAGCAGAACCGCATCCCCATGATCAGCCCGGGGTCGACCAATCCCAAGGTCACGGCAGTGGGCGACTACATCTTCCGCGTCTGTTTCATCGATCCTTTCCAGGGCCTGGTGATGGCCAAGTTCGCGGCCAACACCCTCAAGCTCAAGAACGTGGCCGTGCTGCGGGACATCAAGAGCGACTACTCCGTGGGCCTCGCCAACTTCTTTGTGGAGAACTTCACCAAAATGGGCGGCACCATCGTCACGGACATCAGCTACAGCCAGGGTGATAAGGACTTCACCGCCCAGCTCACGGCCATCAAGGCCAAGAACCCGGACGGCATCTTCGTCCCCGGCTACTATACGGAAGTGGGCCTTTTGGCGCGCCAGGCCCGCAAGCTCGGCATCAAGGTGACCTTGCTCGGCGGCGACGGCTGGGATTCTTCCAAGCTGTGGGAAATCGGCGGCGACGCCCTCAACGGTTGCTACTACTCCAACCACTACTCCGTGGACGACCCGAGCCCCATCCTGCAGAAGTTCGTCACCGACTACAAGGCCAAATACAAGGGCACCTCGGACAGCATCCCCGATGCCATGGCCGCCTTGGGCTATGACGCAGCCCTCGTCCTCGCGGACGCCATGAAGCGCGCCAACAGCTCCCGCCCGGACAGCGTGCGCGAAGCCCTGGCCCAGACCAAGGGGTTCATGGGCGTTACCGGCAACACCACCTTGGATTCCAACCGCAACGCCGTGAAGCCGGCCGTGGTGCTGGAAGTGGTCGTGGACGCCAAGGGCAACGGCAAGAACGTCTTCAAGGAAACCGTCTCGCCTTAACGGCAAAGCGGCGAAAGGGCGGACGGCTTCGGGGGTGAAGTCGGCCGCATAGGTCCGAGCGCATGGAGAGTTTCCTACAACAATTGATCAACGGGATTTCCCTGGGGAGCATCTACGCCCTGGTGGCTCTCGGCTATACCATGGTCTACGGCGTGCTGCGCCTGATCAACTTCGCCCACGGCGACGTGTATATGGTGGGCGCCTACTTCGGATATTACCTGTCCCGCTTCGTCCAGGGTCGGACTCCCGGCCACATGATCGACGCCCTGGTGGTCATGATCCTGTCCATGGCGGGCTGCGCCCTGGTAGGCGTGCTGATGGAGCGCCTGGCCTACCGGCCCGTGCGCAAGGCCTCGCGCCTCACCCTGCTCATCATCGCCATCGGCGTGTCCCTGCTCATCGAGAACGCGGGCCAGCTCATCTTCGGCGCGGATCCGAAATTCTTCCCCCAGCTCATCCCGGAGACCCATATCAAGATGGGCGGCCTGATGCTGACCAACCAGCAGGTGATCGTGCTCGTCACCGCGCTGGCCCTGATGATCCTGCTGAACCTCTTCATCTACCGCACCCGCACCGGCAAAGCCATGCGCGCCGTCTCCTTCAACCTGGACGCGGCCAAACTGATGGGCATCAATACCGACGGCATCATCGCCCTCACCTTCGCCCTGGGTTCGGCGATGGCGGCGGCGGGCGGCATCCTCGTCTCCATCAACATCCCCGGCATCGATCCCCTGATGGGCGTGATGACCGGCCTCAAGGCGTTCGTGGCCGCGGTGCTGGGCGGCATCGGCAACATCTTCGGCGCCGTATTGGGTGGGCTGATACTGGGCTTAGCCGAAGTGATGGTGGCGGGCTACGGCAGTTCCACGTACAGGGATGCGATCGCGTTTTTGATTTTGATCGTGATCTTGTTGTTCAAACCTTCGGGCCTTTTGGGTAAGGGGCAGGTTGAGAAGGTTTAGGTCGATGGGTAACAGTCAAAATGCAAAAGTTAAAATGCAAAATGAAGAGGGGCGGCTGCGACCAGCCCACAAAGGGCTGGGAGCCGGGAGCGAGCGATCGCGAGCGGTGTCGACCGCTACAACTGTTCCAACGGCGGAACATTCCGCAGACGCTTCCAAGGATCTCCTTTTAATGGCGAAGCCACTCTGTTTTCAACTTTGCATTTTGCATTTTGACTTTTGCATTTTGCCTTCTCACCAACAGGCCGCATGAAACGCCTCCTTTACATCCTCTCCGCCATCGCAGTCCTCCTTCTCCTCCATTGGGGCGTCGGCTCGCTGCTTCTCGACGGCCCCATCCGCCAAGGTCCGTACTATTACCAGATCATCATCCTGGCCGGCATCAACATCATCCTGGCGGTGAGCCTCAATCTGACCAACGGCATCGCGGGGCAATTCTCCATCGGCCATGCGGGTTTTTTCGCCGTGGGCGCATACGTGTCCGCCTCGGTGAGCTATTACGGAGGACCCGCCCTGCGCGGCATGCTGGCCTTCCTGCCCATGGTGGCGCAGGATTCCGTGGTGCTGCTGATCGCCTTGGCGGCCGCAGCCGTGGCCACGGCCCTGGCCGGATTGCTGGTGGGCATCCCGTCCCTGCGCCTGCGCGGCGACTACCTGGCCATCGTGACCTTGGGCTTCGGGGAAATCATCCGCGTGCTCATCCTCAACATCGACGCCGTGGGCGGGGCGCGCGGCTTCTCCGGCATCCCCAAGCTGAGCAATTTCTTCTGGGTGTACCTGCTGGCGGCAGCCACCATCGTCACGGTGTGGAACCTGCTGCGGTCCAGTTACGGCCGCGCCTTCCTGGCCATCCGCGAGAACGAGATCGCGGCCCAGGCCATGGGCATCGACGTCACTCGCCATAAGGTGCTGGCCTTCGTCATCAGTTCCATGTTCGCGGGCATGGCGGGCTGCCTGTTCGGCCATTACACCATGTATCTGCACACCAACTCCTTCACATTCGTGAAGTCCTTCGAGATCATCATCATGATCGCCATCGGCGGCCTGGGAAGCATTGAGGGCGCGGTGCTTGGAGCGGTGCTGCTCACCGTATTGCCGGAAGCCTTCCGCAGCTTCGACAGCTACCGGATGATCATCTATTCCCTGGCTTTGATTCTGATCATGATCTACCGGCCGCAGGGCATCCTGGGGCAGAAATCCCTGTTCGGACGCAAACGCGCGGGCAAGGGAACCGGGTCGGTGAACGGAACGAACGGCTCGGGTGATGCGCCGGCCAGCGCGGGCGCACGAGTATCGGCGGGCCAACCGTAATGGCCTTGCTGGAACTTAAGAAGGCCATGATCCGTTTCGGCGGCCTGGTCGCGGTCAAGGAACTGGACTTCGCCGTGCAGGAAGGCGAACTGTTCGGCCTCATCGGCCCCAACGGCGCGGGCAAGACCACGGTGTTCAACCTCATCACCGGCGTATACGCCCCCACTTCCGGCGACATCCTGTTCGACGGCAAGCCCATCCAGGGACAACCGCCCCACAAAATCGCCGGCGCCGGCATCGCCCGCACCTTCCAGAACATCCGGCTTTTCACGGGCATGTCCGTGATCGAGAACGTGATGGTCTCCAACCATATGCATTGCAAGGTGGGCGTGTTCGGGGCCGTCTTCCGCAGCGAAACCTGGAGCCGCGAAGAGCGCGAGTACCGGAACGAAGCCATGCGCCTTTTGGAGTTGTTCCAACTGGACAAGCTGGCCGATGAAGAGGCCACCAATCTGCCCTATGGATCCCAACGCCGCCTGGAAATCGCCCGCGCCCTTGCGACCAAGCCGCGCCTGCTGCTGTTGGACGAGCCCGCCGCGGGCATGAACCCGCAGGAATCCGCCGACCTGATGCGCATGATCCGCCGCCTGCGCGACGAATTCAAGGTGACCATCCTGCTGGTGGAGCACAATATGAAGGTGGTCATGGGCGTTTGCGAGCGCATCCAGGTGCTGGTGCATGGGGAAGGGATTGCGGTCGGGGATCCGGCTGCGATCAGGAAAGACCCTGCGGTGATTGAAGCGTATTTGGGGAAGGAATAACCCAAGCAGCCGGGTAGAAGTCAAAAATCAAAATGCAAAAGTTAAAAGCCAAAAATAAGAGGGGCGGCTCGTTCCTACGGCAGAGCATTCCGCAGCCGCTTTCAAGGGTCCCGCATTCGATGGCGAAGCCACTCCGTTTTCCGTTTTGCACTTTGCATTTTGACTTTTGCATTTTGACTTCTCCCCCTAAGCCTTCTCTCCGGTACAACCCATGCTGCAACTGAAAAACATCTCCTCCCGCTACGGCGCCATCAAGGCCCTGACCGACGTGAGCATCGAAGTGGAGAAGGGCACGGTGGCCACCTTGATCGGCGCGAACGGCGCGGGCAAGTCGACCACCTTGCGCAGCATCATGGGCCTGTGCCAGCCCTATGCGGGCGAAGTGCTTTTCGAAGGCAAGAAGATCAACAAGGTCCCGACCCACAAGATCGCGGCCATGGGCATCGCCCTGGTGCCGGAAGGCCGGGCCGTGTTCGCCAACCTCACCGTGCTCGAGAACCTGGAACTGGGGGGTTACCTCAACCGGGACGGGAAGAAGATCAAACGGGACATCGAGCATGTCCACGAAGTCTTTCCGCGTCTCAAGGAACGGACCACCCAGATGGCCGGGACCTTGAGCGGCGGCGAGCAACAGATGCTCGCCATCGGCCGCGCACTGATGGCGCATCCGCGCCTGCTGTTGTTGGACGAGCCGTCCCTGGGCCTGGCGCCCCTGATCGTGCACGCCATCTTCGACGCCATCGCGCGCATCAACCAGGAAGGCACGACCGTACTGCTGGTGGAACAGAACGCCAACCTGGCGCTGCACCGATCGCAGAAGGCCTATGTGCTGGAAACGGGGCGCATCATCATGCAGGGGACTTCGGCCGATCTGGCGAAGGATCCGCGCGTCAAGGAAGCTTACCTGGGCGAGTAGTTCGCGAGGAGTGGCCCCGCGAAATCACGGAGACGCGCTGCCGTTGGATTCGGAGTCCGAAGGAAACATCGTATGGATGGTTTGTAGCGGGGGACGCGCGCCTCCGGGAAGGCGATCGTTCGCGGTAGGGATCTGCACTTGCGGATTACCGCTGCTGTGTTCGCTGATCGGCATCTGTTTATACGGATCTTGCAACGGCGTATACTGCGGATGCGCTCCTGGCCCCGCCTTTCCGTCCGTGCGGATCCAATTCCCCGTTTGCTGATGCTGGATCAGATTCTCCGGAGTCGGCGCAAAACCGGATGTGTTGTAGCGGTGGGACACATAAGAATCGGTGGCGGAAGGCCTTTGGGAATATTGGTCCGTGGTCACGTGCTGATGGGCCCCGCCGGCGTCCCCATTGTTCAACTTATAGGGGACTGAATCCACCGTACCCTGGGTGGGGTTCTGCTGGTTCGAAATCATATGGGTGCCACCCGGACTGACACGTCCGGAATAGGATTGCTCCACTTGGGAATTCGGATTTTTCCCGAATTGGTGATTGCCCAGTTGGGTAAGGGCGGACTGGTTAGGAGTCATATCCTGCGCGGGACCCGAGGGTCTGGCCGTGATCGGGGGGACATCCGTTTCCCCCTTCTGATATAAATTCTCCAGCCTCGCGTTATTCTGTAGGTATTGGCCCGAACCGGTCGAGGAGTCCGACCAGACGCTACCATTGGAACTACCCGCTGGGCTGGAGGGCGAGGCTGGGCTGGAACCGGCTGGACTGGCGGGAGCGGATGGACTTTGCGGCCGAAGCGCCCCCGGATTTCCGAAATTCGGATTTTGCGGAATCGGGTTGGCAGGACGACCGGAACCAGGCCGATTGGAATCCGCCTGGTATTGGGTGCGCAAATCGGTTTGACCCGGTTGAGGCCGTAGCCGAGGCTCGTGGATTCGGTTGGGAGTGTTGGCCGGAGCCGGTACGATTTGGGCCGGCACCTGGGGAAGGCGATTGGCCGGAGGACCACCTGGGCCATTTCCAGTTCGGCCCTCGGGACGACCCGATGAAGAGCCGGCAGGAGGCGGGTTCGAGCTCCCACCCTCACTCCGGGGTTGAGACCTATTGCCCCCGGTACGGTTCGTTCCCTGGGTATGCTGGGGCTGTTGAGGCGTTTTGGAAAAAGACGGGGTTCGCTTAATCGTAGGCCATTCTCCTGAATGAATCGGCTGCTAAACCACAACCTAATCAGATCGGATTGCAATGAGATACGGTCGATGCCATCCGGAACGGGGCAATGTTACGCCATCCTTACCTTTTCCGCGCCATCCCAAGAAAGCGCGGGATTTACCGCCTGGGAATATCCTCGAAGAGATTACAGGCGCGACAGGGATGACTTGGCCTTGACGGGGGGAACGGGGAGAAAGGAGGGGTCAGCGGATCGGGCGACGGATCTGCGCGGCCCTGAAGCCCGTCCGGGCGGAACTTCCCCAGGGTAACAGGGAGGTTTCCCCAGCTTCAGGCTTTGGCGGCCTTTTTCGGTTTGGCCGGGGCAGACTTCGTGAGAACGGTGTTGGCGGCGGGAGTTTTGCCTGCCGCTTTACCCTTGGCCGGAACCGCTTTG
>Ga0209515_10010027_pt1 | contig 10653 bp, 11 predicted proteins | sample Subgroupgradi54m_FD_187454 | JGI IMG/M metagenome (GOLD analysis project Ga0209515, IMG submission 187454) | Subsurface groundwater microbial communities from S. Glens Falls, New York, USA - GMW60B uncontaminated upgradient, 5.4 m (SPAdes)... ...
CATCCGACAAATTCAACTTCTTCGAAAGGAAAAAGGGTGTAGAATAGACGAACAGGTGACCGTGCAGTTGCCTGAAACACAAAAACATTTGCAGTCACAACTTGACTATATTAAAAAAGAAACACTGACTACGAATATTGTATGGGGAGAATTTTTGAACATATTGACTGGGTGAGCGGCATTGTTATTCTTTGTTTGGCAAGTTTTGGATTATTTTTACTTCTTACCATAAACCAAACATTGTTTTTCCAGCAGCTTTTTTATTTGGTGCTTGCGGGAGTACTGCTTATCTTCGCATCCCACCTTGACTCGACCATTTTATGGTGGTTTGCCCCGGTGGGGTACGTCGGATCGATACTTTTTCTTCTACTGTCGTATCTTGGGCCGTCTATTCGTGGAGCACAACGTTGGATGATGATTGGTAGCGTACAGTTGCAACCATCAGAATTGGTAAAACCATTTCTTATTCTTGCGTTTGCTCGGTTTATGACGCAATATTCTCCACGTAATCTGCGTTTTATTTTTATCCACGTGGTGCTTTTTTTGATTCCGTTCTTCCTTGTATTTAAGCAACCTGATTTAGGTAGTAGCTTGGTCTACGGAGGATTTTGGGTTTCTATGCTTCTCGGAGCTGGATTTTCTATGGGCATGTTTGTTGGCGCCGTAAGCTTAGGAGGAATATTCCTTCCTTTTGTTTGGCATCTTTTGGCACAATATCAGCGAGTCCGTATTTCTACGTTTCTCAATCCTGGTCTGGACCCCGCAGGAGCAGGGTATAATGCGCTGCAATCCATGATTGCCGTAGGAAGTGGGCAATTGTTTGGACGAGGTTTAGGCCGAGGAACACAAAGCCACCTCCGGTTTTTACCAGAATTTCATACAGATTTTATCTTTGCGACGTTGGTCGAGGAATTAGGATTTGTGGGAGGTATCCTCCTTTTTTTCGGGTATGGACTCCTCCTGTGGCGCATCATAGTGCCGCTTCTTCGCGGTGTGGTAACGGATGTTTTTCCGTTCGTTTACTCGGTGGGGCTTTTTGCGATGCTCCTCACCCAAATTGCTATTAACGCGGGTATGAATATGGGGCTTATTCCAATAACCGGCATCACTCTTCCTTTTATTTCATCTGGCGGAAGTTCTTTGCTTTCTTTGGCCATCTCTTTCGGTTTCCTTTGGGCGCTGCAACGTTCTTCCGACGCTCGTAGCGCCATTGCAATCCACTGATCGTCCTGGTACAATACAGCCTATGTTTGCTGTTGTTGCTATTGCCGGAAAACAGTATAAAGTGTCTCCAGGACAAGTGATTATGGTGGATCGACTGCTGGGGAATGCGGGAGATACCATGACCTTTGATCAGGTGTTTTTGACCGATGAGGATGGAAAAACGACCGTTGGGACCCCAACAATTCCCAAGATTGCAGTGAAAGCAAAAATTATAGTACAAGCCAAAGGCGTTAAAATTGATGTTTTTCGCTATAAATCCAAAGTCCGATATCGTAAACACCGTGGGTTTCGTCCAACGGAGACAAAATTGGAAATTCTTTCTATTGGTTGACCATGGCCTCCTGGATCATCGTTTTGGGGACTACTCCAAACCTTGCGCTTAGTGAGCTTTGTGCACTTTTTCCTTCTGCTTCTTTTTTACAGCTTTCCAGTTCATGTGTGCTGCTTGAGGGAGCTTCTGATTTTTCAGCAGAGAAGTTGCGAGATCTGGCAGGTGGTGTAGTAAAAATTGCTGAAGTTGTACAAACATTGCCACAGGTTGATGCGCATGTTCTTGCAGAAATCTTTCTTCTTCTTAATCCAGAGCCAAAGATTATCTTTGGTGTGAGTCGCTATGACGAAGGATCTGTCTCTATTTCGTTTTTGGCAGAGATAAAAGATCTACTGGAAAAAGCAGGAAAACATGCGCGTTTCATTGAAGGAAAACACGGGACGCTTTCGAGTGTTGTTGTTGAAAAGCAGGACGTGGACGAGTTGGTTATCGCAAAAAAAGATGGAGCATATCTTGTAGGTATCACCCGTGCAGTTCAGGATTTTGAAGCATGGAATAAACGCGATTACGGCAGACCCTATGCTGACCCCAAAGCAGGCATGCTTCCTCCGAAAGTTGCGCGAATGGCAGTGAATATTGCTGTAGGATCATTGTATTCTTCGAGCGAGGAGTCTTCGACGAGTCGAGAAGTACAAGGCAATAGTTCTCGACAAGCTCGAACAATAGCTGTTCTCGATCCGTTTTGTGGCATGGGAACGATACTTGGGGAAGCGTTACTGCGCGGTTGCCGGGTGATTGGGAGCGATCAATCAAAAGATGTTATCGCCAAAGCAGAAGCAAACCTTCGGTGGCTTAGTTTGCAATATCGTGATATCGATGCATTAAAAATACAGCTTTTTGTTAGCGATGCGACACATATCTCTCAGCATTTGTCGCCAGAATCAGTAGATGCGATCATTACAGAACCATTTATGGGAACAACCCGTTTAGGCGGGAATGACACCCTTCGGCTTCGCTCAGGACAAGCTTTTCAAATGGCAAATGACAAATTAAAAAATACAATAAAAGGACTAGAAAAGTTATACATTGGATGCCTGAAAGATTGGAGAAGGGTGCTTAAGCCCTTGGGTAAGGTTGTCATTGCGTTGCCGCAGTACGCTATTGGACCAAAAACATATTTTGTGAAAAAAGTAGTTGACAACTGTGAAAACTTTGGATATACTAGGCTTGTTGGTCCCATAGAATATAGTCGACCACAAGCAGTAGTGAAACGCGAATTTTTTGTATTTCAGAAAACATAACTATGGCACATGTCAAAGCAGGCGGCACAGCAAGAGGCAATAAAGATTCCGTCTCTAAGCGCTTAGGCGTTAAAGTTTTTGGCGGTCAAATGGCCCAAGCTGGCAGCATTATTATTCGTCAAAAAGGAACCAAGGTATATCCAGGTACTGGGGTAGATATGGGTCGAGACTATACAATCTTTGCTATTGCCAAAGGAAAAGTAGCTTTTTCGACGAAATTAGGGAAGCAGTACGTTTCTGTCCAATAAAGCCTAATCATGGCAGACACACAACAGATCCTTCACCTGGAGATTGATTTTATTCAACCTAATCCGTTGCAGCCTCGTGGTCTTATTCCTCCTGATTCGCTCCACGATCTTGTAGATTCTATCCGTGAACATGGCATCATCGAACCATTGGTCGTTGCCAAAACCCCTGCAGGGTATCAGATCATTGCAGGAGAACGCCGGTGGCGGGCCTCGAAATTGGCCGGTTTGACCACAGTTCCCGTAGTCATTAAAGAAACTACTGCTCGTGGCATGCTGGAAATGGCAATTGTGGAAAATGTCCAACGAGAAGATCTCAATCCTATTGAGCGCGCACAAGCGTTTCAACGGCTTATTGAAGAGTTTGGTTTGCCGCTTTTAGAGATAGCTAAGCGTATTGGAAAAAGTGAGTCGTATGTTTCCAATACCCTGCGGCTTCTCGCTCTTCCTGATGCCATTAAAGATGGTCTTATTTCAAATGCAATTACCGAAGGTCACGCGCGGGCAATCACGGGGCTGGGGGATATGAAGCTCATGGTGGATGCATATAAAACCATCCTTTCGGAAAGCGCTTCGGTGCGTCGAGCAGAAGATTTAGCCCGACGTTTGAAAGCGCAGTATAATAAAAAGCCCACCGGACGAGTCGAGCGCATTCATAGCGATGAGTTAGATGCCATGGCCAAAGATTTGGCACAGGCAATCAATGGATTAGTCAAAATCACACAGTCAAAAGTGGAAGCACGAGTGGTGTTTGTTATCCGGGGAAATTTAGAAACCACAAGTAAAACTCTCAAAATCCTCCATCAGAAACTTAAAATCAATACGCCGGTCGGGCAATGAGGCCCACTCGGGAAAACGGCCAATATCGGAGAAGCGCTTTTCCAATAAAATCTTCCTTTGCAATAGGTCCAAATTCTCGGGAATCAGAACTGTGGGGCCGATTGTCTCCACATACAAAGTATTTCCCTGGGGGTACGACGATGTCCGTATTTTCCTTTAGATAGGATCCGCCAAACGTATATGTACCTGACGTAAGATAGGGTTCTTCGAGTTTTTTTCCATTAATATAAAACGTACTATTGGATAGGCGGACGGTTTCGCCAGGGAGGGCAATCACCCGCTTGATGTAGTCTATTTCTTTATTGCTTGGTGATTTGAAAATAACAATGTCGCCCCTCTTTGGATCGCTGAATTTATATTCAATTTTATTGGTTAAAATAAATTCTCCATTATGAAAATTGGCTTCCATTGATTGTCCGCTTATCTCTTGTGGCGACATGATAAAAAGATAGATCATGACCATAACGGCGAGAACAACGACAATGGACTGGAGAAAATCAAAAACAGCGGCTATTGCGCGCTTAATAAATTCCATACTATTTTGGTACTTCCAGTGTAGGTGATATAATTATACTCGTCAATCCCGATATTTTCCGGGGCGGTTAGCTCAGCGGTAGAGCACTTCGTTGACATCGAAGGGGTCATAGGTTCAAATCCTATACCGCCCACCACCAAACAGTTTCCTGCCTTTTATATAAATATGTATAAGGAACGATACAAAAGCGGGACATCGCGTGCAGGTGAACATCGGACGAAAGATGGAAAGAATCAGCATGTAGAGGGGAGAATCACTGATTATTGGTATTGTACTGAATGCAATTGGACCATTTCTCCTAGTGTAAAATTTTTACCCGAAGCGCTTCGAGAATTTCAAAAACATAACCGTGAGGAACATGAGACCCATGCACACATGATGAAAAGGTAAAAATGCTACTTCAATGCATCTTCGATGGGATTACTTGCGTCAAATTTGATGGTGCCGAATTTAGGCAGTATACTTTTCCATTGATACTCTTTCCAAAGCACTCGATCTCCTTCAAGAAACTGAGCAACAATGATTTTGGTGCTGGTGGTTTTTGGCAGAAGGCGGAGTTTATAGGAAGCGGATTTTGGATCGGTCAATATGACGAGGCCATCTGTATCTTTTATCGTTTTTTCATCGGCTACTACCCAGAAATTGGCAGGATCACCAATGATGACTAATGCAGATTTTGGCTCTCTGACTGTGGTTTTTGGTATTGATGTAGACAATATAACTCCAGACAAAAAGCGAAGAATTTCATCGATTCCTTCTGTTGATGCAATAATTCCTATATGATCTTGGGAAATTTGCTTATTTGTTGCTCCAGAAAGCATACTACTGAGGGTGAGTACCGCTCCATCACCTTGTATAGTGTGTTCTCGTTTTACTAGTCTTCCGTCGAGCCAATTTCCTCGTGCTTGATCCCGTCGACTAGGATTGATGACGCTCATAAATTGCACTGTGTCAACTCCAAAGCCGGAAAGAGTGCCGACGGTGGTATTAATAAATAATGGTGGGGTATTTGGGACAAGCCAATTATTTTGTGCATTCATATTAGTAACTGGTTTGGTGGTCCCCGTTTTTAGGTCTTTAAGATAGTCGAATGTCGGTAGCATATTTTGTGCAGAAGGCATAAAACGTTGGACAATTTCTCGATCAGAAAGTCCGATGCTTTTACAGCTTTTGGTAGCAATCGTTGCTGCAATTTTCCAGAGAAAGCTCCCCCAAATTTCGCCCGCAGACCACGCGGGGTATGCCAGGAGTGTTCCTTTATTGGGAGTACCTACCATCATAAATTTATCTGCCTTATTATTTCCTGCTTCATGTTCCACATATGCTCTTCCTACGAGTCCTCCCATACTATGACCGACAATATCTACTTTTTCATTGGGTGCTACACTTGTATTAATGAAGTTGGTAAGCAGGGGTGCTGTATCAGGTATTTGTTTTCGCCAATCATAGTAAAATGGCTTTGCAGTAAATCCAGACGCGTTCAGTGCATTGATGATCGGGCTATAAACTTTATCTGCAGCAGGCCAGGATGTCCACGTTCCAGTGTAGTTGTCTGCTTTGCAATGCAGGATTGCATCTTTATTCCAGCTCCCACCCAATCCCGGAATCATGACGACTTTGGTGACGGGAATAGGCGTAGGGGTGGGTGTCGGAGTTGGCGAAGGTGTTGGACTTGGGGTCGGTGTGGGAGTGAGCGTGGGAGTAGGAGTTGGTGTGGGAGATGGTGTTGGACTCGTGCAGCCAGCGCTATCGCAAAGCTGATAGTTAGCAAACTCAGAATTACCTCCCCAATATTTAAAACGAACAAAGTTAGGAGAAAAGGTAAAGCCATTATCCCATGAACCCAATGTAATCTCATCTTCTTTTAATGTCATGGAGCTTCCGAAGCAATTAAGTTCGACGTGGTGAACACCAGGAGAATTATTCCATGGCATTAGACCAGAACTATAACCACCACCGTTTATATAAGCGTCTAAAGAAAAACTACCATTACCGTGCATGTAAGCACGCTTTTCGTTGCTAAAATTAATATCATTATCGTCTTTACATGAAAACACCAGATCTGAAGAAGTTGTATTGATTTTTACATCGAATCTCACAATTTCATCAGAAGGTAACGGAACAATAGACCGTAAGACATATACAGTGCCATTATTAGTATCTCCAATACCAAACACTGAAGGAACGGGAGCAATACCATCAGACGAAATACCCCATAAAGAAGGATTATACCCACCCGAAAAAGAATCAGAAAAGATAATGGCAGCTTTAACTATAGGAGTATCAATCAAAAAGAATAGCAGGACTACAATTAATACAACAATTTTTTTCATATTTTTAAAATATACTCATATAACTAACATGATAATATCATGAATTAAAAATTGTCAATGAGAGAGAAGAATGTTAGACTTAAGCTCATGAAAAATTAATTATTATGTAAGTCAAAATTAATTTTGGTGGATTATTTTTTATGATTGCAAAAAAGAAGGAATAGTTATGACTCTTTCCGTCGTAATGATTATGAAAAATGCTGGGGAGGTCGTGGAGGATGCACTTGAAAGTGTCAAAGGTTTGTGGAGTGAATTGTTGGTTGATGATGATGGAAGTACAGATGGGACGAGGAGGATTATTCAACAATATGGTGGGCAGATTTTTTCATTGAAGGATAAAAATTTAGGAGAACGGAAGCAGTGGCTAGTAGGGAAAGCGAAAGGGGAATGGATTTTGATTTTGGATAGTGATGAGCGAGTGTCTGATAAACTCAAAAAGGAAATTCAACAACTTCTGAAAAACCAAAAATTAAGTCGAGGTATTTCGGGATTCAACATTCCCTATCAAAACTATGTTTTTGAGAAACCGGTGTATTATGGAGGCGAAACATATAGCAAGGTGAGATTGTTCAGAAAAGGAAAGGGGAGTATAGAGCTCTCTCCTGTTCATGAGGAAATTGTTATGAAAGGGAATGTAGGGGAATTGAAAGGGGTACTTCATCACTATTCTTATCGATCGTTTGGTCAATTGTTTAATAAATTTACTCGATATGCATTGATTGCTGCTGAAGAAAAAAAGAAGCATGGAGAAAGCATATCATTTGCTAAACTTTTTTTATACGGCCCGCATATGTTTTGGGCACGATTTATGAAAGAAAAAGGATATGAAGATGGATGGCGAGGATTTATTTTGGCTTTTGCATTTGCCTATATGGAGCAAATAGGATATTGGTTTTTATTCACCCTTAAATTTTTTCCGATCCTCTTTTTAATCTCTATGTTACTTGGTTTCCACCTCATTATACTTTTACTTACCAATTTCATCGATTGGCCAGAGATGCTCTTGTATCCTTGGTTTTTGTCTAAGGGACTTTTATATTATCGTGATGTCGTGTTGGCTTACGTTCCAGGGGCATATTATATATTGTACGGTTTTTACAAGATTTTAGGTTTTAGTCCATCATCACTCAGAATCGTTGCATATTTTTTTATTTTATCTTCAGACGTGCTGCTTTTTTGGATAAGCTCCCAACTTTTCAAGAGTAGATTTATCTCTACAGTTCTATTACTTTTTTTTATGTTATGGCTGCCTATTTTTACGGGTAATACTATTTGGTATGAAACGATTTTATTACCGTTTTATCTCTTGGCATTTTATTATTTCTACCGGTTTATCTTTGGAGGGAGAAATAAGTATTTATTTCTCAGCGGTCTATTTTTTGCTTGTACGTTACTTATAAAGCAAACAGCGGTACTTCCTATTACATTTTCAATTATACTGTTCCTCTGCCAAAAGAGGAGGTTTCTCTATAAAGCGTTACCTCAAGCTATAGCTATTCTTTTAGTATCAGTGACTCCTTTACTTTTGGTATGGATGTATTATTTGTTGCATGGTGTCGGATCGAATTTCTTTTACTGGGTTTTTATATTTCCTTCGGTATTGACAAGATTAGACTATTACTATCTGCTCTCCCCATCACTCGGTGATATTTTTCTTATTGGTCCAGCGTTTCTACCTATATTTTTTTCATTGGTCTCTCTTCTATTTATTTGGAGAATAAAGCAGCAAATTTGGCCGATTATAATGATCATTGGTTGGAGTGTCACATTGTTTTTTGCGGGTTCGTCAAGATGGGGAATGCATAGACTCGTTCCTGCGTTAGCTTTTTCCGCTTTAGCGATGGGGTATGTCTTTACCGTATGGAAGAATAAGATTTTTGTAAGAGGATGGAAAAAGTATATTTTGTCTATTTTTTTGATCGTGTTGCTTGTTGGATCTATTCGTAGCTTTGCAAAGTTCATTTTTGTGCGAGAGAAAAACGCAACCTCTTTTTTTGGAAAGGAGTATATGAGTTTAGCAAATTTTACGGCGAATAAGATTGGGAATGCCCCATTTTTTGTCTTTGGAAATTATGACTATCTCTATTTCTTTTTTGATCGCAAGCCAACTGTGCTACCTTGGACACCAATGTTCCCTTGGAATGCAAAGGTCTCAGGAGTTCAGGAAGCGGTAGTTGCTTCTTTGGAGCAAACAGAAATTCCTTATATTCTGTATATTCCTTACCATAAAAATAGTCGCTTTTATGCAGGTTATTATCCGGAAGTGTTAGGTGACTATATTTTTTCAAAGTACAGTAAATTGGCACCGTTGCCTGTTGATGGATGGTTGTTGAAGCGACAAGATAAATGAAAGCATATGCGATGCTATTGTGGTGCAAAAGATCATAAATTATTTTTTTTGGCAAATGGTTACCAGATTGCACAATGCCTTGCTTGTGGTCAGGTGCGAACGATAACCCCATCAAAGATAGAAAGAAAACAGGTATATAATAAGAAAGATATCTCCGTATACATTGAGAAAGAAGCGATGTTTCGGAAATTATTCAAGCGAGTTGTTGATTTTATTAAGCAATATAAACTAGATGGAAGACTAGTGGATATTGGAGCTGGCGTTGGACTTTTAGTTGATGAAGCAAGACGCGCTGGTTTTGATGCGAGGGGCATAGAGCCATCTCCCTCTGCTGTTTTAGCAGCGAAAAAATTTTTCGGTGTTCAGTTATTGTGTACAAAATTTACTGAGAAGTCGACGAAAAAACCAATCGACATTGTTGTTCTCAATCATGTGTTGGAGCATCTGCCAAATCCGCATGTGGTGATCCGGACCATAGCGAATGTTTTAGAAAAAGATGGTCTTTTGGTGATCGGTGTGCCGAATTTTGGTAGTATCATATCTATTCTTAAGAAAGGTCGTTGGCAATCGCTTATCCCCGATCAACATCGATGGCAATTTACCCAGAAAACACTGAGCCAATTAGTATTGCCATGTGGCTTTAAGAAATTGGGGGAAACCGGAGAAAATCATGATCGATCGATGCATCCATGGTGGAAACAACCGACATACTGGATGCTTGATATAATTGCGATCGCAACAAATCGAGCTGAGGCGATGCTTATTGTTTATAAAAAAATATGAAGCAAGATATATGGTTCGTCATTGTGACATATAAGCCGGATACAGCGATATTAGAGAGACTTCAAAAGAGTTTAGGAGGGAGACCAGTTATTACTATCGATAATAGTAAAAAAAATCTTGGTTTTGGAGGAGGGGCGAATGTTGGGATTCGAAAGGCATTAGAAAGTGGAGCGCAGTGGCTAGTGATACTCAACCAAGATATCGATCTGACAAAGAGAGATGTTGACAAGCTGTACACAAAACTCCTTTTATTGCCACCGTGCATCGCCGGGCCGTTGGTAGGGGGTTTGGATGAACGGCGGTGGACGACCGTGTTGCCATCAAAAAAAGTTGATTATATTTCCGGATCGTGCATGGCAATTCATAGAAGTGTTTTTGACAAAACTGGAATGTTTTATAAACCCTATTTTATGTATTACGAAGACGTAGATTTTTGCGTGCGAGCAAAGAACGCGGGGTTTCCCTTGATTCATGTGTCTATTGCGGGTATATCACACAATGAAACTACATCGCTCGGGCGAGGGTCGTTTTTGCATCAATATTATTTAGCCCGAAATCATTTATTATTTGTAGAGCGAAATGCGCCGATGGGAGTTAAAATACATGAACTTTTTCGTCTGCCGAAAACTATTTGGGAACATTACAAGAAACAGGAAAGGGGAGCATTAGTTGGCATTCGAGATTATTTTCTAAGGCGGTTTGGCCAATACACACCATTATGATTATTGGCGTTGATGCTGGCGCACTTTCTATTTCCGATGAACGATTAAA
>Ga0209515_10010028_pt1 | contig 10652 bp, 12 predicted proteins | sample Subgroupgradi54m_FD_187454 | JGI IMG/M metagenome (GOLD analysis project Ga0209515, IMG submission 187454) | Subsurface groundwater microbial communities from S. Glens Falls, New York, USA - GMW60B uncontaminated upgradient, 5.4 m (SPAdes)... ...
TTACTAAGCCGTTCGCCGGTGCCTTGCGGCCCCTTGACTTGCATGCCGGTATCCACATTTCCAGCGTTCACCCTGAGCTAGGATCAAACTCTCAAATAAAAATGTAAATTATAGTATTTACGAACTTATTCGAAACAACTTTAAAAAACTAATTTTCTTACCTTACTTACTTCCCCAGTATTAGCATGGTTGTACTAAACTGGGATTTAATATATATATATTTTATGTAATCGCACAAATGTACGAAGATCAAAATAGTTATTTTTCAAATTACTTTCCAATCTGATTTTTCTGAAAAAAACACCCGCCTGCTTAAATTTTATTTAAAAAACTTAAGCAGGCGGATATTTTATAAACAATCAAGTTTTAAAATATGTTTGTTGTGTTTTTTATTTTAATTCTATTTTATATATTGTATTCTATTCTAAATAAAATCCTTGTCAAGGCCATCAATTATTTTTGAGAAAAATCTATAATAAATTATTTACCAAAAAGTAATTTACGAAATTCTTCTTCTCTTTTCGGTTCCAAGCGTATGCGAAGCAAGTCTGGCACAATCTCTGGACTATAGAACAAAGGGTCTTCTGTTGCGATATTCATAAATTCTCTAAAATTCACAAGCCGAATTTCGATTTTTTCTCCCGCGTCAGTATTTGGTGCCTTTTCTAGAGTACAATTGCGAGCTATGTAGGTAAATACAGTCCACTCAATTTTGAATACAGGACTAATCTCTTTCCACAAAATCCAATCTTTCGACACATATCCCGTTTCTTCTAATAACTCGCGCTTGGCGGCTTCCAGAGACTCTTCGTCCTTATTGAAACGACCTCCGGGGATTGAGGGAAACGGTTGTTTTTTATGCGGTTGTTCTTCTATTTGCATGAGAATTTTATCCCCAACAATCGGTATTATTTGCGCAGTATTAAGTCTTTTGAGTCTTTCAAAAATCTCAACGCTACTGTCATATATTTTTTGTTCCCATTGCCAAACATCAAAAATCTTTCCTTTGAAAACACATTTTGCGTTTGGGGGTATGGAATTTATATTACTCATATTTAAATTCACTAAATAGACTATTATTATATTCCCAATTTCTAATTAATTTAGCATACTTATTTTGCAATTTCAAGTAAGTTTTTAATTATTAAAAATAAGTTTCTCACTTACCAATTCGTACGAATTGGTAAGTGGAGGCTCTGAACATAAGAAAACTAACAAAAGAGTTTAATGGCTTGCTTAAAATCAACTGGCGCATTTTTGTTTACACTATAAAACACATGTCCATTCTTACCCTCACTTTCAAGCAACTCCATATTTTTAAGGATAAATAAATGTCTTGATGTTGATTTTAAAGAAACCTTAATTTCTTCAGATATTTCTGTAACCGTCATGCTTTTGCCACCAACCAGCATTTTTATTATTTTAATGCGATTAATGTTCCCGAGTGCCTTAAAAATATTCACCCAATGTTTGCTCATAGTTTCATTATACTCTTTTTACTTTATTTTAAAACACATATTATTACATTTTATTCACTTACCAATTTGTACGAATTGATAAGTGAATAAAAATTACTTTAATTATAACGAAAAAGGCGTGATTAGTCACGCCTTTTGTCACACAATAGCCGATGAGGTGATTCGAACACCTGACCCACGCTTTACAAAAGCGTTGCTCTACCGCTGAGCTACATCGGCACGTGAATAATTCGGGTGGGCGCATTTGGATAAAGTTTACCAGGGGCAAACTTTACGCTATTTAGATGCTACTTTTTCTTTTTACCTTCTTTATCTAACAGCTGCGCTTTTTTTCTTATACCGCGCAAAAGATGGTCAATTTTTGTTTCTATTTTCAATGTCCACACTTTAAAAAAAGAAAGTATTTTGTGCAAAAGCATTTGTTTTTCAAATAAATAAAAATGATGATGCTTTATTCTATTTTCTATATTTACGATAAATTCGTGTTTTTTAAAACCATAAGAGCCATTTTGGGGTAATTTCACTAATGCAGGAACTTTTCTGTATAAAATAATAATTATGCCCAAAATAGAACCTAAAAAAATAATTGTTGCAATTAACTGAATCATTAAACTAGAATCTTGAATTTAGTATCTTGTATCTTGAATTGAATGTTGAATATAGAATGTGAAGCTTATATTCAGTATTCCGTATTCTATTCCAGATTCAAGATACTAGATTCTATATTCACATTTTAAATCTCGTATCTAACGAAACGTTTAACCTCTATATTCTCTCCAACTTTAGAAACTGTATCTTCAATTAAATTTTTTATTGTCTTTGAATCATCTTTTATCCATGACTGACTAAGCAAAGAAATCGATTCTTTATACTTTTTAATCTTTCCTTCCAATATTTGCACTACCAAATTTTCGGGCTTTCCAGAATTTGCAATTTGCTCTTTATAAATTTTTATTTCGCCATCCATAAATTCTTCTGTAATACTATCTTCTGAAACAAATAAAGGTTTTAATGCTGCAATTTGAAGACAAATTTGGTGAGCTAAATTTTTAAAATCAGGAGACTTTGCCACAAAATCAGTTTCACATCTTATATCCAACAAAACTCCCGTTTTTAAATTTGGATGAATATAAGTATCAATTACTCCTTGCGAGGTTTGGTTTGATGTTTTTTTATTTGCTAAACCCTTACCCCAAACTCTTAAAAGCTCCTTGGCTTTTAAAACATCACCATTTGCTTGCTCTAAAGCTTTTTTAATTTCAACTGGCGAGACACCGGTTTCCTCGCGAAGTTGTTTTATTTGATCAATATTTACCATTAAGAATCTTGAATTTTGAATCTTGAAGCTTGAATTGAATTTTGAATTCAGAATTCTTTATTCTGTATTCTATTCAAGATTCAAGATACTAGATTCTATATTCACACTTAGGATTTAACGTTTTTTATTGTTTCCGAAATTTTTTCCAATATATATGAAATTGAAGAAATTGCATCATCGTTGGCGGGGATAGGATAATCAGCTAGGGTCGGGTCAACATTAGTATCTACAACTCCAATTATTTTAATTCCTTTTTTTCTGGCTTCTTTTGCACAGGTAATATCTTTTTTGACATCTAAAATCAAAACCGCCTCTGGTAATTTGGTCATATTTTTTATACCCTCAAATTTCTTTCTTAAAATTTCCAACTCTTTGTCAAACAAGCTTCTTTCTTTTTTAGTATATTTTTCAAGTTCGCCAGTGGCTTTTTTATTTTCAAGCTCTTTAAAATATTGAACTCTCTTTACTATTGTTTCAAAATTAGTAAATGTTCCTCCCAGCCATCTTTCAATTACATAAGGCATGCTTGATAATTCTGCATTGCTTTTCACAAATTCTTTTATCTGTATTTTTGTGCCCACAAAAAGAATGGTTTTGCCTTCATTGGCTAAATTTGAAATAAATTTTAAAGCCTTTTCAAATTCTTTGCTGGTTTTTTCCAAATCAATAATATGCACATTATTTTTAATGCTTAAAACATACGGCTTCATTTTTGGATGAAGCCTAGAAACTCTGTGCCCAAAATGCAAACCCGCAGTCTGCATTTGTTCTATATTAAGTATTGATGGTTTAGTATCTTCCATGTGTATGAATTTTAAATTTCAAATTTTATTTATCTTCTTTCCTTACCCGTATTTTCTTAACCCTTGGAGGCTGTTTCTTTGCAGCCCTGTCCTTAAACTTTTGCACCCTGCCCAGTGTATCCAAAATCTTCTCCTTCTTTGTATAAAAGGGATGACACTTAGCGCAAATTTCAGTTTCTATAAATTCTTTGGTTGATCCTACTGTAAATAAATTACCACAAGCGCACTTGACGCTTGCTTTTGGAAAATAATTTGGGTGAATGTCTTTTTTCATATTACTTATATAATTCACATACTAACATTATCTATTTTCAAAATCAAGTATTTATGATATGTTGTAAATATGGAAAATCAAGAAAGGCAATCAGTAATTATTGAAATAAGAGCTGGAACTGGCGGAGATGAAGCCGGGCTTTTTGCGCGCGATTTATATAGAATGTATTCAAAATATGCTGCAAGTCAAGGCTGGGGTCAAAAGATTTTAGATTCTAATAATTCTGACATTGGCGGATACAAAGAAATAACTTTTGAACTGCAGGGCTCTGGCGCATTTGACCAAATGCAAAATGAAAGTGGAGTACAACGGGTACAAAGAATTCCCAAAACAGAAAAACAAGGCAGGGTGCATACCTCAACTGTTACGGTAGCAGTATTAAAAAAACCGAATAAAAGAGAAGAAATAATTATCAACCCAAGCGATTTAAAAGTAGACACTTACAAAGCTTCGGGTCCTGGTGGCCAATATGTTAATAAAACGGAATCAGCAATAAGAATTACGCACAAACCATCGGGAATTGTTGTTACATCGCAATCTGAAAGAAATCAGTTTCAAAACAGAGATAATGCAATGACTCATTTAGCGGCAAAACTTTTGCAAAGACAAGAAGAAGCTGATTTTTCAAAATTAACAGAAGCACGCAGAGAGCAAATCGGCTGGGCAAAAAGAAGCGAAAAATCAAGAACCTATAACTTCCCGCAAAATAGAATCACAGACCACCGAATCAACAAATCCTGGCACAATTTGGAAAACATTATTGATGGAGATATGGAACCGATTTTCAAAGCATTCAAAAAATTAGAAATAGAAAAATCCGCTCAATAGCGGATTTTTCTATTTCATTATCTATAATAACAAAGCCAAGCAGAGCAATTTTATATGAATATAATTTTGTGTCTCCTTGAAAATAAACTATCTGAGCGCCCCTACCCGCCAATGGCTTTAATATCTGCCTCATACTGGTTTGCAATGTTTACTACGCTTTTTCCATAAAATCTGTCATATCTTGAACAATTGCCTCCGCAATAATATTTCATCGCCGCATTAAATTCGTTAGTAGCTCCTTCTAGAGCCTTAAGATATAATCCATTTGCCAAGAATGCGTCTGAAATATCCCAAGGGTCAGCGACCTTGCCTGTAATGTCTGTTACTTTTTGCCCATAGCCCGCATTCACCCAAGTTGAAGGTATAAATTGCGCAGGTCCCATTGCTCCTCCCCATCCGTAAGGTCTGCCATTATAATAAACAACACATGAAACCGGCGTTGACAAAGGATCGCGACCCAAAGATTTACCTTTGTTTATACTATCTATAAGAGTTAAAAATACGGGGATATCACGATTAGGACTCATTGTTTTTGGTGAATATGCACCTGTTTTTATTTTAATACCATCTCCTGTTTGAGTATTTTTTACATAACACTGCCCAACATTCTTACCAATGTTGGATTCCTGGGTTAACACGGCCATAATAAAAGCCGCCCTTACTCCTGTAATTGAAGAAACATATTTTGCAATATCATAAGCTTGGCCAAAAGTGGGCGCGTTGGAAACTCCAAGCAAATCAAAAATTCTTGCCCGGATACTGGCTACTTTTTTATCTGTAACAGCCTTATCTTGCAACTGCTGTTGATATTGAGCCTCTGTGAGTTTTAAGTAACTATCTTGCTGTTTTTTATTTTGTTCATTTTCTTTTTTTTGAAGACTTTGAATTTGTATTGTCTTTTGCAAGCTGCCTTTTTCATTATCCATCTTTGTTTTTTGATTTTCTAAATAAGTATTTAAATTTTTAGTGCTATCCAATAAATCTGAAACCTTAGAATTCAAACTTTCCAAATAAACTATATTACTGAAAAAATTTGTAAGGTTCCCCTCAAATAAAATTTGAAATGAGGGTTTTTGGTCTTCTTCATTTATTGACCTTAAAATATTAGAAATCTGATTTTGAGAATCCTGAATTTTTAAAGTAGTTTTATTGATTGAAACTTGAGTATCTCCAATCTGCGAATTAAGATCCTTTACCATTAAAGTTCCCTGATTTATTTGATATTCTAATCTTGTGATTTTTTTCTTTAAAGTACTAATTTGATTTCGCAAAGTATTTTTCTGTTGTGTTGTTTTTGTAATATCTTTTGCAATTTGCAAAGATTGCTCGTCATAATAAGCCGCACATTTTTCAAGAAGCGCCCGGCAATCAGCTGAACTTAAATTCTGGCAACTATTATTTGAATCAGAAAGCTGCTGACAGGTAACCGACAAGTCTTCGGCGAAAACAAACATAGGCAAGATTGCCAGGAGTAGAGATAAAAACAATATTATTTTTTTGAAATTATACATTTTGAATCTTGAATTTTAAATCTTGAAGCTTGAATTGAATTTTGAATATGGAATTCTTGATTCATTATTCTATTCTAGATTCACACTATCAATTATCTCTTTTTTATACAAAAAAACAACCCCGCATTGCGAGGTTGTAAATTTTTACTTTTTATCTTCAGACACTTCTGGCACCACATCTTCTTCCTTCTTCTCCTTAACTACCTTTTTTACATCTTCAACGTTTTCTTGAATTTCAGTTGCTAATTCTTCTTCTACTTTTTGCGGAGCTAACACAGAAACAACAATTTCTTCCGGCTTTTTTAAAACTGTAATATTTAGAGGTAAAACTAAATCTTTTATCATTAAATGATCTTCAAATGTTTTTAAAAAATCAATATTAACAATAATTTCATGAGGAAGATTTTGGGGCAAAGCCTTAACTTCAATTTCCAGCATATTTTTGTTTAAAGTTCCTCCCAAATCTTTTTCAGCAGGAGCCTCGCCCATAAATACTAAAGGCACAAAAACCTCTACTTCTTCTTTTAGTGATGCCTGGAAAAAATCGATGTGTATAATTTTATCAGAAACTGGATCTTTTTGAATTTCATTGACCAAAACAGGTTTTTTTTCTATTTTACCCTGAGCCGTGCCTAAGGGTTCTCCTTCAATTGAGAGTTCAACTAAAGAACTTTCACCTGCTTTCAAAAAAACTTTTCTAAATTCTTTTTCATCCACTTCCAAAGAAATATTTTTAACTCCAGGACCATAAACCACAGCAGGGATTTTACCTTGTTTTTTTATTGATTTTGTTTTTCTGCCAAAATCTTTTCTTATTTTTGCCTGCAATGTTATCATGTTTAAAATCTTAATATATTTATCTGGTTTTGTAAATAGATAATGTATTATGCCCTGTTTTCACTGCCAAAAATCCTAATATTTTTTTCAATAACAACTTGCACAGCATCAATTGCTCCCTGTAAATATTTATAAGGAGTTATTTCATTTACATTTGCCTGTAGAGATTTGCGCAAAGTATTTGAAAAAGCAAGCCTTGTTTCGGTATTTATGTTGATTTTACAAATACCTAATTTTATAGCGTCTTTTAAATCTTGATCTGGGGTGCCGGATCCGCCATGCAAAACCAAAGGAATACTAATCTTATTTTTAATATCCCTTAATCTGTCTAACCTAATATGGGGCGAAATTCCACTTGCATCTATTCCATGAAAAGTCCCCACACTTACAGCAAGGATGTCTACTTTTGCCTGACCTAAATAATTTACCGCGTCTTCTATTTTAGTTAAGTCCTCTTCTTTTATTTCAAATTTTTCTTGGTAAAGTTTTGAAGCATCTGTGCCAAACCTTCCAACTTCGCCCTCAACAATAATTCCGCGCCATTTTGCAAAACTTACAACTTTCTTGCTTATTTTAATATTTTCATCCAAAGATAATTTTGACCCATCAAAATGCACCATATCGTATCCGGCTAAAATTGCTGATTTTAAATACTCAAAAGATTTTCCATGGTCTAAATTTAAAAAAATAGGCAAACCGGTTTTTTTTCTTAAAACATTCCTCATTGCCACAGCTTCCTCTAATCCCACAAATTTGCTTTCGCCTTCGGAAGTACCCAAAATAATCGGTGACTTTAAATTTTGCACCGCTTGAATTATTCCTTTGACCTGCGAAAAATCAGAAAAATTAAATTGGCCAATAGCCCATTTTTCTTTATATGCTTTTTGTAAATAATATTTTAAATTTTTCATTTATTTTACTATGCAAAAATTATTATCGCATATTTCCTTTGCAATATGAACCCTTTCAAATTTTTGTCCTTTTTTTAATAAACCGTTTTTGGCCCCAACTTCTGATAAACATCCCTCTGAATTTGCCATTCCCAATTGTATGGCCTTTTCAATATCTCCATTACAACTAATATAATCACAAATAAATCCTGAAGCAAAAGAATCTCCCGCACCCGTAGTGTCTATAATTTTTCTGTCTGGGTGAGGTTTTGCCGAATAAATATATTTTCCGTCGGAAACAACAACCCCTCCTCCCCCTTTTGTCATTATCGCAACACCTGGACAAATTTCATCAATTTTTTTAAAAATTTCTTTTTCATTTTCATAAGAAATTTTTGTTAGAAAACTTGCTTCTTCCTGATTTAAAATCAAAATATTAATTTTACTAAAAACTTTTTCTAACTTTTCTTTTGGCAAAGAAAGCTGTGCCATTCCCGGGTTTACAGCAATTTTTATTTTATTTTTAAAAGCCCAATCTACTAAATATTCAAAATTGTCGCATAATAAACCACTCAATGGTGCTAAATAAATCCACTCTGTTTTTAATTTTTTCCAGGGAATATCTTTTTTACCCATTAATTCGGCAGCCCCCCTATAGGCTAAAATTGTCTTGTCTTGGCCAGGACTTGAAATAACAATGGAATGGTTGGTTAATTTTTTATTTGTTTTTAAAATAAAACTGGTATTTATTTTTAAATTTTTAAGTTCTTTGATAATTTGTTGACCAGAAATGTCAGTGCCAATTGCTCCACAAAATGCGATTTTAAATCCCTGCAAAGAAAATGTCGCCGCTGTGTTTGTTCCGCCGCCGCCAGTATTAAAATTTATTTGGTCAATATCAATTTTGCCGCCCAAAGGAAAACAAACTTCTTTTCCAGAAGTAAAATTTTTACTGTACTTTAAAACCGTTAATTTTTTTGGCGCTACCATTATATCTTGTGTGGCTGAACCAAAAGTTATTATATTAAACATAAGTGAGAATCTAAAAATTAGAAAGTAGAATATAGAATACGAAACATTAAAATTCTATTTTCTACTTACTATTTTCTAATAATTGTTTTTCCTTTTCTGCTACCACTAAAATTGTCTTAATAATTGAATCTGGATTTAAAGAAATAGATTCTATGCCCAATTCCACCAAAAATTCTGCAAATTCCGGAAAATCAGAAGGAGCCTGCCCGCAAATACCAGAATATTTTTGATTTTCTTTACAAACTCTTACGGCTTCTTTAATAAATTCTTTTACCGCTTCATTTTTTTCGTTTCCAATATTTGAAATTTCCGCATTGTCCCGGTCTAATCCCAATACCAATTGAGTTAAATCATTAGAGCCCATTGAAAATCCGTCAAAAATTTCCAAAAATTGTTTGGCCAAAACTACATTAGCTGGAATTTCACACATTGCATAAACTTTTAATCCGTTTTCACCTTGTTTCAATCCATTTTCAACCATAATCTCTAAAACTTTTTTACCCTCTTTTACTGTCCTGCAAAAAGGCACCATAACTTGCACATTATCAATTCCAAATTCTTCCCTTACTTTTTTAATTGCCTTACATTCTAAAATAAAAGCTTCCTTAAATTTATCATTGTAATATCTTGAAGCTCCGCGAAAACCGAGCATTGGATTTTCTTCATCTTGCTCATACAAATCTCCGCCCAAAAGACCCCTATATTCATTTGTTTTAAAATCAGAGAATCTAACAATCACTTGTTTTGGATAAAATGCCGCGCCAATTTTTCCAATGCCTTCGGCTAATTTATCAACATAAAAATCAACCTTATTATTATAGCCTAATGTTAATTTATCAATCTCTTTTTTTAAAGCTGGTTTTAATTTTTTATAATTTATAAGAGCCAACGGATGAATTTTTATGGTATTGGCAATTATAAATTCTTCACGAGCCAACCCCACGCCATCATTTGGTATAAAACTTAAATTAAATGCCTGACTCGGATCGGCTAAATTCATCAATATTTTTGTTTTGGTTTTTTGGATTTTTGAAATGTCTGTTTTATTTATACTAAAAGGAATTAACCCTTCATAAATAAATCCATTTTCGCCCGTAGAACAATCAATGGTTATTTGGACGCCAGTTTTTATAACTTTTGTAGCGTTCCCCGTTCCCACTATACAGGGAATTCCCAATTCGCGGGATACAATGGCCGCGTGCGCTGTTCTTCCTCCCTGATCGGTAACAATTGCCGAAGCCAATTTCATTGCAGGAACCCAATCTGGGTCTGTCATTCCAGTAATTAAAACCTCTCCTTTTTTAAATTTATTAATATCTTTTGGACTCATTATTTTATTGGCTTTTCCAAAACCAATTTTGCTTCCGACACTCATACCCTGAGCGAGAATTTTTAATTTTGCTGGACCCAGAGGGACTCCCGAAGGTTGCTTTTGAATTTTGAATTTGTCTAAAACGTATTCTTCTAGCACGCTAAGATTTCTTTTGCTTTGAACTGTTTCTGGTCTTGCCTGAACAATATACAATTTTCCATCTCTGCCATCACGAGCCCATTCCATGTCCATTGGTTTTTTATAATGTTCTTCAATTTGCATTGACCATTTTGCTAACTGTAAAATGTCTTCGTTATTTAAAACAAACTTTTGTCTTTCATTTAAAGGTGTTGAAATATTTTTAGTTGG
>Ga0209515_10010029_pt1 | contig 10651 bp, 7 predicted proteins | sample Subgroupgradi54m_FD_187454 | JGI IMG/M metagenome (GOLD analysis project Ga0209515, IMG submission 187454) | Subsurface groundwater microbial communities from S. Glens Falls, New York, USA - GMW60B uncontaminated upgradient, 5.4 m (SPAdes)... ...
GGGGGCGGGATTTTTGCGGGTGCTCCATTCGCGACGGCGAATGTGGGCGACGCCCGCTTTGACGAATTCGGCGAAGAGCGGATGCGGGTGCATGGGGCGCGAGAGAAATTCGGGATGAAACTGACACGCGAGAAACCAGGGATGGTCGGGGAGCTCGACGATTTCCACAAGATTGCCACGTGTGAAAAGTCCGGTAATTGCCATGCCGTGTTCTTGCAGTGTGGGTAGATAGCGATTGTTGACTTCGTAGCGATGACGATGCCGTTCCGATATTTCTGGTTCGCCATACGCCGACATCGCGTGCGAATTTTTGGAGAGCGTGCAGAGATACGCGCCCAGCCGCATGGTGCCGCCCAAATTCGTGAGCGCCTTTTGTTCTTCCATGAGATCGATGACGGCATCGGTGATTTTCGGATCGAACTCGCGACTGCCTGCGCCGGACAGACCACAGACGTTGCGCGCAAATTCGATGACCGCGAGTTGCAGTCCGAGACAAATACCAAAGAACGGAATTTTTTCTTCGCGCGCGAACTGGATCGCCCGGATCATTCCTTCCACCCCGCGCACGCCAAATCCGCCCGGGACCAAAATGGCGTCGACGTTCCCGAGCAGGGTTGCGATGTCGGTGGCATCTTCGAGCGTTTCGCTATCGATGAAAGAGAGTTCGACTTTGGCACCATTCGCGAAACCGCCGTGAATCAGCGCTTCGTTGAGGCTTTTATAGGAATCGGCAAAATGGACATATTTGCCGACCACGCCGATTTTCAGCGTGTCGGTGGCGGCAAGACGCCGCGCGCGCAGGTCGTGCCACGCGGAGAGATCGGGCTGCCGACTCCAGATGTTGAGTTTTTGCACGAGGCGTTCGTCGAGCCCTTCGTCGTGCAGACGCAACGGGACTTCGTAGATGCTATCGACATCTTCGGCAGCAAACACACAATCGGCGTCGATGTTACAAAAGAGCGCAATTTTTTCGCGCAGTTCTTGCGAGAGTTCGCGATCGCAACGACACAAGAGCAGGTCGGCCTGAATGCCGATCTCGCGCAATTTCTGCACACTGTGTTGCGTCGGTTTCGTTTTCAATTCGCCCGCGGCGGCAATGTTGGGGACGAGGGTGAGATGGACATACAAGACATTTTCGCGGCCGATGTCGGCCTTGAATTGTCGGATCGCTTCCAGAAAGGGGAGACTTTCAATGTCGCCGACCGTGCCGCCGATTTCGACTAACATAATGTCGGCGTCGCCGCTGGCTTGCATGATGCACGCCTTGATTTCGTCGGTGATGTGCGGAATGACCTGGACCGTGCGTCCCAAATACGCGCCGCGGCGTTCCTTCTCGATGACGGAGTGATAAATTTTTCCGGTCGTGAAATTGCTGGTCGTGCGCATGCGCACCGTGGTGAAGCGTTCGTAATGACCCAAGTCGAGATCGGTTTCGGCGCCGTCGTCGGTCACGAAGACCTCGCCGTGTTGAAATGGACTCATGGTGCCGGGATCGACATTAATGTAGGGATCGAGTTTCTGCAGATTGACTTTGAGCCCACGACTTTCCAGCAACGCCGCCATGGAGGCAGACGCGATACCTTTGCCCAGCGAAGAGACGACGCCGCCGGTGATGAAAATAAATTTTGTTCGGGTTTGATGGGGTCGCGCCATGATGGGCGAGCCTGATATCGCGCGCGTGCTGGCGAGTCAAGCGGGGGAAAAGTTTATTTGAGTGCACATGGCCAATGCAAACTTTTCCCGCGGGCTATGCCGATTTGCAGGATCAGCTGAAGCGCGCGCTCACGAGTGCGATTTTAAATTTGGCGGAGGGCAATGGACGTCGCTCGCAACGCGAGAAAAATCGATTTTTCGATATCTCGATTGCGTCAATCGACGAGGTGGATGCCGCGTGTGATTTGCTCGTCGCGTTTGCGTTGGTGTCGTCACACGTCATCGAACCGATCCAGAGCGAGTTGCGTGTCTCTGCTGCGATGATTATGAAATTACGTCGTCTCTGAAACGCGGCGTTCTTCATGGTCGTGTACGTGATCGTTGTCGGATTGGAATCGATTGAAATCAAGAATTAAGATATGGGATGCGAAGGTGCTGCATGTGACTACGCCCCTATATTCCCCCAAACAATCGCCGCGCATTGTCGGTGGTGATGACATCGACCTCCGCAACAGAAACGCCGAGCGACTCGGCGACGACGGCGGCGGTGTGCATGACAAAGGCGGGTTCGTTGCGGTGACCGCGATGCGGCATGGGGGCGAGATAGGGACTGTCGGTTTCCAGCAGCAACCGATCGCGCGGCAGATCGCGCAATAATGCGCGCAGTGCGACCGATTTTTTAAAACTCACGATGCCGGGAATCGAGAGATACAACCCGCAATTGAGTGCGCGCTGGGCGAGGGCGGCGGAGCCTGCGAAACAATGCAATACGCCGCGCATCGGTTGCGGCGCGCGACGCACCATCGCAAAACAATCGTTGGTCGCTGTGGTGTCGTCGATGGCGTCGCGCAGATGAATACTCACGGGTAGATTTTTTTCAAACGCGAGTTGCAGTTGCGCCGCGAAGGCTTCGTGTTGATGTGCGCGCACGGCGTGATCATAAAAATAATCGAGTCCGGTTTCGCCGATGCCGACGACTTTTTCTTGCGTGGCGAGTTGGGTGAGGGCGGCCAGAATGGAATCGTCCCACACGTCGGCGTCGTGCGGATGCAATCCGACCGTCGCAAAAATCTGCGGATGTTCTTGCGCGAGTGCCACGGCCGCTGCGGCGCTCGCCATGCCGTCCGCCGCGCCGATGGTAATCATGGTGGTGACACCCGCCGCGATGGCGCGCGCAATGGTTTGCTCTCGATCAAGATCGAAATCTTTTGAAGTGAGATGACAGTGTGTGTCGATCATTTTTTTCTCCAAACAAAAAAGCAACGGCGCCGTGAGGCTCGTTGCTTTTTTGTTCATCGGTCCTGCACAATCATCAGGCCACGGCGTCTTTGAGTTGCTTGCCGGCCTTGAACTTGGGCACGCTGGCGGCCTTGATGTTAATCTCGGCGCCAGTCTGCGGATTGCGACCTTTGCGGGCTTTGCGCTTGGCCACGTAGAAGGTCCCGAAACCCGTGAGGGTAATCTTGTCCTTCTTCTTCAGGCAGCGCGCCAGCTGACCCAACGTTTCATTCAACACGCGTTCCGCGGTTGCCTTCGACGTTTTGCATTGCTTGGCGATGCTCGTGATCAGATCTGCTTTTGTCATGTGTACTCACCCCCCTTCCTGTGTGAATTATTTTTTCCCTATACCCACCCGCAAACCCCTGTCAAACAATAAGCAGCTGTCGGTGCATTTTTTTCTCTTGTGAACATCGTACGCGTATCGCGAATTCCCCGAACTTTCATTTGACCCTACTCAACACGCCGTGCATACTCCGCGGCCATTTCAACCAGTGGGGGAAATTGACATGGTGCAATCCGCAGAAATTATTCCGATCAACATTGAAGACGAGATGCGCCATTCGTATCTCGATTACGCCATGAGCGTGATCATTGGGCGCGCGATCCCCGATGTGCGCGACGGCTTCAAACCCGCGCACCGCCGCATTCTCTACGCGATGTACCGCGAAGGGATTTTGTCGAACAAACGGTTTTCCAAATGCGCCGGTGTTGTCGGCGAGGTCTTAAAAAAATATCATCCGCACGGCGACGCCGCGGTCTACGATACGTTGGTGCGCATGGCGCAAGATTGGAACATGCGCTACCCGCTCATTGAAGGACAAGGCAATTTCGGGAGCGTCGACGGCGATTCCGCGGCGGCGTATCGGTACACCGAATGTCGCCTCACGCGGCTCGCCGAAGAAATGTTGGCTGACATCGACAAAGAGACCGTCGATTTTATGCCCAACTTCGATGCGTCCACCGAAGAACCGGTCGTGTTGCCGTCGAAGGTTCCGAATCTCATTTTGAACGGCTCCGAGGGCATTGCGGTCGGCATGGCGACCAAAATTCCGCCGCACAATCTGCGCGAAATCGCCGATGGCCTCCTCATGTTGATCGGCGCGCCCGACACGACGGTGCAACAACTCATGCAATGTATTCCGGGGCCCGATTTTCCGACCGGCGCGTTTATTCACGGTCGCTCCGGCATTCGCGAGGCGTACGAAACCGGACGCGGCAGTATCAAGCAACGCGCGAAAGCCATGATCGAACCGATCGCGCGCGGCGATCGCGAGCAAATCGTCGTCACCGAAATTCCCTTTCAGGTGAACAAGGCGCGCCTCATCGAAAAAATTGCGGAACTGGTGCAGGTCGGAAAAATCGAGGGCGTCTCCGACATTCGCGACGAATCGGATCGCGACGGTATGCGCATCGTGGTGGAACTCAAACGCGGCACGATTGCGGGTGTGGTGCTGAATCAATTGTACAAACACACCGCGCTGGAATCGTCGTTTAGCGTGCTCATGTTGTCGATCGTGAATCGCCAACCGCGGGTGCTGAATCTGAAGGCGATGTTGCAGCAATTCCTCGACCATCGTCGCGAGGTCGTGGTGCGGCGCACGGTCTACGATTTGAAACAGGCCATCGCGCGCGCGCATATTTTGGAAGGACTCAAAATCGCGGTGGAAAATATCGACGCGGTCATCGAACTCATCAAGAAATCGAAATCGCCCGACGAGGCGCGCACGGGGTTGATCAAAAAATTCGGCCTGTCGGAATTACAGGCGCAGGCCGTCCTCGATTTGCGCTTGCATCGCCTGACGGGACTCGAACGACAAAAAATCATCGACGAGTACCAAGAAATTCAGGCGCTCATTGCCGAATTGCAGGCGATTCTCGCCGATGAACGCCGCGTCTGGAAAATCATCACCACGGAAGTGAAAGAGCTGCGCGAAAAATATGGCGACGAACGCCGCACCCAGATTCAGGCCGAAACGGGCGATCTCTCGATTGAAGATTTGATTCAAGAAGAAGACATGGCCGTGACGATTTCGCACAGCGGGTATATCAAGCGCAGTCCGATCAGTATTTATCGCGCGCAGCGGCGCGGCGGGCAGGGCAAGATCGGCATGAGCACCGCCGATGAAGATTTTGTCGAATCGCTGTTTGTGGCGTCTACGCATAGCTACCTGCTGATTTTCACCAGTCTCGGGAGACTCTATTGGTTGAAGGTGCACGAGATCCCGCAGATCGGTCGGACCTCGAAGGGCAAATCCATTACGAATCTGATTCGCATTCCCGGCGACGATCGCATCGCCGCGGTCTTCCCGATGCGCGAGTTCGACCAAGAGGCGTATCTCTTTATGGCCACCGCGAAAGGGATCGTGAAGAAAACCGCGCTCTCGGAATTCAGTCATCCACGCCCCGGCGGTATCAAGGCGATCAAGATCGATGCGGACGATCGCTTGATCGCGGTGCGTCAGACCAATGGACAGCAGCATGTGTTGCTGAGCACGAAGGAAGGGCAGGCGTTGCGGTTCGACGAAACCAAGGTGCGCTCGATGGGCCGCACGGCCCGCGGCGTGCGCGGCATTCGCCTGGCCAAAGGGGATTGTTTGGTGAGTCTCGAGGCGTTGCAAGAAAAGGCGACGCTGCTGAGCATTACCGCGAACGGTTTTGGCAAACGCTCGCCGATCGAGGACTATCGCGCCAAAGGGCGAGGCGGCGGCGGGATGATCACGATTAAAACCAACGAGCGCAACGGTGCGGTGGTCGCGGTGTTTCAGGTGAACGACACCGACGACATCATGATGGTCAGCACGCACGGCCAAATGATTCGCACCAAGGTGAACCAGATTTCCGTCGTGGGTCGCAACACCCAAGGCGTGCGCCTCTTCACCCTCGGCGACGGCGAAACCGTGGCGTCGGCGGCGAAGCTGGCGGAGCAGGAAGAATAAATGATAATGGCGAAGGACGATCGCTCCCTGCGGTCGCTGGGACGAAGGACGAAGGACGCTATGACCGAGGGACGAGGGACGACCGCTCCCTTTGGTCGCTGGGACGAAGGACGCAACTGCAGTGAATGGTGTTGTAGTTTCGTCCTTCGTCCCAGTTCGCCACCGGCGAACGGTCGTCCCTCGTCCCTCGTCCCTCTGCTTCTCTGCGCTCTCTTGCTCACAGCGTGTGCGTCACGCCTGGAACGCGCGATTGCGCAGGGGGATGCGTTGCGGGGTACCAAAGATTATTCGGGGGCGTTGCACGCGTATGAGCAGATCGTTGCGGAATATCATCAACCCAAAGTTGCCGAAGTGTTTTTGCGGATCGGCGATCTCTACGCCTACAATCTAAAACAAACCGATCAGGCCGTGGCGTATTACCGGCAAGTCACCACCGAATGGCCGTGGGATCCGGCCGCGCTCACGGCGTATCAGCGACTGGCCGAATCGGCCGAAGGCAGTGGCGATTTCACGGGCAGCGTCGAGGCGCTCGAAATGTTGCTGCGCTATTTTCCGTCGTATCCCGATCGGGATCGCGTGCGCCATCGCATTGGGACGCTGTATCTGAAATTGAAAAATTACGATCAGGCCAAGATTGAATTTGCGGAATTGTTGCGCAGCAAAAAACTCGTGCCCGATGTGCGCGCGCAGGTGTTGTTCGATTTGGGCGAGACCTATTTTTTGAATCGCCAACCGGAAGCCGCCATGCCGTATTACGAACGCTTCCTCGAGGATTTTCCGCTGCACCCGTTGGCGGAACGCGTGGTGAAGCAACTTTCCGCGTGTCATGAAGACTTGGGCCAGATGGGCGAATCGGCCGCGCTGGGCAAACGCGCGACGGCCGTGGTGGCGACGCCGCATGTCGTGAACGGTCGCGAAGAAACCCCGACGGCACCCGATGCGGAAAAAAATATTTCGACCACTACGAGTGTGACGCTGATCACGAATGGCAAACCGCCCACGACGGTGACGGCAGAAATCGCCGAAACGCTGGCGGCGCGCGCCCAGGGTCTCATGTTTCGCGAACATCTCGCTGGCGATCACGGTATGTGGTTTGTTTTCGAAAACGATACGCAGGATAGCTTTTGGATGAAGAATACGGTGCTTTCGCTCGACATCATTTTTGTGGGTGCGGATCATCGCGTCGTCGACGTGATTCCCAACACCACGCCCCGTTCCGAAACCCCACTGCAGCCGCGCGCGAAATATCGGTATGTGCTCGAGGTCAACGCCGGTTTTGCGAAGGAACATGGCGTGGGGCGAGGGACGGTGATCAATGCAAAATGAAAAATGGAAAATGGTGATTATTGGACGACGGTGAAGGAAAATTGCTCAAATTGAGCCGTAGGAGTAAAATTCACAAAGAAGGAGTCATCTTTAATTTGATAGACGAGTGGGGTGCCGGTGGTTAACTTTTGCAAAGGATTCGAGTTGGGCAAATTAACCGGAGTGACATTGAGTGCGTAGTTCGCACTCGACAATTTATCCGTGAACACAATTTTCCAACCAACGCCCGCCGGAGAGAAAACACTTTTTACACCGAATGATCCTTTGAGATCGCAGGGTTCATCCACAAAATTTCTTCCGGAGCAATCCACCGTTCCCCACGCAACAATTTTTGGGCCGGCTGTGGCGGTCGCCACGGCAGCATCAATGTAGGTTTTATTCACCGCATCTTGTGGTTGTACAGGATCGGCGAGGCCAGTGATCTGCTTACCGTTCATTTCGACATTATCGTAGATCTGCAGGAGACCATTAATACCATGCAGCCCCGCCTGTAATGTGAGCGGTCCCGTCATCGTGTCGCCGTCGCGCGCGAGTTTTGTGGTTTGCAGGTTTTGAATGAGGCCCGGTGTGTCGCTCGTGCCGTTGATGGCCTTCATCTGTACATCGAGATTACTCACATCAACGCCGTCGACTTTTCCACTCACACTAATGTCGCCGACAACGTTCACGCCCGCATTCGCGTTCACGACGTCGCTCAGTGTGGCGCGATCGGCCACGAATCCGCCTTTTACGCCCAATCCACCGTTGGTAATGCTCAGCGCACCTTGCATGGTGTCGCCATTTTTATTCACGCGCGTGTCGATTTGCTTGGTGAGCGTGTTGCTGCCCACGACATCGCCATCGCTGCCGTGCGCGCTGGTGCTCTTGGTGTGCGTCGCAACGGACGTGTCCAGTGTGCTCACCTCCACGCCGTCGACTTTTCCACTCACACTAATGTCGCCGACAACGTTCACGCCCGCATTCGCAGTCACGGTGCCGTTCACGGTGGCGCTGTCGGCCACGAATCCTCCTTTTACACCCAATCCGCCGGTTGCGATTTGCAGTGCGCCTTGCATGGTGTCGCCGTTTTTATTCACGCGCGTGTCGATTTGCTTGGTGAGCGTGTTGCTCCCCACGACATTGCCATCGCTGCCGTGCGCACTCGTGCTCTCGGTGTGCTTCGCAACGGACCCGTCCAATGCACTCACATCAACGCCGTCGACTTTTCCACTCACACTAATGTCGCCGACAACGTTCATTCCCGCATTCGCAGTCACGGCGCCGTTCACGGTGGCGCTGTCGGCCACGAATCCTCCCTTGACACCCAATCCGCCGGTTGCGATTTGCAGTGCGCCATTCATGGTGTCGCCGTTTTTATTCACGCGGGTCGCGATTTGATCGGTGAGCGTGTTGCTGCCCACGACAGCGCCATCGCTGCCGTGCGCGCTGGTGCTCTTGGTGTGCGTCGCAACGGACGTGTCCAATGTACTCACCTCGACGCCATCGACTTTTCCGCTCACACTAATGTCGCCCGTTACACTCAAGCCGCCCGCGGCAATCGCGAGCGGGCCTTGCATCGTGTCGCCGCCGCGACTCACATTTTTTTCCTCGCGTGCCTTGATCGCGCGATCCAGATCCTGCAACACGCCTTGCACATTTTGCGCGCCGGAGTAAGTGAACGTACTGTTCACACCCACCGCATTCGCACCATTCGTACTCGCAAACGCCGACTGCAGCGCGTTCGTCTCCACTAATTTCGCGGCGAGTGTGTCGACAAAATCGGGGGCGAGGTGCGACATTTCGATTGCACCCGCGGCCAGCGCGGTGGCGTCGATGCTGCCCGGCGCGACGTGGGTGGCGGTGTCGCTCCACAGTGCGTACGGCACCGAGACGATTTCCATCGGATCGTCCGCGAGTGCGCCGTCGCGCCACACTTCCAGATAATGCGGAATGATGGGCGAGAGCATTTCCGGGCGCAATCCCGTAGTGACGCCGCCCGTGCGCGGATCGGTGCCGTTGCCGATGAGGGTCGAGACGACGCCATTGTTCACATTCACCGCCTGGATTTCGCGATACAACGGTTGATGCGCGGCATCGGTGATCCGAAATTCGAGCGATACCGCACCCGATGCGAGCGGATTGCCGCCGCCGTCGGTAAGTAATCCTTGATATTGCAACAACAGCGGCACACTCGCGTCGGCCGCGTGGGCAACATTCATGTGCGCGCTGAAAAAAAACGCGAGGAGCAGGAAGAATTGAATCATCGTCGTCACCTCTTTCTTGTCGACGACGTTTTGCAGGTTGCATGCCACGCAGATAATTTGCGCTAAGCGCCTGAAATTGCATTCACGAGATCAGCACGCGCAGACACGAGACCGTTCGCGATCCGGAATCGTGACACTCAAATGTTCGGAAATGGAGACAGTCGGGAGGTTTTACAACCTCATTTCGGTTTCTCGTTTGTATTCTTCGTGAGCACATCGCTCAGATGTATGGTGGATTTGGCGCGGAGTTGTTTGACGAAATCGGTGCGGACCGTGTTGCGCAATTTGAGTTCGATGCCGGTGCGGGCTTCGCCCAGTGGTGTGATGTGTGCGGCTTCCGCGATGCGAATCAGATGATAGCCTTCGCTGGTCTTGAATGGCCCCGCGACGGTGCCGGGTGCGATGGTGAAGGCTTGTTCGAGCAATGCTTCATAGCCGCGGCGCATGAGGCCCGGTTCATGTTTCCACACCCGTCCGAGCAAACCGCCGCGTTTTTTCGTGGTGAGATCGTCGGAATTTTCTGCGGCGACCTTTTCAAAGGCCTCGCCCTTTTCAATCCGCGCCTTGAGTTGATTGGCGAGTTGCACCGCTTGTATTTCGCTGCGTGCTGCGTCCTTCGTTCCGAACTTGATCAGGATATGCTGCAGCGGCACGACCGTAAACTCTTCGGCGTGTTCCTGATAGTACTGTTCTGCGGTGCGCTTCACTTCATCTTGCAGCGCGGCGTTGGCAATCAGGACGCGTTCGTGAAACGCGATTTGTTTTTTCAGCAGTGCGTCCTTGGCGAGATCGCGGTGCACACTTTCGGCGTAGAGTAATTCGCGATCGATCATGTCGTTCACTGCCTGCAAGCGACCGGGCGCGGTGTGCAATTGGGCCTGGATCTGCGGGGGTGCTACGGCGGCGAGAAAATCGAGATCGGCCTGCGTGATGGTCACGTCGCCAAAGGTGGCGAGTGTTTCACTCGCCTGGGATGTCGCGGCGCCAGTGGGCGCTGTGGTGCGATGACAGGCCGTCAGGAGCGTGAGTCCCATGATAACGAACGATGATAACGTGTGGTGAACTCTCATGCGGAGGGGGAGGGATTCGAACCCCCGGTGCCTTGCAGCACAACAGTTTTCAAGACTGTCGCATTAAACCGCTCTGCCACCCCTCCATTAGAGGGGCTCACGTCGCCCCCTCCACGGGCAAAGCCCGCGGAGCCTCCCCCTT
>Ga0209515_10010032_pt1 | contig 10651 bp, 12 predicted proteins | sample Subgroupgradi54m_FD_187454 | JGI IMG/M metagenome (GOLD analysis project Ga0209515, IMG submission 187454) | Subsurface groundwater microbial communities from S. Glens Falls, New York, USA - GMW60B uncontaminated upgradient, 5.4 m (SPAdes)... ...
GTGCTTCCGATGGGGCGGGGGCGCGGGACCACCTGGCTTCCGCAGATTGGGCCCGGCATCAAGTTTCCGGTAGGAGGCGGCGTGCCGGTGCGCGAGGCCGCCAGTGCCACACCCAGCAGCGGCAAGGCCGCAGCGGATGGGAGCGACGGCCGTCCGGGCATCGATTGGCGATGGGAACACGTCATCGTCGTCTTCGACCGCAACGGCAAGATGATCGAAGACTGGTCGCAGTGGGACAGCATCTGGGGCCGGCCGCATGATGTGGAGATCAGCCCTTACGATCCAGAAAAAAACATCTGGATCGTAGATGCCGACAACCACTTTGTCTCCAAGTTCACGCATGACGGCAAGAAGCGGCTCCTGACGCTGGGCACACCGGGCATGCCGGGCACCGACGATTCGCATTTCAGCCGACCGACGTTCATGGCCTTCATGGACGCCAACACCTGGTATCTGGCCGACGGCTACGACGGGACCCGCGTCATCAAGTACGACATGAAGGGCAAGAAAATCCTGGAGTGGGGAATGAAGGGCACTCCTCCCAACGAGAAGCGTCCCGGCTATTTCAACAGCGTGCACGGCATCGCCGTCGACCCGACCACGCGGCGCGTGTACGTGAACGACCGCAACAACGGCCGTGTGCAGGTGTTCGACGAGAACGGCAAGTTTCTGGACCAATGGGATTTCGGTCCGCGCCCGCCGATGAACATTCACGCCATCTACATGGGCGCGAACCATATCCTCTGGGCCGCCGACCAGGGATCGAACAAGCTCCTCGCTTATGACGCGGACGGACACTTCCTCTATTCGTGGGGAACGTTTGGGACGTGCCAGGGTTGCCAGTGGGGTGTGCACGGGTTCAGCACCGACAAAGAGGGCAATCTCTACACCGCCGAAGTGAGAACCGGCCGAGTCCAGAAGTACGCGCCGCGCAAGGGCGCCAACCCCGATTTTGTCGTGGGCAAGCCCTGGCCGGGCGTGTGGTAGAAAACGCGCGGCTCAGCGCGTCAACGAGAGGAAAGCCAATGAGGTCAACGACGAGATTCCTGGTCGGTGGAGCCTTCGTAGTGGGATTTGGTCTCGGTTGGGCGGTCAACTTCGATCACGGCGTCGTTGGGGCTCAGGCACTGCAGAAGCCCTTCATGATGCAGCGGGTCTATACGGGTACCGATGGACTGTCCCATGTGGAAAATATCGAGCTGAACGCGCAGTCGTTGATGGAGAAAGTCACGGGGGCGAGGGTGAGTGTGTCACGGCCCGGAAACTTCAGCGATTATCACGTCGGTCCCGAGCGCCGTTACATCATCAATCTGACAGGCGGCGGACAGCTCCAGGTTGCGGAAGGCAAAGTCGATTTGCCCGCCGGGACGATCGAATACATCGATGACCTGACGGGCAAGGGGCACACGACGGCGAACGTTGGCAAGGAACCTCGCGTCTCAATCTGGCTTCAGTTCGCAGACCAGAAGCAGATCATCGGACCCATGGGCAACAAGAAGTAATCCAGCGGCCGTTTGTACGACGAGCGGGTCGCGTCACTTTGGGAGCGACGGCGATCCGACGCGCCAGACAGGGCGCCCGTCTACCCAGACCGTGGCCACCCGCTGCGAATCGAGCCGCATCGTGTGACTACGAGCGGGCGAGAGCTGCTCCTCTGGGAGCAGCTCGCGAATCCTCACGAACACCAGGTGTCCCTCTTCGGATCCGACGAACTGCATCCCGCCGAACCCAACTCGAGCGTGACCGCCGGTGTCATCGGCGAAGACGATCTGATCTGTCGGCAGCGATACCCTGAGGCCGTTCGGGAAGCACACGAACGTGCCCGGTGGACCGTTTCCGATGATTCGAAGTGTCGAGATCCGGTTGCGCTCCTGGAAGATCGATGACGGCGTCGCGAAGTCGATGAGCAGAGGAATGTCGTCCACTCGGCGCTTGGATCTACGCGCGTACGCTTAGTAGCGCGGCACGGACGTATCGACGAGCAATGACCAGGCGTCGATGCCGCCCCGCAGGTTGTAGAGATTCCGGAATCCCTCACGCCGGAAGTACTCAGCGGCGTGCTGGCTGCGTACGCCGTGGTGGCACTGGAAGACGATCGGCGTATCGCGATCACGGAGGAGCAGCGCATCGTGATACGCCTGGTCGAGCAAGCGAGAGCCGTCGATCGTGGCTATCGCGCGCTCCTCCTTGGTGCGAACGTCGACCAACTCGATTGCCGTGCCGCCCTTGAGCAGTGCCTCCAGATCAGGCGCCGACAACTGACGAATCGGAGGAGGCTCGTGTGCCGTAGTGTTGTCACCCAACAATCGTCGATTCTCGTCCGCCAGATCTCATTTGGTCAAATCCGTCACAGGTGAGGACTTCCGCATTTCACATTCAATCGGCCGCTGCGAGACGCGGCGTGTCCGAAGCAAAAACCGTAGTCAGGCCGAAGGCCGACTAGCTCCGTCGCTCGGCGGCGAAGCTCGGTTGCATCGAATCAAGCCGGTTTTGCGGAGGACATGCTGCGGCTCACTCGGCTTACCGCTCTCTGTGCCTCGGGCTGGCCGCTACTTTGTCATTCCCGAAAGGTAGAAGACGAAGGTACCTTTCGTTGGATCCGTGGGGTTGGTCACATTGACGACCAAGGGTCCTCCGTTCGGCCCGAGCGTGCTGAAGCCGGATACGGTGTCATTGAAGACTCGACGCGTGCCTTTGACGTCCACTCGGATCGGTTGGCCTGCTGGGACAGCGACGGGGGTGGTCGTCCACTGCCTGGCGCCAGGCAGGTATTCACCGCCTTTGTGTGAGACGTCATCGTAGCCGGCGTTCGGCAGGCGCAACGACATTGTGCCGTTCACGAGCACGTCGAATCGCCACGTGGACTTGCCGCCTGAGCCGTCCTCCTTGACGAGTATCTTCTGAAGCGACAGCTGCACGCTCGACGGCGTCGGCCAGGTCTTCTGGAGATTCAGGAAGTAACTTGTTTTTTCCTGCCGGCCGTCTGTGTAATGGACGGTGATCAGGATGTCGAAACCACCCCATCCCGAGGCTTTGAGCTCGAACTGGTTGTCTCGATCCGTAGAGCTCTGGAACGGTTGCTGGAACGTCGGATGCAAGACGTACTCGACCTGGCTGATCGTTCGCAACACCGCGGGCGGTTCATCGACGAAGACGCGCCACTCCCAGGTCTTCCGCGAGTACTGATCGGCGATCGTCCTCGCGTAGTTGTTGAACTTGATCTGCGCCTGCGCTTGGGCCGCAGCCTCACGGCCAGGTTCAGCCGCGGAGACCACGGCGACTCCGGGCAGCTCCCACGTGTGATCCGCAACCGGAGAGACGGGCGTGCCTTGCATCACCTTCTGATTGATGTGGTTTGAAAAGAATCGTGTTGTCTTCCACTGCTTGTTGCTCTCGTCCGTGAAGTGCAGGATCACGGCGCTCTGTCCGACCTCTCCGGGTACGTGGGCCTCCCAGCCGCCATTGCCGAGTGCCACCTCAATCCGCCCGGTGTGCGTGATGCTCTTTCCGTTATCCGTGGAGTCGTACTCGTAGGACCCGCTCGTCAGCAACGGGGCAGCGGGCTCGCCAGTCTCGGTCACCGGCGCCAGCGTCACCATGATCATGGGGGCGGCCGCGGTCAGAAAGAACACTCTGAACATCCCGAAGATGGCCGCCGTCAAGCCGGCAAAAAACCCGGGAATCGCCCATGCGCTCAAGCGCGGATCCGCCTTCTTGAACATCCCGAGGAGGACGCCGAGACAGGCGAGGCCGATCAGAACGAAGAAGGCGGTGAAGACGCCAAACAGGACTACTTGAAATGTGCTTGCCATGGAGGGCCTCTATACGTAAACGATTCCGAACGGTGTTTCGAACAGAGTCCCCAACGCGCGGCCGCGAATGTCAGATCCGAGCGGGCGCACCAGTCTCAAGTTCGAAGTGCGAAGTGCGAAGTGCGAAGTTCGAAGTAAGTCGGAACTTCGCCAGGGCCGGGCGCCCCTATCGCCCGCCGGCGCCGCCGTCGCGCCCCTGCGGTCCAGCGCCCGCTGCACGGCCGCCACCAGCCGCACCAGCGAGCGGCGGCACCGGGTACACCCGCATACCGTGGAACTCGTTGCTGTACACGGTTTGATACCGAATCCCGTTGCCGTCCTTGTCCACCCATCCCAGGGACGTCTGAAACAACGTCGCGGGTGGACTACCCTTCGGTACCGTGGCTTCGGTGATGTACAGCTTCATTTCGTGCATCGTGACGTAGGCGTAGGTGCGGGATTGGTCGGCGTTGAGCAGTTGGATTTGATTCCCTTCGACGAGATCGAGCTGAGTCCAGGTCAATTCAGTCACCTTCGCGTCGCGCTGGATGAACTTGAACGTCGCATACATCGGCGCCTGTCGCACGTCGTGTTTCCAAAGGCCGGGTCCGCTGATGTCGGTGCCCTTGCACAGCGGAGCGCCCGCCGGACACGTCTTGACGTGCTCGATGGCGATCTGCTCGATGCCGCTGTAATCGACCACCGTGATCGAGTAGTGCTCGCGGCCCTTGTCGACGCTGTAGACGCGCGCCGGCAGCATGTATCCCTGCTGGGACGTCCAGGTCGTGTTCGCGATCGTCGGTTGACCAGCAAGCGTGATCTTGAATCCATCGCGAATGCTCTGATACTCGACCAACTCCTGCCCGGCGCCGAGTCCAGATATCGAGAGGATGAACGCGAAAACAAAAATGGTGGTGCGCATGACACATGCCTCCCGCGACGTGTTGGAGAGAAGGTCTCGCGTGTCGTGACCTGTTTGGGTGGGTAGGTTATCGCATCTGCTACCTCGTGGCGCACAGAAGCGTATCGAATTGTCGCAGCGCTCCAGGCGTATTGCGGATGCTTTACCGAGGGCAGTTACCCTCGACTTGACGCCAGCTCTCGACGTCGATGTAGCTCGGGCTGGGAATCCTGGTCGCAGGGCTTCCGGCGCCACGCGACGAACCAGGCGTGATCCGCACGCCACCACCCACGTTTATGCCCGTCTGGTTGTACTGCCCTTTCTTCATCAGGCCGGTGATCTCGATCATCGAACCTTCATGCGCTTTGATCTCCGCCATCAGCTTCTTCGGCCCGTTCATGCGCAGATGCATGCCTTCGGGAACGTCGAGCCTTTCCACCTGGTCTGAGGTCCGGGGGCCCGCCGTGAAGACATAACCCTTCGCACAACCGGGAATAGAACCGCGCACCGAATCTTTCGGCACAGGTTTCGTCTCCTGAGCGGCGAGCGGCCCGCTCAACATGGCGACTGCGACGGAAATAACGACGGTGTTCCTCATAGAAGCTCCCTCGTTATTGTGCTCCTTCCCCCTTCCCCCTTCCCCCTGTCGTGTCTGGAACACGGTGACTCATCCATGTCCCGACCTGTGCCATCGTGCGTCCGACCCTGTGCGAATACAGACCACGAACCACCCGTTCGATTCTGCACGAACGTGGAATTTACTAGGGATTTGAAGAGGTCGATTCCGGCATCCCGGATGCTCCCTGTCTCGCCATGACGACTCCGGCGCGTGTCCTGCGCAGATCCCATCTCGCACACATCGCGCGCGCGGAAAGCGTCATCCGCCAGTTTGACGATATGTGTCTGACCGTTGCGGCCTCGCGCCTCCAAATCCAGCGCGACATGCGCGCGGATCGCGGCCGCGAGCAGTTCGCCACCGACAGTGCTGCCGTGACCCGGGCCCGTACGCGGAATCACACCTCCGTCGCGCACCGACGGGCGTAAGGCTATCTACGCTTCGCCCTGGCGAATCTTCTCCACCTTGGCGTCTCGTTCTGACGCCAGGCGCTCTCGCTCACGCCGGAACCGCCGGCTGATCTCTTCCCGCTCCGCGGGATCAGCGTGCAGCAGATGCTTCATCGCTGACTCCTGCAAGATCTCCTGCTCGGCGATCTTCGAGGCGTAGAAGCTTCGCAGCTCGGCGATGGCGCTTTTCTGCTGATCGGTCATCGGCCGTGTGGTGACGCCTTCCTCCGCATCTTTCTTCCGGAGGCGTTCCATCGCCAGCTCGAACGAAGACTTCGGCGCGCCCTCATCAGTCATACGTTTACATTACATCGAGTGTGGCGCGCAGGTCCCACTCGCTGAGGCGTCAGGAAAACAGGCAGGGCGGTGGCGGCGCGTGCACGTATAATCCGCCGCATGAGACGCGCGCTGAAGATCGCCGGACTGCTCATTGTCGTGCTCGTCGTCGCCATCGTCGCGCTGCTGGCGGCGACGTTCATGGGCCGCCAATCGATCACGGACGGCGCCGACGCCAGCGGCCTCCGCATCGTCAAAGACGGCATCGTGAGCGTCGCAGTCATCCCCGTGTCCGAGAGCGAGATGGCGCTCGTCGATGCGGGCAACGACAAGAGCGCGAAGGCGATCCTCGCCGAGCTCTCGCGCCGCCACATCGGTCCAGACGCCGTGACGACGATCCTGATCACGCACGGGCATCCCGATCACACCGGCGGGGTGCTGATGTTTCCGAAGGCGCAGGTTGTCGCGCTCGAGACCGAAAAGGCGCTCGTGGAAGGGCGCGCCGGTGCGAAGGGTCCGTTGACGCGTTTGTTCCCGGTCAGCCCGACCGGCATCACGGTTACGAAGACGGTCGCTGACGGCGAGACGTTGATGCTCGGTCCGCACCGCGTGCGCGTGTTCGCCGTGCCCGGCCATACGCAGGGGAGCGCCGCTTATCTCGTGGACGACGTGCTGTTCATGGGCGATGCGGCGGACACCAAGAGCGACGGCACCGTGATCGGTTCGCCGTGGGTCTTCAGCGACAGCCAGCCGCAGGATCGCGCGTCGCTGGTCGCGCTCGACGAGCGGTTGGCGCGCGAGAACGTCGCGGTGAGGGTCATCGCGTTCTCGCATTCCGGCCTGCTGGCGAACGGCCGTGCGCCACTGGACGCGTACTCGGCCGGAAGCAAATAAGCAGTCTCCCCACGTCGTAGCCGGGCGTTTCCTCCGGCGGCGATGACGTTTTATCCGCAGCGCGGATTTGCAATGCATCCGAGCGACCGCCGGTGCGGGCTTCACGCAGTTCAGAGGACAGCAGTTCAGAGGATGGTTGCCCGCAGGCTCAGATCGTGCTCCACTCACGCTCGACCTAATGGCCGAACTTGCTTACTACCATCGAGTCGAGTCTCCAACCCAAACGTCAGCGGATGCGCGCCGACAGGAGCAGAGTGGAGAATTGTGGGGGTCACCGGCGCGCGGTAGCGATATTCCGAAAGTCAAGGCTTACGTTGGCCGGTTACCTGCCGGCTCTCGAGGAGTGGAATTCACGACTTCAGTGCCTCCAGATTCGAATTGTCCGCCGACACACGCGTACTGGAGCGGCCCCAGGATGGGCGTTCTGGTGGACGCCGAACGAGCTAAAATCAAGATAACGTTAACGAGGAACACTCAGACGTCATGAGTTCTGAACCACAGTATTTTCCACCAAGCTCTGGACCTCTTTCAGTTCTCACTCGATCCGTTGCGATGTTGCGACAGGATCCTGAACAATTAGAAAGGGTCGCAGGACTGGCGTTTCGGACCGGTCACGATGATCTCGACGCGCTTAAATGGGCACAGGTCGTCGGCCTTACCGGCAAGCGATACGCTTTGCTCCGTCATCTACATTCTCCTCAATCGGGAACGGAGATTGTCACCACCGAAAGCTCCTCGGATCCTTCCGCGGATGTAAGGGATGTTCTGAAGGCGCTTGCGTTATCTGAGAAGGATCTCGTCTGGACCGCGTCGGACGTGTCGAACGCAACCGAAAAGGGGAGTGCGACGCTTATGGAGGGCAGGCCCTCGCGCCGCGTCGGTCAGGTAAGAAAACGCGAGTACGCAGAGATGCGGCTTCGACTCAGGCCGACCGATCTGACGAGGCTACGAAGGCATGCCCGCGGCAGCGGGAGTTTCCAGAGTCTCCTCCGTAAGCTTCAGAAACAAATCGACGGGACTGATCTTCAGGTTTACCAGAATGACGTCGAACGCCTCTTGCGCTTGTCGACAGCGCATGCTGACGGCCGATTCCAGAAGCGGACGCGCGGCGCATCGAAGACCGCAAAGAAGGCAGCCAAGAAACGCTAGCGCACTCCCTTTCGCAACGTGGAGCTGTACCCCAACCAGCAGCGGATCGAGGAAGCCCCGCACGATCGGAACAACAATCTCGGGCTTCATGAAGAGACCATGGCGCTGTCCATCGACCAGTTGCACCGTCCAACCCATGTTCTCCAATTCCGCACGACGCTCCGCGAGCAACGGGCAACACGAAACGTCGTCCCTCCGAAACAATTACATCGTCGCTGCCGGCAAGAATCGCGCAGGCGACAGCCAGCCGCAGGATCGCGCGTCGCTGGTCGCGCTCGACGAGCGGTTGACGCGCGAGAACGTCGCGGTGAAGGTCATCGCGTTCTCGCATTCCGGCCTGCTCGCGAGCGGCCGCCGCCGCTGGACGCCTACGCGGCCAACAGCAAATAGCCGCTCCGTCCGACATTCGGCGCCACATCGTGGTATCCATCAATCGGAAACCAGCTCCTGAAAGTGACGGGGTAAATCGAGAAACCTACATCGACCTAATTGCTTCCATCTCCCCGAGCTTCACAAGCCGCACGTTGTCTTTGTCGCAGCACCACCAACGCTCATGGAGCCACATCGGATGGTTCGGATGCCGAAGACAGGTCGGCCAGGCGGTGTCAGTAAAGGTATCGTGGAAATACTGTTGCACTTCATCCACCACCTTTTGGAGGTAAGAATCAGGATCCTGATACCAATCTCGGATGGCCGCAGCGAACATGCCTGCAGCGTATTGGTGGGCAGCGCCCAAAGTCGCCAACACGTCGCGATTCAAGATGACCGTGACGTATTCCTCGTCTTCAGCAGAGATGCGCATTTTCGCTCCCGGCTCATTATCTGCATCCGCGCGGGCACTCGCACGCCCAACAGGATGCGCTCCGGCGCGTCAATGGCCGCAAGGCGGGCCAGATGTCACATTCGGCAGCGGTTGAGAGCGGCCGCTACGTTTGTCGATGACTGTCGCGTCCAGCCGAAACGGCAACATCTGTCGTTCTTCCGCCGTCAAATGCCCTTCCACAATGAGACCATCAAGGATCGAGCGATACACCAGCGCGATCCCTTCGCATTGCCGTGCCGCCTCGCTACGGAAAATACGCTCATTCCGCCACTCAATCGAAGTCGCAGATCGACTATGTAGTGCGAATCGATTGAAAGGGCCAAAGATCGCGCCGAGATAGGTCAGTCGGTCTTCATTATCAGGACTACCCCAAGTTGCCGATGACACGGGAAACTGAAACTGAGTAGTCAAGTGGCGTGTGTAGTAGACGATTCGAGGTCCGGACGAGAGGACAACCGCCTCCGGCCCAGCAAACGCAAACTTGTAGATCGCGTGGGGAGGAAAGCCGAGTGGCTTCTGTCCGAAACCATCACCTGCCATTAATGCACCGCCGCCCACTCCAATTCCTGAAGAGTCAGAATTCGGATCCACGACGTTGATCGTAAGTGTAAACCGCAGTTCCTTCAGCAGAGTTGAGGCAAACCCTACCGGCGCACTCGGAAGCAGAAGATTGGCAATCGCAAACCACTCTTGATGAGACGCAGTGCGGAATCGGTTCAAGAGAATAGGATTACGCTCCGGTCCGGCCCGCCCGAGGAGGATCAGGGTCTGAATCGGCCACTTGTCGTAGTAAGGCGCGATGGTGGTCGGAGCGGCTACAGCCGCTCGTGTTGCGCCCGGAACGCCTCTCATCTGGATGAGGGCGTCAAGAATCCCAGATGCTACGTAGTACCGTTCTTGATCACTTCCGGGAGGGGGCGAGTCCAAAGCGGCAACCAGCGCGGGAATGGCCTCCTGCACCTGATAGGTGCCCGCCTCGAACGCCGCCCAAGCGACCTCAGAGGACGAGCCCGATCGAAGTCTCGCGATCAGTGAGGATGCATCTGGCGCACTTTGGGCGAAAGCCGAGAGCGGCATCAGGAAGGTGAGAAGAAGTGCGGCGAAGTATCGATGCATGGATGCTATGCGAGTTAGACCCCTGAATCGTGGGATCGGCCGGCTCCGGGTTACCACCTAAGTCCTCTTTGGTTGACAAACAACCTGCAGCCGAGCTACACGTTCACCACGCTGATTCCCTGACAGGAGGATGTACGTGAAGATCTCTTTTACAGTGCGGAACGTCTGGCGCGTGACGCTCCGGGTTTTCCTCATTCTGCTCTGCCTCACCCTGGCCCATGCGGTCAGCGTTCCACAGGCCCTTAGCGCGCAAACGGGCTCCGCGCTGCAGATCGGCCAGGCCGCAATCGGCGGCACCGTCGTCAACGCCGACACCAGCAAGCCGGAAGCGGGCGTCTGGGTGATCGCCGAAACGAAACTTGCCGTCCCGTTCAGGAAGATTGTCGTCACCGACGACCAGGGACGGTTTCTCGTGCCCGACCTTCCCGCCGGGTCATACGAACTGTGGGTGCGCGGGTACGGGCTGAAAGACTCCGAGAAAAGCAAAGCGGAGCGCGGCGCCGAGATCAAGCTGCAGGTGAACAACGCCGCCAATCCCCGGGAAGCCGCCAGGATCTATCCGGCGGCGTATTGGACGTCGTTGATCAAACCGCCGTCCAAGGAAGAACTCCCTGCCGGTTATCAGAGTCAGGAGCA
>Ga0209515_10010034_pt1 | contig 10650 bp, 9 predicted proteins | sample Subgroupgradi54m_FD_187454 | JGI IMG/M metagenome (GOLD analysis project Ga0209515, IMG submission 187454) | Subsurface groundwater microbial communities from S. Glens Falls, New York, USA - GMW60B uncontaminated upgradient, 5.4 m (SPAdes)... ...
TCAAGCGGTTGGCCCGCCTGCACGGGATCAACCAGCAAGCGCTCGCCTCCGCCGAGCGGATTTTCGACGTGCTGGACACGCCGCCGACGGTGATCGAGCATGCGAAGGCGCGCGCGCTGCCGCCGTTTCATCGAGAGATTGCGTACGAGCACGTGTCCTTCAACTACAATAACCAGCCGGCCTTGCGCGGCGTCTCCCTGACGATTCAGGCCGGCGAGACGGTCGCCCTCGTGGGACCCAACGGCGGCGGCAAGACCACGTTCGTGAATCTCCTGCCGCGCTTCTATGATCCAAGCGCCGGCCGCGTGCGCATCGATGGGATCGATGTCAAGCACGTGACGTTGACCTCGCTGCGCAGCCAGATCGGGCTCGTGACGCAGGAAACGTTCCTCTTCAATGACACGGTGCGCGCCAATATCGCGTTGGGCAAGCCAGACGCGGAATTTACTGAGATCGTCGAGGCGGCGAAATTGGCCAACGCGCACGTTTTTATCGGCAAACTGCCCAAGGGCTACGATACGATCATCGGCGAGCAGGGTGATACGCTCTCCGGCGGGGAACGCCAACGGCTGGCCATTGCCCGCGCGCTCCTGAAGAACCCCCCCATTTTGATTATGGATGAAGCGACGAGCTCGCTCGATCCGCAGTCCGAGCACCTCATCACGGATGCGGTGGAACGGCTCATGAAAGGCAGGACGGTGTTGTTGGTCGCGCACCGGCTGGCGTCGGTCCGGCTCGCCCACCGGATCGTGTTGATACAGGAAGGGCGCATTGTGGAGCACGGCCGTCACGACGAGCTCCTGCAGAAGAGCCCCCTCTACCGGAGGTTCTGTGAGCTTCAGCTCATCAACGCAGGGTCCAAAACGCTGCTCGATTTGGCGCGGGGGTAGGCCCGCGCGCGTCCAGACGCATGGACGCAGCGAACGGTGGTCGTCGGGGTTGTCGTTGTCGGAAGGGAGCAGGAGCAGCATGGCGACAGCATTGGTTCGGCAATTGTTAGACGCGGGGGTCCATTTCGGGCACCAGACGAAGCGCTGGAATCCGAAGATGAAACGGTTTATCTTCGGGAGCCGCTCCGGGATCTACATCATTGACCTGGAGAAGACCGAGCAGCACCTGAAGGCCGCGTGCGATTTTCTCGAGGATACGGCCGCGAAGGGCCAGGCCGTGCTGTTTGTCGGCACGAAGAAGCAGGCGCGGCCCATTCTGGAAGCCGAGGCGAAGCGCGCGCAGATGCCGTACGTCGTCAATCGGTGGCTCGGCGGGACGATGACGAATTTCCAAACCATCAAGCGCAATATTGAGCGCCTGCGGGAGCTGCGCAAGCAAAAAGAAGAGGGATTCTTTGAGCGCCTCTCCAAGAAAGACGCGAAGCGTCTGAGCCATCAGATGGAGCGGCTCGAGGAGCATTTTTGCGGGTTGGTCGACATGGATCGGGTCCCGGGCTGTCTCTTCGTGATCGACACGAAGCGCGAGCAGATCGCGGTCAAGGAGGCCAATCGGTTGAACATCCCGATCGTCGCCATCTGCGATACGAACGCGGACCCGGACCTCATCGCCCACCCGATTCCGGGCAACGATGATGCCATCCGGTCCATCCGGTTGATTGTCGCTCTGGCGACGGACAGCCTCATCGCGGGACGGCAGCGGTTCGCGACGCAGCAAGAGACCATCAAGAAGATGGAAGCCGACGCCAGCGTCGCGGAAGCCGCCGAGACCGCGGCCGTCTCCGGCAAGGAGGCCGCTTCATGAAAGTGAGCCTCGACGCGATTAAGGCGCTGCGGGAGAAGACGAGCGCCTCGTTGAATGACGTGCGCGCGGCCCTGGAATCGTCTGGCGGCAATGAAGCCAAAGCCCTGGAGTTTCTGCGCGCGCGCGGCGCCCAAATTGCCGAGAAGCGGTCCGGGCGCACCGCGGCACAAGGCCGCGTCGAGTCCTACTTGCACCACGACGGACGGCTCGCCGCGATTGTCGAGATCAACTGTGAGACGGATTTTGTCGCCCGCACCGCGGACTTTACGCAGTTTTGCCGCGATGTGGCGATGCAGGTGGCGGCGATGAACCCGCAGTACCTGCGGCGGGAAGACGTTCCGTCGAACGGGGGGCACAGCGCCGAGACGGCAAAAGCCCTCTGCCTTTTGGAGCAGCCGTTCGTCAAGGATCAGGGCACGATGGTTGGCGACATGCTCAAGGCCCTCATCGCCAAGACCGGTGAAAACGTGGTCATCCGACGGTTTGCCCGATTCGCCGTCGGAGAATCCGGGGGCGCATAACGTGAAGACCCGCATGGCTCGGCCGCGTCTGACGGCCCAGGGTTCCGGCGGAACGCCCACCGCGAAGTATAAGCGGATCGTCCTGAAACTCAGCGGCGAGGCGCTCCAAGGCACGCTCGGGTTTGGCATTGACCCCCGCGTCATCGAGGACCTCTCGCGGCAGATCAAGGAAATCACGGCCCTCGGCGTCCAAGTGACCGTGGTCGTCGGTGGCGGCAACATCTTCCGGGGGATGCAGACCGCCTCCGCGACCGGAATGGAGCGGGCCACCGCGGACTATATGGGGATGCTGGCCACCGTGGTCAACGGCTTAGCACTCCAGGATGCGCTCGAGCGGGCCGGGGTGCCGACCCGCGTGCAGAGCGCGATTGAAATCGCCAAAGTCGCCGAGCCCTACATCCGGCGGCGGGCCATCCGTCATCTTGAGAAGGGCCGCGTCGTGATTTTTGTCGGCGGCATCGGCAACCCCTTCTTCACGACCGATACGACGGCGGCCCTGCGTGCGATGGAAATCGGCGCCGACGTCGTGCTCAAAGGAACGAACGTGGATGGCGTGTATAGCGATGACCCGGCGACAAACCGGCAAGCCAAGCGTTTCACGAAACTGAGCTTCATGGATGTGCTGAAGAAGGGGTTGAAGGTCATGGATGCGACCGCCGTCAGCCTGTGCATGGACGGCGGGATTCCTATCATCGTCTTTGATCTGCACCGGCCAGGGAATATCAAGCGCGCCGTCTGCGGCGAACCCGTCGGCACGCAAGTCGTCAGCCAGAAATCGCGCCCCACCTAATACAAACGCAGTAAATCCTGTGACAGGATTACAGTGATTTTCGAATGATGACAGTGATGTTGAGTCATCCAAATCACTGGAATCGGCACAATTGTTGGTTCGTTTGCTATAATCGCGCAGCGCCTCGTGCCACAGAAGGAGTGTGAGTGATGGTATCGCTTCAAACCCTGTATAAAGAGTGTGAAGAGAAAATGACCCGCGCGGTGGCCTCCATCTCGCGCGGGTTCTCCGAGATCCGCGGCGGGCGCGCCAGTCCGGCGCTCGTCGAGCACGTGACGGTGGACTATTACGGCGCTCCGACGGCGCTGAAGGTGGTGGCCGCGATCACGTCGCCGGAAGCGCGGCTGCTGGTCATTCAACCGTGGGATGCCAAGATGGTCCCTGAAATTGAAAAAGCCATCCAGAAATCCGGCTTGGGGCTGACCCCGGTCGTGGATGGAAAACTCGTGCGTTTGCCGATTCCGCCGCTGACCGGCGACCGGCGCGAGGAGCTGGTCAAGCTCATCCACAAGCTGGCCGAAGAAGGCCGCATCGCGATCCGCAACGTCCGCCGGGATGTCAATGAAGCGGTCAAGAAGCTCAAAAGCCAGAACCAAGCGACGGAGGACGACGTCTTCCAGGCCCAAGAGCACAGCCAGAAGCTGACCGATAAGTACGTTGAGCAGATTAACGCGCTGGTGAAATCGAAAGAACAGGAGATTCACAGCGCGTAGCTCGGTGACCCGACATCGACGAGCCGCGCCGGTTTAGATGCCCGCTTCCTCGCGGGCGTCTTTGCTATAATGGGGGCGCGGATTCCGTCGGAGCATCACGTCCATCCCCCGCTATGGTTCTTACACAATTCGGGCCGCTAGCTCACCAGGCAGAGCAACAGCCTTTTAAGCTGTGGGTACTGGGTTCGAGTCCCAGGCGGCCCAGCGTTCACTATGCATATCCTGAGGCGAACGCTTATAGGAAGGGGAAACGTGGTTTCCCCCTCCTATCGCTCGCCCAGATGTGCTAACGAAGGGGCTCGCTGGTCTGGCCCTTCCTAAAAGGGAACAGGAGTCGTGCTCTGATCTGTTTGTGTCGGGAAGGGAAAACGTAGTTTTCCCTTCCCGAACCCAATCCTTTTCCTTAGAGGAAGGGTTGTTCCGGGTGGTTTGGTTTATGAAAGGCTGATTAATGCTGGATCTGAAATTGCTTCGAGAACATCCGGAGGTGATCCGCGACGCCCTGAAGCGCCGCAACAATTCGACCTCGCTGGATCCATTGCTGGAGCTGGAACACTCCTATCGGCGGCTGCTCACCAGCATTGAGGACGACCGCCGCGTGCTGAATCAACGCTCAGAGGAGTTCGGGCGGCAACAAGATAAGCAGCACGGCCCGCCGCCGGAGCTGAAACACCTCTCCGCGCGCATCAAGGAGCACGAGCAAGAACTCAAGCAGCTCGAGGGCACCCTCGAACAACAACTCGCGTATCTGCCCAACATCCCGCACCAATCCGTTCCGACGGGCCCTCCGGCGGCGAATCAGATCGTGCGGACGATCGGCAGCCCGTCCACCTTTTCGTTTATCCCAAAAACGCACGTGGAACTGGCCGAACAGCGTGGGCTGCTAGACCTTGGCCGCGCGGCCAAAATCACGGGGTCCCATTTTCCCCTGTATACCGGCAAGGGCGCGCAGTTGGAACGCGCGCTCATCGCCTGGATGCTGGACATCCAGACGCGCGAGCACGGGTACACCGAACTGTCTCCGCCGTACCTGGTGAACCGCGCCTCCATGTTTGCGACCGGCCAGCTGCCGAAGTTCGAAGAGGATATGTACCGGCTTAAGGATGATGATCTCTTCCTGATTCCGACCGCCGAGGTGCCGATCACCAACTTTCACCGCGATGAGATCCTCGACGAATCCCAACTGCCGCTCAAATATACCAGCTACACCGCGTGTTTCCGTCGAGAAGCGGGCTCGTATGGAAAAGACACACGAGGGCTGGTGCGGGTTCACCAATTCGATAAAGTGGAACTCGTCAAATTCACGACCCCGGAGCGCTCCTACGAGGAACACGAACTCCTCGTGAAGGACGCGGAAACGCTCTTGCAGCGGCTCGGGTTGCACTACCGCGTGATCTGCTTGGCGACGGGTGATCTGAGCTTCGCGGCGGCGAAGTGTTACGATCTCGAAGCCTGGGCGCCAGGGCTCAAACAGTTCCTGGAGGTCTCCAGTTGCAGCAATTTCGAAGCCTTTCAGGCCCGGCGGGCGCACATCCGCTACCGCCCTACCTGCGCCCCCCCACGCTTTGCTTCGCAAAGCGAAGCAGGGGGGGCAGGCAGGCAGGCGTCTGCCAAGAAGCCGGAATTCGTGCACACCTTGAATGGCTCAGGACTGGCGCTGGCGCGCACGTTCATTTGTCTGCTTGAAACGCATCAGCAGCCCGACGGCAGCATCCGAGTGCCGGAGCCGCTTCGTCCGTACCTCCATGGCCAAAGCGTCCTCTAACCGGATCGTCACGTTTTTCGCCCGCCTCATCAAGGTGGCGATGGTGGTCATCGTCCTGCCGGCGGCGGTGGGCTTGCTGCTTGGGGTGCTCCAGCAGCTGGAGCGCATCTCCGTGGGCCGCCTGACGGCGCGCGCCTGGATTGATCGGGGATTCCTGACTTATGTGGGGCTGCACGTGCTGCTCTACCGGCCGGTGCCGCTGTTTCGCGTCAGCCACCGCCTGTTTTCGGTGTTGGCGGTATGGCTCTTCGGCGGCCAGGTGGCGACTGTCGTCGACGCTGGCGGTGGCGGAGAGCGCGGCGGCAAAGAACGCGGCAAAAAGGGCGGTGGTGGTGAACCCCAGGCGGCCCAAGGCTCGACGCTGGTCGCGTTCAGCCCGTACGTCATCCCGCTGTATACGGTGTTGGTGTGCGCGCTCGGATGGATCCTGACGCGGTGGTGGGATCCGGCGTGGGTGCAGGGCCCAATCAGCGTCCTGATCGGGGTCACCATCGCGTTTCACTGGCTCATGACCGCGGATGAGTTGCAGCAGCAGCGCAAACGCTGGCATCTTGAGACCTATTTGCTCGCCCTTGGCCTTGTGTTTGTGCTGACGCTGCTGCTTGGCGCGGCGTGTCTGCCGTGGGCGCTGCCGGATTTCTCGTTTGTGCAGGCCCTCTCGGATGGGCTCGCCAACGCGCAGGCCATTCTCACAGCGATCATCCAGCACTTGTTCTTGTGAGCTCCTCGGAGGAGTGGCTGAGTGGTTGAAAGCGCCTGTCTTGAAAACAGGTGGAGCCGCAAGGCTCTCAGAGGTTCGAATCCTCTCTCCTCCGTTTTTTCGCTGTGTAGTTGGATTCATAAGGGAACGAGCCGCAGGATTTGGATAGCAAGCGACTGGAGAGGTGGCTGAGTGGTTGAAAGCGCCGGTCCCGAAAACCGGTGGGGTCGTAAGGCCCTCGAGAGTTCGAATCTCTCCCTCTCCGTTCTTTCATTGAAGTGCTGAAGAAGTCTCGTTGTTGTTCGACGGTGAAATCACTACAATGGAGAGGTGTCTGAGCGGTTGAAAGAGCACGCTTGGAAAGCGTGTAGCCGCCCACAAGGTGGCTCCCGGGTTCGAATCCCGGCCTCTCCGTTCTTCTTCGCTCAAACACTTTTGTGTTTGAGCTTCGAAGCAACTTCGTTCTTATAAGAGGCGAAGAAGAACGCCGCTGCGTAGCCGTACCATGGTTTTACGTGGCGACGGCGTAGCAGGGCGATAAATGCTATGCATACGGTTTACATTCTCAGAAGCATTAATCATCCAGGTCGACTTTATATCGGGCTGACAACCGATTTGGAAAAGCGACTCGTAGCGCATAACGCCGATTCATCGACTTACAGCAAACGTTACAGCCCTTGGGAGCTGGAAATGTACCTTGTTCTCAAGGATAAAAAAACGGCTGAAGATCTCGAGAAGTATTTTAAGTCTGGTTCTGGTTTTGCTTTTTTGAAGAAGCGATTATTGCCTGAGATGAAGATCGGGGATTCGAAGGCCGAGCGCCCGCCGCGCTCGGCATTCCGCGGCTGCCTCGATGGCAGCCGCTTCAGGAGCCGACGGTACGATTCAAGCGAGCGACGCGCTCGTAGCTCAACTGGATAGAGCATCAGCTTGCGGAGCTGAGGGTTCCGAGTTCAAATCTCGGCGAGCGCGCGTTTTTCACCCTCCTTCGCCGGAGGCCACGGGCTCTGCCCGTGGAGGTATGCGAAGAGGGTGTTGCTGCGAAGCCGTGCCGGCAAGGCAACGGCGAAGCAGAACACAATGGCTTCGGAGCGGTTCCGCCCCACGGGCGGACCGGAAGGTGCCACGGGCCCTGCCCGTGGGGCTCCACATCCGCATCAAGGGAGCGCGATGACGACCGTCAAGCCAGACGAACTGTACATGCGCGAAGCGCTCAAAGAGGCGGAGCAGGCGCTGGCCTCAAAAGACCGGCCCATCGGCGCGGTCATCGTCCGGCAAGGCCAGACGATTGCGCGCGCCCACCATCAAGTGAAGTTGCTGCGCGATCCCACCGCCCACGCAACGATTATCGCCATTACCCAGGCGGCGAACGCCCTCCAGTCGGACCAGTTGCCTGACGCCGTCGTCTATGTGACCCAAGAGCCCTGCACGATGTGCACCGGAGCCCTGCTCTTGAGCGGGGTGTCGCGTGTGGTCTTTGGCGCGGCGGATCCAAAATCTGGGGCGTGCGGTTCAGTTGTGGATCTGCCCAGCAATGAACAGTTGAACCGCCGGTTGGTTGTGGTCCGAGAGGTCTTGGCGGGTGAGTGCCACGCGCTCATCCGGAGAGCTATCGCGTCGGTCCATCCAGAGTTGTAAGCGCAGATCCTTGGGAGAGGTGGCTGAGCGGCCGAAAGCGGCGGTTTGCTAAACCGTTGTACGGGAGAAATCTCGTACCGAGAGTTCGAATCTCTCCCTCTCCGTTCTTCTACGCCCCCGCATTTTCATGCGTGGGCTTCGAAGCAACGGCGTTCCTCCTTGCTACGGCATCTTTTGTGGGGCGTAGAAGAACGCCGCTGCGAAGCGCCACCGAAGTCTTTCATTGTTGAGGCGCGAAGCAGGGCGATGAATAATGTATGTATACGGTCTATATCCTAAGAAGTATTAACCATCCAGGTCGCCTTTATATCGGGCTGACAACAGATTTAGAGGAACGGCTGGCTGCCCATAATGCCGCTTCATCAACTTACAGCAAACGCTACAGCCCTTGGGAACTTGAGGTGAGCATTAACCTCAAGGATAAGAAGGCAGCTGAAGATCTTGAGAAATATTTGAAGACTGGGTCCGGATTTGCTTTCTTGAAGAAACGGTTGTTGCCTCAGAGGCAGAACGTAGTTACTGCGAAGCCCCACTGAAGTTTTTAGTTCGCAGGGGCGTAGCAGAAGGCTTGAGTAGAAAAGGATCCGAACTCAGAAGGAAGTGAATTATGAAAGAATCAATAATTTGAATCAGTGGCCATGACCTACCTTCCCTTTGCCCGCAAATACCGTCCGCAGACGTTCGCCGACCTGATCGGTCAGCCGCACGTCACCACGACGCTGACGCGGGCGTTGGAGGGCCAGCGGATCACTCAGGCCTACCTCTTCGCCGGCCTGCGCGGAGTGGGCAAAACGTCCGCAGCCCGCATTCTCGCCAAGTGCCTCAACTGCGAGAAGGGCCCGACTGCGACACCCTGCAACCGCTGCGCGAGTTGCACGCACATCACCGCCGGCAACAGTCTCGATGTCATCGAAATTGACGGCGCCTCCAACCGCGGCATCGACGAAATCCGCAGCCTCAGGGACACCGTGCCCTTTGCCCCGACGAGCGGGCCCTACCGCATTTACATCATTGATGAAGTCCACATGCTCACCATGGAGGCATTTAACGCGCTGCTCAAAACCCTGGAAGAGCCGCCCGCCCACGCGAAATTCATCTTTGCGACCACCGCGCCGAATAAAATCCCGGTCACCATCCTCTCGCGCTGCCAGCGTTTTGACTTCCGCCGCATTGAGCCCGCCACCATGGTGGAGGCGCTTGCCCGGCTGGCGAAGGCTGAGAAGTTGACGGTTGATGAGCCCGCGCTCTATGCCATTGCCCGCGCCTCCGACGGCAGCGTGCGCGACGCGGAAGTGATCCTCGAGCAGTTGGCGAGCTTCGTGGAGAGCGCGATCCATGAGACGGACGTCACCGCCCTGCTCGGGGCCATGGAGTCGGAAGCCCTATTCTCGTGGGCCCAAGCGATCTTGGATCACAACGCCCCGGAAGCGCTTGCGGTGCTCATGGGCCAACTGGATCTGGGCAAGGAACCTCCCCAGCTGCTCGCCGGGCTGCTGCGGCATTTGCGCAATCTGCTCATCATTCGCAGCACCGCGGAAGCCCCCTCGCGCGACGCGATGATTGCGCGGCTCATTGATGAGCCGGCAGAGCGGCTGAAACGGCTTGAGGCTCAGGCAAGCCACACGGTCCCGCAAGAGCTGTTGTTGCTCCTTCAAGTGGTCAGCGGGGCGTATGAACTGGTCCGCCGCAGCCCCATGGCGCAGACCATTCTTGAGTTGGTGGTCATTAAGCTTGCGACGCGCGAAGAGTGGCAGTCGCTGGATCAGATCAGCCGTCGATTAGAACAGTTGAGCCGCGGCGCGCCGCCGTCTGGTCCTTCGCAGAAGCCGGTGAGTGCTGCACCGACGATCGCACAGGCGCCCAAGCCAGCCGCATCAGCCGCGAAACCCCCGACTGTCACTCCCGTGAGTGCTCCCGCGCCCACCGTCGCCACACGCAACGCTTCGGAGGCGCTGGTGGAGCAGTGGCCCGTCTTTCTTGAGCGGCTCGGCGCGCAAAAAATGTCGCTGGCCGCCTACCTGGCCGATGCCAAACCGATGCACCTTGAGAACGGCACGCTGACCATCGGGCTGCCTGGCTTTGTCTTGCATCAAGAGGTGCTGACGGTGATTGAGAATCGCCGGCTGATTGAACGGCTCCTGGGGGAGTTGCTGCAGGCGTCCGTCAGCGTACAGTATGCAACCTTGCCGGAGCCCGAACCGGGCGAGGCGGCTGCGATGCCGCATGCGGTGGATGCCTCCTCGCCGTCCATCGTCCAAGACATCGTGAAGTTGTTTAATGCCACCGTCCTCAATCAACCGCCTCGGGCGACCTGATGGCGTACGCGCGGCCGCTGGTGCGGCTATTGGAAGCGCTCGAGAAGCTGCCCGGCGTAGGACCTCGCTCCGCCGAACGGATGGCGTTTTATCTCTTGCGGACGTCGCGGGAGGAAACGCGTCAGCTCGCCCAAGCCATCGCGGATGTGCGGGACCACCTGCGTTTTTGTGAAGTCTGTTTCAATCTGAGCGAGGCCCAGCGGTGCACGGTCTGCCAAGATCCCTCGCGGGATCCCTCCATGGTCTGCGTTGTGGAAGAGCCGAAAGACGTGCTCGCGATCGAGAAGACCGGCGCCTATCGTGGCCTCTACCACGTCCTGCTCGGCGCGATCGCCCCGCTGGATGGCATCGGGCCGGAGCTCCTGAAAATTGACGAGCTCATGCGGCGGCTGTCGGATGAGACCATTCAAGAAGTGATCGTGGCGACCGACGCGGATAAGGATGGAGAAACGACCG
>Ga0209515_10010035_pt1 | contig 10650 bp, 15 predicted proteins | sample Subgroupgradi54m_FD_187454 | JGI IMG/M metagenome (GOLD analysis project Ga0209515, IMG submission 187454) | Subsurface groundwater microbial communities from S. Glens Falls, New York, USA - GMW60B uncontaminated upgradient, 5.4 m (SPAdes)... ...
CGTGGAAGAGGAATGGGAATGGGAGATATAAAATTTGCAGTTTTAATGGGGCTTTTCTTAGGGTTTCCCCAAATTATTGTAGGCCTTTATCTGGCATTCTTGACAGGAGCAATAGTCGGGGTCATACTAATTTTATGGAGGAAAAAGAAGCTTCGCGGAACCACGATTCCTTTTGGTCCTTTTTTGGTGCTAGGTACGATTATAAGTCTTTTTTACTCAGATTTTTTTCTAAAAGTTCTAATGCTAAAACTTTTTTAACTAAAGGGTTTACGCTTGTTGAACTTCTTATTGTTGTTGGAATTTTATCCATTTTGTCAGTTGGTGCTATAACGGTTCTTAATCCAACTTCTCAATTTCAAAAGGCAAATGATGTAAGGAGAAAATCAGACTTAAATCAAGTTCAAAAAGCTCTGGAGGTTTATTACGGCGACAATGGTAAATATCCTCCAAATTATTCTGTGTCTGATTACAGAATAAAGGGGCTTGATGGAAATGTTGTAAATTGGGGCTCGTCTTGGCAGCCCTATATGGAAGTTTTGCCAAAAGATCCAAAGGGTTCAAAAAATTACGTGTATTTTGCTTCAAGCGATGGACAGTCATACTTTCTTTATGCTAGCCTAGATAGAGGGACCGATTCAAGTACTTGCAACGGGGGGGCTGCTTGTAATAGCTTAACTACAAACGGCATTCCGGCAGTAGCTTGTGGAGATACTTGTAATTTTGGATTATCAAGTCCCAATGTTTCACCATGAAAAAATTATCGACCATTTACCATTTACCATTTACCATTTCCAAAAAAATCGTAAATCGTCAATCATCAATCGTCAATCTTGGAAAAGGCTTTACTCTTGTTGAGCTGCTAATTGTCATATCCATCATTGGAGTTTTAACTACTCTTCTTATGGCAAACTTTATTGGAGTTAGGCAGCGTGCAAGAGATGCACAAAGAAAATCAGACTTAAGACAAATTCAGTCTGCGCTTGAGTTATACCGTTCCGATCAGGGAATTTATCCCCAGCTTGTGCCAAATTGTAGTAATTCTATAAAAAGTCCTGATTGTTCCACATCAACTTATATGCAGACAGTTCCCAAAGATTCGATGGGTTCGTCTTATTACAACGGTGGCAAATATTATTTCCTGAGCAATGGTAGCACCTATACACTTGGAGCTTGTCTTGAAAACCCAAGTGACTCTCAGGGGACAAGTACAAATCCGGGTGGTAGTGGTTGCCCAACCAATTTCTACTACGTTTTAAACAACCCATGAAAAGAAGTTTGGGGTTTACTCTTATAGAGATAAGTATTGTTGTTTCAATTCTCGCAATGCTTACAACCGTAGGAATTGCTTCTTTTGTAAATTACAGCAGGTCTCAAGCCCTTCAAAGTGCAGCTTATGATTTGAAAACGTCCTTAAATCTTGCAAAGTCTCGCTCTTTTTCTCAGGTAAAGCCCACCCAGTGTGGAAATCAAACTCTTGATGGATATAAGGTTGCAATTTACACAACATCTAATAGTTATGAGCTTCTTGCTCTTTGCGCCGGAAATGTATATGTAGTAAAAAGTACAGCATTTCCTTCTAATATTGTTGTTTCTGCGGATAGCACCTCAACGTCTTTTTTCTTTCCGGTAATCTCGGGTGGAGTCGTGGGCAGTGGTTCGGCAATCCTTACAGGCTTTGGTCAGACAAGAACCATAACGGTTGATTCAATAGGAACTGTTAAGTGATGAAAGAAAAAGGACAAACATTAGTTGAAGCATTGATAGCGCTGGGTGTTGCAATAGTAATTATTTCAGCAATCGTCATTTCAGTAATTTCCTCCTTAAGCAGCACTCAATTTACAAAAAATCAAAATCAGGCAAACCATTTTGCCCAGGAGGGTATGGAAATTGTAAGAGGAATAAGGAATTCAAGTTGGGTTTCTTTTTTAAATCTTTCCGGCACATATTATTGCCTTTCTACAGGTAGCGCGACCTTGACTCCCAAGGGAGCCGGAGGGTGCACGCAAAATATTGGGATTTTTGTAAGGGAAGTTGTAATTGAACACAGTTCCCCGTCTTGCGTTGGGACATCAAGAGTTACCGTAAACGTTTCCTGGTCAGATAGTAAATGTACGGATAGCTCTAATACATTTTGTCACAAAGTAGCACTAATTTCCTGTTTTGGAAATAATAACGCTGTGCCAACACCATGAGGAAAGGATTAAGGATTAAGGATTAAGGATTAAGGATTAAGGATTAAGGATTAATGATTAAAGATTTAATAATTAAGAATTTAAAATTCATCATTCATCATTCATCATTCATCATTCGTAAATCCGTTGGATTTACGTTGGTTGAGCTCTTGGCAGTAGTAATGGTCATTGGGGTTGTTGGGAGCGTTGTTGGCGGAATTTTAATATCCTCTCTTGTTGGAACAAATAAAACTAATGCATTGGACAATGTAAGGCAAAATGGCAACTATGCACTCCTGCAAATGTCAAAAGAAATTGAATTTTCCCGTAATTTTTATGGAGTGAGCCTCAATGGTGTAGGGTATATTACCGATTGCACTATTCCTACTGTCTCCCCTACTCCAACTCCTACACAGTATGGGTACGTAAAAATAATGTCAGCAAACGGCCAGACAGTTGCGTTTTCATGTAGTGGTACTACTATTTCCTCAAATAGCGCATCTCTTATTGATGCATCAACTGTTAAAACTACCTCGTGTTATTTTACATGCAGTCAGGACAATCTAGTTTTGCCACCAACAGTAGGGATAAATTTTACACTTTCCCAGGCTAAGGCCGGAAATTTTGTTGAAAATAATACTTCTGTTTCTTTTAATACTTCGGTGACTCTTAGAAACCTAAATAGATAGTAAACCGGGTTGACACAAAGCTTGGCGCTTGTTACGCTAAATACATGAAAAAAAATAGACAAAGTGGTCAGATTCTTCTGATCATAGTTCTTGTTATGGTTGTAGGACTTACCGTGGGTTTGTCTCTTGCGTCAAGAAGCATTACAAGTCTTAGGACCTCGGAAGAGGAAATAACTTCCCAGCAAGCCCTATCCGCAGCAGAGGCAGGAGTTGAGCAGGTGGCCAAAACAAGTGCTTCAATTGCCAACGGTTCTTTTTTAAATAACACAACCTACAACACTTCTATAACGGCAGTTTTGGGAAACAACTTTCTTGTAAATGGCGGAAACTCTGTTCTTAAAGATGATGGGGCGGATGTTTGGCTGTCTAATTACTCGACGGATTCTGCAAAGCTTTATCAAAACCCCTGGTCCGGAGCCTTAAGCATTTACTGGGGAAAAACCAACAATGGTTGTTCTGAGGCAGCACTTGAAATTGTTGTTATATCAGGAAGCAGAGCAAGCCCGGTTTCTAAGAAATATGCTTTTGATCCATGTCTTTCGCGGGCCAACACTAATCACTTTTCGTCTGTTTCTGCAGGAGGTGTGGTTTCGGGCAGAACTTTTCCATTTGGCACAACCGTAAACATTTCAAGTGGGCTCATTGCCAGAATAGTTCCTATTTATGCTGAAGCGCCTATAGGCATTTTTGCAGATTCAGCTCTTCCTTCTCAAGGGTCAATAATTACTTCCGTTGGAACTTCCGGTACAACCAGCAGAAGGGTAACCGTTTTTCAGGGGTATCCGGCACTTCCCTCCGAGTATTTTCCTTATGGCCTTTTTTCTCCCTGACTTATGGCAAAAAAATCTTTTGGACTTGATATTGGAACAAAAACTATAAAAATGGTTTCTTTGTCGCGGGGAAAAGACGGATTTACCCTTGATGCTTCAATTGTTGCTCCGATGCCGGCAAAGGGCATGATGTCTGATTCCCCACTTGACGAGGAAGAAATGGCCCAGGCTATAAAAAAGGCGGTAAATGACAGCGGGATTGAGGATAAATTTGTAAACATTGCACTTCCCGAGACTCAAATATATACAAAGGTTATCGAGATGCCCGTACTTTCAGACAAAGAACTTTCCTCTGCTATATATTATGAAGCAGAGCAATATATTCCTATTCCACTTGCTCAAATTACTTTTGTTTGGAGCATTTTAAGCCGTCCTCAAAAATCAGTTCCAGGGGACAAAATGGAAGTCTTAATGGTTGGAGCACCTACGACTCTTGTCAATAAATACAAAAAAGTTATAGGTATGGCAGGTCTTACCATAAACTCAATGGAAACACAGATACTTGCGGCAATAAGAGCTGTGGTTATAGATGGTAACTTCCCCCCAACTCTAATTGTAGATATTGGAGAAGTTAGCACAACTCTTGCTGTTGTCAAAGATGGAATTATGATTTTTACTTACACAACTCCTACGGGAGGTGGCGCTATAAGCCGGGCAATAGCGGGTAGTTTCGGCCTTCCTCAGCAGGAGGCAGAGCAGTACAAGAAGACTTACGGATTTGCAGACCGCGTATTTGGTGGAAAAATTGGTCAGGCTGCGCAACCAATTCTTATGACTATTCTGGCAGAAGTTAAAAAAGCAATCTCCTTCTACCAACAGAAATTTAGAGAGGAACCAATAAAACAACTTCTTTTATCCGGCGGAACGGCAAAACTACCTGGTATCAATATCTTTTTTGCAAACAACTCAGGAATTGAAACAGTACTCGCAAATCCTTGGAAGCGTTTGATAAATCAGAATATCCCAAAACAAATTTTGGACAATGGACCCGAATATACAATTGCTGCGGGGCTTGCAATGAAAGATTATGAATAGCGATATCAACCTTGTCTCTGGAAATGCAAATGCATTGGATAAGGGAACAAAAACCCTCAGGCGGCTTAAACTTATTGGAACTGTTGTTATTGTTGGAGTAGGAGTTATTTCAATATTGCTATTCCTCTTAAACCGTTTATTTTCTCCCGATTCTATTATAAAACAACAAAATCAAGTAACTGCTAGTATTTCCCTTCAACAGGCAAAGCAAGCAAAGCTTTTAGTCTTAACGCAAAGACTAAATGACATATCAAGTCTTCTTAAAAAAAGGGCAAATTACGATGTTGCTTTAAATAATATTCTTTCCCAGTCTCCAAGTGGCGTTTCTATAGTTTCAATGTCAGTAGACAAAAAGAAGATTTCAATAATCGTAAACTCCTCATCACTACTTTCTTTAAACGACTTTATAGAGATGCTTAAAGGAATGGTTGAGAAAAAACAATTCCTGAAAAATGTGACAATTAACAATCTTGGCTTAAGTGGTAGAACCGGTTACGTCTTAACCGCAGATATAGATTTATTATGAAAAAAAATATAACGTTTGATTTGCAAACTTTTAGCGCTTTTTATAGCACTCATAAAAAATACCTAACCCCAATACTTATGATAGTGGTTTCCATAATTCTTGTTTTTGCGGCTTTAATTCCGCAACTTAATGACTTATTTACTACTTTGTCTAGAAGGAGCGAGGCGATGCGTAAATTACAAATTGAAAAAAACAACTTAACAATTCTTAGCAATATTAATGAGGATAATCTTAGCGCGCAACTTACTACTTCTTTAAGGGCACTTCCCTCAACTAAGGATTTTGAAAGCGTTCTAACAACCATATCGGCTGCTGCGGGTAAGTCCGCGGTGTCTCTGGGAAATTTTGAATTTAAAGTTGGAGATCTTTCAAAGTCCGTTGCAGGAAGCGGAGAATTTCCCTCTTTGGGAATAACGCTTATTGTAAATGACGGGGCGCAAGGAACAAATAGATTCTTGACAAGTCTTGCACAATCTCTGCCGCTTTCCGAGGTTAAGTCTATTGATATAAATGGCAATTATTCAACTTTGGCAATAGCTTTTTACTATAAATCTTCCCCTGTTATAAAAAATACCCCGGATTCTCCTATAGTTCCAGTATCGGCAAAGCAAACGGAAACTTTGAATCAACTCACATCCTGGAGTAATGGAAACCTTCTTCCAAGCCCTTCATCGCTAATTGCTCCACCAAAGACTTCGTCTTCATCCGCTACTACACCTTTTTAAGAAGATCTGGTCTTAATTTTTTTGTGGTTTTTTCTGACTGCTCTTTTTTCCACTGTTTAATTTTTTCGTGATGTCCTGAGATGAGAGTTTGTGGTACGGGAAGATTTTTGTAAACGTCTGGTCTTGTGTACTGTGGATGCTCAAGTAAATTTTCAGAGAAAGACTCGGCCTTTGTTACTCCTTCTGGCAACACGCCTTTAATAAGCCTTACTACGGCGTCGGTTATAAGCATTGCAGGAATTTCTCCACCCGTTGTTATAAAGTCGCCCACCGATACTTCTTCATCTATAAATTCTTTTGCTCTATCATCAATCCCCTCATAGTGTCCACAAATTAAAACTAAATGCTTAAACTTTGAAAGCTCTGTGGCTTTTGTCTGGTTAAAGCTTTTTCCTTTTGGACCAAGAAATATAACCCTCTGCTTATCCTTACCGAATTTTTTATCTAGAGTCGCCTTTACTGCTTTTCCCAAAACATCAACTCTTAAAACCATTCCCCTACCGCCGCCGTAAACTTTGTCATCTACTGTTTTATGTTTTCCTATTCCAAAGTCTCGCAGGTTTACAAAATTAATTTCAACAAGTCCTGCATCCTTAGCTCTTTTTACAATTGAGTAGTCAAAGGGACCTTGGAACATTTGCGGAAATAAAGCGATAATAGATATTTTCACTTCCTTATGTGGATTCTTCTAAGTTTACGTTTATTCTTTTTTCTGCTCTAATTGCCGGAATTCTCATTATGTTTCTAATTGCTCTTATTACTTTTCCTTCTTTACCAATTATTTTGCCCATATTTTCTTTTTCAACGTGAATGGTGAAATTTACAATCCCGTCTTCTTCTGACTCATCAATTTTGACATCATCTACACTTAAAATTGAGGACACGATATACTCCAGCGTTTGTTTCATTATTTAGCAAGTCTTGCGACTGTATCTGAGGGTTTGGCTCCAACAGAAATCCAATACTTGAGTCTATCCATATCAATTTGCTTTATTTCTTCTTTTCCTCTTTTTTCATACCAGCCCAAAGTTTCAATTGCACGTCCATCACGGTCTGTACGCTTTTCTTTGACTACAATTCTATATTTTTTTTCACCCTTTCGGCCTGTTTTTGTAAGCCTAATTGTTACTGCCATATGGGTATTTTATCATTAAGCGGCGTTTGAGGCAAGCCCCGTTAGAAATTTTGGTTGATGTTTGGAATCTTTGTCGGTTGTCATTTTTCTAACGGGGCAAGGTTTTCATTTGAAAGAACATTTTCTGCAGCATCTTTTTCTGCATCTTGTTTGGAGCGACCCTTTCCAATTCCCAGAACTTTGTCATCAATGACGACCTTTACCGTAAATATTTTATTGTGGGCCGGTCCTTCTTCATTGACAACTTTATATGAAAGTTGACTTTGTCCTTTTGCCTGCACAAATTCCTGTAAAAGACTCTTTGCATCCTTTAATGTTTTATCCGCAAGAGCTTCCGCTTTTGGGAGTAGTACATCGCCCAAGAAATCGGTAACAGCAGAAATCCCCTGGTCTATAAATAAAGCTCCCACAAACGCTTCAAAACTATCTGCCAAAAGGCTTCTGTTTTCTCTGCCTTTAAGTTGCTCCTCGCCTTTAGAAAGTTTAAGCATATCTCCAAAACCCAAACCCATTCCAACCTTGGCAAGGCTTTCCGTATTGACCAAAAGAGATCTTAGATTTGTAAGTTCTCCTTCATTAAAGCTTGGATATTTTCTATACAGAAACTCAGACACTACAAAAGAAATTATGCTGTCTCCTAGAAATTCAAGCCTTTCATTTGAGGAGATATGTTCTTTTGTCTCATTAAGAAACGACCTGTGAGTAAAAGCCTGAGTTAGTAAATTTTTATTTTTGAGTTTTGGTAATTCCATCTTTTATAATGTTGCCAAGCGCGCCGTTTACAAACGCCGGACTTGTTTCTCCTCCGTATTCTTTAGAAAGTTCTACTGCTTCATCTATTATAACTTTTGGCGGTTGTTTTTTCTCTATTAAAAGTTCGTATGTTGCCAGACGCAAAATTGCCAAGTCAATTTTATTTATTTTATCAATTGGAAACTGCGGTGCGGCTTTTTTTATCTGCTCGTCGATTGTTTCTTTGTTGTCAATTACCATCTTAGCGGCGTCACTTATTGGCTGCTTGTGGAAGTCTACTTTAAATAAATCTTCGACTATTTTTTGTCGTTTTTTGTGCCTTGGGTCTAAAGCGGTTTTCATTAAGCTTGTGTGGCTGTTGTAACTTTTGTCTTTTCTTTTATTGCCAAGACTCGACTGCCCCTGTAATATCCGCAATTTTTACAAACCATGTGAGGTTTGGTTGTGGCCTTGCAATTTGGACAAAAAATTACATGAGAACTTTTAAGCTTTATTGAAGCTCTTCTTTTCCCTTTTCTCTGCGTTGAATGTCTACGTTTTGGTTCGTGCGGCATGAGCCTATTTTAACTTATTTTGGAAAGAAACTCAAGAATTTAATTAATCGGGAGATATTTGTTCGGAGTTTATGTTATTTAGTTCTTGTTCGAGTTTTGGGAATTTCGATAATCTCGATAGGATTTTTTCGGCTCCTACACTTGCCCGTTGGATTAGAGAAGTATCGGAAAAACTGGCCACTTTTAATTTTGGCATTCCGTGTTGCATGGTTCCAAAAATATCTCCCGGGCCTCGTAGTTTTAAATCCAGTTCCGCAAGTTGTGCCCCACTCTGAATACTTTCCATTCCTTTAAGTCTTGTGGCGGCTTTGCTACTTTGCGACTCAGTAAACAAAAGACAGTACGATTGCATGTCTGACCTCCCTACTCTTCCTCGTAATTGGTGGAGTTGTGAAAGTCCGAATCTTTCTGCCGCTTCAATTACAATTATTGTTGCGTTGGGAATATCAATTCCAACTTCAACTAGTGGCGTTGCAACCAAAATATCAAACTTTTTATTTTTAAAGTCTCTCATGATTTTTTGTTTCTCTTTTGATTTAATTTTTCCATGCAAGAGCTCAAGATTTAAATTTTTAAAAGCTTCTTTTTTAAGTTTTTTAAATTCTACAGTCGCCGCTTTAATTGTCTGCATAGTTTCTGACTCTTCAATGAACGGACAAATTATAAACGCCTGGGTTTTATTTGTTTTGATTTCTTTTTCAATCCATTTATATGCATCTTCTCTTTTTGAATTTGGCGTAAGCCATGTTTTTATAACTTTTCTGCCATGTGGCATGTCAGATAAATATGAAACGTCCAAATCTCCATAAATTGTTAGTGCAACGGTTCTTGGGATTGGAGTTGCAGTCATTGTGAGAAAATGAGGGTTGTTGCCTTTTTTTCTTATGATGCTTCTCTGCTCTACTCCAAAACGCTGCTGTTCATCAATTACAACAAGTCCGAGTTTTTCAGGTTCAATTTTTTTGAATAGAACAGAATGAGTGCCGACCATTATGTCGGTATTATGTATTAAGTAGGATGTATTAGGTATTTTTTTCATTTTGTCTTCATACTTAATACCTGATACTTTATACTTACTACTTCCCGTTGCTAAACCGACCTTGATTCCAAATGGAGATAGAAGATTCGAAATAACATTAAAATGTTGCATTGCGAGAATCTCAGTTGGTGCCATAAGAACGGATTTATAACCATTAAGATGAGAAATATACATGGCAACCATCGCAACGACTGTTTTGCCACTTCCCACATCTCCTTGCAAAAGTCTATTCATGGGTTCTTTTTCTGTTAAATCTTTTAGTATCTCTATAATAGATTTATTTTGTGAGTTTGTCAGTTCAAAAGGTAAAGATTTATAGAAGCCTGAGAGCTGCTTCTCAAACTTTTTAGTATCGAAAGGAATTCCTTTTACTTCCTCTACCCATTCTTCCCTTTTTGATTTTGACCTAAGTTGCAGTAGGAATAATTCATCAAAGGCTAATCTTTCCCTGGCTCTAGTCACTTCGTCTAAATTTTTTGGAAAGTGAATTTGCAAAAGTGCAGTTTGCAGCGGTAATAATTTTTCGCGTGCAACAATCTCACTGGGCAAAAAATCAGAAAAGTTGACGGGAATTTCGTCTAGGAATTTTTTGACTTGGCGCCTTATCCACTTAGAACTTATTCCACGGGTCTCCGGATAAATTGGAACAAGTCTTCCTGTGTGAATTGGTTCGCCATCTGTCAACAGTTCATAATCAGGAGCAGTCATCGTTAATGAATTTTTGTCGGCGCTTACTTTTCCGGAAAGTGCAATCTTATCCCCCACTGTTATATTTTTTGCAAGATATAGTTGATTAAACCACAAGACATCTATTTCTCCAGTATCGTCTTTTACTTTTGCTCTTTGAAGATTTTTCCAGCGCCTGGTGTATTGGTTTTTCATTTCCATAACTTCTCCATTTATGGTTACAATTTCTCCAGGCTGAATCTCGCTAATCTTTGAAATCAAAGAAAAATCATCATATCTGAAAGGAATGTGGAGTAAGAAATCCCACGGAGTTTCTATGCCAAGTTTTTCAAGCCGTCCGGCAAGCATCTTAAAATTTCGGCCTAAGTCTTTTATCGGAGCGTGTAAATCCATATTACTTAAGGAGTGCTAGATATGGCAGGAAGGACATTCCAATAAGTGCAAGCGATGCAATAGCAACAATTACAGTCCAAATTTTCCTATGTCTTCTAAACATGTCCATAATC
>Ga0209515_10010038_pt1 | contig 10648 bp, 4 predicted proteins | sample Subgroupgradi54m_FD_187454 | JGI IMG/M metagenome (GOLD analysis project Ga0209515, IMG submission 187454) | Subsurface groundwater microbial communities from S. Glens Falls, New York, USA - GMW60B uncontaminated upgradient, 5.4 m (SPAdes)... ...
CAGCCATGCCCGCAGATCCCGGGCCTGTCCCGCATACGTGGCCATGAGGCCACGTACCCCCGGAAGCTCCACCTCCTCGAGTGCCCCGGCAATCGCGGCGTGATCCGGACGATCGAGCCGTGCCTGCAGCGCCTCCGGATCGATCCGCAGCGGCTCCGGCTTCGCCAGCATCACGACGTCATAGCCGCCGCCGTTCGCATACTGGTTGCTCCAGATCGTGCCGAACGGAAAGACATCGAAGAACGTTCCGATCTCGCTCTTCACGACGTCCGTGGTGCTCTGGTAGAGCGGCACCCATTGCGTGACCACGCCGCCCGGGTTGAGGTGCGCCTTCACCAGCTCGAAGTAGTCCTTCGTGTACAGCGACGCCGCGCCCTTCACCCACGGATGGATCGGATCCGACGTGATGACGTCGAACTTCTCGCGCGTCGTCAGGATGTAGTGCCGCGCGTCGTCATAGACGACCTCGACGCGGGGATCGCGCAGCACGTCGTAGTTTTCCTTGCTGAAATACGGCGCGACCATCCGCGGAATGAGCGGCTCGATCTCGCAGATGACGATGCGCTCGACGCTGGGATGGAGCACGAACGAGCCGGCGGTGACGCCGGCGCCGAAGCCGACCACCAGCACCGTGCGGGGCCGCGGATGCATCAGCGCCGACATGTGTCCCAGCAGCCGCTGGAGCCGCATGTCGTGGACTTCGGTCGACGCTTCGACCTTGCCGCTCACGTGGAAGTTGCGGATCCCTCCTTCGAGCTCGGACACCGCGATCGATGAATTGAGCCCCTCGCCCGTGTATAGATACGTGGCTCCCTTGAACGTCGCGATCTGGCGTCCGTAGGCAATCAGATCTGGCGGTACCCGGGCGACGGTGGCCGCCGCGATCACGGCAAGCACCACCGCGGCGATCAGCGCGCCCATTCGTCTCGCGGCGCCAAGCGGCGCGTCGGCCGGCGGCCTCCAGACCAGCATCACGACCGCACCGATGGCGGACAGGCCGATCATCCAGCGCTGCGCGTCCTGGGTGCCGACCCCGGGGATGATCAGCAGACTGAACGCGAGGGCGCCGACGATCGCACCGACCGTATTCGACGCGTAGACCGCGCTCACGACGCGGCCGGGATCCCGGGTGCGAGAAGCCACCGCGCTGAGCGCGAGGGGAAAGCTCGCACCCCAGAAGAACGCCGCCGGCATGATCGAGATGACGGCGCGCAGGAGATCGATCTGGAAGTTGAACCACGGGCCGGCGGCGAGCGCAGGATCGATGGGCCAGTAGGGGAACGCGCGCGTGATGAGCAGCGCCGCCCATGCCACGCTGACCATGACCCCGGCCTGGCATGCGGCGAGCAGCGTGCCCGGCCGTCTCGTGTCGCGGGCGATCCACGCCCCGACGCCGCTTCCGATCCCCAGGCCTGCGAGAAACGCCGCCGTGATCAACGAGAACGTGTACACCGTGGCGCCGAACAGGAGGGACAGGATCCGTGTCCAGACGACCTCGGCGCCAAGCGCCGTCAGCCCTGAGATCCCGATGGCGATGTAGACCGGCCAGGCGCCGCGCTGCCGTGTCGTCGTGTCCGCCGCCGCGGCGCGCGCCTTCCCGAGGGGCGTTCGTGCGGCCAGCAGCAGCGCAACGGCCCCCACCACGGCATTGATCGCGGCCGCGACAAAGGTCGCGGTCGCCATGTCGTAGACCCGCAGCAGGTAGAAGCCGGCGAGCAGGCACCCGAACACCGCTCCCGCAATGTTGCCGCCGTAAAAGAAGCCGAGCCACGACACGCCTTCCGGCGTCGCGTCGACCCACCGGGCAATTGCCGGCAGCGTCGCGCCCATCAACAGCGTCGGCGGCAGCAGGCAGATGGCGCAGAGCAGGGCGCGGAACAGAATTCCGGCGAACCCGTGGCCGACGTTCGCCACGTACAGGTTGCCGAGCACCGGAAGCCCGTACAGGATCAGGACGGCGAGCGCACCGACGCCAATTTCCAGTTGGGCGTAGACGCGCAGGGGGTGGCGGACGGCGGGAACGAACCGCGGAAGCAGCAGGCTGCCGGCGCCCATCCCACCCATGAACGTGGCGAGCAGGACGCCGAGCGACACCGCCGACGCGCCGATCACGAGCTGCATCAACTGGAACCAGACGACCTCGTAGATCAGCGCGGCGCACCCGCTTCCCACGAACAGGAGGAGCAATCCGGGCAGAAATCGGGGCGAAGCGACGGAATCAACCGCGCGGGTCCGCTTTTTGTCGCTCATGGTCCAGGGAGCGCGGCTACTCTATCGCGTCTCGCAGGTTTCTTGACACCCCTAGGGCCGCATGCTACAAGTCGCGCACCCCTGAGAACTTACGGACAAAAGGGCGGTCTCGATTCAAGGAGGAGACAGTATGCGTTTGTGGATAGTCGCGGCACTTCTACTAGTGACCACGGCTCCGGCGTTCGGCCAGGCAACCAGCACCTTCAACGGACGCGTCCTCGATCAGGGCGATGCCGTGCTTCCGGGCGTGACAGTCACCGCGACCAACGTCAGTACCGGCGTGGCGCGCGAGACCGTCACCAACGCCGAGGGATCGTATTACATGCCTGGGCTCGAGCCCGGCGTTTATACGGTGAAAACAGATCTCACGGGGTTCTCGCCCTCCGTGAGGCAGAACGTGAACCTCGCGATCAACGCCACCCTGACAATCGACTTCAAACTGGCGCTGGCCGGCTTGAACGAAACGCTGACGGTCACGGGTGAGGCTCCGATGATCGAGGTGACCCAGTCGAAGGTCGCCAATACCATCCAGACCACGGAGCTGCAGAATCTCCCGATGCTGACCCGAACGATCAGCGGGATGCTGGAACTGCTGCCTGGCGCCGCGCCTGTTGGCGAGCTCCATCGGTCGAAGCAGAACGTCGGGACCGTGTCGTACGGCGGATCCTCCGGGGGCAATGTGACGCCCACGGTGGACGGCGCCGACAACCGCGACAACCACTACAGCGGACCGTTGATGAGCTTCACGACGGAAAGCCTCGAGCAATTCCAGCTCGCCTCGAGCCAGTTCACGGCGGCGGATGGGCGCACGGGCGGCGCGGCGGTCTCGCTGGTGACGAAGTCCGGCACCAACCTGCTGCACGGCTCGATATTTGGCTACGAGCGCGATCGGAAGCTCACCGCGAAGGACTACTTCACGAAGCAGGCCGCAGGAGAGAAGTCGCCGTTCAGCCGCCAGCAGTTCGGCGGATCCTTCGGCGGTCCGATCGTCAGGAACAAGATGTTCTTCTTCGGCGCTATCGAGCAGATGCTGGAGCAGAAAGGCACGTTTGTGCCGGAGATCCTGTTCAACCAACTCGATGCGCTCGTCACTGCGACCCGCCGCGGCCAGATCCCCGCGGGTTACGTGTACGAGAAGCATCCGCGCACCGGTGAGACGCCGGGCCGCCTCAGGATGTACTCGCTCAAGTCGAACATGCAGCTCAATAACGCGCAGTCGCTGATGTTCCGCTACGCGGGACAGCAGGAGGGGCGGGACGCGGTGACGTGGAACACGAACAACGACAACGGGCAGCCCGATAACTTCAGCATCAACGCGTTCAGCGTGGTCGGCCAGCATAGTCTTGTGCTCGGGAACACGGGGCTGAACCAGATCACCGCCCAGGTGAACCGCATGATCTATCTCGCCGACGTGGTGAGCAACATCACGGGCGAGCACTACACGCGAGACTTCCCGCGGGTGAACCTCTTCGCGCCGCGCCTGTCGTTCCCGTCCGTCACTACCGGCGCCGGCGGTGATGCCGGAACGCAGTCAGACCGGATGGTCTATCAAATTCGTGACGATGTGTCGCTGCTCAGTGGCAATCACGCGATGAAGCTCGGGGCCAACTTCAATTACCTGTGGCACCTGGGCATTCTGAACGGCAACGAGCACTACGCGACCGTTGCCTTCTTCGACGATCCGTCCGTCATCCTCAACAACACCAACGGCCGGTATCCGCAAGGGTTCCAGACGCCTGGCATCGCCCGCAGCTGGCAGCAGGCCAATGGCGGCGCAGTCAACGGCCAGGGGAGCTGGCAGGATACGACGAGCAACGCCCAGCAGGTCGGCACGTGGTTCCAGGACGACTGGCGCATCACGCAAAGCCTGACGCTGAACCTCGGCGTTCGCTATGACCTCGACCTGAACCTGCAGGTCCAGGACAAGTTCGCCACCAATGCCACACGGCAGGCGCTCGAAGCCATCGGCCACCCGTTCGGCGCGTATCCGAAGACGCCCAAGACGGACATCTCACCGCGCGTGGGATTCGCCTGGGACCTGTCGGGCACTGGAAGCCGTGTGATCCGTGGCGGCTACGGCCTGTACATCGACCAGTACAACACCGCCGCGGCAGCCGGCGACATCACCGGGCAGTCCGCCCGCCCGCTGAACTCGCTCGCCACCCGGACGAACACGGCGATTGGCGTCGGCGAGCTGGCCGCCTTCCGTTTCGGCATCGACCCACTTCCGCCGCAGCCGACTCAAGGCGACAGGCTGGCGAACAACTCGACAGGCCAGTGGATCCGCCCGGATTACGTGGATCCGCGCTCGCATCAGGCGCACATCGGCTACGCGCACACGTTGGCCTCGAACACCACGCTGGCGGTGGACTATACGCATAGCGAAGGCCGTCGTGAGGTGCGCAGCACGGAGCTCAATCCGCTCGTGGGCGGCCGGCGGCTCCTGGCGAACGATTTCCAGCGGGTGTTCGGGAACCCGACGTACCTCGCCTCCACCCGCATCCTCGCGGCGATCAACAAATCGCGATACGACGCGTTGACGTTCATGTTCCAGCGCCGCCTCCCGCGCGCCACGCTGCAGGCGCACTACACGCTGGCGGGCGCCTACTCGTATGGCGGCTCGACGGGCAACCGGTCGGGCGCAGGGCTGGCGCAGACCTACGACAAACCGCTGGACAAGAGCGAGTGGGGACCGAACGGGCCTGATGAGCGGCACCGCGTCGTCGCCACGGGCGTCTTCGAGATGCCATACGGGATTCAGCTCTCGCCTGTCGTGCAGGTGGCGAGCGCGAGACCGTATAACCTGACCGCCGGGACGGATCTGAACGCCGACGGCAACAACAACGATCGGTACATCGATCCCGCCACCGGTAAGCAGGTCTCGTTGAACGCGGCGCGAGGCGACAACACGTTCGTCTTCGACATACGATCGACGAAGTTCTTTGCGCTTGGAGGCGAAAAGAAGATCGGCCTCTTTGCCGAATTCTTCAACGTCTTCGACACCGACAACTTCGGCGGTGCCTATGGAGGGAACGCCCGGGCGACGACGTTCAGACAACCCACCGGGTTTATCCCAGGCATCGGGAACCCGCGACAAGTGCAACTCGGGGCTCGGTTCCTCTTCTAGGACCGGGCCGCCCGCCTTCGCCCGCCTTCGCCCCGCCTTCGCCAAGGCTACGGCGAGGCTACGGCGAGGCTACGGCGAGGCAAGCACACGGTCGTCCGCAACCTGCCGCTGCAGGTTGCGGACGGCTTCGATCCTTCAGGAGATTCAGCATGAAGATGCGCTTCTTGTTCGCCGCGGTCATCGCGTGCGTCGTGGTTCCGGGCGTTCATGCGCAGACGCCGGCGCCCGGTGTGATCGCGTTCACCGGCGCGCGCGTGATCGACGGGACCGGGAGCGCGCCGATCGAACAGGCGACGATCGTCGTCACCAACGGCAAGATCACCGCGATCGGGCCGTCGGCGACGGTCATGGTGCCGGCCGGCGCCACGACGGTGAGCCTGGCCGGCAAGACGGTGATCCCCGGCCTGATCAACTCGCACGCGCATATCGATCCGGACATCGGCGTGAAGCAGCCGTCGAACCTCGACGAGATGATTCAGCGGTTGAAAATGTACGCCACGTACGGCGTGACCTCGGTGATGACGCTGGGGTTCGAGACGTACGACGAGGCGGACGGCTTCTTTCTGCGCGACACCCAGCGTCTGAATATCGGTCCCGTCGTGACCGACGCGCCCCGTCTGTACGCGTCAGGGCGTCCGGTCCTCTTCCGTCCCGGTCCAACCGGCAGCGAGACACCGGACGATGCCCGGATCGACGTCCAGCGGCACGTGCCGCTCAGGGCGGACTTCATCAAGCTCCACCTCGACGGTGTGGCGGCGGATTTGAAGCCGGACGTCATCGCCGCGGCGATCGATGAGGCGCACAAGCACGGGATGCCGGTGGCCATCCATATCGTCTACCTGAAGGACGCGAAGACGGCGATCGAACGAGGCGTTGATGTCATCGCGCACAGCGTTCGCGACATGGACATCGACGCCGCCACGATTGCCGACATGAAGCGCCGCAATGTGGCGCTCATCCCGACGCTGGCGCGCGACCGGTCGGTGTTCATCTACGAGACGCTGCCCGACTTCTTCAAGGATCCGTTCTTCCTGCGCGGGCTGTCGATTTACAAGCACGAAGTGGATCTGCTCAGCGACCCGGCGCGGCAGCAGCGGATGCGCACGGATGCCGCCACGCAGGCTTCCAAGCAGCAGCTGGCGCAGGGCATCAAGAACCTCAAGGCGCTGTCCGACGCGGGGATTCCGATCGCCATGGGGTCGGACAGCAGCTCGATTCCGGATCGCAACCTCGGGCGATGGGCCGGATACAACGAGCATCTGGAGCTCGAGCTGATGGTGAGCGCGGGCCTCACGCCGATGCAGGCGCTGGTCGCCGCGACCGGCACCGCCGCGCGCGTGATGAAGATCGACGGCGCCGGCACGTTGCAGGCGGGAAAGTGGGCCGACATGGTCGTGCTGAACGCGAATCCGCTGCCCGACATCCGCAACACGCGCCAGATCGATTCGGTCTGGATCGGCGCGCGAAAAGTCACGTCTGCACGGCCAGTCGCTTCGTCGAACTGACGTGAGGGGGGCCGCACGATCACGTGGCGATCGCGGCTCGCGCTAGTTGTTGGCGGTGGTGGCGGCGGTGAACTTCGTATCGAAGCCGCCGCGCTTCAGCAGGGCTTCGAAGCTGTTCTTGTCGACCGACTTCGAGTAGGCCTCTTCCGGCGCGACGATCTTCTTCGCCACCAGCTCCATCAGCGCGTCGTTGAGCCCCACCATCCCGAGGGACTTGCCGACCTGCATGATCGAGGGGATCTGGAACGTCTTCGACTCTCGAATCAGGTTGCTGACGGCGCTCGTGATGATCAGCACTTCGAGGGCCGCGACGCGGCCGCCGCCGATCTTCTTGCAGAGCGTCTGCGCGATGACGCCTTTCAGCGATTCCGACAACATGATCCGGATTTGCGACTGGCGATCGGTGGGGAACTGGTCGATCACGCGGTCGACCGTCGACGCGGCCGTGGTCGTGTGCAGCGTGCCGAACACGAGATGGCCGGTCTCCGCGGTTTCAATCGCGATCGCCACGGTTTCGAGGTCGCGCATTTCACCGACGAGCACGATGTCCGGGTCCTCGCGCAGCGCCGCCCGCAGCGCGTCCTTGAACCCCTCGGTGTGCGTGTGGACCTCGCGCTGGTTCATCAGGCACTTCTTGTTCTCGTGCACGAACTCGATCGGGTCCTCGATCGTGATGATGTGGTCGGCCCGGTTGCGGTTGATGTAGTCGACCATCGCGCAGAGCGTCGTCGACTTGCCGGATCCCGTCGGGCCGGTCACGAGCACGAGACCCTTGCTCAGCCGGCAGAGCTGCATGATGTACGGCGAGAGGTTCAGGTCTTCGGACGTGAGAATCTTCGATGGGATGACGCGGAACACCGCGCCCGGTCCCTTCCGGTCCATGAAGATGTTGCAGCGGAAGCGCGCGAGGCCGGCGATCTCGTACGCGAAGTCGGTGTCGTGGCGGCGCGCGAACTCGTCGCGATTGTTCGGCGGCATGATCGGGTCGAGGAGCGCGGCCATCGCCGGCGCGTCGAGCGCGGGCGCGCCGTCCTCGAGCATCTTGATTTCGCCGTCCAGCCGGATGAGCGGCGGCATCTCGGCGCTGAGGTGCAGGTCCGACGCCTTTCTGTCGAACATGAGGTGGAACAGCCGATCGATCGAATTCTTGGTCGCGGATGGGAAGGCGGTCGCGGCCGGCTTCGGCTGGACCGCTGGTGCCGCTGCAGCCGGTGCGACCGCTGCGGCCGGTGCGGCTTCCGTGCGCGCGGCCGTTACAGGGACTCGAGGCGCGGGCGCCGAAGGCCGCGGCGCGGGCGGAGTCGCCACGGGTGATTCGACCGCTCCGATGACTTTCCCCCCAACGGCGGTCGTTTCCACCGCGACTGCCGGCGCTGCGACGTGCGGCGCGGACTTTGTCGGGTTCTCGGAATCCGGCGTTGATGCCGACGCCGGATCGATCGCCACCGCGAGGTCGTCGCCGTCGCGGCGAATCACGACGCTGAATGCGCCCACGCCCGGGCACGCGTAGTCGAACGCGATCGACGGCTGCTGCGCGAGCTGCTTCTTCAGTTCTTCGGGGACAATCGGCGAGATCGCGTTCATGATCTCCTGCTGCGTCAGCGGGCGATTGGTGACGTCGCGCACGCCGCCGGTGGCGTCGCTCACGCGGACGGGCGCGCCCGTCTCGAAGCGGACGCCCAGCGTGCCGCCGCGCGCCGCGACGCGCTTGAGCAGGGTTTCGATGTACGGTGCAGCCGCTTCGGTCGCCATGGTCAGTCCGCCAACTCCGTCAGCTCCACGATGTGGGCCGCGTTGATAATCAGGGTGTTCTTGTGCGTCACGAGGTAGTGGAACGCCAGCGGCTCACGCGTGTAGTCGCTCACCCGATCGTGACCGGGCGCGGAATACATCGCGATCAGGCCTTTCACGCGCATGCCGGTCGACAGCAGCATCCCGACCTCCTGCTGCGTGGCGCCCGGATATCCCGGATCCTCTTCCGCCTCGTGGTCAGTGGCGTCGAGCGCGACAGCCACGAGGTGCGCACGGTTGAACAGCACAGTGCTGGCGTCGTGGAGCTCGAACGGAAAGAAGCCTGGCTCCGCGTTGAGCAAGTCGCCCACGCGCTCACGCGCCTGGTGGAAGGAGGTGTGCGGCGCGACGAAAAAGGAGCCGTTGACCGACGTGCCCTGCGCCAGCGTCAGTGTGGCGCTCACGCGCACCTTCTCGAACCTGAATTCCGACACAATCCGGTATCGGTCCGGGGAAGTAAAACGTGTAGGGATTGGGGGTTGGGGGTTGGGGCCCCTAATCCCTAATCCCGACCTGGTTCTAGAAGGTCACGCGGAGCGCGACTTCAGCCTGCTGCCGGTTTTGCGCGGTCAGGAGCTGACCGAACGAATCCGACAGCGCGTTGGTCTGGAAGCTGCTGCCGATGCCGCCGAGATTGTCGTGTCCGAACAGGTTGAAGACCTGCCCGATGACATCGATCCTCCGCTTGCCACTCAGACTGAATGCTTTACTCAGTTTCGCGTCGAAACGGTTGAACGCGTTGCTGCTGATCTGCGACGCCGGAAGCGGGCCGAATCCGTTCGACGCGCGCCACGCGTTCACCAGGTTCATGTCGAGATCCCGGTTTCCCTGGCCCTTGTGCGTGCCCGGCACGTAGTCGGTGTTCGCGCCGTCGCCGTTCAGGTCCCTGCCGGCCCTGGCGCTGAAGGGCGCCGTGGTCCGCAGGGTCCACACCACGCCCAGCGTGAAGTTTCCCGGCAGCAGATAGCCGCCGCTGGCCACCATCGCGTGCCGCCGGTCGGCGTTGCCGTAGCCGGCGTCGAGGTTCTGGTTGAAGTAGTCGGTAATCGTTCCCGTCGACGTGGCGCCGAATGAATTGTCAGTCACCTTCGCCATCGTGTACGAAACCGTGTACTGGTGGCGGTTGGACAATCGCTTTTCGAGCCGCACGAGCAGCGCACTGTACTTCTGCCAGCCAATCGATTGCACCTGGTTGATCCGGCCCCATTCGGGCAGCGCCCTCACGGCCGGAGTGGCAGCGACGCCTGGGGACGACTGCCGCGGCGAGTTGATCTGCACGCTCGCGTTGAAGGCGTTCGACTTCGTATAGACGCCGTCGGCGTTGATCGCCATGTCGGCCCCGAGCTGGCGAGAGAAGCCCGCGCTGACGGTGTCCGCATAGGGGTTCACCATGTCGTCGGACACGATGGCGATGTTCGGCGGCGCCGTCGACGCGAACGACGCCGGGGAACGGCCCAGATACGGATCCGGGTACGACGGGTTGTTGATGCTGATGCTGGTCTGCCGGAGCGTGGTCGTCTCGGCCCCCGGCGTGCCGTTCATGATGGTGTTGTAGAGGCGGCCATAACCGGCGCGCACCACGTTCCTGCCGTTGTTGGTGACATCCCACGCCAGACCGAGGCGGGGCGACACGTTGTTGTTGTCGCCGCGCGACGCAAAGTTCACCAGCGGGAGCACCCTCGGGTAGAACGACCCATCGTTTTTCTGGTCTTTGTTCCAGATCAGCGTGTCCAGCTCGTAGCGCAGGCCGAGATTCAGCGTGAGGCCCGCGCCGACCTTCCACTCGTCCTGCCCGTAGAACTGGTAGTAGTGGTGCGGCTGATCCCTGATCAGGCCCGGGAACGATGCGGTGAACGTATTGATCGGTCCCCTCAGCGTCGCGAGCGTGGCGGCGCTCGTCGGGTCAAAGAGCTGATCGTTGGTGAAGTTCCACGTGCCGCTGGGATTGCCCTGCGCGTCCTCGTGCAAGATCGGA
>Ga0209515_10010039_pt1 | contig 10647 bp, 11 predicted proteins | sample Subgroupgradi54m_FD_187454 | JGI IMG/M metagenome (GOLD analysis project Ga0209515, IMG submission 187454) | Subsurface groundwater microbial communities from S. Glens Falls, New York, USA - GMW60B uncontaminated upgradient, 5.4 m (SPAdes)... ...
CTTGCTAGACATTCTGCAGCAATAGAACCACTTACTATCCCATTAAAAATACCATCACAAAAAAATGGATTTACAAGTCCTGCTGCATCGCCTACCAGTAAAATTTTCCCATCATCAGTATGCAAAGGTTCTTGTCCATTCCACAGAGGAATAGGATGTGCATGAAAAACCAGATCGTTTACACTATGAGTAACTTGTAAGGAACTAAGGTATCTAGATATAGCGCTATGTATGAGTGCACGAGGTTTTTCATTCTTCAAAAATCTTTTATCTATGATTCCAGCACCAACATTTAAATGATCTCTTTTTGGAAATACCCATGCATAACCACCTGATATTGAGTATTCTAAATGCAGAACATCTGGTCTTAGCTCAGGGTGCCCCTTTCCCCATTCATGAGGACATTCGACTTCTATTGCAGTTATATTTCTGCGTTTACTTCTCAAGCCACATGTTTTTGCAATTTGTCCTTTTGCACCATCTGCTCCAATTAAATATTTTGATTCTGCTGTAAAATAACTTGAATTCTTTTTATCACCATTTGATGTTGCACGAATTATTACATTACCTCTTTCTCTTTCAATTGATGAAACTGTCAGACCTTCAAGCAAATCAACACCTGAATTAGCAGCCTGGTTGGCTAGGGCACAATCAAAAATTGAACGCTGAACCATCCATATGGAAAGATCTTCAGGACCCGAACCATTAATTGGAACAACTGAGGGATTGGAGAAATTCCATGTATGCCTCATATACTTAACACTTGATTCAACAAAAGTGGAGAGATCTAATCCCTGCAAATATTTGTTAACTGTGCTTGGCATACCACCACCACAAGTTTTAGGGCGCGGAAGTTTATCTTTTTCAATAAGAGCTACTCTTAATCCTCTTTGAGCAGCATTTCTAGCAGCTATTGAACCTGCTGGACCTGCACCACATACAACTACATCATAAGTTTTCATTCTTTTTTATTGCGTCCGAGCGAAAACTCGGGAGCTTGCTCCCGTAGATTGAGCGAGAAGCAACAAAACGCCTCCTTGCTAACACCTCCCGATGCCCATGACTTAAATCGGCGAAAAACTCTGGGTCAAGACCCAGAGATAGTCGATTTGAAGGGAGGCGTTTTATAAATATACTAAAATAACAATATCTCATAAGTAAAGATTAACATCAATCAGTTCTTGCCTAAGACACTTCAAAGCATGAACCAATTAAATGACTCAATTTTTTTTTTGCAGATAATGCAATTTGCAAAATGGGTAAAGCTATTGAATTAGGTGGTTTGACAAACATCTTATGAAAATCCTTAAATATTAAGTTTGAAACAATATAATGATAAGCCTTGATTAATTAGTCTGATGTTACTTTTATATTTTTTTAAGAATTCCTCTTTTGAGAGAAGGCATTTTATGGGATACACTCCAATAAAATTTCCCACTCTTAATTTGAATAATATAGACTTGCCAGGCTTTGTTCGTTAGTTTGATATTGTAGCAATGAGTAACTATCTATGATAGTATTAGCACCGCTTAAACAGCTGAAGGATTTAAAATGATAGAAACCTTAAACCTCTCTTTATCTTTCGGCGGAAGAAAACTGTTTGAAAACGTTAACATCAGATTCACCGATGATAACTGTTACGGCATAATAGGTGCAAACGGTTCTGGGAAATCAACCTTTCTTCAGATACTTTCAGGTGAAATCTCACCTTCAACTGGATCTGTAATTAAAGGACCAAATGACAGAATTGCTGTTTTAAAGCAGAATCATTTTGAATATGATGACTTCTCTGTGATTAAAACAGTCTTTATGGGGCATCAAGAAATGTATAAAGTGATGGAAGAAAAAGAAGTACTTTATACAAAACCGCAAGATCAGTTTACTGAAGAAGATGGTATTAGACTTGGCAAATTAGAAGGTGATTTTGCGGGATTTAATGGGTGGGAGGCTGAAGCAGAGGCTGCCATTTTACTCAAGGCATTGGGGATTTCAAATAAATTGCATCATAAGAAAATGAAAGATTTATTAGATAGTCAAAAAGTGAAGGTGTTGTTAGCGCAGGCACTTTTCGGGAATCCTGAAGTATTGCTGTTGGATGAACCGACTAACCATCTTGATACAAAATCGATTGCCTGGTTGGAAGAATTTTTACTGAATTATAAATCTACAGTGATAGTAGTCTCTCACGATCGACATTTTTTAAATAAAGTGTGTACTCATATAGCGGATATTGACTATGAGCAAATTACACTTTTCACTGGAAATTATGAATTCTGGAAAGAAACAAGTGAGCTTGCCAGAAAACTGTTATCAGAATCAAATAAGAAAAAAGAAGAGCAAATCAAAGAGTTGGAAGAGTTTGTTCGACGTTTTAGTGCGAATGCATCAAAATCAAAGCAAGCGACTTCTCGTAAAAAGCAGATAGAGAAAATTACTCTGGATGATATAAAACCTTCATCTAGGCGTTATCCCTATATCCGTTTTGATTCTGAGCGAGAAGTCGGAAAAGAGATTTTGAGTATTAAAGGTTTAACAAAAACTATTAACCAAGAAAAAGCAATAAATAAATTTGATCTGCTTATCACTCCAGGTGAAAAAGTCGCCTTTGTAGGAGAATATGATTTTGCTAAAACTGCCTTATTGGATATTTTATCTAATAATCTGGAAGCAGACAGTGGAACATTTGCTTGGGGACAAACCACTAGTCTAAGTTATTTACCTAAAGACAACAGCAAATTCTTTGATAATTGTGATTACAATTTAATCGATTGGTTACGTCAATTTTCAGAAGAACAATCAATGGAATTCCTTCGTGGTTTTTTAGGACGTATGTTATTTGGTGGCGAAGAGGCTCTCAAAAAAGTAAACGTGTTGTCCGGTGGTGAAAAGATGCGCCTGATGTATTCAAAAATGATGCTACGTAAAGCAAATATCCTATTACTAGATGGACCAACAGATCATCTTGATCTAGAATCAATCGTTGCAGTAAATGAAGCATTAGAAAAGTTTAAAGGGGTTGTTTTGATTAACTCACATGATCATAATTTAGTACAGTCAGTAGCAAATAGAATTATAGAGTTTACTCCACATGGAATCGTAGATAAAAAAATGACTTTTGATGAGTATTTAGAAAACAAAGAAATCCAGGCTGAACTGGAAGGTTTATATAAGTCCTGATTGAAGGTGGTTATTTCTTCTGTGTTAAAATCAATAGAGCTAAAAATGCAAAATACTAAAACTAATGTCAAAGAGCGCTCCACCAGTTCAAATCAAGAAGAGATAATATTACCTCTTGAAAATCCTACTGAGCCTGAAAAGTTAAAACTCGGCTTTGTAAAAAAAATAGAAATGTTTATTGGTAGACTTTCTACAAAAAATAACTTCTGGAATAAAATCTGTTCCTTGATATGGTTACCGTTTGCTTTCTCAAGTGGGCTATTTATGACTAAAGATGAAAATGTTGCTATACTTCCATTTAGGCGATTTAATAAAAATTGGTACAATGCAATGGCAGGAGCTATTTTACTGGGTAACAGTGAAATAGCTGGTGGTACATATGTATTTAAAAAAACCAATGGGCTCTATAGAGTTGTTTGCAAGAAGCTTGAATATAAATTTTTAAGACCTTGTATTGGTCCTGCAATTTATAAGATGACTCCGCGTGAAGATATTGAAAATCTTATTTCCCTGGGAAAGGAATTTAATATTGATTTAGATATGACCATTTACCAGTTAATGTTTGCTCCAAATGAAAAACAACGTCGTGTTGGGAAGTGTACTGTGACATTTCATGCAACTCCGATAACTGCCAAGAAAAGAAAATCTTGATAAATTTTTTTCAGATATTAGGGTGGGCTTTTTACCTGGCTTGTTCATGGACATGGTGTATTGGAATGTTTTTACCAGTACTCCTGATTCGTGATTATGGTGCACAGGGATGGTTAGTCTTTGCAGTTCCTAATATTATAGGTGCTACAGCAATGGCATATATTCTTTCAAAGCCTGACACAAGCCTGGAAATAGTTAAAAAACATAAAATTGCCTGCATTGTATTTTCAATAATCACGATTATATTTCAAATTTATTTTATTGGCTGGGTTAGTATGCTTGTTCCAAAGACTTTCATAATGATTACAGGTATTATACTTCTTCTGATATCTGTATTTGGTTTAACTTTTGATAAAAATCAACTATTGAGCGCTTTCATTATCTGGACATTGTCCATAATTTCTTTTATTTTAATTTTTCATTTTGTCCCGATAGAAAAAATTGATCTTTTTAAGAGTGGTAATTTAATCCACAACACCCATGCTCTTTTATATTTAACACCGATCTGTTTCTTTGGATTTTTACTTTGTCCTTATCTGGATTTAACCTTTCATAAAGTAAGACAATCTAATACTTCATTAAACTCAAAAATTATTTTTACAATTGGATTTTGCTTTATGTTTCTTTTAATGGTACTTTTTACTTTTTTTTATGCAAATCCTATAGCAAGCGTCATTGAGGGTATTCCTTATTTCCTTAAAGATCAAAAGCCTTTGCCATTAGCATACATTTATCTGATCGTTTTCCATATATTGATTCAGGCTGGCTTCACAATAATTCTTCACCTTAGATCCATCTTTCAAATAATTAAAAAAGCTGATAGGATAAATTCTTTATTAATTATATTAAGCATTCTGTCTTTCTTACTGCCTGTAATATTTAATACAATACATACTTTTTTAAATATGACAATCAATGAAATTGGTTACCGATCATTTATGGCTTTTTACAGCTTGATTGCCCCAGCATATGTGTTTTTGTTTATGATTCCAAAGAATAAGAAAAGTATTTCTTTAAATAACCAGAACTTACTTATCTGGGGAATAGTTGTATTATTTGCTTTGCCATTTTATGCTGTTGGGTTTTTAGGAGTAAGATGGAATTTAGAAATTTGGTCTCTTATAGGCTTAGCAATAGTTTTACTTTCCAGAGTATTAACCGTATGATTTTGGCTTTTCACAAACCCTATGGAGTCCTTTCTCAGTTTACAAAAGAGAAACCGGAGCATCGCACCTTAGCAGAATTTGGATTTCCAAAACATGTTTATCCTATTGGTCGGCTTGATTGGGATAGTGAAGGATTACTTCTCTTAAGCGATGAAAAAGAATGGAATGATAAGCTTCTTAATCCGCAGCATGAGCACAAACGAACTTATCATGTGCAGGTAGATGGCATAGCGACTGAAGAAGCAATGTCTCAGCTTAGAAAAGAGGTGCTTATTCAGGGACATAAAACAAAACCTTGTCAAGCAAAATTACTCAAAGAACCTAATTATCTGCCACGCACTGTTCCTATTCGTTTTCGTGCTTCTGTGCCAACAAGTTGGATTGAGCTTAAGCTAACTGAAGGAAAAAATCGGCAGGTTCGTCGTATGACAGCAGCAACAGGCTTTCCAACGCTTCGCCTGATCCGTGTAGCTATAGGAATGCTTGAGCTGAATGATTTGATAGTTGGAAAGTGGCGAGAGCTTAGCCCTCAACAAAAAAAACTTTTACTCTAATGTTGTTTACCTTCTTTAATAGTCTTATATAAAATAGTCATTCCAACACTAAAGTTTAGAAGCATAAATGTTATTACTATCATTACACCTATTGCGGGACTCATAAATTCTCCTTTATTTTCTTACTAGCTTTACCAAAATTATACCCAAAATTGAGATTAAGATTCTCTTTCAGTTACTATATTTATAATCCCATCGGAATGAATCTCACATTGAAGAGTAATGGGTCTACAACATACCTCGCAATCATATGTAAGGAGTTGACTTTGACCTCCAGTAAGATCAATTCTAATCTCAATACTTTCTAGACAGTAAGGGCAGTTTATAAAACAATCTTCTTCAACGTTTGGCATAATAAAAATACTTCATCATTATCAGTTCCTAGATAACAAATCAGGTCCAACACCATAGCATGAGAGCAATTGTAAAAAAGGCAAAGAGATACATATAAAATCAAATTTTACTAATCTTATAGGGTATTTGCCGTAGGTTAGACCCTAAAATGTACGTATTCTTTAAGTCTTTGTGGTATATTGGCTTAGCCTGGTTATCAGGTTAGTAGTAAAAATTGGTGTTTGTAATTTTGAAAAGAGTATTAAGTTGTTATTTAAAGATAGTTTTCTTTATCCTCTTTCGAAACTTGCTAAGTACCTAAAAGAAAGAGGAAAATAATGTCAAAGAAAATATTTGTTGGTAATTTATCGTTTGAAGTTACGGATTTTGATCTTGAAGATCTTTTCAAGCAACATGGAGAAGTAATTTCAGCTAAAGTAATTCTCGATAGAGACAGTGGTCGTTCTAGAGGATTTGGTTTTGTTGAGATGAGTGCCGACGGTGCAGCACAATCAGCAATTGATGCTCTTAATGGATCTGAAGTTAAAGGAAGAGCTATTAATGTCAGCATTGCAAAAGAAAAGACAGAAGACAGAGGTGGTGGTGGCGGTGGTTTTAGAGGAAATAGAAACCGCTATTAATCCTGCCTTGTAAAAACTAGTCGCTTTATAGTGTCTAATATACATTGATTAAAAGAATTAGCTAGGATGAACCTTAGTTAATTCTTTTTCTTTTAATAGTTTGTTTTGCTACTTTTAATTAGTTTTAGCTTTTTATTCTTGTTAAACTTTTTAATCTCAAGCTCTCTTTTAGTTGCCTCTGATCTGTCCTTGCAAGTTTGTATAAAAACAATGTCTTGGGGTTTCTCAAGTCTAAAATATTTAGCCCCTTTCTTATTACGATGCTCATTGAATCTTCTGTTTATATCAGTTGTAATGCCGGTATAAAGTTTTCCGGTTTTAGTTTGAATGATATAAACCTGCCAGTTTTTGTTCATTAGCTTGATATTGTAGCAGTGGCAGTTAATAGGGGCGTAAATAGTCTTTTTTTATAGCTGCAGACAAGTGTGGCTTCCCTTAACCTACAAAGGTTAGCGCTTTTCCTGTTTTATTAGCTCTTCCTGTTCTTCCTATTCTATGGATGTAGTCGTCATATGTGCCGGGTAGATCGTAATTAATAACATGGGTTATATCAACGATATCTAGACCTCTTGCTGCAACATCGGTAGCTACAAGGGTTTGCAGACGGTTAGATTTAAATAGACTTAAAACTTTTTCTCTTTGTGATTGAGATTTATTACCATGGATAGAATCTACTTTAAAGCCTCTGTCATGCAATGTGTTCGATAAATTCTGAACTCCTCTTTTTGTTCTGCCGAAAATCAAAACTTTTTTAAACTCTGTTTTTATTAAGAGATCATGTAAAATCTCAATTTTTTTTGTTTTATCTTTTACTCTTACGATGTCCTGTTCCACATTATCTGAGGTGTCACCTGACTTAACTGAAATCTTAATTGGATGATTTGCAAATCTCATAATTAAATTATCAACTTCTTTTGAAACAGTTGCTGAGAAAAATAATGATTGCCTTTTTGCTGGTAATAAAGACATTAAATGCTTTATATCATTTACAAATCCCATATCCAGCATTCTGTCTACCTCATCTAAGACTATGTTAGTAAAATCAGAGAGTCTCAAGAGGTTTCTGTTAATTAAATCTTTTAATCTGCCCGGTGTTCCAATTACAAAATTTGGATTTCTTCTCAAATCATGTATTTGTCTATTCATGCCTGAACCACCAATGCAGAGTGCTGAATGAATATTCAGAGATCTTGAAAATGCAATTAACTCATCAACTATCTGTAATGCAAGCTCTCTTGTAGGAAGCATGATTAATACTTTTTCGTTTCTGTCTTTTAAAATTTTGTTAATTAAAGGTATTAAAAATACAGCTGTTTTTCCTGTTCCTGTATTTGCAATTCCAATTAAATCTTTACCCTGTAAAATCTCTGGAATTGCCCGATCTTGTATAGAGGTTGGTTTGATAAAACCCTTATTTGTAATATTTTTCTTAAGCTGTACATCTATATCAAAATCAGAAAATTGATTCTTAGGGATATATTCTTCAAGGACATTTTCATTAGCAACTTTTCTTACATATCTTGATATGTCTAACTCAGGTGGGGTATTTCTTTTATTTTTAAAAGATGTATTATTTGGACCTTTCCAACTTCTCTTTTTATTAAAAGAGTTATTAAATCTAAATTTCTTTTCTTGCATAAATTTTCCTTAAAACAATTTTGAAGCTCTTAAGTCTATCATCTATGTAAAATAATTTTGCTTCAATTGCAGATAAAAGCCTCATTTTTACTGATAAAACCAGAAATCTTAATTATTATTTTATTTTCTTTTGTTTTTATCAAGATTAGAAATTACAAAAAATCAAAAATTGCTTTTAAAGTTCATCCCCCGAATCAAGGTAATTGAGCTAATCTTACAAGATATTTGCTCTATGTTAGACCTCTAAAGGTACGTTTTTTTCACTCTTTATGGTATATTATCTTAGCCTTAGTCATAAGGCTAGTAGTAGAAATTGGTGTTTGTAGTTTTGAAAAGAATAGAGCTCTTTCGAAACTTGCTAAGTACCAAAATAAAAGAGGAAAATAATGTCAAAGAAAATATTTGTTGGTAATTTATCGTTTGAGGTTACGGATTTTGATCTTGAAGATCTTTTCAAGCAACATGGAGAAGTTCTATCAGCTAAAGTTGTTCTTGATAGAGACAGTGGTCGTTCTAGAGGATTTGGTTTTGTTGAGATGAGCTCTGATAATGGTGCTCAGGCTGCAATTGATGCACTCAATGGATCTGAAGTTAAAGGAAGAGCTATCAATGCTAGTATTGCCAGAGAAAAAACAGAGGATAGAGGCTTTCGTGATTCAGGTGGTGGCGGCGGCTTTAATAAGAAAAGCAGAAACCGATATTAAATCTAATTTGTAGATAATTATTTACTGTATGAAACTGTATGAAAAGGAGAAAACTAATAATGAAAACAATTAGTAAGATTGTGATTTTTTTAGTTATGCTTGTAGGCTTATCTTATTTAACAGGCTGTAATAGTCAAAAAGCTATTAAAGTAAGTGAAGCAGAAGAAAAATATTGGAGTACGCTAAGCAGTAATGTTGTGCTTCTATATAAGCAAGGGAAAGTTGACGAAGCATCTAAGTTTGCTGATGAAGCCCTTAAAGTTGCAAAACAGATTTATGGAAATAATCATCCAAAGGTAGCATCATCACTAAATAATATTGCAGAGATTGATCGGGCAAAAGGTAATTTTTCAGAAGCAGAATCTCTTTACAAAAAAGCACTAAAGATAGATGAAAAGGTCTTAGGTAAAAATCATATTGATGTTGCAAAAGATTTAAATAATCTTGCAGTATTATATAGAACACTTGGCAAGCTTTCTGAATCTGAGAGTTTAAATAAAAGAGCACTTAAAATTAGGGAAGAGTCCTTAGGTAAAGATCATCCTGAAGTTGCTATTTCATTAAGTAATCTGGGTGTTCTGTATAGGGTTCAGGGGAAGTATGGAGAAGCAGAGTCTTTATTTAAGAGGGCTTTATCTATAAGGGAAAAAGCATTTGGAAATGAACATCCTGATATTGCTATATCACTAAATAATCTTGCTGAATTATATAGTGCAGAAGGAAAATATGCTCAGGCAGAACCGTTGTTTAAAAAATCAATTCAGATGCTTGAAAAAACTATAGGTAAAGATCACCCAAATGTAGCAGCAGTAATGAAAAATTTATCTGCTATGTATAAAAATATGGGTAAACCTGAGCTTGCCCAAACTTTTGATAAGAGTGCAATAGCTATTCTTTCAAAGAAGCACTAATATGAATGCTTCTTACATGTTATTAGTTTTGCTAATTGTAGTTTTGATCTTATTGGTTCTGGTAGCGTTAAATAAGATTAGCTCAACTTTAAATGAAAAACTTTCAGAAGTAAGAAGCGATGTAAGTTATCATCTTAATTCATCACAAACCACATTAAAAAATATAACTGCAAATCTGACGAGCTTACAAAATACAAGCGAAAAAATTTTAGAGACTGGAAAAGGCATACAAAGCCTGCAGGATATTTTAAAACCACCAAAGTTAAGAGGGGAAATTGGGCAGACGTTTCTGGAAAATATTTTATCTCAGGTTCTTCCACCTTCTTATTTTCAGATGCAATATAAATTTCAAAATGGAAATATTGTAGATGCTATTGTAAGGTTAAAAGATTCAAGACTTGTTTGTATAGATTCAAAGTTTCCGCTTGATTCGATTAAAGAATTCTTACCCGATGGTAAAAATAAAACTGATGAAACACCTACTCAATTTATAAGAGATGTAAAAAAACACATTGATGATATTTCAAACAAATATATACTTCCAAGAGAAAATACACTTGATTTTGCCTTAATGTATATTCCTGCTGAAAATGTTTATTATGAAATTATTTTAAGAGATGACAAAATTACAAATTATGCAAGGGGTAAAAAAGTAATCCCCGTTTCTCCTATAAGTTTATATTCTTATTTGGAGACGATTTTAATAGGCTTAAAGGGAGCTGAGGTTGAAAAAAATGCAAGGCAGATTATTTCTCATTTGGGGGACTTGAAAAATAAAATCAATATTTTTGTTAATGAGTTCAATATTACAGGTACCCATTTAAACAATGCAAAGTCTAAATATGACTCTTCAAGAGAATTGATTTTATCTA
>Ga0209515_10010040_pt1 | contig 10646 bp, 9 predicted proteins | sample Subgroupgradi54m_FD_187454 | JGI IMG/M metagenome (GOLD analysis project Ga0209515, IMG submission 187454) | Subsurface groundwater microbial communities from S. Glens Falls, New York, USA - GMW60B uncontaminated upgradient, 5.4 m (SPAdes)... ...
GGTTGGGCCGTGGTGTGTAGCCTCTATTGTAATTTCAAATTTTGCAAAATCTTTTCTTTTTTCCCACAAGGCTTGCATGTAAGACTTTTGTAAATGAGGGTGCGGAATTGCAACTTGTCTTGGTTTTCCACCAAATAGTGCTTCTGAAAAATTTCCAGTACTGTGACATGTAAGAGCTAGTGTTCCTGTTTCAGAAGCATGTTTTGATAAAAACACAAAGCCGTCGTAGTGATATTTTTCTTCAAGCCAATCTGCAGATATTGCAGGTGTTGGAATTATTGCAAGATCATAATTTTTTCCACGATAAATCTCACCATCTTGTTTCATACTTTGAGAGATATGTGCAGCCAAGTTTGAACCAGCTGGATCTGATTGATACGCAACAAGCAAATTCATAAGATAAGAGATATAAGTACACTTTATTAATTTCCTCCAATGGTAAACCCAAGACAGCTGTTAAAGGACATGGTAAATACAATAAAGCTTGCCAAAAAATCAGACAAGGACGATTATATGCAACACCTCAGGCTAGTCCTTCTTGGAATCGCAACGGTAGGTACGATTGGATTTATAATTCAGTTCGTATTTTCAGTAATTAATTTCGGACACAGATAGCTTTGACTCAGGAAATAAAATCACACTTTTTCGCAGTAAGGACAACCGGAGGACAGGAAAAGGTAGTTATGGGACTGTTAGAGAACAGGATAAAACTAAAAAAAATAAACATTCAATCAGTTTTGCTTTTGGATAACCTCAAGGGATATATCATAGTGGAGGCAATTGATGCAAATGCTGCCTTTGATGCGTTACAGGGAATAAGACATATCAGAGGACAGCTTAGAGGCGAATTAACGTTTAAGGACATAGAGGGTTATCTAGTCAAGAAATCAACAGTGTCTGAGCTTGCAGTAGACAAAATTGTTGAAATTATCGGTGGACCATTCAAGGGAATGAAAGCAACCGTTACAAGAATAGATCATGAAAAAGAAGAGGCCACTGTAATTCTACTTGATGCTCCATATCAGTTACCAGTAACTGTTGATGCAAACTACCTTAAGCTTTTGACACAGTAGCAAGGATTAAATTTACAGATTCAAGGAAAGAAAAATCATGACAGATATACAAACTGTTTCCGCACTTGTTACAGGAGGACAGGCAAATGCAGGACCGCCACTTGGTCCGACACTTGGTCCACTAGGTGTTAACATTTTACAAATTGTAACCGCAATAAACGAGAAGACAAAAGACTTTGAGGGAATGAAAGTTCCTGTTACGGTTTCTGTCGACAAGAAAACAAAACAGTGGACGGTTGAGGTCGGAATTCCATCTGCTGCAGCACTCATACTAAAAGAAGCTGGTATTCAGAAAGGATCAGGAACCTCAGGAACAACCTGGGTTGGAGATGTCAAGATGGATTCAATAATCAAAGTTGCAAAGTTAAAAATTGATTCTTCTTATGCTCAAGACATCAAGGGTGCAGCAAAGGAGATTGTAGGAACATGTTTACCGCTTGGAGTCAAAATAGATGGTAAGAATCCAAAAGAGGTTACTGCCGAGATAAACTCTGGCAAATGGGACGATAAATTAAAGTAAATTATTCTTTTAATTCGTAAGTTTGATCTTTTTCTGTTCGTTGCAGTTCTACAAAGGTTTCAGTATTTAGAATTCCCTCTATTTTTCCAATCTTTTCTATCGCTACAGAGTGTAATTCTTCTAGATTTTTAGTACGCACTGTAATTAGTATATCAAATCTTCCTGTTACTTCAGATATCATTACGACTTCGGGAGTTTTTAGTAGTGCCTTGTGAATCGGTTCTTTCTGTTTTGGATCACGGTTTATTCCCATTGTGGCTCTTACATTTATGCCAATAAGAGATTCGTCTACTACAATTGTGAATTTTTTTATCAGTTTCTTTTTGATTAACCTCTTTATCCTGCTGTATAAAACAGATGTGTTAATTCCCAATCTTTTTGAAAGGTTTGGTACTGAAACATTACCATCTTTTGTAAGTTCGGTAAGAATCTTCATGTCAAGTTCATCAAATTTGTGCAAGCTTAGCGAAGTACTTTGTATTCGATTTAATAAATGTAAGTTCAACTCTAAGTGATTCCCGCTCTTACAACTTTAATTTCAAGACAGGAGAAGAATTCATTCGATCCACATCTGTAAACGATTTTAAATAGGCATCTCAGAAACGTTTTCGTAATGATTAGCGATGCTCATCTAACGCAGATGGTAAGTGAGGCAAAAAAAGGCCAGAAGCAACGCAAGTTCAAACAAACGGTAGAGCTAATCATGGTTTTCAGAGATATCGATGTGAAGAAGGGTTTTGCAATAAATGAGACAGTTCAACTTCCAAGAAAGCTTAGTCATCCAGCATCCGTGTGTGTTGTGGCTTCAGGTGATCTTGGCTTGAAGGCAAAAAGTGCCAATGCAGACAGAGTGGTAGACGGCTCAGAGATAAACAAGGTAGGTGCAAACAAACGCGAATCACGCAAGCTGATTAATGGTTATGACTTTTTCTTATCTGATACTTCACTTATGGCAACTGTAGGTAAGACCCTTGGTCAGTTCATGGGTCCAAGAGGCAAGATGCCAACGCCAGTTCCTTTCAATGCCCCAATTGATTCAATTTTAGAAAGATTCCAATCTTCCATACGTGTTAGACTACGAAACTCCCTTTCTCTTGCATGTAAGATAGGTGACGAAACAATGTCTGATGAAGATCTTGTTGCAAATGCTAACGCAGTAATTGGCTTGGTAGAAAAAAAATTGCCAAGTGGAGATAAGAACATTAAAAAAATTATGATAAAGACAACTATGGGAAAGCTAATCAAACAACCATTAATAGAAAAGAAGTAAAATGCACCAAAATAGAACAAAATATCCACAAAAGAAAGTGTTGATGTATCAACAACTTCAGGAGCTTCCAAAAAAATACAATGTTATTGCTCTTGTACGAATGGAAAAGGTAAGATCATCACAATTATTGCCTCTTAGAAAAAAATTCAGAGGTCAAGTAGAAATTGTTAGCATAAAAGACAAGATTGCACAAAAGGCATTAGCTGGACTGAAAATGCCTTCCATTGAAAAGATGGTAGACAAGCTAGTCGGCCAGTGTGTTTTGATGTTCACAAACATGAGCCCCTTTAAGCTAAACATCTTACTTGGCAAAAATAAGATAATGATGCCTGCTCGTGCTGGAGACATTGCTAGCATCGATGTTATCATCAAGGCAGGAAACACTGGCATCACGCCAGGTCCCATTCTTACCGACTTTAAAGAAGCGGGTGTAGCCACAAAAATTGACCAGGGAACAATTTGGATAACAAAGGATTCTATTCCTGCTAAAAAAGGAGCTGTTATTTCTGAAAAGCTTGCCACATTGCTTAGCAAGCTTGATGTCAAACCAGTTGAGGCAGGAATATTCCTTGATGCTGCCATTGCAGAAAACATCCTATATACAAAAGATGAGCTAGCAATAGATGTAGAAAAGTATCGCAGCGCATTTGCTCAAGCACACCAAGAGGCCATGTCACTTGCTATCGAGATCGATTATGTCACTAAAGAAAATGTATCAGCAATACTTGCAAAGGCAGCACAACAGGCAAGAGCTGTTGCATTAGAGTCAGGATACCTAACAGACGAAACCAAAGATCAAGTAATACAAAAGGCTTATGCACAAGCAAAGGCACTAGCTGGAAAAGCAAAGAATTACATTCTACAGTAAACCTATTTCTGAAAATCTAAAAAGAATTTACAGTTTTTCTCTTACCTTTGGAAGGTTCCAATTGTATTTCATTGCAACAAGTCTAAGGACTGTTGTAATTGCAATTCCAACAAATGTAGCTATGTTTGGTTCTACATTAACACTTAGAAGAATAAAGAAAACCAAAACTCCAACAAAACTTGCAGAAGCATAAAGCTCCTTTACAAATACTATAGGGATTTCGTTTACAAACATGTCTCGCAGTATTCCTCCTCCAACTGCAGTAAGCATTCCCGCTAGTGTCATTGCAAGAAAGTTTAGTCCAAAAACATCGTATGCAAAGGTTGCACCAATTATTGTAAATACTCCCAACCCCAAAGCGTCAAATTTTAAAAACAAATTCCAGTGCTTCTGGATTTTTGGGTATAAGAAGAATATTGCAACTCCTGTTGAAACTGTTATCACTACATACAGCGGATTTGAGATGGAATAAGGTGGAAAGTGACCAATTAACACGTCCCTAATTGTTCCACCTACCACGCCAGTTATTGTAGCTAAAATGATGATTCCAACAATGTCTGCCTTGTGTTCAATGGCTTTGAATGCCCCTGTTACAGCAAAGGCCATTGTTCCAAAAAGATCAAGTGCCAAAATTAGAGTCGAAACAGACTGTGATAACTCAGTCAAATCACAACTAATTATATGATATGGTAAATAATGTTAGAGATCTAAATAGAGAACAAAATGTAAAAAGGAGTTTTAAAAGTTGGATATCTAACCAAACAACGCAGAGAGGCCTTCCATTGCTTGTTCTTCTGTCTTTGCAGATGGAGTCTCTACTTCTTTCTTTTCTTCTTTTCCGCCAGCTCCTGGTGCTGCGGCAGGTGCTGCTGCAACGGCTATTGGGGCTGCCTTGATAGCTTCGTCTATGTTAACGTCAGCGAGTGCTGCAACAAGTGCTTTTACTTGTGCTTCATTCACTTCGGCTCCTGAAGCTTTAATTACGTTTGTAATGTTAGCCTCGTTAATTTCCTTCTTTTGCTTGTGCAAAAGTAATGCAGCATATACGTATTCCATTGTAAACGGGATTTGCTAAAGGCATAATATAAAACTATGGAGAAGACGTGGATTGGATTTACGATCTTGACATACAAAAAATAGATTGGAAAAAATAGACTAGTTTAGAATCTTGAGACTACGACAAATAGAGTACATGTATTTTTTCAATTCCTGGTCATACAAGGTATCCATTCTTTGCTTTAGAATTCTTTTTGCCTGATCTTTTTCCGTACCATCCGGTAGTGAGAGGACATTGTTTATCAGTTCGGGAATTGATTCTCTAACCCATCCATCTATGACATTATGAATTCTTTTGTGTATTTTTAATATAGGATCAGTGTTTACGTCAAAGACTCCAGTGTAATTATCATGTTCTACTCGGTATATCAAAGCCAATATGCAGTCTTTTGGGTTTGGATTTTTTAGTTGTTCTATAGATTGTGATCCTGCTTTTCCTTGAACAACCTTGTTTTTTAGTCCAACTGGATTTATTATAATGCCATTAACACCTATCTTAGAATCTTCAACGCCTGTAACTACTCCAACAATGATATTTCGATATTCTCCGTCCTGGACAGATGTAAAAACATGATCTCCTTCTTGCCAGGTTTTTTTACCGAACATGACAATTTCTCAAAAATGATCGTATTTAATGTGTTTCTTCAGAATGCTTAATATCGGTCATACCGAAAACTTCTCAAAGATGGACAAGGGACAAATTCTTGCAAAGTTTTCTGCCGATCCTGATAGGTATTACAAAGTAGCATTGTTTGATAATGAAGGATTTGTACGAAAGTCGTGTGCAAAATGCAAACGATGTTTTTGGACTTTGGATACCAACCAAAGCTTTTGTCCTGACGATTCTGAAAATAATTATTCATTCATAGGAAATCCTCCAACAAAAAAAAGATTTGATTACGTCCAAGCGTGGAGAGAAGTCGAATCTTTTTTTATACAAAACGGTCACAGATCAGTAAGCAGATATCCAGTTGTTTGCAGATGGCGTGATGATCTGTATTTTACAATAGCATCAATTGTAGACTTTCAAAGGGTAATGGGTTCCAAAGTTGTTTTTGAGTTTCCTGCAAATCCTCTAGTAGTACCACAAACTTGTCTTAGGTTCAAAGACATTGAAAATGTCGGAGTCACAGGAAGACACTTTTCGAGTTTTTGTATGATTGGGCAGCACAGTATTCCAAATTCACAAGGATATTGGAAAGACAAGTGCGTTGATCTGGATTTCAGGCTACTTACAGAAAAATTTGGTATTGATAAAAAAGAAGTGGTTTTTGTTGAGGATGTTTGGGCAGGTGGCGGTTCATTTGGTTCTTCCTTGGAATATTTTGTGAGAGGGCTTGAACTAGGAAATGCAGTATTTACTGAGTTTCAGGGAGATTTAGACAATTATTCAGTTTTGGACCAAAAAATAATAGATATGGGAGCAGGCCTTGAGAGGTTTGCTTGGATTACCATGGGTACACCAACAGCATATGATTGCTGTTTTGGACCTATCACAAAAAATCTCATACAAAAAGCAGGAATCGATCTTGATTCTAAGATGATATCAAATTATTTTGTAGCAATATCAAAAAGTCTTGGTGAATCAAAAGATATTTCAGTTGCAAGAAAAAATGCTGCAAAGCAAGCTGGGATTGATGATGCCAAATTCAATAAAACAATAGTACCGCTTGAGGGAATTTATCTAATCGCGGATCACCTTAGAACTTTGATATTTGCAATTTCTGATGGCGCCCTACCAAGTAATGTAGGTGGCGGATACAATTTGCGAATGATTCTAAGAAGAACAGTAGCGACAATGGATAGATTTGGTTGGAATTTTGATCTAAAAGAACTAGTTGACATGCATATTGATTATCTAAAATCAACTTATCCAGAGCTAGAAGAAACAAGAGATGATGTCAAGACCATAGTTGGAATAGAAAGAGAAAGATACAACGAATCAAAAACAAGAATGAGAGGTATTGCAAATACACTAAAGAGTCAAAACAAAAAATTGACAGTTGATGATCTTATCAGGTTATACGAATCTGACGGGATTACGCCCGACTTTTTAAAAGAGACGCAGATAATCCCTGAAATTCCTCCTACATTCTATGAAAGATTATCAGACTTACATCAATCAGAAAAACAGGAGAAAAAGGAAGAGCTTGACTTGAAGGGAATTCCAGACACTGAACTGTTATACTATAAACAAGACCCAGAAGAATTTGAGGCCACGGTTCTCAAGGTAGTAAAAAACAAAATGGTAGTTTTGGACAAGACTTCATTTTATCCAAGAGGGGGCGGACAGGAACCAGATCATGGAAAGATCGGAGCCTTTGATGTCATTGATGTAAATAAACATGGGAATGTCGTAGTTCATGAGCTCAAAGGTGGAGCACCAAAAGAGGGAGAAACCATAAGATGTTCGATAGACTCATCGCGTCGATATGGGATAACAAGAAATCACACTAGCACTCACGTACTAAATGCTTCTGCACGAAAAACTTTGGGTTCATGGATTTGGCAACATTCTGCATTTAAGGAAAAAGATTACGGAAGACTTGACATTACTCATCATTCTAACTTGACAGAAGAAGATATAATGAAAATTGAAGATTTGGCAAATTTTACTATTAGGAGAAATATTCCCATCATCATCAACGAACTTGAAAGAGGTCATGCTGAACAAAAATACGGATTTAGAATTTACCAAGGTGGTGTGGTTCCAGTAAAGCTGATCAGAATTGTAAACATTGAAGGATATGATGTTGAAGCCTGTGGAGGAACACATGTAAAAAAAACAGGAGAGATTGGGCTGATTAAGATTACAAAGGCAGAAAGAATTCAAGATGGGGTTGTAAGAATGGAATTTGTTTCAGGCGAGACTGCAGTAAAATACACTCAAAATCAAGATAGAAAAATTTCACAAATTGTAAAATCTCTTGGCTCTAGCAAAGAAAAGATTCTAGAATCATTTGAGCATACCATGAAAGATGCAGATTCTTCCAAAAAGAAGCTAAAACAATTAATCAAACGGGTATCAGAATCTACTGCAAAAAATGTAATATCTCAAGCAAAAAACCTTGGCAAAGTGAAACTATATTCTACAATAGATGAGGAGCTTGATGAAGAATTCCACATTGCAGTAGGAGAACATGCAATCAAGATTGATTCATCTATGATTTATTGCGCATTGATATTGAAAAACGGCGGAATACGAATTGTTGCATTTTCTGGCTCAGAGGCTGCAAAAACAAAGAAAGCTGGAGATTTGGTACATGATGTTTCCAAAGTTCTTGGCGGTTCTGGAGGTGGAAATGAAAGTTTTGGCCAAGGTGGAGGAAAAGATACAACAAAACTAAAGGACGCACTACTTGCTGCAGAACAATCAATTTTGGAAAAGTGATTTTGTGATAGATTGGTCATCGATAGAAGGTAAATGGAGAAAAAAATGGTATGATGAAAAATATTTTGAGGCAGATCCAAGCTCACAAAAAAAATTCTTTGTTACTGTAGCGTATCCATATCCCAACTCTCCACAGCATATAGGTCATGGAAGGACTTACACTTTAGCTGATGTTCATGCAAGGTTTATGCGGATGCGTGGTTACAATGTTCTTTTTCCAATGGGTTTTCACTATACAGGAACACCAATTCTTGGCATGGCAAGGAGGGTTCAAGAAAATGACAAAGAGCTAATTGAAGCCTTTAAGACACTATACAAAGTTCCAGAAGGAACCATCAAGGAATTTTCTGAGCCAGTGAAGATTGCAGATTATTTCCATCAAGAGATCAAGTCAGGAATGCTAGAAATGGGATATTCAATAGACTGGAGAAGAGAGTTTACAACAATAGATCCTGTCTACAATAAATTTATAGAGTGGCAGTTTAGAAAATTAAAAAGCAAAAATCTAATCATTCAGGGGTCTCATCCAGTTGGTTGGTGTCCCAAGGATCAAAATCCAGTATCACAGCACGATACGTTAGGGGACGTAGAGCCAGGTTTTACAGAATACATTCTCATTAAATTCAGATATGACAAGTACATCATACCTACAGCAACACTTAGACCTGAAACAATATTTGGCGTAACAAATCTTTGGATAAATCCAGATGTCAGATACAAGATTACTAGTGTTGATAATGAAACCTGGATTGTTAGTGCAGAGTGTGCAAGAAAACTAGAGTTTCTTGATAAAAAAGTCAAGGTAATAAATGAGATAAAAGGTTCTGAGCTTGTTGGCAAAAAAGCCAAAGTTCCAGAAAGAAACGAAGAGATTGTAATATTTCCAGCAAGCTTTGTCAAAAGTGAAAACGGTACTGGGATTGTAATGTCAGTACCAGCACATGCACCATTTGATTATCAAGCGTTAGAAGATATTAAAAAGGCAAGCAATCTTGAGCAAAATCTTTTGGTCATTGCAAAATCAATTGCTCCAATTTCAATTATTCAAACAGATGGATATGGAGAAATTCCAGCAAAGGAAATCATTGAAAAATTCCAGATAGAAAATCAAAATGACCCCAAGCTTGATGAGGTAACAAAGGAGCTTTATTCCAAAGAATTCTATGGTGGAAAGCTAAAACAAAATACAGGAAAATTTGCACAAAAAACTGTTGCAGATGCCAAAGAGGAAGTTAAAAAATGGATTTTACAAACCAAAAATGCAGATATTTTGTTTGAGCTAAATGATGGACCAATTCGCTGTAGATGTGGAGCCGAATGTGTAGTAAAATTACTCAATGATCAGTGGTTCTTAGATTACTCTAACAAAAAATGGAAAGATGATACTCATCTGTGGATAAATGAAATGAAGATACTTCCCGAAGAGATACGAAGTGAATTCAATCATGTTGTTGATTGGCTTAGAGAAAGAGCATGTGCAAGACAACATGGTCTTGGCACAAAGTTGCCTTGGGACAAGAACTGGATAATTGAGAGTTTGTCAGATTCGGTAATTTACATGGCATACTATATCCTCGCAAAGTATGTAAACAAAAAACAAATTCTAGCAGAAAATCTTGATGATGAATTTTTTGATCATGTGTTTTTAGGTGATGGGGATCCAAAAAAGATTTCTTCATTATGTAAAATCTCACAAGATCTTTTGGAGAGCATCAGAAACGAGTTTCAATACTTTTATCCTGTTAATGCAAGACATTCAGGGCGTGACCTTGTTCCAAACCATCTAACTTTTTTTGTTTTTAATCATATTGCAATCTTTCCAAAAAAACACTGGCCAGAAGAAATTGTAGTCAATGGCTCAGTCTTAATGGAAGGAAAAAAGATGTCAAAATCCATGGGAAACATAATTCCTTTACGTGATGCAATAAGAACTCATGGTGCTGACCCTATCAGATTGGCTATCCTAATTTCCGCAGAGCTACTGCAGGACGCTGACTTTAATTTAGAAGCGATAAGAGGAATCAAAAACAAGCTTGAAAATATGTTAGAAGAATGCTCAAAATACAAACCAGGACAAAATAAGAATCTTGAACAAGAAGACAGATGGTTACAGAGCAGACTACAACAGCTCGTCCTTGAAATCACATCAGCAATGGAAAAGATGAGATTACGTGAGGCCTTGCATTATGTGCTTTATGAATTTGATTCTGATATCCAATGGTATCTAAAGAGAGTAGAAGCAAAGAGCAGAAAAGACATCACAGGTATCTTATATGAAATTTTTTCTGCCAGAGTAGCAATGCTTTCTCCTTTTGCTCCATATATTGCTGAAGAAATGTGGGAAAAATTAGGAAATGTTGGAACTGCCTCAAAGTCTTTGTGGCCATCAGTTCTTGGAAGTAAGATTGATGCTACAGCACTCCAGTCAGAAAACCTTCTCAAGTCAACACTTGAGGATATCATGATAT
>Ga0209515_10010041_pt1 | contig 10646 bp, 7 predicted proteins | sample Subgroupgradi54m_FD_187454 | JGI IMG/M metagenome (GOLD analysis project Ga0209515, IMG submission 187454) | Subsurface groundwater microbial communities from S. Glens Falls, New York, USA - GMW60B uncontaminated upgradient, 5.4 m (SPAdes)... ...
TTAAAGAATTCAAAGAACGGAAACGAGTAGTAGCTTCAATTCTTATTTTTTGCGAACCGAGCTCGATTTGTTCCTGCGACAAATCGGCTCTGCCTCTCGCTCCGACGGCTCTTGCCGCGCAAGAGACCAAGCCCGTCGGGGCTCCGAGAGCTTCGCAAAAAGTAAGAATTTCCGCCCGGGTGAAAAGAGGAGGCAATACCGAGCCAAATCGGCCTCCGATAGCTCCTCACAAAATAAAAACTTCGCTTAGTTGTTATAAAAATAAAAAGCCCCGCGCAATGTCGGGGTTTTTGGTTTAGTGATACTAACTGATCAGAGTCGGTCAATCTCTTTCAGAGAGCAACGATGTTCGAGTAGGTCCATAAAAAATCCAAGGATGCAGCCAAGAAGGATTAGCAGAGTAGCCCAAATTTCAAAACCATTACCATTGGCTTCTTGGGTGGGGAATAGCTTCATGCCATAGGCCTTGGTCAAACAAATTGACAATACTGCAAGGAATGATGTCCGCGGGAGAAAGAGCCAGAGTAGACCAAAAAGAACCAAGCCAGCGAAAAACTGAAATGCCGTCATTTGTTGCCCCTGTTAAACATCTAATGCGGAGTATAGCGCGCGAATGTCATTTACGTCAAATTTACGCAGCTTATGATAAAATGAATTTATCAAATGAATACCAACACAAAAAAAATAGAAACCATTCTCTCGCGGAACGTTGAATCGGTTATCGAAAAAAATCATTTGGAGAAACGGCTTTTGGCCGGTGAAAAACTGCGGGTAAAGCTCGGCATTGATCCGACTTCTCCTGACCTGCATCTGGGACACGCCGTTGTTTTGCGCAAGCTCCGTGAATTTCAAGACTTGGGTTGCAAAGCCGTTTTAATTATCGGTGATTTTACGGCGAGAATAGGGGATCCTTCCGGCCGCGATAAAACCCGCCCGCCGCTCGGCGAAAAGGACATAAAAGATAATATGAAAAAGTATTTGGAGCAAGCAGGGAAAATTATTAATGTCGGCAATGCGGAAATTCGCTACAATGGCGAATGGTTAAAAAAGCTTGACGGTACAAAAATTCTGGAGCTTTTAAGCACGTTAAGCGTCCAACAAATTATTGAGAGAGGTGATTTTAGCGAGCGGTTAAGGGCTCATAAGTCTATAAAAATGCACGAGATAATATATCCGGTTATGCAAGCATATGATTCGGCAGTGGTTAAGGCGGACGTTGAGCTTGGCGGCACGGATCAAACCTTCAATTTGATGATAGGAAGAGAACTGATGGAAAAATTGCGCATGGCGCCACAGGACATTGTGACTGCCCCACTTCTTGAGGGAACCGACGGTGTTAAAAAGATGTCGAAAAGTTTGGGAAATTACATCGCGCTTAATGATGAGGCGGGGGATATGTTCGGAAAGATAATGGCAATTCCGGACAAATTAATCGGAAAATATTTCTTGCTTTGCACCGATCTGGAAGAAAAAGAAGTCGCACGGCTTCAAAAAGAATTAAAACCCAAAGAATTAAAAGAGCGGCTTGGGCTGGAAATTGTAAAAATTTATCACGGGCAGAGATTCGCCGAAGAAGCCAAAGAAAAATTCAGCACGCTTTTTTCAAAAAAAGAGATCCCGAAAGATCTGCCAGAACTTAAACTTGGTTCCGGGCAAATGACGGCGCTTGATGTTGCCTTGGCATCCGGAGTTTCAAAAAGCAAAAGCGAGGCACGGCGGCTTATTGAACAGGGCGGTTTTGAGTTTGACGGCATGACAAAGAGAGTTCCCGGCGAAATCTTAAATTTGCGCGAAGGCGCGGTTCTGCGCGCCGGCAAAAAGAAATTTTTTAGGATAAAGCTTTAAACGCTGTCATGTATCGTGACAGCGTTTTTTCTTGGTTCGTTCGGATAAAATGTAAATAAATTTCCATTTTACTCCTCGCTGCCAAGAATAAAAATGGTCCCGCTAAGGCGGGACCATGTTAAAACTTATCTAAGTTCTTATTTTCTCTGTAAAATTTCTTCACTTTTTCGTGATTCACTTTTCCCAAGACATTCGTCCAGCGATCGAAAGTTGCTTCGTCCATGATAAAAATTTCGCTGATCCTCCATAGTCTGTTCGGAGTGGCCTTGAGGTAATCTTTGAGTTCTTGTTCGCCGCGCGTTTCACGGAGAGCGGCGAAGAGAACAGGATATTCGTTGCCGTTTTTCTGCGGCGGGGCAAATATTACGGCGCATGTTTTTACTGCCGGGCATTGCATAACAAAGTTTTCAATTGGGGTTCCGTAGACATTTTCGCCGTTAATCTTACCCATATTTTTTATTCGATCAATTATGCGCAGTCCGTTTTCGTCCATTATGCCGATATCTCCTGTGCGTAGCCATCCGCCGTCGAAAACATCAGAGGTTGCTTGGAAATTTCTGAAATACCCTTTCATTACTTGCGGGCCCCAAACGCAAATTTCTCCTTCGTTGATTGCCTCTTCTGTCGTGTTCGGCTTAAAGAGCTTTACTTCCGTTCCGGGAAGAGGAGTTCCGACATAGCCGGCCTTGTTCGCGTCGGGCTTTGTGGTTGTGACCACGGGTGATGTTTCAGAAAGTCCATAGCCCTGTATCACATAGGGCACCCCGATCGTTTCTTCGAAAAATGACTTTATGTCCTCGCCGAGACGGGACGCTCCGGAGATAATTATGCGCATCGTTTCGAGGTCGCTACGGTCAAGGTCTTCAATCGCGGCGATTCCAGCAAGCATCGGTACGGCTGCGGGAACTATGGAAATACGGTGTTTTTTTATCAATTTAACCGCCGTGCGCGGGGAAAATTTTGGAAGCAGAACTAAGCTTCCGCCGAGTCCGATGAAGGTTTCGTTGAGGCAAATGTTAAGGCCGAAGATGTGGAAAAAAGGAAGTGCGCCGAGCACGGTTGATCCGTCTTCTAGGACATCTTTGAGATGTTCACGGCATTGCCAGACATTTGAAATCAAGTTGCGATGGGTCAGCATTGCCCCCTTGGGCGTGCCGGTTGTCCCTCCCGTATATTGGAGCTGGGCAACATTGTCGAGCGTATCAAACAGATCAAAATTCCTTTTTGGCTCGCCAAATATTTTTTTGATTTTTTTCCGCAGGATGAGGTCTCGCAAAAGAAATACATTTTTTCTTCCGGACGGAATCTCAATGCGGCTTTTGGGAAAATTTTCGGTTGGCGCAGGTGCTCCAGGCTTTCTAAGGATGCGTTTTTTTATCCGAGAAACTTCCAACGCCATCTCCGGAATTTTATAGAGCAACTTGTTGGGGATCAGGTTCAGTGGTATTGGCAGAATGTCATTGGGTCCGACGATAACGATCGTTGATTTTTCCGTTAGCGGTCCGCCGACCTTTTCCAAGATCGGCCAGAAAAGGTCCCAAACAAAGATCACGCTTGGTTCGGAATCGGCAAATTGCGCCCTTATTTCATCTGTGGGGATTATCGTTTCCGTCGGCTGGGTGCGTAGTTCTTTTCCGATCGTAAGATAATTTATCGGAACGTTGATGGTTTGCGCGAGAAGCGTTCCGTAATAGGTAAAAATGAACTGCGGAACGTTAGGAAGCCAGAGAGCGACCCTTTCACCGGGATGGGAAAATTCGCTGATTATTTCGGCGAATAACTCGGACCAAGATAAGAGGTCTTTATAAGTGAACGGAGGGCCGAATTCCGGCTGGATGGCAATTCTTTCTGGGTGCTGTTCTGATCGCCTCTTTAGGGCAATCGGAAGCGGCACGATATTGTCTTCGCGAAAATATTCGTATTTCGCTGTCATTTCCTACCGCCTCGGTTTTCAATATTTCTGGCCTCAGCTTAACAAGTACGTTAACCAATTTCAACTCGTCTTTTTTGAAGTGGTCATGCTCTCTTGCGCCATCGGCAACATGGGACGTGCCGACAGACATCGGTTGAATTTCTCGTAGAATAAGCGCTTTCGACGTTATCCACAGGAACGAATTGACGGTTTTTCGTGATTTGCTAATCTGAAGTTAGCCCACGAACAACTTCATAGGTTTCCAAATTTCAACGGCATACATGCCGTACCACTCATTCGGCGCGAACTTGCGCCCCTCGAGGTCTTCTGCGGAAGGCCTCTTTTTTTGCTTGAGATTATTTTGCCGAACAGATAATATCTAATTCATAGCGCGGGTATCGTATAATGGCATTACCTCAGCTTTCCAAGCTGATGACAGGGGTTCGATTCCCCTTACCCGCTCAGAAATTAGTTGCATTTTTTTCGGATATTTGTTAAAAATAATCCTGACAATGTCTAGGACATGGAAAATAACATTGGTGTTAGTTGTCCTCTTTCTCGGCGGGGGAGGCTACTTTTTGAGCCGTTTTTTTGATTTTTCGGCGGGAATTCCGCCTCAATTTGTTGATGCCCGTTTTCAGGGTGCTTTGATAGCTCAAAACATCGTAAATCTTTCGAACGAGTCTGTTTTGGACCTTGTTGAGATAAATAAATTTGACCAATCAAAGAATTTTACGGAAGCGATCAATCTTACCACCGAAGTGGTTAAACAAAGCCAAGAAATTCGCGACCAAGCTGTTGAGCTCTCGTCGCAGGTTGAAATAATGACGAAAGCACTTTCCGAAATCACATCGTTTGAAGCTCGTCAGGCCGCTCTTGAAGCAATCGCAAGCCGCTTAGCCCTTATAAGCCGTCTGATAAATTACAGCGGTTACCTCGGACAACTTCTCGACACGTTGCGGATAAGATTCGACGGCGGGAAAGTTAAATCCGGAGAAGTTACTCTTTTAATCGATCAGATCAACGCCGAGGTGCGCGCGATAAATGCGTTTAACAATCAATCAACTCAAGCGATGGAAAGATTTGACGCGATAGTGGGCAAATAGAACAGAGAAGATAGAATAAATAATATGGCGGGGCCAGTAGCATAGCGGCTAATGCAACGAGCTTATGTTTGGCAGCGAGGAGAAAATAAAATATAAATACCTTATGGGCGCATAGCTCAACGGTGGAGCACCAAGCTTATACCTTGGGGGTTCTAGGTTCGAATCCTAGTGCGCCCACAGATTTATTTTTATTTTCGACGAGCGAACCAAATATACAAAGTATACCTCGTAGACCGAAGGTTCGAGTCCTTCCTGGCCCACAAAATAAACTATTATAATTTTAATAATGCGCAAAGAAATTGAGCGGGCAATTTATTCCCAAAGCGAAGCGGTTAAGGTGGAAAAAGAAGGCGCGGAAAGTGACCAGCTTTTTAAAGAAGCAGAAGAAATTTTTACTAAACAGACGGTCTTGCTTCACAAATTGGAGAACTCCAATATTGGAAAAAAAGGGTTGCGAAGAGCGGAGCATCGAGCCGGGAACGCATTTGAAAAAAGCGCCGGTATCCAGAGAAAAAAGCAGGAAATTATGGATCGGTTGCGCGCCGACCTAGAAGAGCTTCGAAAAAATCCGGAGAAGTCCGTTGAGATATCCGAATCGGGGCGCAAGGTCGCAGGCGACGAGAATGGAGGGTTAGCGATTGAGGCAAGCAACGGGAAGAAAACGCTCTCTTTCGGAGACATCATCGCGGACAGGGAATGGGGAGTTGAATATAATTTAGACAAAAGCGTGCCCTCAATATTGCGCAAACGCTATATTCTTGAGTGCGCCAAAAAGCATATAGGGGATTTGTTTAACGATCAGATTGTCCAAATGGACCCATTGGCAGAAAGCATTGTTAACAATAAAAAAATATTGGACAACAGAATTATTGCGAGAGGGGAAGTAAAATACGGATCTGACAACGGGTTGCTGGCCGAGCGAATGGCGTATTCGTTCTTCCTTAGAAGGTCCTATGGCGCAGATAAATTATTTCGAGCATTACCAACAGATGTATATGGAGACGTACACGATAAAATAGATTTTATCCTAAAAAGAATAGCACCGACTCATATTCGTGGGATAAAAACAGAGACCGTAAGCGGGACGGGAAGTACAGGAATACAATTTACAATAAACAAAAATAAAAATTCGAAAAATATAAAACCTTTCGCAAGGGGTGCGGCGGCATCCGAAGAGTCACCCGTCAACGATGTTGTGATTTTGAAAATCCGAGGCGAATGGCCCAAAGATATTTTCAATAAATGGTTGGAGGCCGGCAGACCCAGCGGCGGGCCAGAACAGTTTTTAGAAGAAGATAAAAAGGCGAGGTTGCTTCGTGGAGCTTTACAGAAAATGTTAACGCCGGAAGAAATCGAAAAATATTTGGAGCAACAGGGGCAATCTAAAAAAGATATGCCCGTCGCCGCATAGACTTTACATTCTATCTCTTACGCCGCTATCGGCTTTATATTAAATGGCTTAAGCACGGCGTTGAATTCGTCTTGTTCCAGTGTTTCTTTTTCGATTAAGGTTTGGGCGATTTTTTTGAGCGCCGCTTTGTTTTTCTGGAGGATCTTTGTCGCGGTGTCGTACGCTCCGGTAATGAATCCGCTAACCTCTTTGTCAATTTGCGCGGCAACGTTCTCGGAATAATTTTTTTCCGTTGTCATTTCGCGCCCCAAGAAAACCATTTCTTCCGTATTGCCGAATGTTTGCGGGCCCAGGGCTTCGCTCATGCCGTATTTTGTAACGAGTTTTCTCGCGAGTTCGGTTGCGGTTTTGAGATCGCTTGAAGCACCCGTTGAAACATCGCCGAATGTTAATTTTTCAGAGGCGTAGCCGCCAAGCATCATGGCAAGATCAGCTAAAAATTGTTTTCTCGTTCGCAAATGCGCTTCTTCAAGCGGTAGCTTCATTGTGTACCCTCCGGCGAATCCACGGCTGATTATAGAAACCTTGTGCACCGGATCAGAGCCCTTGATCGAGGCGGCAACCAGGGCGTGCCCTCCTTCATGGTATGCGGTTATTTCTTTTTCGTGCGCCGAGATGACACGGCTTTTTCTCTCGGGACCAAGAATAACTTTTTCAATGGAATCAAAAAGCTCTTGCTGGCCGATCACTTTTTTGCCGCGCCCAGCCGAAAGTATCGCTCCCTCGTTCATTAAATTGGCGATGTCGGCGCCGGAAAATCCCGGCGTGCGGACCGCTACCTTGCGCAGGTCAACGCCCTTTTCCATTTTTTTGTCTCTCGCGTGGATCTTTAATATTTCCTCGCGGTCGTTTATATCGGGCAGGTCAAGCACGACGCGTCTGTCGAATCTTCCCGGCCGCAGAAGCGCCGGATCAAGCACGTCCGGTCTGTTCGTGGCCGCAAGGACGATAACGCGCGTGTCGCGGTCAAAGCCGTCAAGCTCAACGAGTATTTGGTTGAGAGTTTGTTCGCGCTCGTCGTTTCCTCCCCCCATGCCGGCGCCGCGTTGGCGGCCAACCGCGTCTATCTCATCTATAAAAAGTATTGCTGGTCCGGCGCGCTTGGCGGTCATAAATGCGTCGCGTGTTCGGGCCGCGCCAACACCAACGAACATTTCAACAAATTCCGAAGCCGAAATATAGAAAAATGGGACATTGCTTTCTCCGGCGGCGGCACGCGCCAAAAGAGTTTTGCCCGTGCCGGGGAGCCCCACAAGGAGCACGCCGCGGGGAATACGCGCTCCGATATCCAAAAATTTTTGCGGATTTCTTAAAAATTCAACAACTTCAACAAGCTCCTCTTTCGCTTCTTTAAGCCCGGCAACATCTTTGAACGTGATCTTGTCTTTGAACGTGGAAAGCTTCAGGTTGGAGCGGCCGAAACTGAATGCTTGATTTACTCCCGAACGCGCCTGGCGAAACATCATCCAGAAAAAAACTCCGATGACAAGAAGTGGTAGAAGAGTTGGTATCAAAATTCCTAACCAGAATTTTAATCCCGATTCTTGCTCAACCGATATCTGAACTTTGTTTAGCGCCGTGGTTTCCGCGCCGAGATTTTTTAATGTTTCCGTGAGTCCGACCCCGGCTTCTTTCTGCGAAATTGCATTTTTCCCGTCGGCAAGCGTTATGTTTATATCTTCGCCGCTTATTTCTATTTTTTGCACTTTGCCAGAATTAATGCGGCCGATAAGGTCGTTGAGGCCGATCTTTTCCGGAGTCGCTTGCGGCTCAAGAAACATGGCAAAAATTAAGGAAATTACCAAGAGCGTGATTATGCCCCAGGTGATATGTTTAAAAAGATTTTTCATTTGTTAATTAATAGCTCAAATAGGCAATGCCTATAACTAATATTGTATCACGATATTTTAGCTTAAAAAAAGAAAATCCGCAAGCCCTTTTTAAGTGCTTGCGGATGTAGATGTTTGCTATTTCGTGGCGAACGCAAGGTACTCGTCCGGCGTTGCTTCCCGGATGCCGAAAAGTTCCAGCTTCCCAAGAAGTTTTAGGACGGTAGCCGCGTCGTCTGCGTGCAATTGTTTCTTGTAGTTTCTCTCGTTCGGATCGGCTTTTGATCTGTCCCACGGGAAGTGTGGCATTGTCATGAACTCCCACGCGGTGAAAAACTTGGCCGCCTTGATCTCGCTCCGTTCTGTTATGCGAGGAACGAAGATGTCGCTTCTCACAGTGGAATAGAAGGTGACTCTTTTGTGGTAGGGAGTTACCTGGCGCACGATGACTTTGTGCACGCCACGCAACTTTCCGGAACTACCGCGATAGATATCGATGCCGCTTTCGGCTTTCGCTTCGCGACAGACCGCTTCGTCGACGGTTTCTCCTGGTTCTTGCCCTCCGCCGGGAATGACCCAACCTGGTTTTCCGTCGTCGTATTTGTAGGCGAGAAGCAGCGAAGCCACTTCTTCGTCCGCAGCAACGACATTGACGTAGGCCGATTCACCTTTTTTCATCGTTGGTTTCCATTGATCCGGATCGAAAACCTCGTCGGCACCCTCAAGCATCGTGCGCGTGAAGTTCATTTCAAAATCTTCGGTTTCGGATTTGATCCTGATCTTCTTCTCTGATCCGGTGATTATTCCCCTTAACTTGCGGAGGAAACCACCAAGGGGATAGTCGAGGTTAAGGAAATCTTCGCCAGGAGCTTTCGGCACTCTGCAATCTGCGCCGATCAACTCTTCGTTTTCGCGGAGCGAGGCAATTACGGCGATGTCGCCGTTCGCGAAACGCTCTATGACTGCGCCGACACGGTAGTACGGCTTCCGGGTTCGTTTGTCGAACCAGGCAGGCCATTCTCCTCGTGTCAGAAAGCGAATATACACTCTTCCGACTGCTCCCTGGACCAATTCGCGCGCTGTTATTGTGTTAAGGGCCATCAGGGCTTCAACTTCTTTCAGCTCTTCGGCCACCTCTTCGGCATGAGCAAATCCGCGGTGAATGATCGAACGGGAAAGCAACATCAGTCTGCCTTCTTCGTTCTCCATCAAACTTGCCGGGATCGTCGCGTCTTGCCGAAACAACTCGAGCGGTACGGTGCCTCTTGCTCCGACAATTGAACGGACAATTTCTTCAAGTCCGCCGGTTGCCTGAACGATAGAGACGCCGCTCTTTTCGAGCTGAACGGAAATTGTGCTCGGAATGACGATCTTTTTCTCGTCGTGGCTGATTATCTGTGTCGGAAGGTAAAGAGTCGTCTCAGACGGGTCGTCAACTCCCGTTGCCTTTCCCTTTAAAAGGGCGAAAGCGGGCGAACTCAGAATTTTGGAAGACGCGAAGATTGGATTCGCGCTTGTTTGCATTTTCAACACCATCCTTTCTGCTCCCATTATAGCAAACACGGAGGCAGAAGTCAAGGGGCCGTAATGGTTCAATAGCTTGGAATAGGCAAAAACCTTGAAAAACAAGGATAAAATCATGTATATGCCATATTCCAATAACCCCAATCTGCCTCGGGTAAGAATGCAGGCAGTAAAATTAGTCCGCTCCGGTTGGAGCACGACAAAGACCGCTTTGCACCTCGGATATTCCCAAAGTGCGGTCGTGAAATGGGTGAAGCGTGCGCCGTATGACCGAAGGGCACGCATCATTCCCACCATGTCCTCGCGTCCGCATCATCATCCGCGTGAATTGAGCAAAGAGATCGCCGAGGCAATCGTTGCCTATCGCGAGAAGTACAAGCGCGACGCATTCTTTCTGCGTCATATGCTTGCGCGCGATGGCATTCAGACGTCGCTTTCTTCGGTGAAGCGGACGCTTAAGCGATATGAGCTCACGAAGTTCTCCAAGTGGAAGAAGTGGCATATATATCCGCCGCGCCCTATGCCGGAAGCCCCGGGAATGCTTGTCGAAATCGATACCGTGCATGATGGGGCACCGGAACATCGTCTATACCTCTACACACTGCTTGATGTCTGTACGAGATGGACCCATGCCATTCCAGTCCTTAGGATCAATACGCACAAGAGTCTGCGGTTTGTGGAGACGGCGAGAGATGTCGCGCCTTTTGCCTTCACAACGCTTCAATCTGATCATGGTTCGGAATTCTCCAAGTGGTTCACGAAACGGATTGCGGAACGAGGCATGGCGCATCGTCATTCGCGTGTAAGAACGCCGAATGACAACGCGCATCTCGAACGATTCAACCGGACCATCCAGGATGAGTGCATCAGACGCATTCCGCGCTCACTAATCTCATGGCAAAAGGAAATACCGGAGTATCTCCGGTACTACAATTATGAGCGTCCGCATATGGGATTGGGCATGAAAACGCCGATTGAAAAAGTTGCCGAAACTATTCCAAGCTATTGACCCCTAAACG
>Ga0209515_10010042_pt1 | contig 10646 bp, 12 predicted proteins | sample Subgroupgradi54m_FD_187454 | JGI IMG/M metagenome (GOLD analysis project Ga0209515, IMG submission 187454) | Subsurface groundwater microbial communities from S. Glens Falls, New York, USA - GMW60B uncontaminated upgradient, 5.4 m (SPAdes)... ...
AAAGACCCTTGAACTCGTCGATTCTGCCGATCTTGCCAAGTATCTCCTGGCTTAGTTTTATTCGTTTGTTGAAGCTGTTTTCGCTCATATTTTTAGTGTATCTTGATGGTATATAGATAACTATATCCAATTATATACGAAAGCATCCCAATAAGTCAACTAGCTACTATATCCCGACCGAGTAATGCAGATGTTAGGAGAAAATGTAGACGAAAAAAAGACTTTCGAACCGCCAAAAGAGCCCGTCAATAAAGGAAAAACACCAGCTTTCGCTGATGTTAATCCTATCTGGCTCCGCGGCCAGGGCTCGAACCTGGGACATCCTCGTTAACAGCGAGGCGCTCTACCAACTGAGCTACCGCGGAATCTTTCGTGTACCAGTATATATTTTCGGCGTAAAAAAACAACCGAGACGCTGATGCGCCTCGGTTGGTGCTTTCTTAATGCTGACTCAACTGCTTTTTTATCTGCCCAACCAGATGCCCATAGGTCTCGCGCGGGTCGCTCACCCTCTCCGAAATATACTGCTTCGGATGTTGTACCGTCTGGACTCGCGGGTATCCGCGCGCGGACGCATCTACAATCGTGAGATGCGCCCAACTGTTCGCGCAGAGCGCAAACGCGCCCCCTTGTTCTTCAAGCCATTGTGCTATCTTTCCTCTCGCATAGGCACGGGTGTCGGCGGGCGGTTCATCTGCCGCGGTCACGATGAGCGTATCACTCACGACTCGTTCCACCTCTCCGCTCTGCGCGAGATGATAATAGAGACCGTCGGCAGGATTCAGAGAATGATACGCCATATCTTGTGAACGCAGCCATTCATGCGTTGCTCGTCCCTCTTCTCCTGCAAAAATCTGCAGAATATACAACTTAGCGACCCAATCAAGCCGTCGCCAGAGCGACAGAGGATTTCGCGCGAGCTTCTCCAGTGTATCATTCCAAATGATGAGCAGCGCGTCCGTTACTTCGTCTTGATGCGCGAAGATCCGCTGTGCGCGCTCAAGATAGAGCGCGAGAAGGTCAAGCGCCCCCCTCGGTGCGCGGGTGAGACCGGTGAGATTCCACTCTCTCGTCTTGCAGGAGAGGTGTCTCATATCTTGCTCTGCGAGTGCTTCGTTGTAGGGCACTTCAGGCAGTGCCCCAATCTCAAGCATCTTGAGAACAAGGGACATCGTTCCCAGTCGCAAAAAGGTAGAGACCTCCGACATATTGCCGTCGGCGCAGATGAGGTGGAGCCGGTCAAAGCCCTTTACCTCCGCCAACGGTTCTTGACGCAGATTCAAGACCGGACGGTTTCCCGTTGTCTCGCTACCTTGCGCGAAGAAGATTGAATGAGCCCGTTGCGATATCTCAAAACAGCCAAGATGGTTGAACCAGCCAGACCCGCAGAGAACCGTGCGGGCGATGAGGAAGGGAATCAGCCGCGGCCACTCGGCTCGCGGAGCGTCCGTGAAGTAGCTCTCGTGCGCGCCGAATGCGTTACCGTACCAGTCGGTATTGTTGCAGTAGAGTTTGGGTGAATATCTGTTTCTCCACGCGACGACCTTTCCGGCTTCATAGTACGCGACTGCGGAGACGGGATTTGAGGTCTCGGGCGAGGCATACTCAACATGCCCTCTGTCCTCATATATCTCTCCGCCGTTTTGGAGCATCGCGGGCAATCGGGAAGAGGTGATAATGGGAATGTCTTCTTCGGGTCTATTGGCGACGCCGTATTCACTCTCGGTACCCATAATGCGCTTCTGACGGTACGCGACGGTTGGGAGGGTCTCAAAGAGCGGGATTCGTGACTCAAGTCGTGCAAGCAGTTCGGTTTTTTCCATACCTTCTCCTTGGGTTAATGTTGTGGTGAACCGTTCTCACGACAGCATACGCCGCTTGCGGTTTCGGTCAAGGTTTTCTATACTTGAGCGTACTGACGACATCTTTTTAATGCTTGAGAAGTTGAAAAGTTTCGGGACTCGTTATGAACGTCGCCTCTCGGCGGCGGCGTTCGCCGTCGGCTTTCTCTTTGATACTCTGACCCTCCAGCGCATTGACCGACTCTATGACAATATCGTGCTCGCGGCGTATCTCGTCATCTCTCTCGTCTCAATTCTTTTGCTCAATGTTCACGCGGCGCGGATGAAGGAGGGAGCGAGCGCGCCGCGTCTCCAAGCCATTGCGCAATTCTTGTTGCCTCTCTCTTTGGGAGGCCTCTTCAGCGGTTTTCTGGTTTTTTATTCCCGGAGCGGCTCGCTTCTCACGAGCGCTCCGTTTCTTCTGTCGCTCACCGCGCTCTTCATTGGCAACGAACTCTTCAAGAAACACTATGCACGGTTCGCCTTTCAGATGTGCGTCTTCTTTGTCGCGCTCTTCTCGTACTGCGCGCTCGTGGTCCCGGTACTTCTTCACCGAATGGGCGATACTATCTTTCTCTTAAGCGGCGCACTCTCTCTTGGTGCGTTTTATGTGGTGCTCTGTCTCGTGCGCCGCGTGGCGCGTGAAGAGGTTGAGGCGAATCGCCGAGTCCTCTCTCCACTGATTATGATGATTTTCATCTTCTTCAACTTCCTCTACTTCAACAATATGATTCCACCCATTCCGCTCTCGCTCAAAGAGGTCGGTATCTATCACACGGTCTCGCGTACGCGCGCGGGGCAGTATCTGCTTTCGTATGAAGCGCCGCATTGGTACGAATTTGGCGATACCACTTCGTCTGTCGCGCATCTCGTCTCGGGTGAGTCGGCGTTTGCGCTCTCGTCGGTCTATGCGCCCGCTGAACTTGAGACCGATATTATGCATCGGTGGGAATACTATGACCTCGCAGAGAAGGAGTGGCTAACGGTCAATATCATTCGCTTTCCCATTTCAGGTGGACGGCTTGACGGCTTTCGCGGCTATTCGCAGAAAGAGAATATTGCCGCAGGGGCGTGGCGCGTCTCGGTAGAGACGGCGCGCGGGCAGGTCATCGGGCGCTATGCGTTTGAGGTGCTTACGGTCTCTACGCCTCCTCCACTTGAGACCGTGGCGCGATAAGAGAAGTATGCTATACTCTATTTTTATGAACAAAAAAGAAAAACACGCGAAGAAGAAACAACGCCGCAAGCACGGCAAAACAATCTCGGTGCGGCATCGGTAATCGCTTGCGGCTTATGGACTTTTCACGCGCATCATATCGGGTTGGTTTCGCACTCGCGGTGGTCGTCCTGGCGATTATCGGCTATTTTCTATTTATGAAGACATCTACGCCCACCGAAGTTCCTGCAAAAGAGAGCGCACCGGAGGTCGTCGCAGAAAAGAAAGCCCCATCGGGCGCGATTCTCAAGACCTCGCTCGGCGATATTGAAGTAGCGTTCTTCGCTGACAAGGCGCCGAAGACGGTTGCGAACTTCCTCGCGCTCGCGCAGAAGGGATTCTATGACCAGACAAAGTTTCACCGCGTCATCAAGGACTTTATGATTCAGGGCGGCGACCCGCTCTCAAAAGACGACTCGCAGAGTGCGTTTTGGGGTACGGGCGGTCCCGGGTATCAGTTCGCGGATGAGATAAACAGCGAGAATCTCGTGCGCGGTGCACTCGCAATGGCGAACTCGGGACCCAATACGAACGGCAGTCAATTTTTCATCGTTACCGCCGCCGCGACTCCGTGGCTCAACGGAAAACATACCGTCTTCGGCAAGGTGGTGAAGGGAATGGAAGTCGTCAACAAGATAGAAAAGACCGCAACCGGCGCGCGCGATATGCCGAAAGTTCCGGTTGTCATCGAAGAGGTAATTCTCAAGTAGTTTTCTTGCTTCTTCGTGGTCTTTGAGGTAATCTCTTTGCAGTTAAAGTTTCGTACACCATCAACTACATAGAAAGGGGGTGATCGATGAATAATTCGTCTTGGAATGATTTGTTCAGCGCGCACACGCGGGATCTCAAGGAATCGGGTTCGCTTGAAGCACTTCCTCGCGATGAGGAAAGAGCCCTTATTGAGCGAGCACAGACGGGTGACCAAGCGGCAATAGACCAACTCGTCCGCTCGCATATCCGCATCGTATGGAAGATTGCCTGGCGTTTCAGTTGGTCTGACCTAGCTCTCTCTGACCTTGTGCAGGAGGGAAATCTCGGTCTTCTCCGCGCAATCCAAAAGTACGAGGAAGGGAAGGGAGCAAAACTCTCTACCTATGCCGAGTTTTGGATTAGGAGTTTCATTAAGCGAGCCATTGCGAACCAAACAGGACCTCTGCGTACTCCGGTACATGTCGCGGAAATTATCGGTCGCATACGGCGTGTCACGCACGAATTGTCGCAGCGACTGGACTCCACTCCCACCGATGAGGAAATTGCAGAAGAGGTTGGGCGGCCGGTTGAGTTCGTACAGAGGTATCTGGTCTTTGTCAGGCGGAGATTCAGTTCTCTTGATGCTCCGATGAATGGAGACGATTCCAACGATGCGTGTGAACAGTTCATCGCAGACCCCAATGCGACTGAGCCATCCGCCGCGGCTGACCGTATCGCTCTTTCCGTCCAGATAGAGAAAGTGCTCGCGGCGCTCCGACCGCACGAGCGATTTGTTCTTGAGCATCGTTTTGGATTCAGAAACGGCGGAGAGACACTGACATTAGAAGAAGTAGGGAAGCGGTGCGGTGGTATCACCAGAGAACGAGTTCGGCAGATTGAAAGCAAAGCACTCAGAAAACTGCGGAGTCCCCGCCTGCTCAAGTTGCTCAAGACGAAATGGGAGTAATTGCTGTAGCCCCTTGGCTGCAGCGATTTTTTTATTTCAACCCGCGCAGGAATTCGTCATAATTCATCTCTTTTCTGCCTTCGGGCACGACACGAGTGATGGTAAGTGTGTTGTTTTCATAGTCAGCGGATTTGATAATAATCCTCTTTTTATTGTTGAAGAAGTACGAGCCGATAGAACCCTCAAACGCCTGAATCTTAAGAAAGTTTTTGTGAGGGTCTTCGTTCAGATTTATTTCGCCATCTTTTTTGGTAAGTTTTTTAGTGTAGGTTGCTTTGGTCTCGTTTTGCGGCTTCGGTTTTATCTCACCCGCGAGCCATTTCGGTATCGTCTCGGCAAGCAGTTTCCCCCCTTCTTCTGCAAAGAACTTTCTTGATTTTCCCGCTATCTTCCGCTGTGCGAGTATAGCCCCGTGGTCTACTTTTTCATCCATCAAGATAACGGTAACACCAACCTCGTTTTCATCCGCGAGAATCTGGCTCTCAATCGGTGTCGCCCCGCGATATTTCGGGAGAAGTGATGGGTGGAGATTCAAGGCACCTTTTTCTGGAATATCCAAAATTGCTTTGGGAATAATTCTTCCGTAACTTGCGACCACAAAGAGTTGATAGATAGTCGTGAGTTGTGAATAGTCAAAAGAAACGGGAGTGTGATTTCTTTGTGCCCAGAGTTTTACGGGCGGGGAAGTGAGAGCAAGACCGCGGCCTTTCGGCTTATCTGGTACGGTCACAATAAGCGTGGGCACAACCCCCGCTTTTTTGAGTTCGTCCAAGACGGTTACCGAGAAATCATCGGTTCCAAAAAAGACAAAGTTATTCTTCATCGGAGTGTCTCATCTCGTGCAACTCGGTTGCCTTGTCTATAAAGAGGATGCCGTCCAGGTGGTCGGTCTCGTGCTGAAAGACCTGCGCGAGCAGTCCCGAGGCGCCGCGGGTGAATTTCTTGCCGTTCTCGTCGTAGGCAGTTATGGTCGCTTTTTTTGAGCGGGTAATCATTCCATAGAGCGGGCGCACCGAGAGACAACCCTCTTCAAGGAGCGTCTTTTCGCGCGAGAGTTTGGTGAGACGCGGATTGATGAAGACGAGGTACCCTTCTTTCTTCTTGAGCGCGCGCCGCTCTTTTGTTTTATTGCGTTCTTTGAGCGCGTCGGGCAGAGCGAGTGCCGCCTTAGAGACGATAAAGAGACGAAGTGATGCGCCGATTTGGGGAGCAGCGAGGGCAACTCCGTCGTCCTGCGACAGAAGCGCCGTCTGCATCTCGCCAATGAGCATTTTTATTTTCGCACTCGCAATCTCCGCAAGCGGCACCTCTGCCGCTTTCTGCCTGAGCACCGCCACGCCGTTTTGTACTATTTCTTTTTCCATTTCTTTTTTACTGGCGGGGGAGCGACACGCATACTCTTCAGAATCCCGAAAAACTTCTTGCTGAAACTATCGCCCTCGCCGCACCGCTTATAGAACCAATATAAATCGGCAATCTTTATATGCGCCACAAGTCCATTTATCTGACGCCAGATGACGGGCTTCCATTTTGTCCCGACCCGTTCACTGTTTATTTTGTCGGTGAAGCGCTGAATCAAGTCCTGTCGCTCACTGGTAATCTTCTGCGGGCGTTTGACGGCCTGCAATCTCTCCAGATACTGTGCGGGAATTTCCATACTACTATACTATGTTTTTTAGAGAGAGCGTACAATACGAATCTGTGCGCCCAAGCCGTTCAGCCGCTCAATCAGCCCCTCATAGCCGCGGTTGATGCTATAAATATTGCGCAAGATTGAGGTGCCCTCAGCCGCGAGCATTGCGATGAGAATGATTGCGCCCGGGCGCAGCGCGGGCGGGCAGACCACTTCGGCGGCTTTGAGTCGGGTTGGTCCCGTTATGTAAATGCGGTGCGGGTCGGCGAGAAGCGTCTCGGCGCGAAGTTTGTCCAGTTCTTTGTAGTGCACGGCGCGCCCCTCATAGACCCAGTCGTGAATGAGCGTCGTGCCCTTCGCTTGAGTCGCGATGGCGGCGAAGAAGGGCAGGTTGTCGATATTAAGCCCGGGGTAGGGGCGCGCCTCAATCTTGTCGGGCAGCGCCGTGAGCCGCGAGGGGAAAGTAGTGATGTCCACGAGTTCGGTCTTGCCGTTCTTCGCTTTGTAGCGCCGAGTCGTTTTGTATCTAAAGCCCATCTGTGAGAGTTTGAGCAGTTCAAGTTCAAGAAAATCAATGGGCGCATTTGTAATGACGAGGCGCGAACGGGTCAAAATCGCCGCCGTGATGAAAAACATCGCCTCAATCGGGTCGGGCGCAAGTGTGTATGCGGCTTTTTCTTCTATGGTAGCGACACCATGCACACGGAGCGTTGTCGTGCCGATGCCGTCTATCTTGACGCCGAGCGTCTCAAGAAAGAAGCAAAGTTCCTGCACCTGATAGTTCGCCGAACCGTACTTGATGACCGTCTCGCCGGGAATGAGCGCGGCGGCAAGGAGCGCGTTTTCGGTGACGGTGTCGCCCGATTCATAGAGCACTATCTCACTGGGGCGAAGTTTTGTTTGGGTAACGAGGTAGTCCTTTGAGCGGCTCTGTATCTTCGCACCGAGTTTTTCAAGAGCAAGAAGATGCGGTCGCACACTGCGCTCGCCGAGACGGCATCCGCCCGGGTGGGGGAGCGTGAATCTCTTTGCGTGATGCAAGAGCGGCCCCAAAAGAAGAATGATACTGCGGGTCTTCGTCGCCGACTCTTGATTGATGTTCTGAAGCGCGAGCTTTTCGGGTACGATAATCTCAACTGTGTTTTCGTTCCACTTCACCGATACGCCGATGCTCTGAAGTACCTCTATTACACGATGCACTTCTTCTATACGCGGCATATCGCGAAGTATCGTTTGTCCGCGGTTCAGGAGGGCGGCGGCGAGAAGCACCACCGCGCCATTTTTGGAGGTGTGAGTTGCGACACTGCCCGCGAGTCGTCTGCCGCCCGTAATCTCAATGGTGAGAGATTTGTCGGCGAGCGTCACGATGTCGCGCCCGAGAACCTCACTTATCTTTGAGAGCGTGTCGGTAGAGAGATTCTGCTCCCCGCTCTCAAGCCGCGCGACAGCACTCTGGCTCGTCTTCAGTTTCTTTGCAAATTGCGCCTGCGAGAGCCCACGCTCCTCGCGCAAGTCCCTGACCAGCGTCCCGATGGCTTTCAGCCGTTTTGACATTCCTGCAGTATATCATAAATGAGATATATTGCTAGTTCACCAGTTTCAACCCGTTTTCTTTTCAGCATATCATCTAGCCACGGCCGTATGGATATGCTATGCGGAAAATTAGAGAGAATCTTCAAGGTTGAAGAAGCGTTTGAGATGGAGTTCGTTATCAATGTATTCCGAAACCATAAACCGAACATATTTTCGTATGTCGTGTAGTTCCACAAGAAAGTCAATTTCATTGCGGCAATCAAATGGATAGACCGCCACCGATTGCTGAAGTTTGTAAAAACCGAGATGAGTAAGATGGTGTCGCAGCGCATCACGCGCGTCGCGCTCATCTTCAGGTATATCAAAGACAACAACGCGCCACTTTTTGTCCCATACTTTCGGGCGAGCAATCTCCATGTTATTTGCTTGATAGGTGAGTGCGCGCTTTTTGCCTTTTTCATTGAGAACAAGCGTGGTGGTTCCGTTTGCGTTCTTCTTTCCTTCAATCAGACGCGATTCGTAAAGGGCGGTGATGGCGCGTTCGGCATTTTGTTTGTTAATTTCTTTCCATGTCTCCTGTGTTCCTCTGATGATACGCCACATTTTCTTTGGTGAACGAGTACACGAAAGAGCAAAGCCGCTCAAGAGCAAAAGCAGAATCTTTTTCTGCGTTGCGCCAATGTGAACCTGCGCAATGCGACTTTTTCGCATCAGAGAATCTTTTTGTTCCATTGCTCTTCATCATATCATATCTCTACGGCCGTATGGATATGATAGTCTGGGGAAGAGGAGAGGGGGAGAGAAGGAGAAATAAAAAAGCCGCTGGGGATTGTGTCCCCAGACGGCCTAGATACCAGGATTTTGCTCTTTAATTGATCGATTTGAAGGTTTTAATAACCTTCGCAAGTTGGAAAGTTCCATCCTTCTTCCCCAATGCAACTCGCATTGAGTAGCCATAATTCAGAGGTGTGCTACCTGAAACCGTCTTGTCGATGACGATGTAAACGATATCTTTCACCCCGTCCCCATCGAAATCTTCCAACCGTACTTCTTTCGGTGCTGCTATGAATGTCTGGAGAATGCGATCATCCTTGCTACTCCTCAATGAGTAACCAAAATGGAGACCAGAAACTCCTGCGACCTTTTCGTCCACGGCGACATACAGATATTCATTGTTTCCCAGTTTGATCATTGGTATGTGTGGAGGAGGGGCTTGATCACAACCAACAAGGAACCAAGAAGCCATCACCAGTAGAAGAATAATAATATTTTTCATAATCTTTCTGCTTTTCTTTCCCTTCATCTCCTCGGTGTGAGAAAATCCTTCGGGAGCGAGAATCTGCGTACATCCTAGCATACTCTATTGCATTCGTCAAGCATTATCATTTACAAGCGCGGCGGGCTATAATGCGAAGACATATGACTTTTTTCACGCCAAAACTGGGAATTGATTTGGGTACGGCAAACACGCTCGTCTTTGTGCCGGGCAAGGGGATAGTTCTTAACGAACCCTCGGTCGTCGCCGTCTCACTTGAAGACAACAAGATTCTCGCGGTGGGTGATGAGGCGAAGAAGATGGTCGGCAAGACCCACGAAGGCATCCGCGCCTACCGCCCAATGAAAGACGGTGTGATAGCGGACTACCGCGTGACCGAGGCGATGCTCCGCTACTTTATCGGCAAGGCGCTCGGCAAGTGGAATATCTGGAAGCCCGAGGTGCTCATCTCGGTGCCGGCGGGAGTTACCTCCACCGAGCGGCGCGCCGTCGTTGAAGCGGCCATCAAAGCCGGAGCAAAAAATGCGTATGTCGTGAAGGAGCCGATTCTTGCCGCCATCGGAGCGGGGATTCCCATTCACGAACCAGCGGGGCATATGATTGTGGATATCGGCGGAGGCACGACGGATGTCGCGGTCATCTCACTCGGCGGCATCGTCGCCTCCACTTCGGTCAAGTGCGCGGGCAATCGACTTGATGCCGCCATTGTGGACTACATCAAGAAGACCTTCAACCTCGGCATTGGCGACAAGATGGCGGAGGACATCAAGATTGAGATTGGCTCTGCTGTGCCGCTTGAAGAGGAACTCTCTATAATGATAAAAGGTCGCGACTTCATCACTGGTCTGCCGCGCACCGCGGAGGTCAAGACCAACGAAATGGCGCGCGCCTTCTCGCGCGAATTGCGCGAGATGATAAAGGCGATGAAAGATGTCTTGCAGGAGACGCCGCCCGAACTTGCGGCAGACATTATAGACCGCGGCATCATTATGACCGGCGGCTCTTCGCTCTTGCGTAACTTTCCGGAACTGGTCTATCGCCGCACGGGGGTGAAGGCGGTACTCGCCAAAGAGGCGCTCTTTTGCGTGGTGAAGGGCACGGGAATTGCGCTGGAGCATCTCTCTACTTACAAAAAGAGTGTGATAGCAAAACGGTAATCTTCGTATGTTCTCCGAACTCTCTCATCATGCGTATGGTGTGGCGGGCAGCCGAGAGGCGGTTCTTCCCGAACTGCTCGTGATACTTGCCCGCTGTGGCGAAGTAGCGCAGGGCAACCCCGATTTTCGGGTAGAACGACATACCCTCTTTGGCATTGACGAAGCGCGCTCTCTTGTGGAGGCGGGAATCCGCGAGAGCGTTCGCGACGGCAGAAAGATTTTTGTCATTGTTGTGGAGAAGATAAGCGACGAGGCGCAGAACGCGCTTCTCAAACTCTTTGAGGAGCCGACGCCTCGGGCGCACTTCTTTCTGGTGGTACCAACTCTTGAAAT
>Ga0209515_10010045_pt1 | contig 10641 bp, 6 predicted proteins | sample Subgroupgradi54m_FD_187454 | JGI IMG/M metagenome (GOLD analysis project Ga0209515, IMG submission 187454) | Subsurface groundwater microbial communities from S. Glens Falls, New York, USA - GMW60B uncontaminated upgradient, 5.4 m (SPAdes)... ...
GGCAGGGTTCCCGCAGTCCTCGCAGATTCGTGCTGACAGCACTTCTGCCAGCTGGATCATCCCGTACGTCACGGCGTCACCTCCGTCCGTGTAGAAGCGGAGCGATCCGAATTTCTCTTTTACCTGAGCGGCGACAGCCTGCGCATCTTCGCTCCAGCCGTAGGTTTCCGGCTTCGTCCCCAGGGGTGCGTTGTCCGCATGGTGCTGCAGACACAGGCAGAGGCTGTCGATCAGGTCGTACCAGCCATCTCCCACAGCCAGGCCCCAGAACATGCACGTCTCCAGCATGCTTCCTCCTCGTTGCGCGAAGATCTTGGGGTACTTCTCACACAGCTTTTTGTCGTTCTCCGGGGACATCTAATTTCCTCCTTCTGGTGTGTAACCGACTCAGTGCCAGATGTCACTATCTTGAGGCGCAGCCGTATTTGGCCGACGTTCCGCCAGCGTAGCACTTCGTCTTCCCCCGGACCCGTGTTCCCGACCCTTCCTCCGGCTAAGGAGGCGAGTATCTCTACACGTGTCAGGAGTTTTCATGAACGGCGATTCGCAGCGGCAAGCTCTCGTCTCGATGCCAACGTCAGCGCAACTCGGCGGGAACGAGGTTCAGCCCTTCGTAAGGTTCCCGTTCTACCCCACGGCGCCTTGGTATTCGACGAACGTCAACGTCGGCTATCAGGTCCGTATGTACTCTACAGGCATCGTGAGCACGGACGCCGACTATGTAGTAGCGGCCGAGGCAATTCGAACCGTCCAGTTCGATTTGCCGTGCCGGCTCATCGCCATCAACGGCGCCATGTCCAACCCGACGGCTGCGGGTGTGATCGGTACTTTGACGGAACAGAACATGAACCTTCATTATTTGTTCCGCTCTGAATACACCACCGGCGATCGTCTCCAGACCAACGCGCGCTTGGCCTCGACGGTGGTGGGTACCGCGCAGAACCCGGGCGAGATTGGCGGGCACGGCTACAACATCGACCAGGGTGCGACGTTGACCATTGGCATCACGCCACTGCTCGCGGCCGGCGCTACGACGGTGCGTATCGACATCAGCCTGATCTGCCTCGAGATGCGCGGACCCCGCAACTTCTCGTTCTAACAGCGAAGGGAGTGCGTTCGTGAGTCGCGACGAGAACTACTACAATCCGAACGGAACCGTTCCTGCACCTGCCGGCGTCAACATGCCGAAGGCGTTGTGGTCGACGGAGCTGATGAACGTCCCGTGGGTGGGCGTTGTAGGTACGACGGACACAGCGATCTGGAAAACACCTACCTTCGACATGCGCCCTGACCTTCGTTCAGCGCAGTCCATGGTCAAGGCCGGTGTTCCGATCTGGAACCCTACCTCTCGCTTGTACCTGCAGATATTCGGCTTGACCCTCGTCAACACGAACATGGACACGCTGCGCCTGGGCTACCGAGAGTTCGGGAACACGACTTGGGGCCAAGTGACACAGGCTGCCCCGAATCGAGCGGTGGCCAACTCGGGTGTTCCTAACCAGGTAGCCAGAGATCCTGTGGTACAAGTAAGCTCTTTCGTGGACATCACGAACCAGCTCATGCTCGGCACCAACCAGCCACCATCCGTCATCATCCCCTTCACTCCGATTGGAGAAGGCTACCCCGTGCGCTACTGGGCGCTTGAGGTCATCTGGATCAGCATCGAGAGCACCGCCGGTCCAGCAGGCGCTAACTCCCTCAGCTTCCAAGCTGCGATGTACTGATGCCTGTCGTACACGGCGCTACTTTTGCTGCGATTCCGGCAGGTTCTGCCGGAGCAGCCAGGCGTTTTCCCCTCAACGTTCTGGCTGGCGCTACGACGTTGTTCAGCGACGCGATGTTGCAGGTGAACAGCTACCCGAACTGTTTCTGGTGGGTCCTCATTGGAGCCGGTGCTCCTCCAGGAATCACGTTCCAACCGTTGTTCGCGGTAGACAATATCGCGGGTGTCGGCGGACCTGTCCCTCGCTTCAGACCGCTCATGGCGCCCATCGTCGTTGTCGTGGGGACACCTTTGTTCGTGACGCAGCGCGTCATGGCCAACATGATCTCAGGCATCCTTGTTGTTCCAGGAGGCGGAGCCGGAGCGGCAACAGAGATTATTCTCGCCGGAAGCCTGTAGTTATGACCTTCCGAGTAGGCCAGCACGTGAGCCGAAACGGCCAGGTCGGAGAGGTCACAGGAGTTGATCTCACTCCGGGTATGGTCGACGTGCGTTACGGACGCTTGACCAAGCGCCACCGCAAAGAGGAACTGGTCCCCGTGCAGCGCGCTCTCAACAACGGTAGCTTCCGTAGACCTCGGCGTGAACGCCTGGCGCTTCGAACACAGGCGCGAAGAAATGCCGGCATGAAGCACAGTCCGGCGGCGGTTCAAGAAGCTTTTTCGAAGATCGACGAGGAAATCAAGAAGACGCGCCAGTTCTTAGAGAAAAACCTACAGCAAAGACGTGAGTACAAGCTTGCGTTGTTTCAAGCCAGGGCGGCATTTGAGGCTGTCGAGGCTCAGGCTCAGAAAAGTGTTGCTTCCGCAGAAGAGCGTTCGAAGCTGCGGAATGAGATGAACGCCGTTCACAAGCACTACGCGGAAGTCAGCGCAACCGCACGCATCTCCAAGCAGCTTATTGGTCGACTTCAGGCGCTGCGAAAGGACCCGGAGGCGGCAGTAAAGTACATTTCTCGCCTTGTAAATTCTACGAGTGTGCATGGGGAGTTTTTCGCCACGAAAGTAAAGGTGCCTCACGAGGAACAGGAGCGAGAAGCGATTCGTGTCAAGAAACTCCCTGAAAAGAGAAGCTTGCGTTCTCGTGTAGCCACGCCAGAGGAACAAATTTCTCGTTCTGGTGCCGCCTGGTTCACACTCCCGGACCCAGCACGTTTCATCGAGACGCGTCAGGGCCTTCAGCCGGAGCTGTGTGGAAATCCGCTCGACGGTACCATGTACGTCATTGTTCTCGCGAGCAAGGCACGATACGCGCCCGTGACGGTCACACCCGGGATCTGGGAAGCGGCGCACGCCAGTCGGTCGACAGGTAGCCCCATCGAGATCCTTACGTCTTGGGCCAGTGACAAACGCGGTTTCGGCGAGGCGGAAGCGGTAGGCAGGGGACGTGACAAAGACACAGGCGATGTCATCCCCTTCACCGCGGAAGACGTCCGCGGCAAAAGCTCTACCGCGACTACTGTAACCTCGACGCATCGCGCCCCCGCCGCGACATCTCGAGATACGACGGCAGAGGCAAGAAGGCGCGCCCAGCGCGCCATCCTGCAGGCGTTGCTTCAAGCCACTGCGCCGGGAGGGCAGGTGCCCAACGCGTCCAGCGTGGAAGACCTGTCTCGTCTTCTCGTGGACAGTCTGATCACGATTGGCGCAGCGTCTCCTACAGCGCAGCGGCAGGCACATGTTCAGGCGGGGGCCGCGGAGCTTGCTGCGGAATTGAATCAGTCCCCGTACGATGGGAACTTCAACGCCGCAGCTAAGGTTTTTTTGTTCCTCAGTCACATGTTGAACGCGCTGTCCGGAACGCAGACGGATGCCGACGGGGCACGTGCGTTCTCACCGCTGACCTACAGAGGGCCTTCCGCTCTACGGGAGCTGCTCCAGCTCCGTGTAGACGCTCTTGAGGAAGCAGATGCTCAGGAAGAAGACCGTTTCGCCGCGCAAGAGCGAGCACGTATCGAAGCGGAGGCGTATCAGGAAGCTCCAGCAACATCGAAGCGCGTTGCCCGTTTCGCAGGTGCCGTTCGTGAGGGCGGTGTTCGGGGGGAACGTTCTCGAAGCAGCCTATGGGCCAGGCAGATCCCCTCCGACGCGTTCATTCACGACCTGGGGACAGGAGGCTTTGTCTACTACCAGTTCCCTCGCTCCGCCTCGGTCTCAGAAGAGAAGTTTATTGGTGGCTTTTCCCCCAACTACAATGCAGCGTCCGGTAAGCGCAAGAATCCGTTCTTCTCCTGGCAGCGCCTTACCCGGCCGTTAGACACAGGATCTACCAACAAGGCGACTGTGCGTGTGGAGACACCGCTGCTCGCCGCGAGCGAAGCGGACGCCGCTGTCAGGAAAATGCTTCGTTCCGGCACACGTCTCAACATCCTGCGTAGAGCTGGACCCTGGATCGAAGTAGAGCTTGCGGGCGGGTCCGGGATGGTCGGATGGGTCTCTGCAGGCGACGCCACCTTGCGCAAGAGTGACACGTTCTCCAGCCCCCCTCTCTGTGTCTCTCAGGAGAATACTGAAGTAATTGACGCGGCGAGAGAGGCCAAGAAGCGTATCGGGGAGATGCGCGCGCGTGTTCGAGCACTCCATCGTGCTGTGACCGAGAAGGCGCACAACCCGGAGCACGCTCTGAAGTGGTTGCTCAAGGACGGTGCGGACGCGCTTCGGGCGACTGCATGGTTTGGGAACTGGTGCCAAGAGGCAAGTGATGCCGCGCGTCGGTTGCGTCCCGGACAGATGGCAGAGCTGCCGGAGATGCAGGTCTTTGATGCGGTTCGGGACGTGCTCCCTGTCACGTCCATCGCAGAACGCATCACGAGCACTCCGTTCTCCTTGGCGGGGAAACACGAGCGTCGTAGAGTTCGGCGAGCAGGTATTGACAAACCGCAGCCCGATCCGGGGTCAAGTCCTATTGCTTTCGTGGGTCTGCCTTTCGAAGCGTTCGTGGCGAGTGTGAACGCCTACCTGTTCGAGAAGAACAGCGGCGGACCGACTCCGGTGTCGGATAATTTTCCGAGTGACGCTTACCGCGAGCTGCGCAAGCTGACGAAGCAGGCGGAGGCGGCACCGCAAGACGCAGAGCTTGCACAAGCTCGATCCTCGGCTCGAGATGAGATACAGCTTCGTGAAATTGCCGGCTCTATCGTACTTAAAATGGCAGCGTCTGGGGCGCTCCGGGCGGATAGCGGAGAGTCGCTACGGGAGGCCGCAGAACAGGCCCGAGTAGATATTTTGCAGGCGGCTCGTTCTGTGGTGATCCCCGACGCGCTCTACCTGGAGCGGGACGCAATCCAGCACAAATTGGCGGAGTCCGGTCTTAAGGAGGAGATTCGCAAACGACTTTCTACTCAGCTCCCCGCACTCCGCGAAGACCTTTCGCGTCGAGAAGTCGTTCGTGCGCTGTTCATTCTGTACTTCTCCCTCGGCGGCGCCTCTCTCGAACGGCAGTTGTCCTCCGCATCCGACGTGCTGGATGTGGTTCTCCGCAACGCCGGAACCTTCCCGCACACCTCGTACGCGACGACAGCGGCAGCGAGAGAGCAGCGCAAGGCTGTTATTTCTACTGCCACAGCGAAGGCCGCGGGTGACCTTACGGGCGGTTTGGAGCAACTGGAAGCAGAGCGGGCCTTCTCCATCCTCGGCGCAACAGCGGGTGTTGGCCTGGGACGCGTCAATATGTACTACACCTTCAACCCCATCCTGTTCGCCATCGCACGCGAACGTTGGGGAGCTGGGGGTCCGTGGGTTCCAGCAGCAGCGCCGGGGAGAGCAGAGGCGCGCACGAAAGAGGCACGCATCGAGGCACAGGAGGCGTTGGAGGATGTCGATGCCGTAGGTCGCTACGGCTACGCTTTGAAGCTGTTCTACGAGAACGCGCTGAGTCGACAGGATTTGTACGAGGCACAACAGGAGCTGGAAGCGGCTCTGCGCCCAGGTAAGTTCCGGGACGACATTCTCGACCGCCTTGCTGCAGCGCCAGCGGGAAGCCTCAACGTAGAGGCGTTGACGCGCCATGTTGAAGACCTGTACCCACACGTGGCACAGCTTGAGCCCGGTCTGGGCGGGCGCAGCCGCATTCGACGTTGGGCACAGACGTTTGAAGAGAACCCCGACGCGTTGTACCCTTCCGCAGCGTACTTCGCCGCAGATCCGATCACGGAGCTGTCGAAGCTGCGACAGGATGCGTTCGAAGGTGTGTCCCGGCAGCGAGGAGGGGAGCGTGTTCGTCGTTCGGAGAAGGATCATATGGCGGCGTTGGCCCACTCTTCCATCCCTCCGTACACGCGCACGTCGTTGGTAGGGGAGAAGGACGTCGAGCGCACGTACCTGCGCCCCGGGTCTGCGGTTGCAGCACTTGAAGATATAGAATTGGATGCCGCTCGGCTCCTGAAAGACATAAAGAGGCGCCAAGACGATATCGTTGCACAACTTCGTGCGATTGGACAGGAGTAGAGACATGGCCAAGATTTTCAACATCAGCGACTACGGCGATTATGGTCGACACCATGGGGGCGGTGGCGGGCACCACCGAGGTGGCGGACGGCGTCGAGGCTATGTCGGTGGCGGAGGCGGCTATCCCTACGACACCTACATGGAACCTTACTATTTTGCCGTGGATTGCTACAGGTATCCGGGTCACCCTGATTGCATCGGGCCGGGACCGTACGCCGTGGCGAACCCTGCTCCCTGCTCGAACGAAAAGGCAAAGCACGAGTATTACTTGAACCTGATGGCGCGCTCCAACCTGTTTTCCCCCGAGCGGGTTCGGGCTGAGCTGAAGGCGAACGAATGGGCACGGAAGCTGGACGCATGTGCGGCGAGGGCGGATAGAATAAACGCTGCCGCCGCAAAGAAGAGGGCTGACGCCGCTGCCGCGAAGCTGAAGAAAGACATGTTAAATGCTCTAAAGGGTGTGAAAAAGGTAGCTCTGTCTCCGTTTGCAGCGGAGCAGTCTGCTCCTGCGCGTAAAGTAGCTTCGGATGAACTGAAGGCGAAGGTGAAGCTTGCTATTCTCCTCCGTCAGATGCAGGCCGGAATTATTTCCACGGCTGCGGCAAATGCAGCAGCAAAAAAGGCCGCTCCGATTTGGTACGAGCGTTGGATCGATGTGGCTAAATCCGCATCTGCTGATCCTGGAGTCGCGAAGACGATCAAGGACAGCTCAGTCTTGAGCAAGGCGTACTTCGCAAAGGCTTCCAGCTCGGCACACGACGCTGCTATTCGTAAGGCCCTGCTCGCCCCGATCATCCGTATTCAGGACCGCCAGGCATATGAGAAAATGCAGAAGAGCGCGGTATACAAGCTCTCCGTGCAGCAGAAGGCGCAACTCGTGCTGCTTCGACACGCGATGGTTACGAAGCGGATCAGTGCCGCGCTCGCCGCACAGAAGGCGAAGCAGATTGCACCGCAGGCAGGAGACACCTGGCAGGCGGTGGCAGTCATCGCTTCGACGGAACCAGCCGTTGTTGCCGTTCCTGAAGTGGCTGCGATCCAGACCGCCACCGTCAGTGCTGAGTACGTAGATCCAGGAGTTGTGCCGAGCAGCACGTTCTCCCCATCCGGGTCTTCGGATGTCCAAGACGCATATGAATCGGGAGAAGCGCCAGCTGGCGTAGATGCCGCGTCGACGGAGGCGCCGATTGCTCTCCCGGAGCAGGCTCAGGCGGATGACGCAGCGGCTGACGAGGCGGCTTCCGGCGGAGGTCACGGCATCGTGTTCTACGGAGGTCTTGCGCTGATCGCAGTTGGCGCCTGGTACCTGCTCTCTCCCAGAGCGTCCCACACCATCGCCATTGTGAAGTAGAGGAAAGCCATGTTTCAGTCCAGCAACAGCAGCGACATCTACGCGGTGTACAACACCGGGAACATGCCCCCTCCTGGCGGAAAGAAGAAGGGTACGCGAGGTAAGCCTACTGCGGATGATATTGCAAAGGCTAAACACGTCAATCTCCAGACAGGGAAGCATACAGGCTCCGCAAAGAGCGCGGGAAGTATCCAGTACCAGCCAAGCGGCGCTGCAAGTTCTCCAGGAGCAGGAGCAGCGGCCGCTGCTGCTCGCAGAGAAGGAGGTCTTACGCCTACTGGAAGCTCAGACCCAAGCTCAGGCGTTCCTGTCGCTTCTGCCGCGTCGTCCTGGCAGAAGCCTGCGCTCGTCGTCGGAGGCATCGTCGTCGTGCTCGGAGGTCTGTACTTTTTTACCCGTAAGTCGGGGAAGCAGGGTCGATCCTCGCAAACACACTCGGTCCAGGTTCAGGCCCCAGCACCACGCCCCGTCCCGATGCCGCCCGCAGAGCTGATGGACCATCCGGCTCAGGCAGAGCACATGGACTTCTCCGCAGGTTGATCTTCAACAGTCTTAGTACGAGAAAGGCCGCTCCAGTCACCCGGAGCGGCCTTTCTTGTTGTCAGACCAAGCTGTTTAGCAGCTCGCGTGCTTGCGAACCTTGCCGCCGCGGGGGCCTTCCGCACCTGCGACGATGGCGATCTCCTCGCCGCGATCATAGTCACCGCCGCAGAGACCGCACTTTCCGGGGAAACGTGCGATCATCGGGCCACCCTTCGGGTTGCGCTGATTCACGGGCGGCGTGTCGAATTCGGGATCGAAGCTGTAGGGCCCCCGCACCTGCTCGTATTCGGACTCGCGCGGGAAGTCGACGTAGCCAGCAATGCCGCGCTTCGGGTTGTTCGCCGCGATGTGCGCCTGGATGTCCGCGTGGTGGGCCGGATGACGCTGTGCCTTCGGGTAGACCTTCTCCCAGGCGGTGCGCAGGCCCTCTCCTGCAGCAGCGCGGAACTCTGCCTTGCGGACCAGGCCCGCGAACTGCTTGCGCCAGGCGATCAGTGCCGGGGACTTGGTCACGCGCTTCTTGCCGCGCTTTCCGCGAGGATTGGCCGCAGCGCGACCGGCACGAACGTAGTCCCAGGCTTCCTTCAGGGAGCAGCCGCGCGCGACCTGATGTGCCTGCGCCAGCCGGGAAAGCTCCCCGAACTTGCTGCGCCACGCTGCCGCCTTGGCCGACTTCTGGACACGCGCCTTGCGAGGGTTGCGGCGGTTCGTAGGAACGGATTCCTGGGGTCCGAAGTCCTGCATCGTCTGGTAGTCCCATGCTGTACCGGTGTAGTACTCCGGGGTCGGGATGTTGCGCTGGTGCACATTCTCCTTGTACCACCCTGGATACACGGGAAAGTCTGCATCCGTGTTGTAGAAGTGGCTTTCAGTGTTGCGCTTGGCGTAGTGAGACATGGGTACCTCAGGGACGTTTGAAAATGGAAAATCGCGTGTAGGGAGAGAAGGGATTGTTGCAGGTCTTACTGCGCCTGCGCGCTTTTGTCTCAAAGCTGGAGTGCTACCGGAAGACAGCGACGATATCTGGGCACCGAGCGAGGCCACCTTGAGCCAGGTCTGGAGACGTTCTGTTGAGACAACTTTTGGCGTAGCCCCACTCTTTGTTCCCCAGAATATGGCCTTTCCCGGACCATATGGCTTGTAGGTACCGGGGCGCATTTCTGCGACAGGCGTTCCGTCGAGCCGGAGTGCAGGTCCGGTCAAGTCGGCAGGCGTCAAGGTGTAGGTAGCCAAAGGATTCGTTCGTACAGGGGGAAGGAAGGGCTCGCTGGATCGACCTCGTCGACGCTTTCGCGGGGACAGGGTCTTTCGAGAGAGGACACCAGAGAGTTCTTGAGCGGAGAATCCGCGCAAAGTAGTGTAGTTCGGAGCCGTGTTCCCGGCCGCGACACGCGCCAATTCGGAGTGCTGCACTTTGATGTTTATTGTCTCGTTCAACATCGGGGAGGAGAGCGTGATCACTAAGGAACAATGAGGATCGAGACCTGAAGCCCACACGTTCGTGTCATCCGGCCAGGCGTTGCGGTCGATAGGCGCGGTGCTCTCCCTGCCGCCTCCTGTCGCTACAACACGCTGCACGTAGATGGGCTTGCCCATTCTGCCGGAAGTCGATTTTGCTCGCGTGAGGAGCGGAAGCGCGGCATGTGCCGGCTTCTTCACCCTCTTTAGGTCAAGCTCTGCGACGGAGAAGTAGGGGTAGGCGGTAGCGCCTGTCGGTCCTCGATCAGGCGGAGCCGGAACGAAAATCGCGTTGGCGAACAGCCTGGACAGCATCTGTGTGAATGACGCTTTCGTCTTTTTAGGCTCCAGTCGAAGCGTCGCTCCGCGCAGATGTTCGACCATCTTCGCCGCGATTGCCGGAGAGACACCGGCGCGAATCAAAGGCTCTACGCGATCCGGGACGACGAACTGTGTGGGCGCTTGCGCTTCACGACGCAGGGTCTCCCTACGTTCCGACTCAAGCTGTCGCGCTTCTTCCTGACGCGCTTCTTCTTCAACACGCTCTCGAGCGTCGCGTTCGGCCCGGATACGCTCTGTCTCTCGCGCGGCCGCCTGTCGCTGTAGTCGGATGACTCTTTCTTCTTCCTCAGCGGCTCTTTCTGCGGCTGCGCGTGCTGCAGCTACGTGTTCGTACTGCTGACGACGTGCTGGGTCTGAAATGTCTTCTGGCGCTGTTGTCTGTGCCAGTCTCTTCGCCAGCTCGTCTGCTCGGCGCTGCGCAAGTGCACGCTCAGGGTCAGTTGTACCGCTTGTAGGGGATGCGAGAGCGCGGAGATCCTGGAGCCGCTTGAGGTCCTTCTCACGCTTTTTTACTCTACGTGCACTGGCGTCGTCGGGGTTGGATTTCGCCTTCTTTGAACGAGGCAGGCGGGCGGCGCGTTGCGCTTCCGTCTTGGCGTACTTCCGTAGTGCCGCCAGCGTGGCCTCTTCTTCTGCTTCCAGCTTCTCTTTTTTCGTCTTCCAGCGCGCGTGTATGCGTGGAGACTGCGTCCGTGCGTCCAAGGGAGGTAGGTCTTCTCCTAAGCGTGTTTTCGTCTCGTCCGAAATGCCATTTTCTGGAGGAGCTTTCCCTCGACGAG
>Ga0209515_10010046_pt1 | contig 10641 bp, 8 predicted proteins | sample Subgroupgradi54m_FD_187454 | JGI IMG/M metagenome (GOLD analysis project Ga0209515, IMG submission 187454) | Subsurface groundwater microbial communities from S. Glens Falls, New York, USA - GMW60B uncontaminated upgradient, 5.4 m (SPAdes)... ...
CCTTGCGCGGGTATTCCACCAGCACCACCTTGCGAAACGACTTGCCGGAGGAAAACATGCTCTCCGTCACCTGCTTGACCGAGGCATAGATCGAACGGACCAGCGGAATGCGTTGCAGGATCCGTTCGCCGATATTGAACAATTGCATGCCGAAAAGGTTGGTGACGATCATACCGGTCACGAACACAATCACGGCCGTCAACACCGCTCCCAGGCCCGGAATGCGGAAGCCGAGGATGTTTTCCGGCTGAATGCTGTCGGGAAGCAGTCGCAGCGTCTGGTCCATCAGATCCACCAGAAACGCCACGATCAGCAGTGTCACCCCGAGCGGAACCCATACCAGCAGCCCGGCCATCAGGTAACGACGCAGTGCCGCCATCATCTTTTAGTGGGCGCAGCCGCAGGTACCGCCGCCACAACCGCCGGCCTTCTTCTTGGGTGGCGTGGTACCAGGTTCGGATTGCTCCTTCTTCTGGCCGCCTCCCTTGAAATCCGTGGCGTACCAGCCCGTCCCCTTGAGCTGGAATCCGGCCGCGGAGATCAGTTTCTTGAGTTCGGACTTGCCACAGCTGGGGCAACCGCTAAGAACCGGGTCGCTCAGTTTCTGAATGACTTCAAACCGGTGGCCACAGGCCCCGCATTCGTATTCGTAAATCGGCATACAGAGCCTCCTGAAAAACAGTGCGCCTCCAAATTATGGGGGCGATAGCTACGGCAGACAAGACGCATTATATCCGGGTGACCGCTGTAACGCATTATTTTTAAAGCATTGTCTAGTTGTCCTCCGGAATCTGGAACGGACCGGCCAAGTGTCGCCGCCGTGGCCGATAATTCACTAACCCTGATCCAGCCACCTGCCATCGGCGCGGTCACCGGGTTGATCTGACACGGCGCACCCAAGGGAGTGGCGCGAGGAGCGCCGCCAAGAAAAGAATCATTAAATTAATGAATTATTTTTCGTTTCACAGGGGGAATATCACCGGGGCTGGATGCCGTGGCAGAGGTGCCCGGGAACCCGGAAATTTCAGGGAAAAATGCCAATGTGCTCTTCTATCCCCCTGGTTTTTCCGCTAAATTATGCCCGGTTCATGGAAACCCCTTAACCCCAACCTTCCACTCAGGAGCACTACATGGCAAACAACAAACCGGGAAAGAAACCGACGACGAAGTCAGAGATCTACGCCCATATCGCTGAGAAAACCAGTCTCAAGCGCAAGGACGTGGTTGCGGTTTTCGATACGTTGACCAGCCTCATCGAGCGCGATCTGAAAAAGGGTCCGGGCATCTTTAATCTCGTCGGCATGATGAAGATCAAGATGGTCTACAAGCCCGCCGTGCCAGCCCGCAAGGGTATCAACCCGTTCACCAAGGAAGAGGTCATCTTCAAGGCGAAACCGGCGCGCAACGTGGTCAAATGTCAGCCGCTGAAAATGCTGAAGGACATGGTTTAAGCGGAAACCCGCCATAACCTCAGCATTTCCGAAAGTAGAAGAATTTAGTTTTTAGGTGAGGCACGCAAGCGCGCGCCGAGGGAGACGGATACGCGTCAATGATCTCTGGATCGTTGACCCGTCGTGCGGGCAGGCCAGGGACGGCCTGCCCCTGACCTTCGCAGGCCCGCATTTTTTAAAGAGATGTTTGTTTATTCGTCGTCGTCATCCGGGGAATCGTCGTCGTCCTCATCCGGATCAACGTCATCGTCAGGCGTCTTGCTGGCATCCGTTTCTTCTATGTCATCTTCGTCTTCTTCGTCGGATTCAAGCCGTTCCAGGTCCAGGCCATACCAGTCATCCAGATCGATCTCATCGGTTGTGCTGTCACCGTACTGAATCTCGATCGATCCGTCGTTCTCATCGAAAGCAATCACTTCAAACGACCGGCCATTCTCGTCCTCGTAAAAGGCGCCTACCACCGGCTCTTCATACATAGGCATCTTCCACCTCCCGCAAAAATATTGCCCGTCTGTAACCAATAAATAAATGTAACCCTGCTGCACGCGTTACGCCATTCATAATCGATATATATAGACGGCATTTGGCAGTCTGCCAGCCCCGGGCGCTACTCTTTTCTAGCCGTCGGTTCCGCACTATGCTGTGGCTTCAAATGGCCTTTGCCCGGCGCAGCGCACCAAGAACTCCAGGGGAAATTATATGACAACAGAATGCCTGTTTTGCAAAATGGTGTCGGGGCAGATCAAGCCCAACACGGTGTACGAAGACGACGACGTGCTGGCGTTCAAGGACATCAACCCCCAGGCCCCGGTACATGTCCTGGTGATTCCCAAAAAACACACCGCCACCCTGAATGACCTGAAGCCGGGGGACGCCGCTCTCGTCGGAAAATTATTGCTGACCGCGGCACAGATCGCCAAAGATTCCGGAATCGCCGAGTCGGGTTACCGCGCCGTCATGAACTGTAATGCCGATGCCGGTCAATCGGTGTTTCATGTGCATCTGCATTTGCTCGGTGGACGTGTTATGCACTGGCCGCCGGGCTAACCCCCTGGAATAAAAAAAGGCGTGAGGAGCCCGCCCTCACGCCTGGTACGCTGCTCGTTACGCTCAGAATGGAATGTCGTCGTCAAATTCCCCGGCCACGGCGGGAGTGGTTTTCTTGGCTCCGGCGCTGCCGGTATTATCCGCCGGTTGGTCCTGATTGAAGCTGTCGTTGCTCGGGGCGCCAGCACCGCCGCGCGAGCCCAGCATCTGCATGTCGTTGGCGACAATTTCAGTGGTATAGCGGTCGTGCCCGTCCTTGTCCGTCCACTTGCGCGTTTGCAGACGGCCTTCGACATATATCTGCGCACCCTTCTTCAGATATTCACCGGCGATTTCCGCCAGACGTCCGAAAAACACGACGCGATGCCATTCGGTTTTTTCCTGCTTCTCGCCGCTGGTCTTGTCCTTCCATGATTCCGACGTTGCCAGTGTGACATTCGCCACCGCCTGGCCGTTGGGGGAATAACGAACTTCGGGGTCCCGACCCAAATTACCTACCAGAATTGCCTTGTTTACACCGCGTGCCATACTCGATTCTCCAATGGTTGATCACAGAGCCCTGTGCCTTAAATATAAAACCATTCTCCGTGAAGTTTAGGGTGCGCTCATCATAGCCAGATTCAAACGCCTCGACAATCCACCCGTGGAATCAGCCTTGGTTCCTCATCTTATGCCGATATGTTAAAGCGGGAGGTGAAATAAGATGCACAAATAAACCTGACAAGCTTCAGGTGGAAGGCAGGAGTGCGCGCAGCGCCGGTTCGTCCAGGCGGCGGCCGTCGACTTTGAGATAGGCCACGCCCTCCTCCGCGATCACTTTGGCTTCGGTGACACCCAGGACCGCTGAAAGCCTTTCTTCCAGATGACGCGCTTCTTGCGTACTGAGTTCGCGAACATGGAACATCAGGTTTTTCACCGCCGGCAGCGGTTTCATGCGAAACGCCAGAACCAGCCAGACACCAATAAGCCCGGCGCCGAACATAAACACGGCGGAAGCGCCGAAATAACTCGACAACAGCCCGCCCATGGCGCCACCCACAAAAAAACCGAGAGATTGAAAGGTGTTGTATACACCGATGGCCGTTCCCTTGGACCCCGCCGGCGCGATTTTTGAAATAATCGAAGGCAGGCTGGCCTCGAGGATATTGAAGGCGACGAAATACATCGAAAGCACGATAAAGATACCCCAGAAATTCTGGATCGCCGTAATAAACGCCAGTTGTGCCGCCAGCATGAGCGCCACGGAAGCGATAAATACTTCTTTCAGCCTGGCCTTTTTCTCGCCATAGATGATCGGCGGCACCATGAACAGAAACGAGATGATCATCACCGGCAGGTAAACCTGCCAGTGGTGATTGGCGTCGATGCCACCGGTCTGTTTGAGCGCAAACGGCAGCACCACGAACATCGACATCTGCACGGCGTGCAGGGAAAAAATTCCAAAATTGAGACGGACCAGTTCGCGGTTACGCAACACGTCGCGGAGTTTCGCCGGCGCCGCTTCGGCGTCGGAATGGAAATGGCTGTGACGCGGATCGGGGACCGCGGTCTTCACCACGACAATGGCCAGCAACGCGAGCACGCCGGTCATGGCGAAAATTCCCGGGATGTCGATCAAATGGTACAGCGCCGGCCCCAGAACCAGAGAAAGCGCAAAGGTCAGGCCGATGGTCATGCCGATCACGGCCATGGCCTTGGTGCGGTGTTCCTCGCGCGTGAGGTCCGCCAGCAGCGCGGTCACCGCCGCGGAAATGGCGCCGGCCCCCTGGATGGCGCGTCCGAAAATCACCATATAAATGTCATGGGCGGAAGCGGCGATAAAGCTGCCAAGGGCAAACAACAGCAGGCCGAAATAGATGACGCGCTTGCGTCCGAAATGATCCGAGGCCATGCCGAATGGCAGCTGCAGGATCGCCTGGGTGAGGCCATACATGCCGAGTGCAATACCGATCAGGGTATGGCTTTCCCCGCCGGGCAGATGCTCGGCATACACGGCAAATACCGGCAGAATCAGGAACATGCCCAGCATCCGCAGGCCGTAGATACTGGCCAGCCCGATACTCGCCCGCAGTTCGAGCGGGGACATCCGTTCAGAGGGAAGCATGCTTGATGGCTGGATTCGTTGGGAAAAACACTCAGTTTTGCGTATATTAACAGGTTGCCCATAAATTCTGCAGTTCTGGCCGGGCCCCTCGGGGCCGGGTCATTACACCGAGCCGAGCAGCATGGAAACCATTCGAATTCGCGGCGCACGCACGCATAATCTCAAGAATATCGACGTCGACCTGCCGCGCGACAAGCTCATCGTCATCACCGGGCTTTCCGGCTCCGGCAAGTCGTCGCTCGCCTTCGACACGCTCTATGCCGAGGGTCAGCGCCGCTACGTCGAGTCGCTGTCGGCGTACGCGCGCCAATTCCTCGCGCTCATGGAAAAGCCGGACGTGGACCTGATCGAGGGATTGAGTCCGGCCATTTCCATCGAACAGAAATCCACCTCGCACAACCCGCGCTCGACGGTCGGCACGGTCACGGAGATTTACGACTACTTGCGCCTGCTGTACGCGCGGGTGGGCGAGCCGCGTTGCCCGGAACACGGCGTGACGCTCTCCGCCCAAACGGTAAGCCAGATGGTGGATCACGTCATGCTGCTGCCCGAGGGCTCGAAGCTCATGCTGCTTGCGCCCATGATCGATGCACGCAAGGGCGAGCACGTGCACATCCTCGACCGGCTGCGCGTACAGGGTTACATCCGCGCGCGTATCGACGGCACGGTGATGTCGCTGGACGAAGCGCCGGAACTCCAGAAGAACATCAAACACACCATCGAGGCAGTGGTGGACCGCGTCGTGGTGCAACGCGGACAGGAACAGCGTCTGGCCGAATCCTTCGAGACCGCGACTGGTCTGGGTGAGGGCCTGGTGCGCACCGTGGTGTTGGACGATGAAGGCCGCAGCGCGCAGGAAATGGTTTTCTCGGCGCGCTATGCCTGCCCGCATTGCGGCTACAGCCTGTCCGAACTCGAACCGCGGCTGTTTTCCTTCAACAACCCGGCCGGCGCCTGTCCGTCCTGCGACGGGCTCGGTGTGCGCCAGTTCTTCGATCCCGCGCGCGTGGTCAGCGACCACAGCCTGCCACTGCCGGCCGGGGCGATTCGCGGCTGGGACCGGCGCAACGCATTTTATTTCCAGATGCTGGAATCGCTGGCCAAGCATTACAAGTTCGATCTCGACGTGGCGTTTGAAGAGCTGCCGGAAAAAATCCGCCACGTGATCCTGCACGGAAGCGGCGAGGAGATCATTACCTTCACCTATCTCGGCGAACGCGGCCTGCACTCGCGGCGCAAGCACGCCTTCGAGGGCGTGATTCCCAACATCGAACGGCGTTACCGCGAGACCGAATCCAGTTCGGTCCGTGAGGAAATGGCGAAGTATCTCAGCCATCAGTCGTGCGAAACCTGCGGCGGATCGCGCCTCAAAACCGAAGCGCGGCATGTGTACATCGAGAACCGGCCGCTACACGACATCACCCAGCTGCCGATCCGCGCGGCACTGGATTTCTTCCGTACCCTGCGCCTCGAAGGCAGCCGCGGCGAAATTGCCGCCAAGATCGTCAAGGAGGTCGCCAACCGGCTCGGCTTTCTGGTCAGTGTCGGGCTGGATTACCTGACGCTGGCACGCGCGGCGGAAACGCTGTCCGGCGGAGAGGCGCAGCGTATCCGTCTCGCCTCGCAGATCGGCGCCGGACTGGTCGGCGTCATGTACGTGCTCGATGAGCCTTCCATCGGCCTGCACCAGCGCGACAACGCGCGCCTGCTCGACACCCTGCGGCACTTGCGCGACCTGGGCAACACCGTGATCGTGGTGGAGCACGACGAAGAGGCGATCCGCGCGGCGGACTTTGTGCTGGACATCGGCCCCGGGGCGGGCGTGCACGGCGGCGAGATCGTGGCCCAGGGCACGCCCGAGGAAATCGTGCGCCACCCGCGTTCGATTACCGGCGCCTATTTGCGCGGCGAGAAGGAAATCGCCGTCCCGTCCGGGCGGACACCCAACGATCCCGCGCGCCAGATCGTGATACGCGGCGCCACCGGCAACAACCTGAAAGACGTGGAGGTATCGATACCGGTCGGGCTTTTCACCTGCGTGACCGGCGTCTCCGGTTCCGGAAAATCCACGCTCATCAATGACACCCTGTATGCCTCGGTTGCCAAGCACCTCTACGGGGCGGCGCTCGAACCGGCGCCGTGCCGCGATATCGAAGGACTCGACCAGTTCGACAAGATCGTGGACATCGACCAGGCGCCGATCGGGCGCACGCCGCGTTCCAACCCGGCGACCTATACCGGCCTGTTCACACCGCTCCGCGAACTTTTCGCCGCCACGCCGATGGCACGCGAGCGCGGCTATGGGCCGGGCCGGTTCTCGTTCAACGTGCGCGGTGGGCGCTGCGAGGCCTGCCAGGGTGACGGCCTGATCAAGGTGGAGATGCATTTCCTGCCGGATATCTACGTGCCGTGCGATATTTGCCGCGGCAAGCGCTACAACCGCGAGACCCTCGACATCCGCTACAAGGACAGGAGCATCGACGAGGTGCTGGCCATGACCGTGGAAACGGCGGCGGGATTCTTCAGCGCCATCCCCGCCGTGAACCAGAAACTGCAGACGCTGCTGGACGTGGGCTTGTCCTACATCAAGCTGGGCCAGAGCGCCACCACGCTTTCCGGCGGCGAGGCGCAACGCATCAAGCTGGCGCGCGAGCTGTCCAAGCGCGATACCGGGCGCACCTTATATATCCTGGACGAACCCACCACCGGGCTGCATTTTCACGACATCCAGCAGTTGCTCGTCGTGCTCATGCGGCTGCGCGACCACGGCAACACGGTGGTGGTGATCGAGCACAATCTCGACGTGATCAAGACCGCGGATTGGCTGATTGATCTGGGTCCCGAAGGCGGGGACGGCGGCGGTAAGGTGCTGGCCACCGGCACACCCGAGGACATGGCGCAGAACCCGGCTTCACACACCGGGGCATTTCTCAGGCAGGTTCTGAAGCGTGTCGCGCCGCCACAACGGCTGACCGGGTAATTTCTCAGCTGTACATTTCTTTCGCCCGCGCACGGATCGTATTCCAATCCTGTTCGGGCAACTGCAACACCTGGTGCAAGGGCTTCGGGGTATCGATCCCCAGGCCCTGCGCGTAGTCCACTCCCATCTCACGGATACTGTTCAGGATCGGGGCGTTCTCCACCGATTCGGCGATGGTGGTCAGTCCCATGACATGCCCGATCTGGTTGATGGCCTCCACCATCGCGTGATCGACGGGGTCTTCGACCATGCCCTCGATAAAATCGCCGGCGATCTTGAGGTAATCCACCGACAGGCTCTTGAGATAACCGAACGAGGACAGGCCGGAACCGAAATCATCGAGCGCGAAACGGCAGCCCATGCTCTTGAATCGCGCGATGAAATCGCGTGCGCGCGCCAGGTTGGCGATGGCCGCCGTTTCGGTGATTTCGAAACAGATGTTCGCGGGGCTGATGCGGTGCTGGGCGAATTGCTGCATGACGAAATCCAGAAATTTTTCATCGCCGAGAGACTGGCCGGACAGGTTGATCGCGAAGCGGGCGCTGCCAGGTTCACCGGCACCGCTGCGCGCCTGATGTTCTTCCAGCATCGAGAACACGGTCCGGATCACCCAGCGGTCGATCGACGGCATGAGATGATAACGCTCGGCCGCCGGAATGAATGCCGCGGGCAACACCAGGTCCTCGTCCTGGACGCGCACCAGTATTTCGTAAAAACGTGCGGAGGGGGATGCTTCCTCGCTCAGCGGGACGATCGCCTGGCAATACAGATCGAAGCTGTTATTTTCGAGCCCTTGCCGCAGCCGGTGCACCCATTGCATCTCGCCGCGGCGCTGGGCCATGGCGCGATCACCCGGCTGGTAGATATGGATGCGGTTGCGGCCGTGGTCCTTGGCCACGTAACAGGCGGAGTCGGCGGCGCTCAGCACCTCCGTTATCCCGCCGCTGTCGCGAGAAATCGGCACGAGGCCGATGGAAACGCCGATTTCGAACGTACGGCTCTCCCATAAAAAGCGGAAATCCTTGACCGACTGGCGCAGCAGCTCGGCGATCTGTTTGGCCTTGTCGACGGAGCAATCCTCCAGTACCACTCCGAACTCGTCCCCACCCAGGCGCGCAAGCACGTCGCTGGCGCGAATTTCTTTTTGCATGTGGTTCGCCAGCTGTTTCAGGAGTTCATCGCCCGCGATATGCCCACAGGTATCGTTGACGATCTTGAACTGATCGAGATCGAGATACAGCAGCGCATGCTCGCGCTGCCCGGCCTGGGCGCTTTCGAGAACCTGATTCAGTCGCGTCTCGAATTCACGCCGGTTTAACAGTCCCGTAAGCGGATCGTGGCTCGCCAGAAATGCCATCCGGCGTGCCATGCTCTGGATTTCGGTGACGTCGTGGAACACCACGACGGCGCCGAGAATGGCGCCGTCGCGGTCACGAATAGGCGCCGCGGAATCCTGGACTTCGATCTTTCCGCCCTCATGGCTCATCAGCAGATGATGGCTGTCGTGGCGGATGATGCGGCCTTCCTGGAGGCAATAATGTATGGGGTACTCTTCGAGCCGGTTGGAATCCTCGTCAAAAATCTTGAACACTTCGGAAAGCGGCCTGCCGCGCGCGGCGTCGCCTTTCCATTCCGTGAACTGCTCGGCCACCGGATTCATGTACACGATCCGGCCTTCGGCGTCGGTGGTAATGACACCGTCGCCGATGGATTCAAGCGTGACTTGGGCACGCACCTTTTCCAGAAACAGTGCGTCTTCCGAGCGCTTTTTCTCCTTGTCACGCGCCTCCTGCAGCGCGGCGGCCATGGCGTTGATGCCGTCCTCCAGCCGGCCGACTTCTCCGCCCGACAGCGTCGCCACGCGATGATCGAGTTGGCCGTTCTTGATCTTGTCCACCGCCCGGGTGAGCGACAGCACCGGCCCTGTCACGGTGCGCGCCATGCGCAACGCAAACACCACGGTCACCACCAGGCCGAGTCCGACCATGAACAGGCTCTGGAACAATATCCGGTTCTGCTCCGTCTGCAGTGCGGCACGGGATAGCGTCACCGAAACCAACCCGATCTGCTTGCGCGGTTCCGCTGCGTCGGCCGGTCGCAGTGCAGCGCGCGCGGGCGATTCGGCACGATAGATGGGCGCGAGGAATTTGTAGCGTGTGCCATCCGTGACGGGACTATTGTCCTTCTCATCGACGGCGGCGCGCGCGCGAATGCTGCCCCCCATGTCCGTTACCGTCACGGACAACACATTTTTTTCTTTCAAGGCCGACTGAAGCAACTCTGCGAGCTTTTTCCGGTCGCGGGTGGAAACAGCGTCTTCGCAAGTCGCCGCCAGGCGCGCGGCGAGCGCCTGGCCGCGGTCATGCAGCGCCTGTTCGAGGTCCTGGATGCGCGCATTGGTGAATTGCTGCAGTGCCAGCAGCAACACCGCCACCGTGAGCGGTGCCAGCACCATGAACAGCGCCCGTTTCTGCAGGCTCCAGTCCTTCATGTGAGATTCATTTCTCCAGAATCACAACGGGATCACCGGGTTTGAGGCCTAGTCGCGCGGCGGCACTGCCGCGGTTTACAGCGATCTCGGCGAGCCCGTTGGCGTTCTCGTACCAGAAGACCGCGCCCGGCGGCACTTCCGAAAAGATACGTGCATATTTCACCACTTCCCCGCCGGCACGAAGTGTCTGCTCCGAACGCATCGTCGCCGCGCGCAAACCGGTAACGCAATTACCATAATGGTCAACATACAGGATTTCAGCCAGGTCGTCCGGCCAGGACTCTCCCGGGCGCGGCACCTGAGTCGTTGGCTCGGAATCCTGCCTTTCGCCGCGCACCCGTGTCGACTCGCTGGACCGGCGATCGGGGAAATAGCCAACCGGCTCGGAATCCGGCATCTCGCCGCGCGCCAGTTGCGCCGCCACCGGCGCAAACAGATCGCGTCCGTGGAAACTGGCGGACAGCCGCGACGGCCGCCAGCGGATCACGCGGCAATCGCATTCACCGGCGCGGCGCTTCACCATCTCAAACAGTCCGTTGTCCGGGCCGACATACCAGCGCCCGTCGGC
>Ga0209515_10010049_pt1 | contig 10637 bp, 8 predicted proteins | sample Subgroupgradi54m_FD_187454 | JGI IMG/M metagenome (GOLD analysis project Ga0209515, IMG submission 187454) | Subsurface groundwater microbial communities from S. Glens Falls, New York, USA - GMW60B uncontaminated upgradient, 5.4 m (SPAdes)... ...
ATTCAGCTTCGGAAGCATTTTCGAGGGTATAAAGAGCTTATTTCATATTCCGATAAGTATTTTTACCATAATCTGGAAGTTATGAAAATTAGAGGTAAAAAAATAGATGAGGTTATTAAGTTTAAGATTCTTAAATCAGATGGGAAAATAGAACTAATTCCTAAGACAAATCCTCCTGAAATAGAATTTATTATTCAAGAACTTAAAAAAATGCGTTTAGAAAACAGAATTGATAGCGTGGGAATAATAACCCCGCACACTGACCAACAAAAATTATTAATGGATAGTATTAACAAGGTACAAGAAAAAGACTATTTTTTTGATACTTTGAACCTAAAAATTATGACTTTTGACACTTGCCAAGGTGAAGAGAGAGATATTATTTTTTACTCAATGGTCGCAACTCCTGAGGATGATAGATTAATACGCATTTTTATTAGCGATTTGAACAACGTAAATATTGAGGAGGATGGAAAGATTAAGGCGCAAAGATTAAATGTAGGATTTAGTCGTGCAAAAGAGACTATGTTTTTTGTCTTAAGTAAGCCTCCTGAGGCATATAAGGGATCTATAGGTCAAGCATTACTACACTATCAAACAGCTTTAGCTGATAGTCAAAAAGAAATTACTATTGAAGAAACTGATAAAAATTCTCCAATGGAAAAGCAAGTTGTTAATTGGTTTTATCAAACTGAATTTTGGAAGAACAATAAAGAGCACATAGCTTTTTTCGCCCAGTTCGAAATCGGAAAATACTTACGACAACTAGATAAATCATATGACCATCCAGCATATAAGGTTGATTTCTTATGTGTTTATACAGACGAAGGTAAAAGTGATCACAAGATAATCATAGAATACGACGGTTTTAAAGAACATTTCAAAGAAGAAGAGAATATTAATGAATTTAATTATAAAGAATATTACTCTGATCAAGATGTGTATAGAGAGAAGGTTTTGGAAAGCTATGGATATAAATTTCTAAGAATAAATAGGTTTAATTCTGGTAAAAATCCGATAGATACTTTGAATCATAATATGGAAGAATTGGTAAGAGATCATCGTCGGCTAAATCCATTGCTTGATGATATTCATTCTACGATTGAAAATTTACAGAATGGAAAAATGAAAGAATGCCCCAAATGTGGAGAAATTAGAGAAGCATATCAATTTGAAGATGCATCATTAATAACAGGGGTGGGTAAGTTTTGTAATGTATGCAAAAAGAAAAGTATCTCAACAAAAACTCCAATATATTTATCTGAATACCAGAACTGCACTAGGTGTAATTCTAAAATGATATTGAGGAATGATAAATTTGGTAAATTTTATGGTTGTAGTAAATTTCCATACTGTCGGGGAACAAGAAAATTCAACTAGTAAGTATTTATCGTATTATTTTATAAAGCGTAGGACAAATAGCATGCATTGCAACATATGAGTAAAATCAGTATTGACGAACTTCTAAAACGGGCAACAAGTAATAAGACAATTGATTCTTCAAAATTATTTAAACCATCGGATTTTTATAAATTATTAAATGATCCTTTCTGGATATGGTGTAGATATTATGCTCCAAAAGAAGAAGAAAAAGAAGAAATTGATAGACATAGTAAAATACGAATGGATCAAGGAACTGAATTTGAAAAAGAATGGGTAGCAAAAACTTATCCGAAAGCAGTAGAAGTGAAAGCGTACTACGGAATAGAAGCTATTAAAGAAACTCTAAAGCTAATGATGGAAGGGATAGAAATAATCTACCAACCCCATCTTTCTTTTTTGGAAAAAGACATATACGGTAAAGGGGATCTCCTTGTTAAAAATAAACATGTGTCTTCCGACTTGGGAGATTATTCTTATGTTATAAAAGAGATTAAAAATTCTAAGAAGGTTAAAGACTATCATAAACTTCAAGCCGGTATATATAACTATATTTTAGGAATCATTCAAGGATTTACTCCTCCTGAATTAAGTATTGTTGTAAAAGATAATGAAGTGAAAATGGAATACGGTGATGAAAATACTAAAGAATTGCTTAGGTATTTAGACCTATGGAAAGAGATCAAAGACAACACGGAAAAACCACAACCTAAAGGTATTGATAAAACAGATTCTCCATGGAAAATCTACGCGAACAAAATCTTAACTGAAAACCAAGACTTAACTCTTATTCCGGATGTAGGATCGGTAGCAAGGGATTCAATCAGCAATAAATTAAAAGTCAGAAAAATTAAAGATCTGGAAAGTTACACAGAAAATCAATTAGTTAATTTGTTAAAGCCTGGTTTTGGGAAAAAAATTTACAACCATGTACTTGCTTATAAGATGCAGGAAGTTATTCCGACAAATAATAAAGCTAATAAAAACGACTCAAGCAAAAGAGTCTTTTATTTTGATTTTGAAACATCAGACGATGTTCACCCATCAGAACTACCCCATACTTACTTAATAGGCCTGTGGGATAAAGAAAAAAATAAATTTAAGTATTTCTTAGGCCGTGGAAAACAGAATGAGGAAAAAATTTTTTCAGAGTTTTTAGATTATATAGGTAACTTAGATGACGCTGTTCTCTATCATTGGTCAAACTATGAATTAGGCATTATAGATGATGCAATAGAGGAATACCCAAAATTAGCTGATCAGTTAAGAAAGTTAAAAAAATCATGCAGAGACCTTCTGAAAGTTGTAAAGGATAACTTCTATATTCCAGTCCCCACTTATTCTATCAAAAAAGTTGCACCGTTTCTGGGATTTTCGTGGAGACAAAAAGAAGTAAATGCTTTTGAGTCTATGGTTCTTTATTGGGATTGGTTAAAAAATTCTGATAAAGAGATTATTGATAAAGTTTTAAAATACAATGAGGACGATTGTGTTGCAATGGCGTATATTGATGCAAAATTATTTAATGAATAGAAATTAGAAAAACCAAAAGTATTGCTGACAATTGTTGGCTTACTGATATTTGTTGCATTTTTTTATGGCGTACGCCAGATAAATAACTTAAATAATCGGTTAGAAAAAATTGAGGCAAGATTTGGTGGTACTAAAAAAATAGGTTGCAATAAAAAAAGTACCATAGACAAAGTAAGACAATTAGTGGTGCGCATTATTGGCGAGGAATCCGAAGAGTCAGGTTTTACTATCAAGTCTGGTGGTACTATTTTTAAAACTTCCATGTCATTGAATTTGAGCCAAGCCCTATCTATTAACGCCTTTTATGATAAAAAAACAAAAATGGTTAAAAAATGAAACACTTTGATTTGTTGTCATCAACTCTAGGTTTATTTAAAAAATGATTAAACTATCAAGATCAAAAATAGAATTATTATTTGATTGTCAGCGTTGTTCTTCCTCCAGAGGCGGACAGGGGTTTTACGCTGGAAAGGGTATTGTAATTGTGGAAGGGAAGAAAGGAAGTAAGCCGCCAATTTAGAGGAGGTAAATACGAAATTACAATGGAAAAACTAATGACTACGGAGGAAGTTGAGAAAAGACTTGAAAAATTACTAAGGACTCTTGCGTTGCCTAAAGCAATAACTGTATCTGATATAAAAGATATTATTTGGAACGCGCAAAAATCCATTGGTAGTTCCGGATTATTTTTCCAGTTGTCGCCTTTTGCCAAAGATCAGCAAACAGTACAGGAAATAATGCAGGTTGCGCAAGACGCGTGGAATTACTTCCCCCATCGGATGCTTGGCGGGAAATCACCCGCTGATCTTATGAAGGAATATCAGGAAACCGGAAAGGTTGATCAAAGCAAACAAAAACCGCTCCTGAAGAAAGGAAAAGCGTTTTATGACGTTTTTGAAGACCGGTATCCCAAGACTGTTGTTTTTGAGAAAATAAGCGAAGATACGTGGGGATGGGGTTTTCCCAAGCTCTATCATGAACTGACAGAAGAACTGTGGGAATTGGAAGAACGGGGAGCGTCCCGCGGAGTTCTGGAAAAAGAATTATACCGGATGATCAAACAAATGCCGGAATTGTTTGATGCGGTCAATCTGCTGGCAAAGTTATACGGGACAAAGCGGGAATTCGGTCTCGCGAAACAATTGTATGAACAGACAATCACCAGAGCGCGCACGTATATCCCGGACACATTCGCTCGGGGAAAAGACCGCGCTATATGGGCATATATGGAAAACCGTCCGTTCCTCCGGCTGCTTGCCGGGTATGCCGGTTTTGTTGAAGAATTTGAAAGCGTGAATAAAGCAATACCTCTGTATGAAGAAATTCTTTCATATAATCAGAATGACAACCAGGGCATCCGCGCGTATCTCGCGACAGCCTATTTAAAAGCAGACAGAGCGGAAAATGTTCTCGAACTTGCGGCGCATTTCTCCGAAGACAGCATGCCGGATCTTGTTATGGGGAAACTGCTCGCATATATCCGGTTGGGAGAATTTGAATTAGCAAAAAAATTTCTTATCCGAATAAAAAAATACCATGGGCATCTCATCAAAGAACTGCTGAAGTCTTCGCACCTCCCGCCGCCGACGCTCATACCGGATCGCGTGACAAGCGGCGGTGAAGATGAGGCATTCTATTTTTGGCAATCACAAGGAAAGCTGTGGGAGCAAACAACGGTAGCGTTGGTCTTTTTGCGGGAGCAGACAAGGGACATCCGGGCACAAATTATCACTTTGACAGACGAGGAAGTTCTCACGGTCGATTTCTTTCATGATTTTAATCTGTTTTTAAATTTATTGAAAGAACATCCGGCTCAACTGACGACAACAGGCAATCTGTCTCTGAAAAATATGGCAGCCTTACTGTCGCAATTAAAAACACTGCAACCTATCTTTAAACGAAATGAAGAATATGGATGGAAAATCAGAACAGAAGAAGAATTAAAACCTCTTCATTTGATAAAAATTATGACTGATCTTATGCATCTGACTTATAAAAGACACGGTAAATTGCTTCTTTCAAAAAACGGCAACGCGTTTTTAAATAATCTCACTAGCGTTGATCAATTCAGTCAGCTATTTGAGTATTACAAAAATAAATTTAACTGGGCGTATTACAGTATTACGGAAAATGACAGACTGCTTACCGAAGCGCTGCAAAAACTGCAAGAGCACATATGGCGTATACTCAAAGAAAACGGCACGGAATGGGTGGACTATAAATCATTTTGTATTAGGCTTAATGAGGCTCTCCCATTGACACAATTTTTAAAAGAAGCATACTCTACTCCGGAGGAAGTTTTGGCACGGAGCATAAAACATACACTTTTTGATGATCTTCTTTCTCTTTTCGGCTGCGTTGAGCTTGAGACAAAGGAAATTGATAAATGGAGGACAGACATCATCCGTTTCCGTCTTACAAAGATCGGTTTAGCAACCACGCGGCACTAAGACAGTTTTTTTTGAGGCTGAAATGTGATATGATAAAAAGAGAGTATGCTTAACTTGTTTTCTAAATTCCTAGACTCCAATGCCCGTGAAATCACCCGTTTCAAACCCGTAGTCGATCAAATAAACGCTTTGGAGGAAAAAGTAAAAAAACTGAAAGACAAAGAGTTCGCGGAGAAAACACGTGAACTAAGGGAACGGGTCGCAGGCGGAGAGCCTCTAGAGAGCGTTCTTCCTGAAGCATTCGCCTACGCGCGCGAGGCAGCGAAGCGAACTCTCGGACTTCGCCATTTTGACGTGCAACTTATGGCCGCTATTACGCTCTCCCAAGGAAAAATTGCGGAACAAAAAACAGGAGAAGGCAAGACCCTCTCCGCGGTTCCCGCATTATATCTGCATAGTTTAACAGGTAAGGGAGTCCATTTGGTGACAGTCAATGACTATCTTGCCCGCCGTGATGCTGGATGGATGGGGCCGATTTTCAATCTGCTTGGCGTCTCTGTATCCTCAATTATCAACGAGCAATCATTTCTGTTTGATCAGTCTCATGTTACAGAGAATGCCTTTGATTTCCGGTTCCAACATCTAAAGCTCGTAAGTCGTAAAGAAGCTTATTCTGCAGACGTAGTTTACGGCATTAATTCGGAATTCGGCTTCGATTACCTGCGGGATAATATGGCTCCTGATTTGGAAAATGTTGTGCAGCGCGGTTATTATTATGCAATCGTGGACGAAGTAGATTCGGTACTCATTGACGAAGCCAGAACCCCGCATATTATTTCCGCGCCGGATGAAGCGCCGTCACAGCGTTATTATGAGTACGCCAAAGTCGTTGACAAGCTGACGCCTGAACAGGATTACAAAATTGATGAGAAATTGCGAACAAGCCATCTGACAGATCACGGTATTTCGAAGATTGAGAAATTATACGGCATTGCCGATATTTACGAAAAGGACTTTGATACTGTCTATCATTTGGAAGCGGCGCTCAAAGCCCGTGCCCTTTTCCGCAAAGAAAAAGATTATATAGTCAAAGACGGACAAGTTATCCTGGTTGACGAGTTTACGGGAAGGCTTATGGAGGGGCGCAGATTATCCGAAGGAATACATCAGGCAATCGAAGCCAAAGAGGGCGTCGCGATTCAGCGTGAGTCCAGAACTCTCGCGACTGTATCGCTTCAGAATTACTTTCGTATGTATGAACATCTCGCCGGCATGACAGGAACGGCTGTCACGGAAGCGGAGGAGTTTCGTAAAATATACAAACTTGATGTTGTCGTGATACCAACTCATCTCGCCGTGACGCGTAAAGACGCGACTGACGCCGTCTATAAATCAAGTCGCGCCAAATTCACCGCTGTTGTCGTAGAGATTGAAAGAGCGCATAAATTGGGCCAGCCAATTCTGGTCGGCACGACATCTATAGAAAAAAACGAGATAGTCTCACAGCTTTTGAGACGTAAGGGCGTAAAACATGAACTTTTAAACGCCAAGAATCATCAAAAAGAAGCCCAAATTATCGCCCAAGCCGGAAAGCGCGGCGCCGTCACTATCGCGACCAATATGGCAGGACGCGGAGTAGATATAGTCCTCGGAGGCGAGACACTAAAAAAAGATCAAAGATCAAAGATCAAAGATCAAAACCAAAATAAATATGAACAAGAGATGAAAAAGTGGCAACAAGAGCATGATGAGGTAGTTCGGTTAGGGGGATTATATGTTATTGGTACGGAGCGACATGAGTCACGGCGCATAGACAATCAATTACGCGGACGCGCCGGAAGACAAGGCGATCCGGGCGCATCGCGTTTCTATGTAGGGCTTGACGATGAGATTATGCGCCTTTTTGGTGGTGATCGGATCGCGGGCATTATGACCCGCTTCAATATGCCGGAGGACGTACCGCTTGAGCATCCGCTCGTTACCAAGTCTATTGAAAATGCCCAGGTCAAAGTTGAAGGATTTAATTTCGACAGCCGCAAGCACTTAGTGGAGTACGACGATGTACTCAATAAACAGCGGGAGATTATTTATAAGCTTAGAAGAAGTGTGCTGGAAAAATCCGAGACCAAAGATCAATCATTGAAAGAAGAAGTAAAAAAACGTCTGGAAAGTGCCATAAGCGCTTTGGTAACCATGGCTATTGGTCAAGAGAGTTATGATCCGCTTAAGACAAACGAGAAAATCACAGAGGACTTCGCGACAATTATCCCTTTTGATGAGGCCTCCAAAAAGCAGCTTGCTAAGCAACTTGAACAAGTTCATACAGCTGAGGGAAAAACGGAATTTTTGAGCAAAATAAGCAGCGATCTCTATAGTAAGCGGGAAGAGCAAGTCGGAAGCCAGCTTATGCGCCAGATTGAAAGAATGGTAATGCTGTCCGTGATAGACAATCTTTGGATGAATCACCTCGACGCCGTTGAAAATCTGCGTCAGGGAATCGGCCTTCGCGGCTACGCGCAGAAAGATCCATTGGTTGAATACAAAAACGAGGGGTACCGTATGTTTGAGGAGTTAATGTTTACAATTGATGATGAAATAGTCCACAGAATCTACAAAGTCCAAGTGCAGACAGACCAGCCCTTGCCCCAACCTCATATCCACGTCGTGACAAATACCCCGGCCAGCGAGGTTTCCCAAACGCCGAACAACGCAAAACAACGAGATAGCAGTTCCACATCCGCACACCCCAGCGGCACCAAACACAAATTAAGCCGCAATGATCCGTGTCCTTGTGGAAGCGGTAAGAAATGGAAAAAATGCCACTATCCAAACTTACCCTAGCTTCTACCTATCATATTCCTGGCTGTGCAATTTCAACAGAGTAAAATTTTGCTATAATTTGAACAAATGGGTATAGAACAAAAAGGTAAGAATCAACCAAAAGATAAACTAGCGCCAAAGAACGATGTATTTATCGGGGAAGGAGACTTACACGGAAAAGGAGTTTACGCGAAAAGACGCTTCAGAATAGGACAAGTTGTTATTAAGTACAATCTCAAACCTCTTACACAGGAAGAATTCGACGCTCTTCCGGCAAACGAAAAAGATTTTACGCATGTGCATCGGGAAGTAATTTATCTTTATTCCGAGCCAGAACGATACGTAAATCATTCAGATACGCCAAATACTTATCAGGATTTTGTAGACAAAGCAGATGTAGCATTGAGAGTCATTAAAAAAGGCGAAATGATTACAACTGATGCGACTAAGGATGATATCTGACAGAAAGCGTAACAGCTATTTTTTGTGAAGAGCACGTTGCATGAAGTATACAGTAGCAGCCATGATCAAAAGATGGATGGCGGTTGGAACTGTTGCGTTATTAATAAGTTCAATTTTCTTCCAAAATTTTTAGAAATTGATCTGCAGTTACAAGTTTTATATCCCGATAAACGATTAGCTCTAGCAATTCTTTATCTCCGGTGACGATATATTTGCATTTTCCCTCAACTGCTGCCTCAAGTACACGATTATCAGCCTCATCTTTTACAATGGCTAAACGCTTTTTTGGGGAGACTAATCTGAATAACTTATTTAATTTCTTATCTATTTGCTTAATTTTCTCATCCGGGAAATTAAATTTTTTGACCAGCACTTCAAATAGCTCCGATAAAAGAATACGGGAAGTTATAGTTATAAACCGTTTTTCAAGCGTCAGCTTCAAGACTGTACCCGGTTTGCCTTCGTAGATTATTGCTGAAACTAAAATATTGGAATCAAGAACAGCCTTACTGAGGTTTTCTTCCGTGTCTGAATTCATAGACGATGTCCTCAATTTGTTTTTCATTTTTTATTCTCATCTCACGCGCTTTTTTCCTGCCATACTCAAAAATTCCTTGCCATTCTTGTTTGTCATTTAAGTAAACCCTTAAAGCTTCACGGATAAGTTCACTGCGATTACGATATTCCTCCTTTGCGGCAATATCTACCTTTTTTACCAGGTCTTTTGGAAGCGCGATGTTTAAAGTCTGTGTCTGCATATACAATGATCATACAATATATGTATATAGGTGTCAATAACTACTGGAAAATTTCGTGAAAAATTGGTACAATTGGCCACGTGCAAGATTTTATTCCAATTCAGATTGATAAATCGCATCTTTCGACCATCGGCGAGCGGCTCTATTCGCAAAGTTTAGACCTTATCAGAGAGCTTGTAGCCAATGCCTATGATGCCGACGCGACTGTTATCAATATAAAAGTAGACAAAGACTCCATTGTCGTTGAAGATAACGGATCCGGGATGGATCGGGAGGGGCTGAGGCAATACTTGACCATAGGCTCTCCGTTTAAAAGAGAGCATCAGCTAACTACAAAGTTTAAGCGAACCCGTATTGGCGAGTTTGGTATTGGTAAGTTCGCGGTGCTTTCCATTTGCGATCGTTTTGAAATTTACACACGGACGGGAAATTTTGGCGCCACACTTATTTTTAACCGAGCAGATTTTGAAACCAGAAATGATTGGAATGTTCCAATTATTGAGCACGCGGTCAAGGACAATGCTATGGGGACACGTGTTTCATTATTTGACATAAACAAGGATATTTCGCTCTTTGATATTGAGCGTCATCTTATACATATTTTCCCACTTGGCGATAAAAATTTCACGATCTATCTCAATGGCGCAAAATTGGTTTCCAAATTCATTCCAGGAGAGCGTTTTAAAATCAAAGAAAATACTAAATACGGCCAGGTGAATGGGGAAGTAATCATTTCAAGTTTGATGATCCCAAAGGAGATGATGGGTATTGGCATTCGAGTTAAGGGGATTCTCATAAAACGCGCGACCTTTGATATAGAGTCATGGCACAATTTGTCTATCAGAAAATTGACAGGCGAAGTCAATGCGGATTTTTTATCGATCACCGCCTCCCGGGACGCTTTTATTACCGATACAAAGGAATATAAGGAATTTGAGCAAATTATGAAGAAAAAGCTGACACGCGTAATCAAGACGCTCAAAAAATCAGCCATGTCATATCAGGACAAGAAAGCGGATCAGGTATTATCCGAAGCGCTTTTAACAATTCGTGAAGCCTTAAAAAGAAATAAGGATATTCTTCTTCTCAACAGCCTTCCGCTTTTTAGCAAACAAAAAGCAAAAACTTTGGAGAGTGAGCAAATTAAAAATTCGGTAGTAGCAACAGCTTTAACAAATGGCGTGTCAAAGAGTCAAACTGAAAAAGACGAGATGCGCGACGCTTTAAAAAAGATAAGGCCGAAAGTCAGATCTCGTATAAAGACGCTTCTTCGGGATGATAAACGGATTGTGAA
>Ga0209515_10010050_pt1 | contig 10636 bp, 20 predicted proteins | sample Subgroupgradi54m_FD_187454 | JGI IMG/M metagenome (GOLD analysis project Ga0209515, IMG submission 187454) | Subsurface groundwater microbial communities from S. Glens Falls, New York, USA - GMW60B uncontaminated upgradient, 5.4 m (SPAdes)... ...
AACCCCTTGACAACTTCCCCGCCCGCCTCTACCCTTCTGACGAGTGCACGCGTAACTGAGGTCTTAGATGGCGGAAAAACCCAAGAGGCCCCGCTCAGGGCGAGCTACGCCCTTCGCACGTGGGCTGACCGAACTCCTTCCCTTTGAATCCCTTCCCCCGGGGACTGGTGGTGATGATGGTGGTGGTCTCTGTCGAAATCACCATCACCACCACCAACAGTCTTCCGCGCACGAGGAGAACCTCGTGCGCCACCTGGACGAGGAATGGGGCATCTCCATGCCCCGCATGCTCCTCGAACGCTACGGCGTGGTGCTCCTCCACCAGGTGCTGATCGAGCTCGAGGACCGCCGCGCCGCCGGCAAGCTCCCCGCACTTCGCAACCCCGCAGGCTACCTTGTCTGGGCCCTCGCCCGCGCCGCCGGCGAGGGCGCCGCCCGCTCAAAGTCCACCGACGCCCGTTCCCAACGGAGGTCCTACTGATGGCCATCTGGAAACCGTTCCCAAGGTGTAAGGTTTGCGGCTTCCCTCCAGGCTTCCCGTGCCCGATATGTGACAGGCCATTGCACCTTCGACTGGAGAAGGGTGGCTGCACGACGCCATGCTTCGAGCGCCACCTGAGAGAGGCCCACCGCTTGTTCGATTTCTCCCCGCGCCGGCTCGTTGCATAATGGCAAGCCTCAGCTCTTAGGTTGTGAGCGTCCGCAGACGCTAAGGAGGTTCGCCATGCAGACCGACTGGGCCATCGAGAAGTTCGTGGAGCACTGTCGCTATCGCGGCCTGTCGAAGAAGACCATCGGGAGGTACCTATGGGCGTTCAAGAAGCTACGGGTCGGACACCGCACGGTCCCTCGCAAGCCGGACGTCCTCATGCGGGTGATGATGTGCGAGGAGCTGGCGGCCGAGTCCCGCCTCACCCTCTGGCGCTGCTACCGGCGTCTGTACAAGTGGCTGTCCCTCCGCTACACGGTGCCGAACGTCATGGAGCACGTGCCCCCGCCGGCGCGGGCCCGTCGCCTGCCCCGCGTCCTCGACCAGGCCGAGGTCGAGCGGCTGCTGGCGGCCTGCACGACACGTCGGGATCGCGCCCTGGTCCTCCTGCCGATGGACAACGGCCTGCGCCTGGGGGAGATAGCGGGGATACGCCGGGGGGACATGTTCCTCGACCACGTGCGGGTGGACGGCAAGGTCGGCGAGAGGCAGGTCCCGCTGAGCGCCGCGGCGCAACAGGCGCTCCTGGGCGTGGGCGACGAGGAGCACCTGTGGATCGGCCGGCAGGGCCCCATGACGATCGAGGGGGTAAAACAGGTGTACGGCCGGCTGTTCGACCGGGCCGGCATCCGGGGCCGCAAGCTCGGCCCGCACACGCTCCGGCACACGTTCGCAACGTGGTACATGAGGAGCGGTGGCAACGTCCGGATCCTCCAGGAGATCCTCGGCCACTTGAAGGTGGAGACGACGATGCTCTACGTCCACCTGGCGGGAAGGGACGTCCGCGAGGATCACGCGGCCCACACGCCGCTGCGGATGCTCACCCTGCTCCCGGCCGACCTGGCCGGCCACCAGGTGGCTCCATGATCTCCGCACCCTACCACGCCCTGGTCCGTCTCCAGGACCAACGGCGCAACCCCCACAGCAGCGCCTGGTTGACCGCCAACGGCCACGACGTCATAACCGTCGTCACCAACAAAGGCATCCCGATGACCAGCGACCTGCTGGGCATCAACGAAGACACCCTGCGCAAGTGGTGGGAAACCGCCAGGAGGCCCGCCCCATGACGCGCGACGTCTGCTACTGCTGCTTCGTCGCAGTCGAACCCGGCCAATTCTCGCTCGGAGAGGCCATCTGGCGCCCCGCCGGCGGCACCACCGTCATCCACGCCGACCTCAAGGTATGCCATACCTGCCGTCGGCTCGAATGCGACGTCCTCAACCCCTTTGGCTGCAAGAACCCGGACGCCTTTGTCGAGGAGGCCAGCCTATGAGCATTCCCTCGCGCTTCGAGGCCACCACCTTGGCCACCATCGAGGCCACCAAGCGTATGACCAACCGCCTCAAGGCGATCGCGGCCCTCGCTGGGAGCATCGACGATGGCCAAGCCAGAGATCTTGCCTACCAGTTCGCCCAGGAGCACATCGAGGATATGGGCCGCCTTATCGACGTGGCCAAGGCCGTGCCCGCGCCCGAGGCCGACGATGCGCAGCTCCACATGTTCCCCGCCAAGGAGGCCCCGCCATGAGCACCCACGACCCCACACCCCCATTCGAGACGCCGCTCTCCTGGACTACTCTCGAGATCCTCAACCGCCGCATCCAACTCGAACTGTCGGTGTACAACTGCGTATTTCTTCACCTGGCATGTCTTTACGTCGTGGAGTGCGCACCCTTGGACACCCAGATCAGGCGGATGGGTGAACGCATGCTTTCCGACCTGGAACGCGGGTTTGCCAAAGTCGGCCTCGAACCGCCGCCGGGAGGCTGGCGTGCTCCACTGCCTGTACCACAAGTCAGGGAGGCCAGGATGCCTGATGCGCTACGTATCACTCGACCCTCACTCAATTAAGGAGATCACCCATGATGAACGACCTCCGGCTCCCCTCCCGCAACAGCGGCGACCTCGACGTCGACTTCATGCTCGACGAGCTCGTCCAAGCCCTGAAAGCCACCAATGCCGATGGACACCCCAAGTACACCACCAGAGACCTCACCGGCGACCAAATACTCACCACTATCGCCCTGCTGGCCCAGGTGGTGGCCACCCGGCAGCTCACCAACACCCTCGACAACCTCGCGCAAGACTTCGGACGCAGATAAGCCCCTTGCCCAACAACTTGATACTCTCCCTGTTCCCAGGAATCGGGCTGCTGGACATGGCTTTCGAGCTGGAGGGCTTCACCATCGTGCGGGGCCCGGACCTGCTATGGGGCGGAGACATCCGCACCTTCCATCCACCGGCCGGCAAGTTCGACGGCGTCATCGGCGGGTCCCCATGCCAGGGATTCAGCGCACTGGCCAACCTCGTCAGAGCATCCGGCCGCGAGCTGGCGCCGGATCTCATCCCCGAGTTCGTCCGATGCGTCGCGGAGGCCGGCCCCCAATGGTGGCTCCACGAAAACACAGAGCGCGCCCCATGTCCCTGGCTGGCCGGTTACAACCACGACGCCCCCCTTTTCAACAACCGTTGGATCGGCGGCGAGCAGTCCAGACGGCACCGCTTCACCTTCGGCTCAAAGACCGGCACAGGCCTGTCGCCCCACATCCAGGACGAGATAGTCGCCCTCGAACACCACCGCTGGGCACCCCGCGTCCTGGCCAGTGGCGGAGAGGATGGGTCGGGACACAGCGCCCATCTCAGCCGGCTCCTCGGAGGCAACAGCAACCCCCGGCGCACACCCGATGGCAAAGTGATCCGGCTCAAAGGCAAGCGAGTCCTGATAACCCTTCCCGATGGCTCAATCATCAACCGTAGCAGCGCCTCATACCTGGGAAGAAGGACCGTCCGCTACTTCGAGGAGGCCAAACGGCTCCAAGGACTGCCGCCGGAATGGGACCTACCAGGCTTCACCGTTGCCCAGAAAGTGAAAGCCCTGGGCAACGCCGTCCCGCTCCCCATGGGCCGCGCCCTGGCCCGAGCGATCAAGAAAGCCCTACAAGTTAACCAGCCCTGAACCCACTCGACGGAATCCACGCCCTCGGGACCGGCGATCCAGATCCTCCAACGACGGAGTCAGGTCGCCGCGGCGACGACAACCACACAGAATGAGGCCTCCGCGGCGACCGCTTTCCGTAACCACGGCGCCGGCCCACGCGGCACGGAAAGAGACTTTCGAGCCGGTGGTTTGCGCTTTGTTAGGATGATCCGAACGTTTGACAAGTGGCGAGTGAAAGGTACAATATAGCTTCAAATGGGGTTCAGGCTGAACCTGAACGAAGCTGTCAAACGCCGGCAGGAGAGTCCCATTTCCATAGACACCGGCCCCCTCGATCCCGCCGAGTACAGGGCCATCGACCAGCAGCTCGTCCCCCACTGGCGGACCTTCTACCGCCTGCTGTGGCACCTGGGAATCCGCGTCAGCGAGGGCCTGGCCATCACGGTCGCAGACCTCACCAGTTCTGGCGTAGTGGTAGGCCGCCTGAAGAAGTCGGAGGATGCCCGAGAGGAACTGCCGTTGCCGCGGTGGCTGCTGGACGAGCTCAAAGCCCAGGCGCCGCTGCGAAAGTCCCGGCGGGTCTTTCCCTACACCCGGCAGGCCGCCCACGCGGCCCTTCTGAAAGCGGCCAGGGCCGCCGGCCTCAGCCGGAGGGTACACCCCCACAACTACCGGCACGCCTTCGGAAGGCGGGCGCTGTTACTAAAGCTGGGTGGTTCCGAGTTGGACCATAAGCAGCTCGTGGCCGGACTGATGGGACACTCGAGCACCCGATACGTGGACCGCTACGGGCGCCCCGGCAAGCCCGAGATCGAGGCGGCATGGCGCCGCCTGCACGCTTCCCCCTGAGCCACGCCCCTTACCGCTTCCACTTGTGCATGACCGCCAGGTCCAGGCCGAGGTAGGCGCCGACAGCCCCCACGAGAGACCAGGTGATGACGCTGTCTCGGCCCAAGCCGATGAGGACCGCCAGGATGGCGATCACGATCACGGTGAGCTTGGTGCCCTTGACGCGATCCTTCATGGATCTGCCGCCCATCTTCGGCCAGGCCCGACGTGCGCGGCGGTGATGTGAGCTCCCAGTTCTATCGTGACGGTCTGTTGATGCGCCACGATCAGGGGGGCATTATTCACCGTCAGAGTGGTGGGGGAGTGAGCGGCGAAGGTGAGTCCGCAAATGGGGCATCGCGTTGAGGCGATGTTGTACTCCTGGCCAGCTGCTCGGTAGGTGGTGATCGCTCTCTGCAGTTCTTCGGGTATTGTCAGCATCGTAGGCTCCTCAGATCATCCAGGTTATTCCGGCGGCGTAGGTGAAACTCGGGGTTGTTCCTCCAAGGGTGAATGTGAGCCTGAAAACGCGTGGCACGACGATATTGAACTGTCTGAAATAAAGGGTGGTGATGTCCTGTAGAAGACCCGGGTAAGCCGTCAGGGTGTTGTAGAACGCGGCGCTCTCTATAGCTCCGGTTGCGACGGGGATCCCTTGAGCCCTCAGGGCATCGAAGTTGGGGCTGTTGGCTTCGTTCTCCAGGTCTATGGTGCATGTGAGAGTGGGACTGGTTCCAGAGAACGTGGTGATCTCAATGTCGACTCTTATTCCCCGATGGTTGTAGTTGACCTGGGCGGCGGTGTTAAAGGTGGCCGTGCGGGCCGCGAGGGGCACCACGTCAAGGATGAAGTAGTTGTTTCTCTCACGGTCCCAGGTGGCGTTATTGTAGAGGTGCTGAAACCCCGCGGCCGCCAGGACGTTGGAGAGCTGTGTGAAGGCGTCGGCGGGCGTGGCACCTTGGCCAATGAGCGTCGCACCGTTATAGAGGGCCGTGCGCAGGTTGGCGTTCGTCGTCGACTCTACCAGCAGGCGCCGCATGTCCGTCCCGTCCCAGCCGAACAGGGCGGCCGCTGCCCGCATGTACTCCAGGAGCTCGTCGAGAGTCGCGCTACTTAGGTCCTGAGAGCCTGGGCCTTTGGGCATCTCAGTGCTCTTCCTGCCAGAGGCCGTCTATCGATAACGTTCCCGTCGTCGGCGCCGTGGCGTAGTTGGCTCTCACCGTCTGCCATGCCGACCAGGGCAGGTCCGCCCAGATCCGCTTGCTGTTAGCCGGCACCTGCCTGGAGATCTCCATCAGGCTCGCGAACCCAGGTTCAGAGCTGTGGCACCCCATCAGTTGCAACGTAAGGGGCTGATTGTGATCGTTGTTGATCCAGAAGGCCCAGTTGTTTGCCGAGCCGAGGTACATACTCGCCAGGGCTGTCTGGTTCACGGTGTCCCGGATCACCTGGTCCTTAAAAAGCGTGATCTGGAACTGTATCCTACGTGCGGTAATAAATGACCCCTTGGCCGGATTACGTGTCGGGTCCCCGATGGTCTGCCTCTGGGGTGCTCTGGCAGGGCCCACGCCGAAGTCATCTGCGGGGAATCGCCCTGGCTCCGGCTGCGCGCTATCAACGATGGCCCGCCGTAGTCCTGAGATCCCGCCGTTGAGATCGCGCAGGAGCTCGGCCAGGACTGTAGTGTCGGCGGGTTGTACACCGTTCTTGGAGTGCCCGCAGAGCTTGCAAATAAGTGTTGCTCGAGCTCGCACCATACCGTCCATCTAGTGTTACTCCTCGTCCACCGCATACCTAGAACGTGAGCACCGGCCGTCTCCATTCATCTTCAGGGGCAATGTATTCCCCCCACGAAGTGTTTGCAACTACCCACCGCTCACCCCACTTAAGCTCTGTCCTCAGGACCGGTCCGGAGATCCCATTGCTTCCTTTGTAGATCACATACTCCCCATCTTTGAAGACGGACTTCGGTGTGAACGCGCGCGCCGTCAGAGGCACAGGTCGTAGGCCGGCCAACACGTCGGGGTCCAGCGGAGAGATGGCCACGGGGCCAGGCCTGGGGAACTCGGGATTAACGGGGATCGGCGCCGGCGTGGGCGAAGGCCTGGGGGCCGGTGCCGGGCTGGGCGCGGGCCACCATGGGACGTCGGGGTCCAGCGGAGAGATGGCCACGGGGCCAGGCCTGGGGAACTCGGGATTAACGGGGATCGGCGCTGGCGTGGGCGCAGGCCTGGGGGCCGGCGTCGGGCTGGGCGCGGGCCGCGACGGCACGTCGGGGTCTAGCGGCGAGATCGGCACGGGCGCGGGCCTCGGGAACTCGGGATTAACCGGCCTGGGCGTGGGTGCCGGGGCTGCGGCCGCTCTCTCGATCAGGCCGACGTCGGCATCAGTGTCCAGGTAGAGGATGTTGCGCTCCGCCAGGACTGTCCCGTCTTGGACTGGTTCTCCTGCCCCGTGGATCCGCAAAGAGGAGCTCACCCCCAACCATGTGTCGAACGTCCCGAAGCCGAGCCCAACCTCTCCACCGTCACGGTTACGCTGGGCCAGGCTGGGGTCAGGCACCGGCAAGCTCAAGACACTTTTGCCTTTCTCGGCAACGAAGGAGTAGCTGGTCCATTCCGGCGTCTCTCGGACGGGAACTCCCACCCAGGTCAAAGCTCTGACAGGCCTCTGGATGAAGTTCGTCCCGTCGTTGTAGTTGATGGGGCCCCGTGGCTTGACACCCACGAAGACAAACAAGGTTTGAGCAGGCCCCTGGTACCGCAGACGAATCTCCGTGGCCTGGAGCTGGCCACCAGGGGCCATGGCGACGGGCGGGCTCCAGACGATCTCGAGGTTGCGGACCTCCGCCTTTGGGAGGGAAGGAGTGACGGGTAAGGGCGCCGGCCTGGGCACGGGCGCCAGCACGGGCGCGGGCCTGGGCGCCGGCACAGGGACAGGCGTCGGGAACTCGGGATTAACCGGATCCGGCGGAGGCCTCGGCGGGATGCCGAGGTCGGGGTCCAGCGGAGAGATCGCCACGGGCCCAGGCGCCGGGCCTGCGGCCACTTTGTCCTTGTGACGCAGTCCGAATGCCAGGGCCGCCACGAGGAGCAGCAGACCGGGACCGACCCCGTTGCGCTCCGCCATCAGGACGTGTCCCTGCGTCGCGTCGCCAGATAAAGCGCCCCAGCGCCCAGTAGCAAGAGGCCGAGGCTGAGGCTGAGGCCACCCCCCTTATCAATGATCTGCTTGATCTCGCGGAAGAGGAGCCAGGTGAGAAGGAGGGCCAGGATCAGACCGATTCCGGCCAGGACCGCGACGATCAGGAGAGGGCCTGGATTTCTGCGGAACCGGATCACCAGCTCGTGGCCAGGCGCCGTGTGGACCGGGTCCACCAGGCGCACGCCGGCAGCCCGCAGTCCGAAGTCCACCGACTTGACGAGCCCAGGAGGGATCTTTCGCATTCGCAGCCGGAACTCGCCGACCTGGCCGGGCGAGATCAGGGCGTCCAGGCGCTTGCCCGCACCCACCAGGTCACCAACCCTTCCACGGGCGACGAGTTCCTGGGCCATCGGGCTTGGCCTCTTACAGCGGCCGGTACGACGGCCACCGCAGCGGGACGGTGGGGTCCGGGAAGGAGTAATACTCGTGATAGAGGTGCAGCGACCCGGTGAGCGTGGCCAACTCGAAAATCAGCCGCACGTCTCCATCGTTGAAGTTCATCAGGTTCAGACCGTAAGGGTTCCGGGTGATCTTCCTCCAGTCGATGACTGAGACGCCGGGCAGGCCGGCGCCCACGATCGCCGCGGTGCCATTCCTGTCTACCTCCAGGCCGCGCGCGTTGAGCTGGCCCATCGCCTTGAAGAGCTGCCAGCGGATCTGTGTCCACAGGTCCGACCGGTTGGGCTTCTCGAAGCGCATGGTGACGTTGGTGAGATTCGCGTCGTTGCGCGGCTCGTTGTTGCTGGCGCCCACCGCGAGGTTCAGGATCGTCGTCCGCTTCAGCCACCGCTTCGTCAGCAGGTTGAAGCTGGTCGTCGAAGTCGGCGCGGTCTGATGGTCATGACGGAAGTCCGGCAGGGGTAGGCTGCGGAGCCAATCCTTCGAGAACCCCTGGAGGCCGAACAGGATGACGTAGATGTTGCTTGTCGCCATCACCGTGCCGTTGGCCGCGGTCGTGGCGATCAGGTTGTTGACCCCGAAGGTCCCGTTCATGTTCAGGCTCGTTTCGAGCTCGGCGGGTATCCCTGCCGTGGCGTCGAACACGTCGTAGTCATCATATCCACCGAAGTGGATGTACCACGCCTGACGCGACTGGTTGGCCACTCCAACGGCCGTGGCCAGGTTCTCCTTCATAATGGCGCCGCCGTAGGCGACCTTGTTCAGGTTGCCCAGCGCTTTCAGGAACGCCAGCGTCGAGCTGACGGAGAAGTAGGTCGGCCCGCCCGTGATGTTTAAGCCCGAGATCACCTTGTCGGCGGCGTCCTCGACCACTGTGATCGTGGCGGTCGAGACGTCGTGCTGGTAGGGGTCCGCCACGAGCAGGATGCCGGTGATCAGCATGTTCCTGGACAACGCGACCGAGTCTGCGCCGCCGGTGGTGTAGTTCAGAACATCGCTCATCTGGGAGATCTGGCCGAGGACGTCGTGCTCCTTCAGGTCATAGGCCAGCACACGTGGATCGCGCGGGTCGCCGCCGGCGTGTCCATTGCCCCCCAGGCCGACCGCCTTGCGAACACGGTGGAAGAGAGGATTGTCAGGGGTGAGGATACAGGGCATCATCCGCCCCGCGGGCCTGGGCTTGAGATCTACCGACATGTTGGTCTCCTCGTTTGAGTGATGTCCTAGACGGATGCCCGCCTAGACGTTCGTGAACGCGCGGCGCTCAAGGACCGGGCTGCGACCGGGCCCCTGCGCGTAGTCGAAGCCCCCTGCCCCTCCGGAGTCTTGGTCCCCACTCTCTCCGGAACTGTTGCCCGTTTCCTGGGCCAGCATGACGAGCCGGCCGTTCGCCCCGGGCTCGGGCTTCTTTTTCCCTACCACGCCGCTGACGCGGTCCGTGAACTTGCCGACGAGATCGTCAATGGGCAGCAAGTCCCGGGCGGCCTCGAAGGCGAGTAGCCCGGCGCCAAGCGTGGCGGCCTCCTTACCCATCAGCTTGGGGCCGAACTGCATGATGGCCCAAGCGGCCACAGCCTTTACGAGGGCCCGCCGGTTGGGGGTGTCACCCTTCTCGGCTGGGAATAGTCCGTCGAGTAGCTCGCCCACCAGGAGGGCCGACGTGCCGCCGATCACCGCACGGCCGACGGGGATGCCCATGACCTCGATACGATCGAGGCCTCCGAGGACGCCGGCCCCCTGCGCCAGCCGTACCTCTTCCTCAGGCTTGTCGGCGGGCTGCTCGCTGGCCATCTGGTAGCGCCCGTCCTTCCACGCCAGCTCCAGTATCTTCATGGGCGTTTTCTCCTCGTTCGGATTATCCGAACGTCACGGACCGGTGAGGTCGGCTTGTCTTCAGAGGGTGGACGAAGCGCTCAGCAGCGCGACTTCTTGACGAACCTGCCGCCCTTCATGTACCTCATCCCGGACGGGGTTCGGACCCGCTTGCACCCACTCTTCGCCTTTGCCTTCGCCATCTGAGTCCTCCTGCCTGAACGAAGGGCCGGCATCGCGACGAACCTGCCGCCCTTTATGTACCTGATCCCCGACGGGGTTCGAACCCGCTTGTACCCAGTGAGATCCTTTGTCTTCGCCATTTAAGTTTTCCTATGGCTTCGAAGGGCCGTGAAAAAGCAGAAGGGCCGGGAAAGCCTATCTCTCTTTCCCCGGCCCTTCTACCGTAGAAGATAATCGAGCGTCCCCTACATTGTCAAGCCTGTGTGACGTCGAAGCAGCGCACCGTCCCCTTCTCCGGCACGCCCACGCACACAAACCGCAGGCCCGCGGCCCTGGTGGAGTCCATGTCCTGCTGCGAGGGCTCGGCGTCGCCCGAGGGGTGCGTGTGGTAGGTCCCGACCGGCGCCGCGCCGGCGGGGCAGGCAACAGGCATCCGCAGACTGGTCGGCTCTCCCTCGAAGACCGGGCCGCGCACGAGCCGGCCGGTCTTGAGCCGACAGAGCGTGAACCCCTGCTCGTTACGCGGCACGTTTCCTCCCTAGTGAGCAACCCACCACGAGATCG
>Ga0209515_10010051_pt1 | contig 10635 bp, 11 predicted proteins | sample Subgroupgradi54m_FD_187454 | JGI IMG/M metagenome (GOLD analysis project Ga0209515, IMG submission 187454) | Subsurface groundwater microbial communities from S. Glens Falls, New York, USA - GMW60B uncontaminated upgradient, 5.4 m (SPAdes)... ...
CCGCCGTTTTTGACGAGCGTGTTGCCGACGACCGCGCCCCTGGACCCCGGCTGGAACACGACGGCGTCGTACAGATTGTTCGCGATCACGTTGCTCTCGACGCGGACGTCCGACTTTCCCGCGATCGTGACCCCGTAATCGCTGTCGCGGATCTCGTTGCCGACCACTTCTCCCTGGGCGTCCGAGAACGACACGCCGGTGGTCTCGCTGCCGCCGAGCAGGCTGCGCTCGATCCGCACATCCTGCGCCTGCTGGACGTAAAGGAGCCCCCGAACGCGAATGTTGGCGAGCAGGATTTTGGTGCCGTTGAAGATGCCGACGGCCAGCCCGCCGTTTTGCGAGATGGTCAGGTCGCGCACCTCGATGTCGTTCGCGCCGTACGGCCACTTGCCGATCCGGAACGCGCCGACCCGTTTCAAGCCGAGGATCGTGACCTTATCGCGCGATTCGCCGACGAGACGCAGTCGGTCCTTGCTGTGCACGACCACGTCCTCCCGATAATTCCCCGGCTTGATGAGGATCGTGTCGCCCGGCAACGCATTGTCGATCGCCGCCTGGATCTCGGCATAGGCCCCGGACCCGTCCTGCGCGACGATGACGACTCGTCCGTCAGCCAGCGCCTCTACGCCTAACAGAAAGAGCCAGCCGATCGCCAGAGCCGATAGAACCAGCTTGCGCCTCATCGGAATACCGCGGTGCCCATCAGCCGAGCCAACTCCACCATCGCCTTGAACCCCTTACGGCTGGACAGCGACTGCAGCTGGCTCCAGAGAAACCCGCCTTCCGGCGGCGCGCCGGCCGCTTTCTTGAACTCATAGGTCAGTTTATCCGCCCTGCCGCCTTCGGCATGGGCCTGCATCCAGCCGGTCATTAAATAGGCCACGGCGTCGCCGAACACCACCGCCTTCGCCTCATCCAGGCCCAAGCGCCGGCCGGCCTGATAGGCGAGCACGGCGTAGGCTTCGCTGTGGTCCGCGTCCTGGAGCCGGACTTCATGGGCCTGAGCCTGCGCGGCCAGCTTCATGGTAGGAAGCGCCGTCTCCTCACCACCCCTGATCGCCTGCCCGCGAAGGCCTGATTTTTCCAGCTTGAGCAGCCCTTGGACCGCCGCTACGGACAGCGCCGGCGGCAGTCCCCTCCGGTCGCGATCCTGGACGATGCGCCACTCCTCCAGGTTCACGTCGCCGATGTCGCCGGCCGCGGCGAGCGCCTTCCTGAACCGCGCCCATTCCACGGCCAACTGGGCTTTCATCGCTTCATCGAGAAGGTTCGCGCTCATACAGGCCGCGATTGTACCGGGCTTTGTCGCGGCGATGCAATGTGCTAACGTGATAGTCATGTTGCTGGCAGGCCTGACAGGCGGGATCGCGACCGGCAAGAGCACGGTCTCTCGGCTGTTCGTGGAATGCGGGGCGCGCCTCATCGACGCCGATGTGCTGGCCCGGGAAGTCGTTGCGCCGGGCCGGCCGGCCCCGCAGCAGATCGTCGAGTCCTTCGGCCGCGAGGTGCTCCGCCCGGACGGCACCTTGGATCGAGATCGTCTCGGCAAGGCGGTCTTTGGAGATCCCGCGCAACTCGAAAAACTCAACGCCATCGTCCATCCGTACGTGGCGGTCGCGCAGGAGCAACGGAGCCGAGAGATCGCGGGAAAAGAGCCGCATGCCGTCATCGTCTATGACGCCGCCTTGCTGATCGAGGCAGGCGCTCACAAGCGCATGGACAAAATCATCGTCGTGACCGCCGATGAGCAGACCCAACTGGCGCGCCTCAAGGCTCGGGACCACCTCTCGGCAGAAGAAGCCGGGAGGCGCATCGCCACCCAGATGCCGCTCACCGACAAGGTCAAACTGGCGGACTATGTCATCGACGGCACCCTGCCCATGGAGCAGCTCGGCAAGGAAGTCCAGCGCATCCATGACGACCTCAAGCGCCAGGCCTGAACGAGCGGGACCTGTTGTCGAGCGGGTGGCGGCAATCCAGCCTCCGAGACGCGCAGCGAATTAGTCCGCGCTTGAGCGAGCAGCGCAGGAGGCGATTGCCGACAGGACCCGCTCGCGTCGATCTCGATGTTGCACGCCTCGTGCATTGTTCCGGCCTCTGTGTTAAATTCCTGACATGCGCAATGTCGTCATCGTCGGGTCGGGGCCGGCGGGGCTCACGGCCGCGATCTACACGGGACGCGCGAACCTCTCGCCCCTGCTGATCGAAGGTGTGCAGGCGGGGGGCCAGCTCACCCTCACCACCGATGTGGAGAACTACCCCGGCTTTCACCATGCCATCATGGGGCCCGAGCTCATCAAGGAGATGCGGGCCCAGGCGGAACGGTTCGGCACCGAATTCCTGCAAGGCGACGTGTCCGCCGTAGATTTGAAGCGTACGCCGTTCACTCTCACGATCGAGGACGAGCGGACGATCGAAACCCGGACATTGATCATCACGTCCGGTGCCTCCGCGAACATGCTGGGGGTGGAGGGCGAGCGGCGCCTGCTCGGGCACGGCGTTTCGACCTGCGCCACGTGCGACGGCTTCTTCTTCCGGGGTAAGGAACTCGTCGTGGTCGGCGGCGGCGACGCCGCGATGGAGGAGGCGACCTTTCTCACGAAGTTCGCCACGCGCGTCACGGTGGTCCACCGCCGCGACCAGCTCCGGGCGTCCAAGATCATGCAGGATCGCGCCAGGAAAAACCCGAAGATCGGCTTCATCTGGAACGCGGCGGTCGAGGAGATCCTCGGCGATCCGCTGGTCACCGGCGTCCGGCTGCGCGATCTCAAGACCGGCGCGGTCACCGAGAAGCCCTGCGACGGCGTGTTCGTGGCGATCGGCCATTCGCCCAACACCAAGCTGTTCGCGGGCCAGTTCGCGTTGGACGAGAAGGGTTACATCAAGACGCACGACGGCACAAAGACCAATGTCCCCGGCGTGTTCGCCGCGGGCGACGTCCAGGACCATATCTATCGTCAGGCCGTCACCGCCGCGGGCTCCGGCTGCATGGCCGCCATCGACTGCGAGCGTTACCTGGAATCGCTGGGGCACTAGCCCGCTTCCATTGTCATGTATTACGTCATCGCGCATTACCACGAGCTCGCGCTGAAGGGCCGCAACCGGCCCATGCTGGTGGACCGGCTCGTGAGGAACATCCGCGAGGGCCTGCGCGGGATCGGCCGCTGCCACGTCGAAAGCCTGGCGGGACGCATCAGGATCTCGCTTGAAGATCCCACTCAGTGGTCCACCATCAAGCCTCGTCTCGAAGCCACGTTCGGCCTCGCCAATTTCGCCCCGGCTCATTACGTGTCGAACGACATCGACCGGATGAGCGCGGCGATCTGCGAGACCGTTCAGGGCCTTCCGTTCCACACGTTCCGCGTCACCACCAAGCGGGCCGACAAGTCCTACCCGCTGACCTCCATGGAAGTGGACCGTCACGTCGGCGCCGCCGTCGTGGAGCGCACCGGCGCTCACGTCAGCCTGAAGAATCCGGAGATGACCATCTTCATCGAGATCCTGGGATCGAGCGCCTATTACTATTGCGAGCGGTTTCCAGGATCCGGAGGCCTGCCCGTCGGCATGTCCGGCAAGGTGGCCTGCCTGCTGTCCGGCGGCATCGATTCGCCGGTCGCAGCCTGGCGCATGATGAAGCGCGGCTGCCGGGCTGTCTTCATCCATTTCCACGGCCATCCGTTCGTCACCCGCGCCTCCGCCGACAAAGCCGAGGAGCTGGCCCAACGCCTCACGCGCCACCAGTACCATTCCCGGCTCTATCTGGTGCCCTTCGGGGACATTCAGCGGCAGATCGTCCTGTCGGCGCCAGCACCGTTGCGGGTCGTGCTCTACCGTCGGCTGATGGTCAGGATCGCGGAGGAAATCGGGCGGGAGAACAAGTGCTGGGCGCTGGTGACGGGCGACAGCCTGGGCCAGGTGGCCTCGCAGACGGCGGGTAATCTCACGGTGGTGGACGAGGCCGCGACCATCCCCTTTCTGCGGCCGCTGATCGGCATGGACAAGGTGGAGATCACGGAGCAGGCGCAGAAGATCGGGACCTACGAGACCTCGATCGAGCCGGACCAGGACTGTTGCCGGCTCTTCGTTCCACCCCACCCGGCCACCCAGGCCAAGCTGGAAGACGTCCGCCGCGCCGAGTCTCGGCTGGACGTCCATGGCCTCGTCAAGCAGGCGCTGGAAAAAATCGAGCTTCGCGAGTTCACGTTCCCGGGCTAGCGTTCCCTAATGCTTGGTCTCGGTCGCGCCTGACGCAGGACCGACGGCGCGCCAGTCGCCCTCTCCCAGCCGGCGCTTGAACAGCTCCAGGACCATGCCGTAGCAGATTTGGGCCGCGGCCGGATCGTAGCGGGGGCCTTCGTCGCGGATGAACGCGTGCGCGGCGTTGAACTCATGCCATTGGAAGTGGACGCCGGCGTCGCTCAGGGCGTTGTAGATGAGCGCCCGCCCCTCGCGAGGCACATGGGGGTCCTGCCTGCCCCAGATCATCAGCATCTCGCCCCTGATCTCGCCGATCCGATCCAACGTGTTGTCGCGCGTGCCCTTGCCCAGGCCGCGCTTGTGGATGTCGGTCGCGTAGAAACAGGTGGCGGCCAGCACGTCCGCGTTCATGGCCGCGCGAAACGCCAGGTGTCCCCCAACGCAAATTCCCATGACGCCCAGCTTGCCCGTGCAGTGCGGCGAGGCCTTGAGGTAGTCCAGCGCCGCGCGGGCGTCGCTGTCGTAGCTCGCCAGCTCCTTGGTGATCTTGTGCTTGTTGCCACGCTCGGCGCCGGCCTCGTCGTAGGCCAGCACGGTGTCGGCCGGTTCCAGTTCGTGGTAAATCTCCGGGACTGCCACCAGGAAGCCGTGGCTCGCCAGCAGCGCCGCGGTGCGGCGGATCGGGCCCGTGACCTGAAAGATCTCCGAGTACAGGATCAGGCCCGGATAGCGCCCTTCCGCCGCCGGCCGGAAGATGTACGTGCGCATGGGGCCGGTGGGAGTTTTGATATTAGCCGACTCGGTGTCTTTGATGATCATCGCGCAATGCACCTCCAATAGCGGGTCCTGTCACCGAGCCACCCTGACGTGCTCAGAGTCTTTCGCCGTCGCAGCCCCGCAGACTCGGCTGTAGCCCCTTCCGCTCCGCCAGGGTCCCGCTCGGCGCCACCCGCACTATGGTCTCATGGCTTGCAGACGGGACGCCATCGCCTCGACCGGCAGGGTATTGACCACCTCGCCGGCGGTAACGCCACCCTTGCGGGCCACGTTCACGCCGAATGGCACATCCTCGAGGCCCTCCGTGCTGTGGGCATCCGGGTTGATGCTGAACGTGACGCCCTTCTCCTTCGCGTAGCCGCAGAGCCGCCAGTCCAGGTCGAGGCGGTGCGGGTTGGCGTTGATCTCCACGATCTTCTTGTGCTCGGCCGCCGCGTCGAGCACCTTCTTCATGTCCACCCGGTAGGCGTCGCGCGACAGCAGCAGCCGCCCCGTGGCATGCCCAAGCATCGTCACGAAAGGATTGGTCAGCGCGCGGCAGATGCGGCTGGTCTGGTCCTCCTCGGAGAGGTTGAAGCGGCTGTGCACCGACGCGATCACAAAATCGAAGGTGGCCAGCACCTCGTCCGGATAATCCATCGCGCCGTCCACCAGGATATCCGCCTCAATGCCCTTGAAGATCCGGATGGCCGGGTACTTTCTCTGCACCGCGTCGATCTCGGCGTGTTGAGCCCGGATACGGTCCTCCTTGAGGCCGTTCGCATAGAAGGCCGACTGGCTGTGGTCGGAAATGCCGATGTAGCGATATCCGAGCGACCGCGCGGTCCCCACCATCTGCTCCAGCGTCGCCGAGCCGTCGCTCCAGACGGTGTGGTTGTGAAAGATTCCCTGAATCTGCCCCGCCTCGATCAGGACGGGCAAGCGCCCGCTCTCCGCCTGCGCAATCTCGCCATGGCCCTCACGCAGCTCCGGCGGGATATAGGGAAGGCCGGCGGCGGCATAGATATCCGATTCTGATTCCTTCCTGGGCGAAGCGCGGCGCGCGGCTAAGCGTTGCGTGATCGCCTCGACATGCTCCATGCTTCCCGTGGCAGAGAACAATTCCCAACCATACTCAGCGGCATCGGCCAGACGGATGGAGACCGGCAAGCCCTGAGGCGAGCGCGCCGTGATGGTCCGCGCGCCGGCCTGGTCTTCGATCTGCGTCACGTCCGGCAGTGACTGAAGGGCCTCCATCACGGCTTTCGGTTGCGGCCCTGCTACAACCAATGCAATGCCTTGAACCACTTCAGCCCGGCGGCGGATCTCGCCGGCATGATCGGCATGGATGACACCATGCGCCCCGCGGACGGCCTCCAGAAAGCTGTCCGCTTCCTCAGCCACGTTCGCGAAGAGGTGAAACCCTTGATGCCGCTTGAACTGCCGGATGCCGGCCAGAATTTTCTCCTGTGTTTTCTGGCCGAACCCCGGAAGACCGACCAGCCGATTCTCGATACAGGCATATTCCAACTCGCCGACCGATCCGACGCCCAGGTTGTCGTAGACCGCCTTGATCTTCTTGGGCCCGAGTCCGGAAATCCCGGCCATCTCCATCACGCCGGCCGGGAAGGACGCCTTCAGCTCCCGGTGTAGGGTCGAAGCCCCCGTCGTGACGAGCTCTGTCACCGTACCTGCCAGTCCCTCGCCGATTCCCTTGACGTTGCGCAGGATGCCCTTCTGCACGAGGACCGCCGGCTCCTCCGGGAGGCTCTCGATCACTCGCGCGCCGGCGGCGTACGCCTTGACCTTGAAGGGATTCTCGCCCTTCAGTTCCAGGAAAAACGCGATTTCCTCCAGCACGGCCGCAATGTCTCGCTTATTCATCACAGGCAGTCTAATCCGAACGAACTGTCCGCGCAACGGCCATTAGAACGTTGCTCAGCCAAGACTTCGCAACTACGGAAGCCGCAGGCGCTGCGCCGTTGCCCCCAGGTTTTGAACCTGCTAGCATTGTGCCATGCTGTCTGTGCGCCTCTTTCTCGCGGGTCTTGTTCTGCTCGTCATCATCGCCGCCATACAGGCCGACGCCCAGCCCTTGGGCCGCCAGACGCAGACCTCCAGTTCCTGCCAGGTCGCCAACATCAAGAAAGGTGTCAGCGGCAAGCAGTGCGACGTCCCCATTCCGAAGACTTGCAAGGTCGCCGTCAATGCGTCCACAAAGATGCACTGGACCGATATCGAAAAGTCTCCCGGCATTTCCTGCCGCTTCGACGACAAGCTGAGCGACTGGAAGACCCGCATCACCGGCGCCTGCGGCGCCTGCCAGGGTCGCCAGTGCAATGCCAAGTTCACCGTCTATTTCGACTGTCCCCAGCCCGACGGCGCATCCAAGGCCCCATGACCCTCGCAGATCGAGTGAAGCGCAAGGCCCTCGACCTGGGCTTCCAGGCGGTGGGTATCAGCCGCGTCACGTCCGATCGCCCCGAGTCCGCGCGGCTGGCCGAGTGGCTCTCACGCGAATACCACGGCGAGATGGGCTGGATGGCGCAGACCGCCGCGAAGCGCAAGAACCCGGCCCTGCTCCTCCCCGGCATCCGGGCTATCGTCTCGGTGGGCATGAACTATTACACCGACGACAGGCCGGATGACGGCCCGGGACAGGGCCGCATCGCGTGGTACGCCCGCGGGGAGGATTACCACCGTGTTCTCGGGGAACGCCTGGAATTGCTCGCGTCGTTCCTGCAGGCGGAAGCCCCGGATTCCCGAAGCCTCGCCTACGTGGACACAGGCGCCGTCATGGAGAAGGCCTGGGCGCAGCGGGCCGGGCTGGGATGGATCGGCAAGCACTCGAACCTCGTTTCCGGGCAATACGGCTCCTGGCTGCTCCTGGGCGAGGTCCTGACAACGGCCGACCTGTCCCCCGACGAGCCCGGCGCCGATCTCTGCGGGACCTGCACGCTGTGCATCAAAACCTGCCCGACCGGGGCCATCACCGAGCCGTACGTCGTGGACGCGCGCCGCTGCCTGTCCTACCTGACGATCGAACAGAAGGGGGAGATTCCGGCGGAGCTCCAGCCCGCCTTGCGGAACTACATCTTCGGCTGCGATGATTGCCTGGATGTCTGTCCGTACAACCACCAGGCGACGCCGACGGCGGAGCCGGCCTTCCGCGCCACGCCCCTGACGTTGAACCCGGACTTGGAGGCCCTGGACCGGCAATCCGCGAACGAGTTCCACGCTGCCTTCCGCAACAGTCCAATCCGCCGCGCCACTCATGAAGGACTCCGGCGCAGCGTGGCCATCGCCAGAAAGAACGTCCAACCCAGGAGGTGACCCATGGCAGACACCATTTGCCTTGCGCAGTACTTCAAGATGAAGGCCGCGGACAAGCCCGGCCAAGCCGCGCGTGTGCTCGGCTCGCTCCGCGACGCAGGCGTGAACCTGCTGGCCTTCTCCGGTTTTCCCCGCGGCCGTCAGGCCCAGCTCGACTTCGTGGTCTCCGACGCCACCGCGTTCAAAGCCGTAGCCAAGTGGGCCAAGTTGAAGGTGCAGGGGCCTAAGGCCTGCTTTCTCATCGAAGGAGACGATCGTCGGGGGGCCGGCGCGGCACTCACGGGAAAGCTCGCGTCTGCGAAAATCAACGTGACCGCTCTGCAGGCCGTCGGCGCCGGCGCCGGCCGCTATGCGGCAATCCTGTGGGTCAAACCCCGCGACGTAAAAAAGGCCGCGAAGGCGCTCGGCATCTAGTGCGGACTATCGGGGTCAGCTATGGAGTCTTACCCCCATTCCTCTCCACTCCAGGAGCGCGACGAGGCGCGCGAGAGAGCCCGGCAGATCGAGGCCCTCCGGTCTGCCCTGCGCAAGAAGCTCAAGAAGGTCGGCAGGCGCATTGAGGGGTTGGAGTCCGACCTGGCCAAGGCGGAGCGCTACCGCGCCTACGACCGCTATGGAGAACTGCTCAAGTCCCGCCTCGGCGACATCCCCAAAGGCACCGCGTCCATTACCGTCACCGATTACTTCGATCCCGCATTGCCCGAGATCGTCCTCCCGCTGGACCAGGCCAAAAGCCCCCGGGGCAACATGGACGATTACTTCAGGAAGTACCGGAAGTTCCTCAGCGCCGAGAAGGAAATCCGCCCGCGCCTGCTCGTCGCCCAGGCGGAAGTCGCCGCGCTCCGGGAGAGTCTGTCCGCGCTCGATCGTGATGACGTGCCGGCGGACTTGCCGATCGAAGCACCACCCCGGCGGGATCAAAAAATCAAACCATCACGCAAAGCAAAAGCCATCGCCAAGCCCTTTCGCCGATTCGCGACGGAAGCGGGAGACCTGGTCCTGGTCGGGCGCAGCAGCCGGGAGAACGAGGAACTCACGTTCGGCCTGGCCCGCAGCCACGACCTCTGGCTGCACGCGAGCGGCGCGCCCGGCTCGCATGTTGTTCTCCGTTTGGAGAAAGGCGCTGAGATCCGAAAGGAATCGCTGCTGGACGCCGCCACGCTGGCCTTGCAGTACAGCGACTTTCGGAAGAGCGGCCAGGGCGAAGTCCTCTATGCCTACCGCAAGCACGTCCGCAAGCCGCGTGGAACCAAGCCCGGCCTCGTCACCGTGACCCAGGACAAGCGCCTTTACGTGAAGCTGGACCAGAAGCGACTGAAGCGGCTCAAAGAGTCAGGGGCGTAGGGCTAATTCGACTCTGACCCCAATTAACGCTTGTCGGCTTGCTGTTTCGTTTGCGTTTCTTCCGGCTTCTTGTAATCGCCGATGACGCCTTTCAGGGGGCAGACCGAGAATGCCGGACATTTCTTGCAGCCGACTGCTAGGGCGATGGGACATAGAGTCATCTCACTTCTCCTTTCTTCAGTATTTGCGCGGCGGGATCATTGCAGGTCAAGGCTAGGCCACCCGTCTGGACCTGTCAAGCGTGCCCTTCTTCATCGCCAGCGCGGGCTAGTCGCCTTTAAGAGTGGAGTGGGGCGTGAGCATCAAGCGGTTCTGGAAGCTGGCACTGTTAGTGCTGACTATGCAACACAAGAGTGGTTGAGTTGCGCCCGGTCTTCGTGATGTACAGCTGTGAGGACGACCCCCGCCTGTTTCTGATCCTGACTCGACAACGTTATCTCGTAGACCACTTGGCCGATCGCTCTTACCATTGGGGCTGGGCCTCCTAGAAGACGGAGGCTGAGATCGATGAAGTCACCGACGCTTGTCCGACGATAGCCCGTCATCCGCAACCCGTTCTCGCACAGCTCCACGCACGAAGCTCGCTCCAGAGGTGAGTCGTCGAGGGATAGGCCACTGAGCGGTTCGTGGGTCAAGAACCCGAACAGGGCATCCATCTTTTCGTGGAGCGCAAGGAGCAGTTGGATCACGGTCTGGTCGGGAGAGGGAGTGGACTGCTCACGCGGTTGCGCCAGCACGGTTCGGAAGGAGGATTCGCGCATCCTGGTGGGAATGCTGAGGTATAGGGGGCAGAGCATGTCGTGCTGGCTTTTTGTCAGTACGCGGTATTCCATGGAAAACTGGCATTTGATCCGAGGACTGTCCCGCCGTTCCGTGTGTGGAGGGCCTTGATTTTGTGTCACCTTACTTCCCCTTCGGCAAGATGCCTTTCCGCTGATCACCACGCACTCGTTCAACCGCCTGGATACACTCTGCCAAACACACCACCGCATCGCCATCCGTCCG
>Ga0209515_10010052_pt1 | contig 10635 bp, 4 predicted proteins | sample Subgroupgradi54m_FD_187454 | JGI IMG/M metagenome (GOLD analysis project Ga0209515, IMG submission 187454) | Subsurface groundwater microbial communities from S. Glens Falls, New York, USA - GMW60B uncontaminated upgradient, 5.4 m (SPAdes)... ...
AGTAGCAATGCCGTCAACCTTTATTTAAAAATATTTTTAACTATATGCAAAACACAGGACAAAAAAAGAGAAGCACTTGTTGTTTATGGGCGGCACTTTCGGAAATGGTACCAATTCCCACTAACGGGTAAACCGGAATACCTCGACCATCTGCTTGAAAACTGAGGAATACTCTTCGAACTCATTAGGAGGAGCTTCGAGAGTCCACAGCAGGAGATGGTTCCCTGCTTTGACACAATAAGTAATGGTGCGGACTTGGTTCGTTTGCCATTCGATCCGGAAGGCAGGTTGCCCGGAGAGGGTCGTGTCCTCTTTGGAAATGATCCGCCGGCCTTGTTCAGAACTGCTTTTAAGGAAGCTCTCTTTGGTTGATTCCCATGTTCGGACTTTTATGACAGATTCTGCCATCTGTCCCAAGGAGCTGTTAGGGTCCTCTTTTTGAGGGACGAAGAAGTCTGTGTGGTAGTAAATCGCTATTCCTACCTTGTACTGATCAGTTGTGGCCAGGATTGGCTCTCTGGAGATGAATAGGCTGGGCACGCCTCCGAATTCTTCCCGCACGTGCCACTTTTCTGGGTATTTGATTTCAAATGGCAGGAGAAGCATCTTGGGCTGGAAGGCAACAAGCTGCATGCTGGTGCCCTTCGGGTCCTGATTGGCGGTTCTGTATCCGGGAGTTTCCCCTGCACGCGCGAGGGTGCCAACCAGTAGAAGTGGAACGAATAGCAGAACAGCAAAGCGTCTTATCATCGGTTGTTTTCTCTCATTATGTTATCTGTCCCCTTGGAACCCGGTACCGATTCCAAGGAAGAAGAATTTTCAGAGATCTTCCACGATTGCGGATTCTTGATGCAAGCTTCTAGGATTGCCCGGGCTTCTAAATCTACGAGAAACTTGTAGGTTTTAGTTCCAGGCTTAATTAACAGCATCTCTTCTTCTGCGTTCTTGAGTTGAATATTAAAATCGTCATGCCCTTCGCGTTTAATCCTGCGTCCTACAAAAGGAACCTTAGTTTCCGTATAGATATTCATTATTGTGTTAATGAGGGACCCATTCAAGTTGTCGGATGGTAGGGGTACATTGTGGAGAATAAGAAGCACAGGAGGTTCCTTAAGGGCCTGAATAGCATAAAATCCGGTTCCTCCTACGGCAATAACGACAGGCGCTGACATTCTCTCTAAATATTCAAAACGAGAAGGAGGCGGCACCTCTTCTCTGTTTGATGCATAAAGGTACCCGCGAACAAAATCTTTGTAATCCACCCCTTCCTGGTCTAGGAATGTTGAGATCTCGCCGATTCTATCTGTAGGGTTGGAGCCGAGTTCATCCAATAAGCGATCATATTTCTGGATTGTGTTTGAGAGACTGGTATTTATGTCAGGCAATTCATAATTGTATTCGGCATGATTAAAAAGTAGGATTTTGATAGAGATCGGTTTTCCAGCGTTTAGTTCTTTCAGTTTTAAAGAGAGGTCCTCTCGGAACTTTTCAACATGCTGGATATTCTGTAGTTTTGAGTTTGCGAAAACGTGCAGGTATACATCAAAGACAACATGAGGAGACGGGGCGGTTGTCGCGTCTTCAATCGATGAGCTTTTTGCAGTAACGGTCGGTACGTATTCCGGTTCAGCGGGTTCTAATCCCACTGTAAATGTTTTAGTGTCGATTCTCCGATCCTTCCACAGTATTTCAACCCGCCAGTCTCCTAGTATATTTTTAGCCAGACCCTCCCGGATGGGCAGACTAACTGCGGCCCAGCGGTAATTTCCCCAAAAGCCAGAGAAATTTTCTTCTTTAAAAAGCGCTCCATCCGGACTGTACCATCGGGCTTTAAATCTCGGTTCCTTTATAAAGGTAAACGCAGGAAATTCTGCCCACCACGTAGCTTGAGTATCTTCCGGGCTGAAGACGTTTTTCGGGTTTTGAATGCCAACGCTCAAAAGTTGATTGGTGACGGCCTCTGCCATGCCGGACCGTTTCACGATTGGGCGAGACTCTAGTTCAGTAGCCAAGCCGGGTGTTGCATAGCTCGCGAGGATAGCGAGCAGGAGCAAAACAGAATTAAGTTTTTTCATTGATCGGAGCATGTTTTAGGGGCAATGGGAGTTTCATACATTCGGAATTTGCTTCACCTTCCAATTGTTGGGATCTATTTTTCTGGCTTTTTCCCACCAGAGTTTTGCTTGGGCGAGGTCACCTGTTTCCTTGAAAAGATCTCCAATTTCTACATAGGCAGGGGGAAAGGCGGGATCGAGTTCAATAACCTTTTTAAGGTGTTCGATTGCTTTCTTGTGGTCATGAGTTTGCATGTAAGCTTCTCCCAAGAACAAGTGAAGCATGGGATGAGGCGTTGATCGAGAAGCTATAGCTTGCTCAAAAAGGGGGATAGCTTGCGCGATTTGTCCCATTGTCTCAAGGCGAAAGGCTTCCAAGCAGGACCACAGCTCGGGGTATTTTTGCTTTCCTTCTGTTGTTAGATAGGTTCGGGTTAGCTCAGCATTGAGGCCTTGTGCTGGTGGAAAGAAAAACCCTTTAGATCCACCAATAAACAGTTCGTAGCAGGCCTGGTAATAACCCTCAATAGGATTTCCCATGCCGACTTCTGCTTGAGCCAGCATGTAGTGCACTCCTGGTAGGTTGGGAAATTTCTCAAGCGTACGAGTAAGCACCTCTTTAGCTTTTGAATACTGTTTTTGATCGTTGTATACACTAGCCAAGAGAACAAAATCAATATGGTTAACAAAACGGGGATTCTTTTTTAACCCTAGTTCATACGACTGGATTGCCTGAGGGTATTTCTTTTGACCTATGTAAGCTCGCCCAAGAAAGAAATGGGGAAGGAACCATTTTGGATCCGCTTGGATCGCTTGCTCTAGGTTTGCGACAGCTGATCGCAGGGTTGTTTCTTTGGAGATAGGTTGGTTGTTGACGATGTCCGACAACTGATTTGTTAGAGTCAGGCCTAGCGCGGTTTGGTAGAGTGCAGTCAGTTCCGGATCCGAGTTCTCGTTACCTGTAGAAAGCAGACTAGAGGCGATGGCATCAAGCACCTCTTTTTGATCTTTTCCAATGGCGAGGGCTGCTTTACCCCACTGAGTCAAAATAGAAGATTCCTTGGGAAAATGGCTTCGAGCAGTTTGACAGATATTGTAAGCAGCTAAGCCATCATTCCTATAGTTAGTTTCCCGAATTAGCTGAACATAGTGAGAAACTATTTGCTGACGCGCTTCATTATTGTCTGTGGGATTATCGTTGGTTACGCGCTCTAATAACTCAAAAGCTTCTTGGAAACGGTCGGATTTTAAATATGTGTCAACTTGATAAGCCAGATCATCTGTAAGTGATTGCGCAAAAATCAATTCGTTTGAGAGGTGAAGGATAAGGAGAAAACTGACTATCCGCATGTAAAATTTTTCTCTAATTAGACGTTTCATTTTTGGAAAGCCCCCTCCTTCTGGTGAGATAAAGAATAAACGCGGGACCGTGCAGCGCTAATAAAACCCCGGTGTCTAGGAAAAAAATATCCAGAAAATTACTTTTATGGACAAACCAGGAAAAACCAAATTGACTTATGACGAAGACCGCCAATCCTATCCAAAAGATGTTAGCGTAGAATTTGATGGCAACTGGTTTTCCCAAAGAGGCCAATCGTGACGAAATGAGGATGGCTATTCCCAGTACAATAAAATAGAGATCTGTAAAAAGATCCCAAGCAACCTTTCCGGAAGAGATAGTGCTGGCGTATGGAACCATGTGGAAACGCCAATCGTAAAAGAAATAACCCAGGAATATGTAACCGACGCCGATAAAACACGACGCGATTAACCAGAGCTTACGTGTCTTCATTAGTCAGTGTACCCGATTAATTTAATCCGTCGGTATAAGTCATTGGGGGAATATAAATTCTGTCTATCCGACGCTACAGTACTAGGCCAAAAGATAGGATGCCCGGCATCTTCATAGATCCAAGTGACCAAGCTACTGCATACTTTTCCTGCCCAATTTAAACCAATAAGGTTTGGAGTATTGTAGGGCAACTTAATCAACTCGTCCGTGCGGGTCCAGGCACCGTCGGCGCTTCTGTTCCAAAGAAATAGATTTCTCTCCATGATATGTTTCACATCTGCTGAAACTTCAGGATCATTAGATAAAATGCCTAAGCTAATGTCAGCCCCTTCCCGTCGGTATCGATTTAGCCAATCCTCGAGGGGCACTTTCTCCAGGCCATCTCGGGGGAGCGGGCCCTCTTCTTGGATAATCCATTTTTGACCACTGTCATCAATATATAGAATAGCCGTGTGATTCATGGGTCCGGCAGTAATGGCCTTTGTTGCGAGTGCTCCAAGAGCTTTTCCGCTTATGGATATGATAGTACCTGTCTCGGCACCAGCTTTCAAAAATCCAGCGCGCGATTCGAAGTGATTGGATATTTCTTGATTGCTCCTGTACCCAAATCCCTGAAAATGATTGAGAATCCTTTCGCGAGCCCCAGGGCTCTTCAGTGCTTCAGAAAGACTGTTTGGGATTCGTGCTGAAGTGTCTGCTCTCCAAGCGAGTTCGTGAGATAGAGAACCATCGACCCCCATCCGTATGTCATCTTGAACCTTGTCTAAATCACCCTTCGTAATTCCTTGCGATTCAAGCCAGGAAGCGTCCTCATCCTCAAAGAATTTGGATGTAAGACTCGTTCCGATAATTACTCCATTTCCAAAATAGTACTTAACCTCCGAGGTAGCGTCCGTAAAGATGCCGTCTCGGATAGAGCCGTCTGTGTTCAGGCGAACATGCTGGAAGGAGTTGGGGGTAACGCGGAATTTATTGCCTTGAGCGTCTTCAAGCTCAACCCACTTGATGTCTGCTCCTTCAATCTCTTCGCGGACGCGGGCGGTTACGGTATCGCCATCCATGTAGGTGTGGATGATGGAGCCCTGGGTCATCGCGGTGGTGCGGGTCTGGCGGTCGGCGCGGAGTTCCTGGTAGCGGTACTCGAGCTCATCCTCGGTGACCCCAAGGAGAGAGACATTGCCGAACGGATCTTCTTTGTAAAGAAGGGCAAGGTCTTCCTCGTCGGACAGGGAAAGTTTCTTCGCCTGAGTTCCATCTTCGAGGATGACCTGTTGAATCTTGTTCTGTTGCATCCGTTGTGTGATGGCGTTCTTGATGGAGCCAAAGGACTGGACGATGGATTCCACGGAATCCCGGTGGAAGATGGAGGTGGCGTAGTTCTCAAGGGCCTGGCCCAGCCCAAATTGGCGGATCTCGTCTGAGAAGTTGTTGGTCTTGGCCATGGCTTGGGCCATCCAGACCGGGCGGGAGGCCTCGTACTGGGCAACGGCACTTTCATAACCCGTGCGGTCCCAGATTCCGTTCCGGAGGAATCGAGGATCTTCCGGATCGGGCGGCGGCGGAATGACGCTGAAGTTACCCGCCGATTGCCGGAAAGCGTCGTAGATACCCTGGAAAATGTCGTGAGAGGGGCTGATCGTCCCGGAGATAGCGCCGCTCAAGGTGCGGGTGATCAGAGAGCCGGCCAGGGGATCCAGGTTCAGGGCTTGGGTGGCCATCTGTAATCCGATGCTGACGACGCCGGATTTCAGGCCGGCGCCCATGGCGGTAGTGATAGATTTGGACGAGTTGGCGCCGCCGGCAATGGCGCTGATGCCGCTTCGGATTGGGATGCCGGCGAGTTGGGAGATGCGGGGATCAACGCCGAGAAAGGCGCCGAGCTTGGTGACGCCGTAGAAGGCCAGCTCGCCGGCCAGTGTGGGAGCGAGTTGGGTGCTGAGCGTTTGGCCGAGGCCGGTGAGACCGTGGCCGGCGAGCTGGTTGGTGATCGTGCCGGCGCCTATGCCTCCAAGGGAGGCCAAGTCGGCGTCGAGGCCGGCTTTGACGAGGCCGATCTGTGTGCCGGCGATGGCGGTGGAGGTGAGGGCTCCGGTGGCGAAGTCGGTCAGGAAATGGGATGTGACGCCGACGGGGTTCAAGGCGCCGGCGATCCCGCCGGAGGCGAAGGCGCTGGCCAGCGAGGAAATGGTCGGGCTGACACCAAGGGCCTCGAGCCCTCTGGAGACGCCGACGTTGACGGCGGTGGTCAGGGCGAAGTGGCCAAGGGTGCCCCAGGAGAAGGAGGACAGCCCGAAGGCGCCGAGGAGACCCTGGCCGATCATGCTGAGGCCGCCCAGGAGCTGTCCGGCGAAGAGGGCGCTGAATCCTTGGCCGACCAAGCCAAAGCCGGAGAAGAAGGAGCCGAATCCTCCGAAGAAGGAGCCGATGGAGCTGAAAGCGGTTCCGAGGGCGGAGAAGACGGTGCCCAAGACCGTGCCGAGCGCGGCCAGGAGGGCCGTGACGGCGCCGATGATGGCCCCGACGGCCGTGGTGATGGCGGAGGCGACCGCGGCGAAGATGGCGAACAGGAGAGGTAAGAGGGAACCGGTGATGGAGAGGGATTCGGAGTCGGTCAGCCGCTCGTAGGCATGGGGCGGGGCGCGCGGAGAGAGGATGACCCCCTGCCAGATCCGGCTGAATTCATCGGCAGACATGGCGGTGATGGAGCCGTTGGGGCCTTTGTTCGGCTCGCGCACGAGGATCTTGCCGTCGGCGGTCACGGCCAGCACGTGGAGGTAATGGTTGCCGTTGACGTGCACGAGGATCGGCGCGGTGCGCCGGCCGAAGGACGCCTGGGACTGGAGCTCCCTCTCCCGCACGCCCTGAAACACCTGGTGGCTGGCGGCATCGATACGCAGGACGGTGCCGGTATCCCGGCGGGTGAAGTAGACCACCGTGCCGTCGGGGCTGAAGGCCACGTCGCCGGTGGAGCCGCCGGTCGAGATCATGGCGAGCTGTTGGCCGTCGGCCGCCGAGAGAACGAGCAGGACTTTGCGGCCTCCGTCCAGGAGGTAGATCACCTGGCCGTCGGGCCGGAGCACGAAGTTTTCAATGGAGTTGTAGTTGGTCTGGACGTGGGTGGTCTGCAGGGTGGCCGCGTCGATCCACAGGAGCCGGTCCCCCTTGTAGGCGGCCATCAGGATCTGGTGGTCGGGGGTGACGGCCATGCCGGCGAGGGGCCCGAGCGAGAGAGGGGTCCGGCGGATCAGGGTGCTGGTCGCCGTGTCCACCACGGCCAGCCCGCTTTGGCCCGACTCCGGAGAAAAGCTCTCCTGGACGTACAGCCGGGTCCCGTCCGGCGAGAGGGCGATGCGCATGGGGCCGTTCAGGTCGGCGTCGGCGCGCGTCACCGAGCCGGTGGTGAGGTCCACGCGGAGGAGGGCGGTGCCGGTGACTTGTCTGCCGCCGGCCAAGACCCAGAGGTTCTGTCCGTCGGGGGCCAGGAGCATCTGCTGGGGCGTGTAGCCGGCCTCCGCGGGTTCCGGCGGGGTCCGGAAGCCAGGCAGGGCGGCCAGCCCTTCCGCGTCGGTCAGGTTGTAGACCATCAGGCCGGTCGTGTTCAGGAACCCGGGGTCCGCCTTCATCTTGTTCAGATCGGAGTCGATGTTGTCCTTGATGAAGTTGGTGGCGTAGGGGCCGGACCACCAGTGGTACTCCCTCTGCCGCTGTTGGAATGTCCGGATCGCCTGCGAGTCCTTGAAGATCATCAGGCGGGTGTGCCCTGGCCGGTAGGTGAAGCGGGGCAGCCGCACCACGCCGCTGGCGTTCAAGGAAGTATAAGAGCCCTCGGTATCGATCGGGCGGATGTAGTAGATGTTGGGCTCGCCGGCCTGGTCATTCTCCGCCCACAGGGAAATCACCGCGCCCACCGGCAACCCCGTCGTCCGCAGGACCAGGGACCCGTCCAATTGCTTGAAGGCGGAGAGGGAGAACTCCGGCGCCGGCAGGCCGTCGAAGAGGGAGAGGGTTTGCCGCACGGCTCCCGATGCCGGGTCCACGATCTCCAGCGTGCCGTCCTCCTTGAGCTCGTAGGAGGTCTGGCCGTCCGGCGAGGCGGCCTGGAACAGGGTGATCTCCCGCGGCAGGAGCGCCTTGAGCTCTTCCAGCGTGACGCGGGCCGGCGTCAGCGGGAGGCGGTACCGCTCGGCCACGTGCTGGAGGGCAAAGAGGGAAAGCTCCAGGTCGCCGGTGGTCTTGGGGGTGATGACGCCGTCGAGGATGTCGAGCCAGATCGCGTCGACCGCCAGGGCGACCGCGTCCACCTCAATCCCGCTGGTCTGGGCCAGCAGTCCCTGCAGGGCGAGGTACGCGCACTGGCCGAAGTACGGAGAAGTGCTGTTGAGCCAGGCGCGGATCTCCGCCAGGGCCGCGGCATCGAGCGGGACCGTCTGTTCGAGCGAGAGACCGTAGGGGGCCAGCTGAAGCGCTCTCTGCTCGGGGGAGCTCGCCGCCCACGCGTCCAGCCGGACGGAGACCTGCTGGCGGATCTGCGCCACCTGCTGGAGCCGGGCGGAATATTCCGGCAGGGCCCGGATATCCTTCTCCAGGGCGGTTAGATCCAGCGCGGCCTCCGGGTTGGAGCCGAACTGCTGGTACAGCCGGTCCACGGCGCGGGCGGTCTCCTGCTCGTCCGGGTCCCGCCCGAGGGTGTTCCGGTAGGAGCGGGTGAGGATGACGGTGATCTCCTGCAGGAGGATCTGCCTTGTGAACTCCTGCTCTTTCGCATTGATGGAGGCGAACGCGGAAGCACTCTGGGATTCCAACTGGCTCCGGACCGTGGACACCTGGGACTCCAGCCCGCCCAGCGCCTGGGCGTACTGCTGGTCGATGGAGGAGAGGGCGCTCCGGGTCCGGTTGATCCCGTCCCGGATCTGGTCAAGGGCGCGGCTTTTCTGTTTTTTGGCATCCCGGCCGTGGACGTCGGTGTTTTCCAGGTCGGCCAGCTGTTGGTTAATCGTGACCAGCTGGGCTTGGAGCTCGCTCCGGGCTTGAGCGGTCTGCTGGGAAATCTGCGCGATGGCCAGCTGTTTCCGCTGGGCCAGCTCCTCCAGCGCGTCGGCTTGCTTGCGGAGGATCTCCGCCCGGGCGGCGGCGGTCTCTTCGGCCACTTCCTGCCGGGCTCCCACGAGTGCCAGCCGCACCAGCCGGCCGGTGTCGTCGTAAACGAAGAGGGTGGTCACCTGGCCGGCGGCGTTCAGCGTCCGGATCGGGCGGCCCCCTTCGTAAAGCGTGGTCTGCCCATCGGCCAGCGAGCGGCTGATCAATTGGCCGGCGGAATCGAACTCCTCCTCCACCACGGTGTCGCCCGGAAAGTTTTCAACGGCCGCGGTTCCATCCGCCAGGGTCAGCCGCGTCAGCACGTGCACGGAGATTTCCTCTCCGTCCGAGTGGTTCAGGATCTCCAGCGCTTCCGGGCTGGAAGGGTCCAGCTCCGCCAGCCGGGCCTCTTGTTCGGCGGACAGGTCTCTCGCGGCTGTCACCGAATAGGACGGCCCCACGATCTGCTCGATCGCGGCCAGCCGGTTGGAGCCATCGTAGACGCGGGTCACGCCCTCCTGGTCGGTCACGCGGGTCAAGGTTCCCTCGTACCGGTAGGTATAGGAAGACCGGATGCGTCCCTGGTACTCCACAACGGCCGCGGCAATCTTCGAGGGGCCGGAGCCCTCCTGCGCGGCGCTTGCGCCGACCGCTTCCAGCCGGCCTTGCCGTTGGAGGCGGAAGAGGGAGAGGCGGTTGGTGGGCAGGGCGGCTTCGGGGTTCGTTCCTTCCAATTGCCAGGGATCGGTTGGGCCGGCGCGGTGATAGTAAGCGAAGGTGCCGTCCGGCAGTTTCTGCCGGGCTTCGAGCGCGTTTTCCAGCGGGTCCCGCCAGCCGGCGGGGTCGGTCGTGTATTCGTACGAGGTCACGGCGCCGTCGGGATCGGTCTGGGAGATGAGCAGGCCGTCGCGGTACCGTTTGATGAGGCCGGTAGAGAGCTCATGGAGCACGGTGATCTCGGCGCCATCTTGCTCGAACTCGTAGGAGTAGTCGTAGACCAGCGTGTCTCCCTTGAATACCTTGCGGATCCGGTCGTAGGCGTACTCAGAACGGATGGCCGGCGCGGCCGAGTCGGTGCTGACGGCGACCGTGCTGGTCAGCCGGCCGGCGGTGTCATAGCCGTAAGAAATCACCGTGCCGTCTGATTGGGTAAGGGTGTTGATCTTGCCGTCGGCATAAGCGAGATGTGCGCCGTCAGCACGGTCGGCCTCCCGGAGAACCCAATCGGCGGAATAGGTAAGGGAGGTAAGGGCATCCCCGGTTCCGGCCTCGACCAGTTTGGCCTGGACGGAATTGGGAGTCAGGGTGAGGGTGTAGTTCAAGCCGTTGGAGAGCGTCAATTGACTGGACTGGCCATTGGTGTAGGTAATGCGGCTGCCGTCGGGCAACGCGGCCTCAGCCGGTTGGCCGCCGGCGTAGCGCACGACGCGGCCGTCGGCCAAGGTGACGGTGCCGCTGACCAGCCGGCCGGCGGAATCGTACACGCTGTCAGCCACCTGGGTGCCGTCCGACAGGTCCACGCCGCTTAAACTTCCTCCGTTGAAGGTGAGCGTGGTTTGGTCGGCAAGGGTCAGTTCGCTCAGCTGGCCGGTGCTGTCGTAGACACGGGTCACATTGGAGCGGGTGAATTGCAGGCCGGACAGAAGGGTGGCCGTGCCATCCGGTTGAATTACCGTTTTGAGTGAGCCGTCCGGCCGGTAGATGAGACCGGCG
>Ga0209515_10010053_pt1 | contig 10633 bp, 8 predicted proteins | sample Subgroupgradi54m_FD_187454 | JGI IMG/M metagenome (GOLD analysis project Ga0209515, IMG submission 187454) | Subsurface groundwater microbial communities from S. Glens Falls, New York, USA - GMW60B uncontaminated upgradient, 5.4 m (SPAdes)... ...
TCAGCTTCCAGAGGATTTAAGAAAAGAATTTCAAAAACCATTCGGAGAATTACTTAAAGATGTTAGGGGTTTGTTTAGAAATATAAACAATTTGGTGATTACAGTTGGAGATGTTACAACCAAAATTTTCAACGAAAAATCTTTGGGGCAAAATATTTCGGTTATAGATTTTAAAGTTAACAGGAAGAAAAAGTTTGCAAATATCAAGGAATTGGGTTTTGCGGGATCGGAAAATATTTTTTATGCTGATAATCCTGCCGGCCATATTTCTTCAAGTCTTTTTCAAAAGCTTTACGAAATTTTTCAATTGAGAGCAAAACATAAAATTGTTTTACAGGTTAACGGAGAAGAGGATCTTGCAGTGTTGCCTCTTGTTCTTCTAGCCCCACTTGGATCTTTTATATTTTATGGACAGCCCAATCAGGGAATGGTTAGGGTGGCGGTTTCGGAGGAAACAAAGGATAAGGCGTACGAATTGGTTAGTAAATTTGAGACTTTTACTAGAGGTTATTGACAAGAATTTGAATTTGCTGTATATTTCGATAAATATCCCTCCAGAAACAACAGAGGGATTTATTTTGATTAAGGGCTATTAATATGGATAACAACAAAAAAATATACCTAACAAAAGAAGGACTAGCAGAGCTCAAAAAAGAAAACGATGAGCTTACGAATAAAAAAAGACCGGATGTTTTGACTCGCGTTACTCAAGCCCGCAACATGGGCGATTTGTCGGAAAATGCAGAGTATGTTGCCGCCAGAGAAGAGTTAACATTTATAGATGGAAGAATTGATGAGTTGGAAATTATTCTCAAGCAGGCGGTTATTATAAGAGATGTTAAATCTACTAATCACGCAGTGAAATTGGGATCAACAGTCACTCTTCACTCGAATGGTAAAAAAGAAGTTTTTACAGTTGTTGGAGAATGGGAAGCAGACCCGGAAAACAAGAAAATCTCCCATGAATCTCCTCTTGGTAAAATGTTAATTGGTAAAAGAGTTGGAGATAAAGTCCAGGTTGAAGCTCCTGCCGGCAAAATCACCTACGCTGTTATCAGTGTTAAATAGTTAATTAAATAAAGACTTCAGGATTGAAAAGGCCTTATTAACATTTTTATCTTCAAATATAAGGGTGAATTCGGAAACTGTGGAGACAATCTCAATAATATTTACTCTTTCCCATGCAAGAGATTTCAGGAAAAAATAGAATACGGCCGGTGTCTCAACTGCAGTTTTGGGTAAATGAATAGTAATTGAAGAAAGATTATTGAATTCGGAGATTATTTTTTCATCCCCTACGATTTTTTTTATTTCTTCACGCATCTCATTATTTGCTATTATCGTTAATTCCGATATTCCCTTCGAAAATGTTAGGAAGAATCTTTGTTGTGTGTTGAGTTTTAGTATCGTAAGGTATTTAGTGTTTAAAGTTTCCGAATTCACAAGGTTTATCTCAAACAGATTTGATCTAATTATTGTTGTAGGTGGTGCTTGAAAAATATTTTTGTATTGCGATTGGGGCTTAAGGCTTTTCTGCAATCTATTAAGAGCCATGATTATGGATGAAGCATTCACTTTCTTAAGCAGCATCTCTTCTATTTCAGGCTTCATATAGCGGGCAAGAGAAGAGTTGTTTATAAAACCCTTTGACATGGCTTCGGTAAGATATCTAGATCGTTTAATGATGGTTTTGGCAGCCTCAGGAATAGTTATCATATGTTATAATTATAACATAATATATGGTTTTTGTCAATATTTTATAAAAATTTGACAAGATTGACAGTATATAGGAAAATGTGTACTCTATGAGAATAGAACATGGAGATTCTGATAGTATGGAGATTACTGCAGATATGACTAGACCATTGATTGATAAAATGGATCCTGCTTACATTGCGGCTTGCGTAGAAGAAATGCCTACGTTGAAAGATCCTAACGAGGTAATGATAAGGGGAAAAGTTGAGGAATTACTTGCATCCACATTTCTTGCAAAGAGCATGAGTGGAAAAGCAAGCCTCTTAGTAAGAGAAAGCTTCAGGGATTTATACACTCATCGTTCTGATCCTGCTTATGTGCATAGAAGAAATCAAGAATATGCAGCGGAATTTGCAGCAATAACAAATGCAAAAATTGTGTCAGGTGAGGAACATCTGAAAGAATTAGGAAAAAAAATCCCAGTAATTTTTTCAGCTAATCACGATGCTATTTATAGAATGGGCGGAGGATTAACTCCGGAAGAATTGAGAAAATTTGGTTTTAATGGGGAGCATGCTGTTGAAGATATTCATTATCCACATATACCTTTTTATGCACCGTTATATCCAGTTGCGAAACTGATTGGAGACGATGTTTATATGGTCGATGAGGAAGAACCAGGTACTCTTGGCGAACTTTATAGGGCAACAGGTTCAATAGACTTTATTCCTGCTAGCGTACTTACAGGATCCGGAGAGGGGGGCGCAGGCAGGGTGGAAATATTAACAGAAGCAATAAGAAGACTTTTTGAAGAACATCAGAATTCAGCTCTAACTATTTTTCCGGAAGGTGCAACAACAGGAAAAAGGAATGGGGGAAATACACGTCATCTGGGAAGATTTCATGCAGGGCTTTTTGCGATAGCTTCTAGCCTTGAAGTTCCGATAGTACTTCTTGCTCACCGCTTCAACCCCAACAAGGGTTTTGAAATATCAATAGCAGGGGTAGTTCGTCTAGGCAAAAATAGCACAAGAGAAGAGATTCAAGGTGAGGCAGACCGCGCAAGAGGTCTAACTCAAGCCGCATTTGACCAATTACACGCTAGATAGGATCTATCTTTCTTGTTCAATTTTGGAATATAAATTTTATGAAAAAAGCATATCATGGAGGAAAATTTTTTGAAGCAATCGGTGAAGATTTTTCTACTTTAGAAAAATGGGAACACGTAATTAATGCTGATGTTCTGGATGCATGGTTTGATCCGTCACCAAAGGTATTGGAAAAAATTAAAAGTCACCTCTCTTTTCTCGTACGAACTTCACCTCCAAATTATTCAGAAGGATTAATTGAAACAATATCGAAATTTAGAGGCATTCCTAAAGTGAATATTCTAGCAGGTGGTGGTTCTTCGGACTTAATTTTTACGTTTTTTCCCAAAACAGTTGGAAAAGATGATAAAGTTTTAATTCTTGACCCCATGTATGGAGAATATCAGCACATTTTGGAAAATGTTATCGGTGCAAATGTTATAAGGTTTACTCTGAAAAAGGAAAATGATTTTAAAATTAACCCAGATTTACTAATTGAAGCTATCAATAATAGCATGCCTAAAATGGTTGTGTTAGTTAATCCGAATAGTCCAACCGGACAGTATTTACCAAAAAAAGAAATTTTAAGAATTTTAAAATCAATTCCTCAAAATATTCTCTTCGTAATTGATGAAACCTATATGGAATATATTGGTAGAAACTATTCATTAGAAAAAGATGTTTTGAATTTTGAAAATCTCATCATTATTAAATCAATGTCAAAAGTTTATGCTTTAAGCGGAGCAAGAGTTGCGTATCTTGTTGCTAGCAGTAAAGTAATTGATGAAATTAGTAGCTTTATTCCGCCTTGGGCGGTGAGTCTTGTTGGACAGGTAGCAGGTGTGGAAGCGTTGAAAGACAAAAAATATTATGAAGAAAAATATCAAGAAACGCATAAATTAAGACAAGAAATGATTGACGAATTATCAAAAATCAGGTCAATTAAGGTTTATCCTTCCGTTGCAAACTTTTTCCTCATTGAATTGCTCGATGAAAAGACAAAATCAGAAGAAATCGTAGAATTACTTCGCAAACAAAATATTTACATCAGAAATACAGACTCCATGAGTTCTCAATTCGGAAACAGATTTTTAAGGATAGCTGTGAAGAATAAAAAATCAAATAAAAAAAATGTAGAGGCATTAAAGAAAATCCTGGAATTTTGACGTGTTAGCGGATGCAGATATCAAGGATATGAAAACAAAAATCTACGAAAATTTAGCAGATTTATATTCCCTATGGAGAGATATTATTTCGGGCGAAAAAGGTCACGAAAAACAGGAAGCAGATTTTATAGTTGATGTTTTCAAAAGACATTCTGATCAGATCAGAAAGGTAATTGATCTGGGCGGCGGTATAGGGCTACATTCAGATTTGCTTTTGCGATTAGGTTATGATGTTACCTTACTTGATCAATCTAAAAAAGCACTTACAATTGCAAAACAAAATCATCCAAAGTTGAACTTGATTTGTGACTCATTTGAAGAGATAGATATAAAAGAAAAATATGATGCGGCAATTTGCATGTGGTCAACAGCACCATACATCTGCTCTAAAGAAGGCAGAAAAGTTTTTTATAATTGGCTAAAAACACATGTGAGAAAAGTAATTATTTTAGACGAAGCTAATTTTTATACATATCCTCAAGAATTTCACAAGGTATACCTTGGCGAAGATGGAGAAAATAAAATCAAAATTGTTCGAGATTGGATAATAACAAAAGAAAATTTAAGAAAGACTAAGTATCTTTATGAGATTTTCAATAAAAAATCGAATAAAACAAAAATTATAAAAGATGCTGAAAACCAACAATATTTGAGCGTTGAAATACTGAGAAAATATTTAGGTTCGGATTGGAAACTGCAGTATCTTTTTGGCGATTACAGTTTGCAAAGTCAATATAACCAAAAAAAATCACCGCGCATAATAACGGTTTTTCAAAAAAATTGAAAATTTTTCTCTTCAGATTTTCTTGCATCTACTGCAATTTTGAGTAATAGATTGTATAATAATTGTATGTTTTGGGTAGATAGCGTAGCGCAGGAATTAAAAAGAAGAAAGTTCCCCTTAGAATGGGTAGATGATATGAAAACTCCATCCGGCAGAATTCATGTTGGGGCCTTACGCGGTGTAGTTGTTCATGATTTGGCTTTCAAAGCGTTAAAGGAGCTTGATGTCAAAGCAAAGTATACTTATATTTTTGACAATCATGATCCAATGGATTCTCTGCCCGTATATCTTTCTTCGGCGCAATTTGAAAAATATTTAGGAATGCCGCTTTTTAAAGTTCCTTCTCCTGTTAAGGGATTTAGCGATTATGCAGAGTACTATGCGAAAGAATTTATGGGAGTTTTTAATAAAATCGGTTGCCATCCTGAAATTTTATGGTCAACAGATTTATACAAAAGCGGTAAAATAAACCCGCTTATAAAAGAATGTTTAGACAAAGCTCAGGAAATTAGAAAAATTTATGAAGAACTCTATAAGAAAAAAATTGCAAAAAACTGGTATCCGTTCCAACCATATTGTCCAAGTTGCGGTAAAGTCTCAACAACAGAAGTTTATAGCTGGGATGGAAAAAAAGTTTCATTTACATGTGGAATAAATGCTGTTCCTTGGACAAAAGGATGCGGATTTAGAGGGGAGATATCCCCCTTTAGCGGCGAAGAGGGAATTGCAGGCAAACTTCCCTGGAAAGTGGAGTGGGCAGCAAAATGGAAAGTTTTAGGGGTTACTGTTGAGGGAGCAGGAGAAGACCATATGAGCAGAGGCGGTTCACATGATTTGACGAGCCTTATTTGCGAAAGAGTAATTAACTATCCTGTTCCGTACCCCTTGCCTTATGCATTTTTTTTAATAGGAGGCAGAAAAATGTCTTCTTCAAAAGGACGAGGATCGTCTGCATCTGAAATGCTGGAAATTCTGCCGCCGGAATTATTGAGATTTTTAATGGTGAAAACAAAAATCAGCCAGCAAATTAATTTTGATCCGAGTGGAGACACCATACCCAAGCTTTTTGATGAATATCAAAAAGCAGCTGATGCGTATTTTAGTAAAAAAGACGATGATTTGGCGAGAATTTTCGAGTTGTCTCAAATTGGTAAAATAAAAAAACCGCCAAGTATCAGATTTTCCGTTTTGGCGCAGTGGGTGCAAATGCCCAATAAAGAGGAAGAAATTAAAAAAGAAGGACTTGAAGAATGGGCAGGTTATGCAAAAACTTGGGTAGAAAAATACGCTCCGGAATCAGAAAAGTTTTCAATACAAAAAACTTTGCCCGATAGTGCAAAAAATTTATCGTATGAGCAAAAGAAATACTTACGCAAAGTTTCCTTGGAATTAAACAGGAGTTGGAAGCCTGAAGATTTTCAGATAAATCTTTTTGAATGGGCTAAGGAATTGAAATTATCATCAAAAGATGCGTTTTCCGCTATTTATTTACCTTTGTTAAATAAAAGTTATGGACCAAAAGCTGGTTGGATTATTTTGTCTCTGGACAAAGAATTTGTAAAGAAACGGTTTCTTGACGCCGCCAACTCATGAAAAAGCTTCTTATTGCTACGACAAATGTTGGAAAGTTGAAAGAGATTTCGGATTTTCTTTCGGATTTATCTCTTAAAATAGTCTCACTTGTTGATGTTGGAATTACGGATGATGTTGAAGAGGTTGGAAAAAATTATAAAGAAAATTCACAACTCAAAGCACTTTTTTATGCAAAGAAAAGTAATTTGCCTTCTATTTCTGACGACGGGGGATTAGAAATAGTTGCATTTGGTGGTGCACCTGGAATAAAAAGCAGAAGATGGTTGGGAGAAGATTCAACAGAACAAGACATAATTAAGCACATGATAAAAGTTGCTAAAGAATTGCCCGATGGCAATAGAAAAGCATTTTTCAAAACAGTTATTTCATTTGCTCTGCCAAATGGAAAAGTTTGGAGTGTTGCTGGAGAAATCAAAGGAATTATTGCGAAAAAGCCGTATTTAAAAGCGCTCATTGGTTATCCTTATCGCTCTTTTTTTTATCTCCCAAAACTTAAAAAGTATTATCATGAAAAAGAATTGTCGGAAAAAGAACAAAAGTTGTATAATCATAGATATATAGCTATTAGTCGACTCAAGCCGATGATTGCAAAAGTATTAAGTATAAAGTATTAGGCATTAAGTATGATTGAGATTAAGTTCGTTCGGGAGAATCCAAGTTTGGTTCAAAAAGCTGCGAAAGATAAAAATGTTGATATAGATATTAATCATATTTTGGAAATTGATAAAAAATACAAAGAATTATCAATTGCTGTTCAAAAACTTCGTGAGGAAAGAAATATTCTCACAGACTCAATGAAGGGAAAACCAACACCGAAGCATTTAGAAAAAGGAAAAAAATTAAAAGAAAAATTAGAAAAAGGAGAGCATGCTTTAAAAGCGGTTTGGGATGAATTAAAAGAAAAATTATATCAAATTCCAAATCTGCCAAAAAAAGATGTAAAAATTGGAAAAGATGAATCAGCAAATGAAGTAATTAAAAAATATAAAGAGCCTACTAAATTTGATTTCACTCCAAAGGACCATTTAGAGTTGGGGGAAGATTTGGATATTATTGATGTAAAAAGTGCGGCTAAAGTTTCAGGAACACGTTTTGCATATTTAAAAAACGAAGGAGCATTGTTAGAATTTGCATTAATTCAATTGGCTTTTGATGTTATGATTAAAGAAGGTTTTATCCCGGTTGTTCCTCCCGTTTTAATAAATAAAGAAATTACACAAGGTCTCGGATATTGGCAAGCAGGAGGGAACGAAGATTATTATTACCTGAGTGATCCTGATGAAAAAAAAGAAATGTATTTAATAGGAACAGCCGAACATTCAATTGTTCCAATGCACAAGGATGAAATTATTGATGAAAATGATTTGCCAAAAAGATATATTGGTTTTTCATCTTCTTTTAGAAGAGAAGCGGGAACTTACGGAAAAGATACAAGAGGAATTTTAAGAGTCCATCAATTTGATAAAGTTGAGATGGTTTCATTTACAACTTCAGAGAATGATGACAAAGAACATGATTATATTTTGTCTCTTCAAGAAAAATTATTTCAACTTTTAGATATTCCATATCAAGTTGTTAAAATGTGCACCGGTGATTTAGGTTTTCCAATTGCAAGAAAATATGATATTGAAGCATGGATGCCCGGACAAAAAAAATATCGTGAAGTTACATCAGCATCAACTACGACTGATTTTCAGTCAAGACGTTTAAATATTAAATATTCTGCAGAGCAGAACAGTGGCTCTGCCATGAAGAATCAAAAAAAGTTTGTACACATTTTAAATGGAACTGCTTTTGCAATTGGAAGAACAATAATTGCAATATTGGAAAATTATCAACAAAAAGATGGAAGCGTTTTAATTCCAAAAATTTTACAAAAATATTTAAATAAAGAAAAAATTTCACCAAAATAATTCATTTTTGCCTCTTATTTTTTTTGCTTTATTAACAATCTAAACTTTTATTTTTGAAGCAGAGCATTTTACTTGACAAATAAAAATAAATTGTTCACGATAATAATTAATAGAAGAAAAAGGAGGTGAGTTTTAACATGGCAAAGAAAAAGAAGAAGAAAAAGAAGAAGAAGTAATTGGTAAGCTATTTGGAGCATTACCAATTGATCAGTTGGTAAATCCCTCATCAATTAAATGGTGGGGGATTTTTTATGGTAAAATAGTTATATGTTTAATCTTCTAAATAAATTTTTTGATTCGAATGAAAAAGAAATCAATAAATTAAAACCGCTGGTTGCGGAAATAAATTCATTTGAAGAAAAATTTAAAAAATTAAAAGAGAAAGATTTTCCTAAAAAGACAAAAGAATTTAAAGAAAGGGTTGCGTCTGGAGAATCTTTGGACCTTTTATTGCCTGAAGCATTTGCAATCGTTCGCGAGGCAGCCTTAAGATCTATTGGACAGCGTCATTACGATGTTCAGTTAATGGCAGCCATTGCTCTTTTCAGCGGAAAAATTGCAGAGCAAAAAACAGGAGAAGGAAAAACTCTTTCGTCTATTCCCGCGCTATATCTTCATAGCTTAACTGGTAAAGGCACTCATTTAGTTACAGTTAATGATTACTTGGCACGCCGTGATGCCGGCTGGATGGGTCCTGTTTTTAATTTTCTCGGAGTAACAGTTTCTTCAATTATTAATGAACAATCCTTTATGTTTGATCCTACATTTAGAAATTCCGAAACAATAGATTTTAGATTATCCCACCTAAAACCCATTACAAGAAAGGAAGCTTATAAAGCAGATATTACTTATGGAATAAATTCAGAATTTGGTTTTGATTATCTAAGAGATAATATGGCTCAAGACATAGAAGAAACTGTGCAGAGGGGTTATTATTATACAGTTGTTGACGAAGTTGACTCAGTTCTTATTGATGAAGCGCGAACTCCTCATATAATTTCTGCTCCCGACGAGTCTCCCACACAAAAATATTATGAATATGCAGCATTAATCGATAAATTAAATTCAGATATAGATTACAAAGTTGATGAAAAATTAAGGACAGCGCATTTGACAGATCATGGAATTGGGAAAATAGAAAGACTTTATGGAATTAGCAATATTTATGAAAAAGATTTTAATACTGTTTACCATTTGGAGGCAGCATTAAAAGCACGAACTTTATTTAAAAAAGAAAAAGATTATATTGTTAAAGACAATCAGGTTATTCTGGTCGATGAATTTACGGGACGTCTTATGATGGGAAGAAGATTATCAGAGGGATTGCATCAAGCCATAGAAGCAAAAGAACAAGTAACAATTCAGAGAGAATCAAAAACAATGGCAACAGTTTCTCTGCAAAATTATTTCAGAATGTACGAGAAATTGGCAGGAATGACAGGAACTGCGGTTACAGAGGCAAGAGAATTTCATAAAATTTATAATTTAGACGTTGTTGTAATTCCTACAAATAAATTGATGATAAGACGCGACCATCAAGATTTAGTTTATAAATCCCAACGCGCAAAGTTGTCGGCGGTAGCATCTGAAATAGAAAATGCTCACAAAACAGGACAGCCTGTTTTGGTTGGAACAACAGCAATTGATAAGAATGAACTTATATCAGAACTTCTCAAAAGACGGGGGATAAAACACGAAGTTTTAAATGCCAAAAATCATGAACAGGAAGCAAGAATAATTTCCAGAGCCGGAGAAAAGGGAGCTGTGACTGTTGCAACAAATATGGCAGGGCGGGGTGTTGATATTATTTTGGGCGGAGAGCCTCCAAAAACCAATTCTTCAGAATGGAAAAATTGGGAGAAAAAACATAGAGATGTAGTTGATTTGGGAGGATTGTATGTTATTGGAACTGAGAGGCATGAGTCCCGAAGAATAGACAATCAGTTAAGGGGAAGGTCAGGAAGACAAGGAGATCCGGGAGCATCTCGATTCTTCGTTGCGCTGGATGATGAGATAATGAGACTTTTTGGAGGAGAAACAATATCCAATGTTATGACACGATTCAATATGCCGGAAGATGTGCCGTTGCAGCATATGATTGTTTCCAAAGCTATTGAACAAGCGCAAACAAAGGTTGAAGGATTTAATTTTGATATCAGAAAACATTTGGTGGATTACGATGATGTATTAAATAAGCAAAGGGAAATAATTTATAAAAGGAGAAGAAAAGTTTTGGAAAGTAGCAGCAAGGAATCTTTGGAGAAGGAAATAATTGAGAAAATTGATGTGGCTGTTGCGACAATAGTTAATCTTAATATTAATCAAATTAGCAATAACACAAAATCAGTGGATGAAAAAATAATTGATGATTTTACTACAGTAATTCCTTTCGAT
>Ga0209515_10010055_pt1 | contig 10633 bp, 11 predicted proteins | sample Subgroupgradi54m_FD_187454 | JGI IMG/M metagenome (GOLD analysis project Ga0209515, IMG submission 187454) | Subsurface groundwater microbial communities from S. Glens Falls, New York, USA - GMW60B uncontaminated upgradient, 5.4 m (SPAdes)... ...
TGTTGCTGGCCGCCGCGGCGGTGCCAGCCATCGCGTGCTTTCAGGCCGCCTACGACTTCGAGGTCGGGCTGATGGCGCGGCGCGAACAACTGCACCAGGCGACCGCCATGGAGGCGCGGACGGCCCGTGTACAACAGCAGGTCTTCGCACTGCCGCTCTGCAAGAGCAACACGAAGGTAAACTGCTGGACAGCCGACTCGTTTCTGAAGCGACGTCTCGACGAGCACACCTGGGACGTGCACACGCTGCCGTTCGCGGCCCCGAGCGCCGACGCGGGGCCGACCGCGCCGGATCAGTGGGGTCTGCTGGACCGCATGCTGGCGTTCGTGCATCCCGCGTACAACGACATCGCCATCGGTCTGCAAACGGCGTCGCCCGGCGGATCCACCAAAGCCGTCCTTCAACCCGACAGATGGTTGGCGCTCATCGCCGTCGCGGTCGCTCTCGGCCTGTTCCTGCTCGTGCGCTACGCGGTTCAGCCCTTCTTCGTCCTCGATTTGTACGTGCCGCCGGGATTGCGGTTCTCCGGAAACCGCGAACTGACCGCCAATCTCCTGCTCGTCGGTCCACCTGGATCGGGCAAGACCGAAGCACTGCGGCAACACCCGCGGGGCCGCATCTTCGACGTCCGGACCCTCGCGTACGCGGACACCCCCATTGTCGATCCGCTTGAACCCGCGCAATCCGGGCCCGCGCCCGATGACATGGATCCCCGATCGCTGCCTGATGGCGGTGTGCTTGGCATCGACCACCTCGAGTACCGGTTCGCCGATGCGGCGTTTCGGGAACGGTTGCTGACGTACCTGGAGGATCTCCTCTATCGGCGTCACTATCGCGTCTGGATCGCGTCGGCGCGCGAGCCGGTCGAACAGCTGCGGGAGTGCGGCGCGGCCGTCGATCTGGATCGCTGGCGGCGGCTTCTCCAGTCATTCCGGAAGGAAACCGTGGGGATCCGGCGCCAGCTCGATCCGGCGAAGATGGCCACCGTGTCGGCGATTGTGCAGGCACGACACGGCGCCGCGGGGCACCATCTCGAGACGCTCATCCTGAACGAGTGCTCGATTACGCCAGGTCTGCTCTCGATCGCCGAGGACATCATCAGGCAGTTCCCTCAGGATGTGACGCCCACGGACGAGGAATTGTTGTTCGAAATCGGCGTCGCCGCCGAGCCGTATTACCAAGCGCTCTGGGCGGCCTGTTCCAAGGACGACAAGCTGGTGCTGCGACAGCTCGCGGAGGAAGGTGTCGTCAATCCGCGCAACCCCGAGGTCGTCGCGCAACTCCTGCGAAGCGGCCTTCTGCGGCGCGATCCCACGTTCCGCGTGATGAACGAGACGTTCCGGCGCTTCATCCTGAAGGAGCTGTCGGCGGACGGGCTCACGGCCTGGGAGCACGAAGGCGTGCGGCTTCCTTGGGGCAGCATCACGACCACGATGCTCACGGTGGCGTTGGGGTTGGTCGCTCTGCTGGTGCTGACGCAGATGCAGCTCGTGGACGAGTGGGTCGGCTACGTGCCCGCGCTGGCGCCGGCCGTGCCGACAATGTGGAAGATCTTTGCGGGCGCGCAGCGCGACACGAAGGGAGCGCCGGTCACGGCGGCGTAAATGCCGCGCGAACCAGGCGATCCATCCAACAGCGCGATCGCGCGCAGGCGGTCGCCACAGTCCCAGAGGTCGCTATACTTGACCTCGTGAACCTTCCCGGATCCGTTCTGGAAAACCTGACTCGCGTCGCGACCACGCACGGCGAGGTTCGCGCCGTGTATCTGTTCGGCTCGCAGGTGAAAGGCGATGCGCGTCCGGATTCCGATCTGGACGTCGGCGTGCTGTTCAAGACCCTCCAGCTCCTCGCGCACACGCTGGCACTCGAGACGGAGCTCGAGCAGGCAGCCGGCCGCAAGGTCGACCTCGTTGACGCGGGGCGCGCGGCCGCGTTTCTCGCCCTCGAGATTGTGCGCGGCGACTTGCTCCCATTCGAGCGCGAACGTCAAGCGCTCTGGGCGTGTCTCCACGATGATATTTCTACGACGAGATCTCGGATGCGGAGCTCCACGGCATTCTCTCGAAAGAAGTGAGGGACGTCGAGGCCATCGCGTGTTCGCGACCGACGAAGTCCTCAAGCTGACGGACGACAAGGGCGTCTACTTCGATCCCAGCGTCGGCGTCGTGCTGCAGAACTGCCTGAAGAACCGCGACAAATACAACGGCATCGGCAACGACAACGACGAAGGCTTCGCCTACGGCACCGATGCCTTGCCGGGTGCGCACGGCCCCAACGCGGACGAAATCGTCGAGCGTGTGCGGCAGGACGGGCAGAAGCCGATGGACGCGATCATCTCGGCAACGTCGATGGTCGCCAGATCGCTGCGACCGGACAAGACCATCGGCACGCCGCCGGCTACGAGGACGACATCGTCGGGCTCGACGGCGATCCGCTGACCGACATCACCGCCGTCACCCGCGTCGCGTTCGTGATGAAAGGCGGGAAGGTGCACAAGTTCAGCGCCAGCACCACTCGCGGCGCGAGGCCAACTCCGTAGCGCCGACCCGAGAGGCCTTCGTGCCGCTCGCGTGTGAAATGCTACCATCAGCGCGTGCGCTCGCTCACACGCGATGTCATCCTGCGGGCGCTCACGCTCCTTGCCGAACAATTGCCCGCAGACCGGCCGCCGGTCGATTTGGTGGTGGTGGGAGGCGCGGCCATGGTCTTGCTCTTCGCCGCTCGGGAGTCAACCAAAGATGTGGACGCGTTCAGCGTGGAACCGGAGGCGCAGGCGCGAGTTACTGATGCCGCGAGGCTGGTCGCTGCAGACCTTGAATTGCCGGAGGACTGGCTCAACGATGGGGCCAAGGGTTATGCGCACGGGCTGGCTCCAGGGCCGATGCTTCTGGACACGCCCGCGCTCCGGGTTCGTACCGTGTCTGTAGAGCAGTTGCTGGCGATGAAACTGTCGGCGTGGCGTGACGATCTGGACGTCGAAGACGCGAAGCGACTCTTGCAGGAATGTGGAGATGCCCGCGAGGAGATCTGGGAACACGTCGAGCGGCACATCGTACCTGGACGCGAGCTCAAGGCGCGGTACGCGTTCGACGACTTGTGGGAAAGCCAACATGGAACTGCATGATCTCGTTCGAGCGCTCCTGAAGCGCGACGCGCTGACGGCGCGGCAATGGGTCGCGGATGCCGCCCGCGAGTCGATCACCTGGGCGGAGATACCTCGCCCCACCGGCTGGACGCCGCTGGAGCTCGCAGTGGCTGCCGGCGTGGTGGAACTGCTGGCATCGAGAACGGACCAGGCATCGCCTGCGTGGACGGCGACCATTGATGAGGCTCCCAGTCCGGTCTATCTCGTCCGCGCGGCCGAGACCATGCCGAGACTTCGGCACTCGTGCGAGAGTGAGGGACCCGAATCGCTGCGCAGACGTCGCGTCTATGCGCCGCCTGAATTCCTGACGTTCGCGTGACCTTCGAAGCAGATGGACGCGATCGTCTCGGCGCCGTCGATGGCCGCCACATCGCGGCGACTCGCGGCGCGACGCCAGCTCGGTAGCGCCCGCAACGCGAGAGTGCACGAGCGCACTCTCGCGACTCATCGCGACGAGACATGGCAGCGGGACCGCTACTTGTGGTCTCCCATCGCTGCCGGCACGACGATCATCAGCGCGTGCGGAGTTCCGGGCGCGACGATGTAGGGCGCGCCTGGTCCTGAGCCGACATCTTTCTCGGTCGCGTACGGCGCGTAGAACATCAGTGTTCTGGATCGAACACATAGTTGTGCGGCGACAGCATGTAGACGATGCCGGGCTTGCGCGGTGCGATGAAACGGCCTGTCTTGTAGCCGTCCTCGACCTGCCCGTCGACCGTCGCGTCGTCGACGCCAGCCGCGCGCTGCGCCTCGACGAAGATGCGCGCCGGAACGATCGTTGCGGTGCCCTCCGCGTCGAAGCATTCGGGTTCCAACGTATCGCGGCGCTCGCGCGAGATCAGACACGTGAACCCGTTGGATCCGCTGCGGACTTTCTTGTAGCCGGTCGGCCCGATGATGTAGATCGTAGCGTCCCGCCCGACGGTCGCTGGGCCAGCGCTCTCCGCGAGTGCGACCTGCACGGCTTCCGGCGTGCTGGCGTCCACGGTCCGCGGCGTCGCGAGCTGTTCGGCACGACGTCGAGGGCTACACGCACGAGGAGATTGCGGTGGCACTCAGCATCGAGCCTGGCACCTCGAAAAGCCGTTTGTCCCGCGCCCGCCAACTGTTTCGCGATCGCTGGCGCGCGGCGCCGGTCCCGCCGCGCCCGCTGGGAGAACCGACATGAGCGACACCGACGACGGTCTGTCCCGCGATGAAGAAGAGGCATTGCGCGCCATGAAGCGAGACGAGTGCCCGCCCCCTCGGATCGAGCACGCGATTGTCGACGCGCTTCGCCGCGACGGCCTGATCGCGCCGCAGCCGCGCCAGCGGTGGCCGCTCCTTGCGGCCGCCGCCGCGGTCGTCGCGTTCATCGCGGGCATGAACGTCCCGCATCGCGCTCCACGCGGAACCGAATCCTCTCAACCGCGCTTCGTGCTGCTTCTCTATTCGGGCGAGACGCGCGCATCCCGCCCGGGCCACCGGGAGGAATACGCGGCCTGGGCCAGGCGGATGGCGTCGCAGGGGACGCCGATCTCAGGAGAGGAACTGGCCGATGGCGCAGACGAGGACGGTCCGCGCGGGTTCTTCATCGTCGGCGCTCCAGACGTCGATGCGGCTCGGCGGATCGCGGCCACCTGTCCACACGTCAGGTACGGCGGCCGCATCGTCGTCCGGCGAATCGTGTCATGAGTCACGTAGGCCGAGGCTGAGAAGCATCCGGCGCGCACTCCCGAACATGCAGCTGGCGATCTCGAGGCGCTCCGCTCCCGTCTTCTGGCGAAGCGTGGCCGCCATCTCTTCGCCGATAACTTCAATGCGTGCGCCCAGGGCACGCATGGCGGCCCATTCAGGGCTGGAGAGGCCACGGTCACGACGCGCGAACGCTGGACTACGACGAGGTGCCGGGGCGGGCGAACGGGGTTATTTTGCCGAAACAGACGAGAAGATCGCCACACCGACCGCGTTGGTGATCAGGATCAGCCCCGTCAGCTTCACCGCGAACATCAGCCGGCTCTCGACCTGCACGATGGGCACGATCGCCAGGACCACGAACAGCAGCGTCATCAGAAAGCCCGAGAGCGCGCACGCCTTGAGCCAGAGCGGCACGGCGGGAGTTCGACCTCGCAGGCCGACGATCGGGATCGCGAACATGACGAGATAGGTCAGGGCGTAGAAGATCGCCGACGCGTTCCATAGCAGTTGAAACGCCTCCTGTTTGCCGACGCCGACAAGCCCGATGACGCTGAAGGCGAACGTGATCGCGCCGACGAACACGATCGAGTTGACCGGCGTGCGGTGGCGGACGTGCAACCGGGTAAACCATGCCGGCAGGAGTCCGTCCCAGCCGGCCACCATCGGCAGGCGCGTGTTGCCCGTGAACATCACGCTCGCCTGCGCGACCCGCACCGCCAGCAGCACCAGAATCGTCGTCGTCGCAATCGGCGCGGCCGACCCGAGCGCGCTGAAGCCCCGGCTCAGGACCTGCGGGATAGGCGCGATGAGATCGATCTGGTCCAGGGGCACGAGCGCCAGCACGGAGCTCGTCCCGAAGATGAACATCGCCGCGATCACCGGCGCGGCCACAACGACCGACCAGGAGATCGTTCGCACGGGGTTGCGGCACTCGCCAGCGTGAATCGCGACGTACTCGAAACCGCCGAGGGCGCCGAAGCCCATCTTCCCCAGCAGATTGAGGCTCATGATCGAGACGACGGGCGCCGCCGTGGCGAGCGGGTGAAACGCCGGCAGCGTGCCTGTCGCGACGTTCAGCCACGGCACAACGAGCAGCATCGCGAACGTGCCGAGCATCAGCGCGCCGCCGGCCTTGTGCAGCCACTTGCCGACGCTGAGACCGCGGATTGCCAGCAGCACCAGCGCGGCGAATGTGAGGGCGCTGACGCACATGATCACCCAGGTGTTTCCGGTCAGCCACTCGACGTCTGGTCCGAAGATGTAGGTGAAATACTGCGTGATCTGCAGGCCCGTTTCCGACGTGTTGAGAATCGCGAACAACCACAGGTTCCAGGCGACGAGAAATCCAGTGAGCTCGTTGAACCCGATCTTCGCCCACTGATACAAGCCGCCCTCGAGCGGCATGATCCGATTGAGGTGGATGACGACGACGGCCGACGGCACGTAGAAGAGCGCCATCGCGATCAGCCAGTAGATGACGTGCGACGGCCCCAGCTTCGCCGCGACGCCCACCCAGGGCAGCCCGACGACGAAGAGAATCTGCGTGAGGGCGAGATCGGTGAGACCCAGCTCGCGGGGCAGCGCCGCGCCCCGCTCCTCGACCCGAGCCTCAGTCCCCACTCAATCTTCCAATCACTTCCAATCACTTCCAATCAATTACGCGATTACCAGATCACCAATCACCCGATTCATTATCGCGGCGTGTCGTAGCCCATGATCCGCGGTTTCTGATCCGCGAGGCTGTCGGTGATCGCCTGCGAGACGGCCACGGAGAACAGCGGCCGGATATTGAAATGCGAGTACGGATTGACCTGGATCATCATGATCCCTATCAGATCTTCCTGGGGGTCGATCCAGAACAGCGTACCGTTCGCCCCGCCCCACGTGAACGTGCCGACCGACAGCGCATCGGGCGCCTTTGACGGATCCGTGAGGACGGCGAAGCCGAGGCCGAAGCCGTAGCCTTCCCCGCGGATGTAGACCGGCTTGCCGCTGCCGATCTGGTTCGTGATCATCATGTTGACCGTCATCCGGCCGAGCAGCCGCTGGCCGTTGTATTCGCCGCCGTTCAGGAGCGTCTGGCTGAAGCGGAAGTAGTCAGCCGCCGTCCCGTTCAGCCCCCCCACGCCGGGAAAGTACGTCGTCGGCTCGTGGTACTCGGGCTTGCGCAGCAGCGTGATCTTCCCGGCCTTGTCGGGACGGTAGATCGCGGCGACCTTGCTCGCCTTCTCGCGAGGCACGTTGTAGAAGGTGTCGCGCATCCCGAGCGGCTGGAAGATCCGCGTGCGGACGAACTCGTCGATCGTCATACCCGACATCTTTTCGACGAGGATCGCGACGAAGTCGGTGGACGATCCGTACTGCCAACGATCGCCCGGCTGAAACGCGAGCGGTGATCCGGCGGCGCGCTCCACCGCTTGGAGCAGCGTCTTCGGTCGCGCGGGCGCTGCCGCCTGCGCCGGGGCCTGCGCCGCGGTCTCGCCGTCGGTCAGCGGCGCCGGGATTGCCGCGGCCGGCGTCAGCGACAGGCCGGACGTGTGCGAGAGGATATGGCGCACCGTCACCGGTCGTGCGGGCACGCGACGACCGCTCAGCGGATCGAGCACCTGCTTATTCGCGTACGACGGCAGCCACTTCGAGATGGGATCGTCGAGCATGAACTTGCCGTCTTCCCACAGCATCATCAACGCCGTGGACACGATAGGCTTGGTCATCGACGCGAGCGAAAAGATCGCGTCCTTCTCCATCGGCTGGTTGTCTTCCTTCGAGCGCCAGCCCTGTGATTCGAAATGGACGATCTTACCCTTGCGCGCGACGAGGGTGACGGCGCCCGCAATCTGATTCGTGTCGACGTAGTCCTTGATGAACGCGTTGATGCGTTCGAGCCGCTTTGACGACATGCCGACCGTTTCCGCTTTCGCGAACGGCAGGTCGGCCTGCGCGAGTGTCTGATGCGAGGCGATGACCAGGGCGGCGACGGCAACCAGCGACAGGCGAAGCTTCATCCCTTCCTCCCTTTTCGGACTTCAGATTTCAGGCTTCAGATTTCAGAGTCGAGAGTTGAGAGTTGAGGGTTGAGAGTTTACGGTGCGAAGCTCGACCGAGCCTGGACGCCCCACTGCCCGTCCTTCTTCGTCACGATCCACAGTGACTGATACGTCGCGTACTTCGTGCCGTCGGCCTTGTAGCGGCTGAACACGACGTCGAAGTGCACCTTGATCGCGTCGTTCTGTCGCATGCTGACCGAGTCGAGCGAGCTGCGCGCCCACCCTTCGCTGCGGGTCAAGCCATCGAAGTTCGTGCCAGCCTCGGCGGCGGTCGGCCAGACACTCACGCCGCCCGCCTCGTTGATCCGGACGTGCGGATAGTGCAGCGTCCTCTTCAGCGCGTCGTTGTCCCGCGCGTTGAATGCCGTGAAGAACGCGTCGATCGGCGCGCGCGCCTCAATCTCGCGCGCGGACCGCTCCTGGCCGGATGGCGCAAAGGACGCCAGAACCAGCATCACGACGACGAGCACGGATCGTTTCCGCATCAGGAACCTCGTGGCCATCCGTCAGACTTCAGACTTGAGACTTCAGACTTACTGCGAAGTCAGCCTCCGCTGCTGTGCTTGCTCGATGAAATCGAGTTGCGCCTTCAATAGATGATTCCTCACCTGCACGGCGTCACCGAGATCGAGATACGGCTCGGCGCTCTGATCGTAGGGCGCCCACGCCGGCAGACCCTTGCCGTTGGGATCGCCGGCGGTTGCGAAGTTGGCCCAGTAGCTCGACATCTGGTCGGCCAAGCGCTTGTCGGCCTCCGTCGCCCATGGGCGGCTGCCGACGTTGTGGAACGCATACGCGATTTCCGATGCGTGATACGCGCCCCACGCCGGGTTGGGACCTGGCGGCACGCGCGTGAACTGATACAGAAACGCCTTTCGGCCGGCGGCGGTGACCATCCGCGCCCACGTCCGCATCTCGAGTGTGAACGTCGTGTCGCGCCCGAGGCTGAGCATCGCCTCCGCGATGTCCACGTCGCTCTTCACGGGGTAGACCGCGTCGAGCTCCTTCGCCATCCCGGGAAACTGCGCCTCCATCCGCTTGTGGAAGTCGTCCAGTGTTTTCGGAAACTGTGCCGGGCTCGACAGCGTTGTCCACTCGTTGGCGTTCGATCCGATCAGGACCGGCACGTCGTTCTGCTTCTTCTGCGCGAAGATATTCCGCACTTCGTCTGGCAAGACCCAGCCGTCCACGTTCGCGCCGGAGCGGAACGACTGCACCTCGAGCAGCTTCTCCGCGGGCACCGCGCGCAGCGCCTTCAGCGAATCGGCGCCTACAGCTTTCGCGAGCGCGACGCCGCTCTTCTCCGCGTCGGCCAGGCGCGGGTTGCGCGCGAACTGCGCGCCGCTCTCGCCGATCGCGCGGTGAAACAGCCCCTTCGCGAGCGGAGTCGCCTGCACGACGTTGACGCTCCACGACCCCGCCGACTCGCCGAAGATCGTGACGTTGGCCGGGTTGCCGCCGAACGTCGCGATGTTCTTCTGGACCCATGTCAGCGCCGCGACGTGATCGAGGATGGCGTAGTTGCCGGACGCATGCTGCGCCGACTCCGCCGTCAGCTCAGGATGCGCGAGGAAACCGAACGGGCCAAGCCGGTAGTTCGTCGTCACGACGACGACGCCCTTTTTCGCGAGGGCTGCGCCGTCGTAGGTCGGTGTGGCACCCGAGCCGCGCGTCCACGCGCCGCCGTGAATCCACACCATCACCGGTCGCTTGTCGCCGGCGCCGGCCGCCGACCACACGTTCAGATACAGGCAGTCTTCGCCCATCGGCGCCGGAACCATCGCGTACGGCGAGCCGGCCGGATACGGCTGCTGCACGCACTGCGGGCCGAAGGTGTCGGCGTTCTTCACGCCGCTCCACGCGACGACCGGCTGCGGCGCCTTCCAGCGCAGATCGCCGACCGGCGGCGCCGCGAACGGGATGCCCTTGAACACGCGCACGCCGTCAGCGGCTGTACCGACGATCCTTCCGCCGTCGACCTTGACGGTCTCGGGCGCTGCGGAGAGCACCAGCGAAGCGACAACGACGACTCCCACGCACGCGATGACATGACGAAGCATCGAAGCCTCCACGGTCCGGCTGAAGCCGGACACTACCGAATAATGACCAATGCCAAAGCCGGTTTGACAGCTTGTGGCGCGGGGCTTCAGCCCCGCGTTCGCAGGCCTGAAGGCCTGCGCCACTAACGACCAACGACCAACGATTACCAGCAAATCACTCCCCGTGCACCGTCGCTGGCTGCGAGCGCGGACAGCGCGTCGTTGACCTTGTCCAGCGTGTACGTCCGCGACACCAGTTCGCCGAGCTTGAGCCGGCCTTCCTGATACAGCGACACGAGCCGCGGGATGTCGCGCGACGGTTGTCCCGATCCGTAGACCGATCCGATCAGCCGCTTCTCCTGCATCACGAACGGAAACATTGCGATCGATCCCTGGCTGTCCATACGCGACAACCCAGTGAGGACGACGGCGCCACCCTTGCGCGTGCAGGCGAGCGCCAGCGTCAGCGTCGATGGGCTGCCGACCGTGTCGAACACGAAGTCGACGCCGCGCCCGGCGGTCAGCGCGCGCACGGCCGCCGCCACATCGGGCGACGCGTCGGGCGTGCCGCCGGGCGTCACGCTGGGCGTCGCGCCGGGCGTCGCGCCGGGCGTCGCGCTCATAGTGTCGGTGGCGCCAAACGTCCGCGCGATCTCGAGCGGCTTCGGCCGCAGGTCGATGGCGATGATCCGCTCGCAGCCCGCGATCGCCGCGCCCTGAACGAC
>Ga0209515_10010057_pt1 | contig 10630 bp, 9 predicted proteins | sample Subgroupgradi54m_FD_187454 | JGI IMG/M metagenome (GOLD analysis project Ga0209515, IMG submission 187454) | Subsurface groundwater microbial communities from S. Glens Falls, New York, USA - GMW60B uncontaminated upgradient, 5.4 m (SPAdes)... ...
CCACTCCGGAACCAAAAATCGGGTAGTGGCGGAAAATATCCAGAGCTCCGCGCCAAACAATTAAGCGAATCTGGCCGGATTCGGTCCCGCCATTTTCCAGCTGGGTTAGCTGGGACAGAGTTACCTTTGGCTGGATGGTGGCTGGAACCTGTTTGGGGATCAGGTCTGTCAGTTGGAAGCGGGTGATGGCAGAGCCGTAAATAATATTCACTAACAGAAATGATCCTAAAATTATTAACAGCGGCTTTTTAAGTAGATTTAGATCTGGCTTTTTTGTCTGTACAAACAGGGGCCAGAAGCAAGCGACGACAAAAACTAAAATTCCCCCAATTAGCCCCAAGGTGGCACCCCTGGAATAGGTAAAGGTAAAAGCCAAATAGTAGATAGTAGTTAGTAGATAGTATTTAGGATTTTTAGTGGTGAGGAAAAGATAAAGGCTGGGGAAAATTAACATACTCAAATATGCCCCCAGCCAGTTTGGCTGGCCTAAAGTGGCAAAGACGCGGGACTGGACATCTTGTATCCAGCAGTCTGCTGTGAAGCTGCCCCTTAAAATTACACAGGAAGGGGAAACTCCAAAATGTTCGGGGATGGCCCACAGGGCTACCACGGCCCCGCCCAAAAGGCCGGCTTTAAGAAATTGCATGGATATGCCTTTGTCTATATTGGAAACAAAGCCGTAGTAGAGCAGGATGTAGGAAGCAGTGGAAAGTAAGCCCCCGTTTGAGCGGGAATAGTAACCAAAAATTGAAGTGTGGACATCAATGGAAAATATAGTGGACAGGATTTGGCTAAACAAAAAAAGCAGTAAGGGGATATCCAAAGGGGTGGTCTTAATCAGTAATTTTTTTTGAAAGAGCATTTTTAAAATCCAGCAAGAGGTAATTATCACTGTCAAAAGATAGACAAACATCATCTTGTTGTATTCAAAAAGTTCAAAATTTAGCGGGGTCCAAATTAAAGGGGTTAGGAAAAATAAAAGATAAAAGATGAATTTAATGATTTTATCTAAAAGAAAGCTTTGCTTATCCAACATAATTTACTAAACAATATCCTAACAGATGCCATTGTTTGGAAGCAACCTGATATGTTAAACTCCCCTCATGTTTGGGAAAATCTGGAGTAAGCTTTCATATGATATTGGAATTGATTTGGGGACTGTCAATACTCTGGTACTGGTTAAAGGCAAAGGAATTTTGATCCGCGAACCCACTGTGGTGGCCCTTCATAGAAAAACCAGGCAGATTTTAGCGGTGGGGACAGAGGCCAAAAGAATGCTGGGCAGAACCCCGGCTGCCATTGAAGCAATCAGACCTTTAAGAAACGGCGTGATCTCCGATTTTGAAACCACTGAAGCAATGCTGCGCTATTTTATCCATAAAGTTCACCAACTTCCCCAAAATAGCAAATGGGCCTTGCCAAAAATCCCCCGCCCACGGGTGGTGGTGGGGATTCCTTCCGGTGTGACCGAGGTAGAAAGAAGAGCGGTGCAGGATGCCAGTCTTTCGGCCGGTGCCAGAGAGGCTTATTTGATTGAGGAGCCAATGGCGGCGGCCATTGGGGCCAAACTGCCGATTGAGGAGCCGGAAGGGGTGATGGTGATAGATATCGGAGGCGGGACCACGGAAATTGCGGTAATTTCTTTGGGAGGGATGGTCATTAATCGGTCCTTGCGGGTGGCCGGTGATGAGTTGGATATGGCAATTGTCAACTACTTAAAAATTCGCTACGGGATGTTAATTGGGGAAAGAAGTGCCGAAGATATCAAACTGGAAATCGGTATTGCCCATGAGGATTGGTTAGGGGGTAAAGACGCTCCTGTTTTAGAAACCATTATCAGAGGTCGGGATCTGGCCACCGGCCTGCCAAAATCCATGAAGATTACCTCAATAGAAATTAAGGAAGCTTTGGACCCGGTGATCAACCAGATTGTGGCCATGGTGGCCGAAGTATTGGAAGAAACTCCGCCGGAGCTTTTGACGGATATAGTGGAGCGGGGCATCACTTTGGCCGGAGGTGGGGCACTGTTGCGGGGGCTTGATAAAAGGATTGCCCAGGAAACAAAATTGCCTGTCTATATAGCGGATGACCCGCTAACTACGGTGGTCCTTGGTTGTGGCAGAGTGTTGGATAATTTGGATTTGCTTTCTAAAGTGAAAGTCACCGGAGGGTTACGCTAGAGCTCTTTTAGATTCTAATTTCTTTAGGCGTTTTTCATGATCGTTTACAGTATTGTTACTAACAACTTGATTATCTATCACACGGTCAAGCTTACTATCCATACCATCAAACCGTTGGTCCATCCTTTGTTCTAAGTCATCAATAGCTGGCATTACAACTTCGTCAAGCGCTTCCACTATCAGTTTTATAAATTCTTTCTGTAACTTATCATTCATGTTTTTTAGTGTAGTTTTTAAGAATATATTTGTCAATTCGGATTAAATACTGCAAAGGGGATCAGTTATTCAAAGCCCATGCTTTTGCTCTTCAAGAAATTTTTTACCATGACCTATTTTTGTATTTATGGGCACGCCTTTTTTACAAAGAGGGCAATCTTGAGCCTCAAACACTTCTGTTGTCAGCCTTCCTAAGGTAAAAAATGGTGCACCAATTATATCTTGCGTCATCCCTTGATCACTTCTATCAATCATTACTCCGACTGTTACAACATTGCCACCTGCCGCTTTTACGGTATCGACAACTTTCCTAACCGATGCGCCAGTTGTTGTCATATCTTCCACAATCAGGATATTTTTACCAACGACAAGTTTGTCGTATCCGCGTCTCCCAAAAACTTGGCTACTCTCACTATCTTTTTCAGTATAAACTCCTAAAACTTCCTTCCCTCGCGATTTTGATAAATGATAAGCAGTCCACTGCGAGAGGATAATCCCACCAATCATAGGTCCAACTACCACATCAATGTTTATATCTTTTACTTCCTGGGCAAGTAACTTACCAACCTCAGACGCTTTTCCGGTATGAGGATAAATAGCATCTTTGTTTATATAAACAGAACCGTGTTTTCCAGACGTATATACAAAATGGTTATCTGTAATCAAAGCTCCAGTTTCTTTTAGAATATCAAATATAGTTTTCATTAGACCTACTTTAGACAAGATACTATTTCTTGGTGTAATTTTAAAGTAGCTTCTCTTGGGTCATCTGCAAAAATAATTCCCCGGGAAGAATTAATGATTATTCCCTGACCGCGGCTATCTTGACCGGCTTTGACAGTTGTTTCCAGATCTCCTCCCTGTGCTCCAATTCCAGGTATTAATATAGGTAAGTTATCACCAATAATTTGTCTAACAGTAGCTAATTCTTTTGGATATGTTGCTCCTACAACCACTCCGCAATTACCATTTTTATTCCATAAGGCTACATGTTCTGCTACTATCTGATAAAGAGGTTTGCCGCCCACTTTTAGATCTTGGAATTCACCAGCTCCAGGATTGGAAGTTTTGGCTAAAACAATTATCCCTCGATCCTTTCTTTCTAAAAATGGTCTCAGGGATTCTTCTCCTAAGTATGGACTAACTGTGACCCCGTCAAATCCTAAATCATCAAAAATTGCTTTAGCATAACCTTCATTAGTGTTACCAATATCACCTCTTTTGGCATCTAAAATTATGGGAATCTGAAGATCTTTTTGCCTAATATGGTCAACTGTTTTTTTAAGGGCTTTTAATCCTTCAACTCCCTCTGCTTCATAAAAAGCACTATTAGGTTTATAGGCGCAAACTAAATCATATGTAGCATCAATAATTTTTTTGTTTGCTTCATATGATGATTGATCAAGGCCAACGCAAACGAATTTATTTTCTGCCCATTTTTCTTGCAGCAGAGCAGTAAACGGTGGTCTGTTTGCCATTTTAATCACCATGACTATACTGATCTTTTGAATCCTTTGTCAAGGAGAGTTTGCTTATGTTATATTTAGCAGGCATGACCAGGCTTATCCCAAACTTTCAACTTCTCCTGTTCCTGATTTTTTTAAGCCTGGTGGTTTTTGCTTTGGATAGTTTTGGTTTTTTGATTTTACCAAAAAGAGCAGGTTATTTTTTAACCAACTCTATTGCCTTTAGCATATACCGGACCAGACAAACGGTGGGATCACAGTTTTATTTTATTGTGGCCGCCCGCTTTGCAGCCAAAGAAAATAAGGCCTTAAATGAGCAGATTGGTGCTCTGGTTTCGGAAAATGCCAAGCTGCGCCGTAACTTGGCCGAAACCCAGGCCCTGCTCTCGCAAAGCATCAGCCTTGACCCGAAAACATACAATCTGTTACCGGCCCGCCCAGTCGGAGTGGACAGGTATCTTAAAATAGATAAGGGTTCCGATGATGGGGTAAAGATTGGTTGGGCAGTGGTGTTTAAAGATAATTATATTGGTCGGGTGGTATCTGCCTCTTTAAGGGAGTCCAATATCAAGCTGGTGACTGATCCTGATTCTAAACTGGCGGCTTTTTCTATTAGTAAAGAAGGCCGGGCCAAAGGCATAGTTAAGGGTGAGTTTGGCTTAGAGATGGTGATGGATAAAATTTTACATGAGGAGAAAATTAGCGAGGGGGATTTGGTATATTCCGAGGGGACAGAAGGGTTTTTACCAAGGGGACTGATTTTAGGCCGGGTGACCCAGGTTTTGGAAAAAGAGAATGAAGTTTTTAAGCAAGCCAAGCTAAAATCAATTTTTGATGTGGGGGATTTGGAAGTAGTGTTTTTAATCCAACAATGAGAACGATCATCGCCGTTTTAATATTTGCCGCCTTTTTACAAACCACCATTTTGCCTGTTAATCTGGTGCTGTTGATTTTGGTTCTGCGCTCTTTTATAATCGGTGAGACCAGCAATTTGTATCTGGCCTTTGGGTTTGGTTTGTTGATCTCTCATTTAAACGCGACTCCCCTTGGCATCCAAAGCATGGTTTACTTGAGCCTGATAATTTTTACCAGGGCTCTCGGCCGTTTGCCAATTTCCAATAATATTTTGGTGGTCATTCCCTTGATGTTTTGTGCCTCTTTGTTTGACTCTGCCGTTAATGCCTTTATTATGCATGCCTCTTTGCAGATTATGCCTGCTGTTTTGCCACCCACAATTTTGGCCATTCCTGCATATATTATTATCAGGTTCTGGGAAGAAAGGTTTGTCGTCAGGGATATTAAATTGAAAGTCAAATAGTATGATCCGCCCCAAAAAGAGATCTTTAGGTTTTGGCTTTGCAGACGAGCTGGCCAAAGTGACCAGCTCCACCAAACATTTTCCAAAAGTGGCCACCCAAGACTGGCAGGATCAGCTTATTCCCAACTTTGATCCTCATATCCGTCTAGGTCTTCAGAAAAGCTTTTGGCGGGTGACTGTTTTTTTAAGCCTGACCCTGATAGTATTTTTTGCCATTTTTGTACGTCTTTTTAATTTGCAGTTGGTAAACGGCAAACTCAACCGGATTTTGGCTGATGAAAACAGGATCCAGGTTAAGGTGATTCATGCCCCCCGGGGGGTGATCTATGACCGAAACGGCAAAGTTTTGGCCTCCAATTCCCCGGGTTTCCGGCTGGTTGATCCTGCCAGTAAAAAAGCGACCTTTTTAACCAGGGAGCAGTCATTTGAGCTGGAAGTTAAAAATGATCCTCGATCGGCCAATTTGGAAATTGATAACATCCGCAAATACCCCTTTGGTGCCCAGAGTGCCCACATTTTAGGTTATATGGGTGAGATTTCTCCTGATCAGCTAAAAGACCCCAAATTTAGACACTACCAGATCGGGGACCGGATTGGCCAAGCCGGCGCAGAAGCTTACTTTGAGGGTATATTAAAAGGAGTTGACGGTGGGGAAATTATTGAAGTAGACAGCAAGGGTGAAAAATTGCGGACTTTGCGCACGGTTGCGCCAATTCCCGGCAATAACATTTACCTGACAATTGATATTGACCTGCAGCGCCAGGTTTTTCAAGCCCTGCTAGAGGCTGTTAAAAAAGCGGCTAGTTGTTGTGGCGGCGCAGTGGCCCAAGATCCTCAATCCGGACAGATTTTGGCGCTGGTTTCATATCCGTCATATGACAACAACCTGTTTACAAATTATGAGCTAAATGAACAGGTGGCAGGGATTTTAAACGACCCGAACTCGCCAATCCTCAACCGCCCCATTGCGGGGACTTACCCTCCGGGATCAACTTTTAAGATTGTCTCCGCGATTGCGGCACTTGGTAGCGGCAAAATTACCTCCCAAACTCACTTTGAAGATACCGGCCAGATATTTTTGGGCACGTATAAGTTTACCAACTGGTATTTCACCCAGTACGGCAGGACGGAGGGAGCTGTTGATCTGGTCAAGGCTCTGCAGCGTTCAAATGATACCTATTTTTACCGGGTGGGCCAGATAATTGGGGAAAAAACGCTGGGTGAGTTTGCCAGAAAGCTTTATATGGGTGCTAGACTAGGAATCGACCTTGATGGTGAAGCAACAGGTTTAGTACCGGATAATGCCTGGAAGCTGAAAAATTTTGGGCAGGTATGGTTTCCGGGTGATACCCTGCATATGGCTATCGGCCAGGGTTTTGTTTTAACTACACCTTTACAAATCTTGACTGCCACTTCATATGTGGCGGCAAACGGAAATTTGTTTAGGCCCCACCTACTTTTGAAAGTTGCCAGAGCTGACGCAACAGTAGTAAAAGAGTCTCAATCGGAGCTTTTAACCTCCCATGTGATCCCTTTACAGGAGTTAAAATTGATCAAAAGCGGTTTGGAAAAGGTATCAAAGGATGGCGGCACTGCCTGGCCTTTTTTCACTTTCCCCCTTTCCACAGCCGGCAAAACCGGCACGGCAGAATATGGAGACCCAAAAAATAAAACCCATGCCTGGTATACTTCATACGCTCCGGCGGATGATCCCAAGATTGCCTTAACTGTTTTAATAGAAGGTGGGGGTGAAGGATCATCTGTGGCAGCCCCGGTGGCCAAAGAAATCTACCGCTGGTATTTTTCTCCGGATAAAAATCATCTGATCAGGGATACTTATGGGGAAGCTTCCGAGTCAGCAAAGACTTTGGGAGAATAATATGCAGAACCTACCCTTTTTACTGGCACTTCATTCAATAAATGGTTTAGGGCCGATGAGGTTAAAGGCGCTGCTGGATCGTTTTCGGGATCCAAAAATAGCCTGGGAAGCCAATCGTAATGAACTTTTGGAAACTGGGGTGCCATTTAAAGTGGCAGATCTTTTAATCCAAACCAGAAACAGTTTGGATGTGCACTCGTATGCCGTTTCCATAGCCAAATCCGGCATTAAGGTCATGACAATTTTTGATGAAAACTATCCCAAGCCTCTTAAACAAATTTATGACCCGCCGATAGTTTTATACTACATTGGTGAAATCCTGCCAAAAGATAGCAGAGCTTTGGCGGTTGTTGGCACCAGGAAAATAACCGGCTATGGCCGCAGTGTCACGGCACAGTTTACCAAAGATTTAGTGGCAGCACGATTTACGATTGTTTCCGGCCTGGCCCGGGGGGTGGATACAGTTGCCCACCAAACCGCGGTGGAGGAAAAAGGCCGGACTTTGGCCATTTTAGGAGGGGGCTTAAATGAAATTTATCCTCCGGAAAATAGAGTTTTGGCCCAAAATATTGCCAAGGGATACGGGGCAGTGATGTCTGAATTTGCACCGGATGAACCTTCTGTTCCGGGCAATTTCCCTGCCAGAAACAGAATTATCGCCGGAGTTTCCCTGGGGGTTTTGGTAACAGAAGCGGCTTTTGATTCGGGCTCTTTAATTACGGCCCGCGAGGCCTTGGAGCAGGGCAAGGAAGTTTTTGCCATCCCCGGCCCGATTACATCGGATTTATCCAAAGGGCCGGTTAATCTGATCAGGGACGGGGCCAAACCGGTATTTGACGCTGCCGAAATTTTAGAGGAGCTGGGGATGAGAAGCGTAGTAGCGAGTAGTAAGTATCAAGTAGTTCGGGAGGATTTAAGTGCAGAGGAGCAAAAAATTCTGGAGGTTTTGGACAATGAACAGCTGCATATAGATGAGATTTGCCGCACTCTTAATTTCTCTATCGCCCAAGTCTCGGCTCTCCTACTCAAGATGGAAATCTCGGGGCTAATCAAAAATTTAGGGGGAGGGATATACGCGGGAGCTTAAATTTGTTAAAATTTACTTATGCCAAAACTGCCCCTTTTTTTAACAGTTTTTACAATTATTGTAATAGCCTCCTGGCTTATTTATTCCCAAAAAGGTGACAACCCCACTTATAAACCCGGCTCTTCTGCCCAACTGGATACTGTAGTTAACCAGGCCAGACACAGTTACGAGCTGCAAAAAAGCCAGGGAGTGGATTTTACCAATGGACCGTGTCTATCCAACGACCTGTTGCCGGGATGGGTGGCAGATATTGTCCATAGCCCCAGACAAGCTGTGGACGACCTTCCCCAAAACCAGTGCCAGGCTTATCTGGAAGGCAGGGCCAGCCATTTTATTGAACTGGATTTAAACGGTAATGTTGTCAGAATTAAATGATCAAATATGCGTTTGCTGCTTGTGCCCGGACAGTTTATTAAATTTTGGTTTCTGGAAGCAGTAGTGGTTTTTGGCAGGACCTGGAAAAATTTGATCCTGTACCTGGAGGAGGATTTGGCGGTGGGGCTGATGTGGCGGCTGCTTTTTGTGCCGCTTTTCCATGATTTTAGCATAGTTGGCCGCAGTTTAAGCTTTATTTTCCGGTTGCTTCGCATCACAATTGGCATTTTTGCCTTTGCCAGCGCTAGCGTTTTGATGGTGGCTGCGACAGCTTACTGGCTGGCCTTGCCTGTTTTGGTTTTCATCGGCCCTGTCAAAGCAGTCAGTCTGATCTTTATTTTTGCCGGAGCCGGGCTTTTTGTAATTCACAAATTTTCCCATCCCGAAAAAAAGATCTGGCAAGTAAAGGGTCCAGCCGAAGCTTGGTCTTGTTCAGGACTTAAAAAATCACAGCTGGATTTTCAGAAATTATTAACAGATGAAAAAGTGAGATTGATGCTCTCTTACCTACAGGCGACTCCCGGTCAGTTTAGTAATTTTCAGCTGGTAAATGGGAGCAGGATTAGCGAAATTGCTTTTAAACTGGCCAAAGATTTAGGGAGTGAGTATCTGGATTCCCGCCATTTTTTTCTGGCGGTTTTGGAGACAAACCCAAATTTGGACAGTGTCTTACTAAAAATTGGTTTGGAGAATCAAGACCTGCGGGGGGCTTTTAAATATCTGCAACTAAAGGAAAAAAATTGGCGCCGGGTTTACCTGTGGGACTGGGACTTTACCATCACCCATTTGCGGGGGACTAACCGGGGCTGGTTAGGGGTACCGACACCCTCCCTTGATGCAATTTCCCTGGACTTAACCCGGGAAGCTGCCAGGGGCAACCTTTCCACATTGTTTGGAAGAGGTTCCCTCATAAGTGAAGTTATCAATATTTTATCCCGGGAAAAGTTAAGTAATGTTATTTTAGTGGGCCCGGCCGGAAGCGGTAAAACCACTTTAATTGGGTCTTTGGCCAAGAGAATTGTATCGGGAGATGCGCCTGGGGCACTTTCCACCAAACGGATGGTGGAGATTGATTTAACCAGGCTGCTCTCGGGAGTGAAAACCCAGGGAGATTTGGCCCAGAGGATTAAATCGGCTTTTGAAGAGGCCCAATATGCCCAAAATATTATCCTGGTGATGGAGGAAATTCACAATATCGCTACCGGACAAGTAGGAACTGATTTTAATTTGTATTCTCTGATTGCACCGTTTTTAGAATTTGGCAATGTGCAATTTATTGCTACAACAGAAAGCGCAAACTATGCAAAAGTTTTGGAAAAAAACGGCGTTTTTGCCAGGCTTTTTACAAAAGTTATAGTCCCTCCTGCTACAGAGTTGGAAACTATGGATATTTTACTTTTGAAAGCAATTGAGATAGAAAGAAGGAAAAAAATTAGGGTCAGTTACCCGGCCTTGAAAAAAGCGGCGAGCTTGAGCGCTTTATATATTCACGACCGCTGTTTACCGGACAGCGCCATTTCAATTTTGGATGAGGCCCAAACCCATGCAACAGACGGATGGATCACCTCAAAAACTATTGAGGAAGTGTTTGGGACCAGGGTCAATGTGCCGGTTGCGGAAGTGGGCAATGTCCAAAAGGATAAACTGCTGAACCTGGAAAATATTATTCATGAAAGGTTGATTGACCAGGAGGAAGCTGTGGGAAAGCTGTCAGATACACTACGCCGGGGGGCGGCAAATTTACGGGAAAGCGGACGCCCAATTGGATCATTTTTGTTTGTGGGGCCAACCGGAGTTGGCAAAACAGAGTTGGCCAAAATTTTAGCAGACACATATTTTGATAAAAACGCCTATCTTCGTTTTGACATGTCAGAGTACCAGAATGAGAATTCAATGGACCGCCTGCTTAGCGAGCTGACGGAACAGGTCAAAAGTAGACCTTACTGTCTGATGTTACTGGATGAGTTTGAAAAAGCGGATCCAAAAATCTTAACCTTATTTTTGCAAGTTTTAGAAGATGGCCGGTTAACTGATACAGAGGGTGAAACTGTGGATTTTAAAAGTACCATAATTATTGCCACCTCTAATGTCGGATCATTATTAATTGCT
>Ga0209515_10010060_pt1 | contig 10626 bp, 5 predicted proteins | sample Subgroupgradi54m_FD_187454 | JGI IMG/M metagenome (GOLD analysis project Ga0209515, IMG submission 187454) | Subsurface groundwater microbial communities from S. Glens Falls, New York, USA - GMW60B uncontaminated upgradient, 5.4 m (SPAdes)... ...
ATGCCGCACTGCTTCTTTTTGTTCCCGCCGTACTCTTGGGCGCCGTTACCGTGTATACCATACGGCTTTCAGCGGGAAAAATCCAGTATATTGGTCGGGTTAACGGAACGCTCTACGCCGTCTCCACCCTTGGAAGCCTCGCGGGTATTGTCGGCGCGAGTTTTTATCTTATCCCCGTCTTTCCCGTAAGCACCATCTTGTTTTTCCTTACTGGCGCGCTCTTCTTTTTCGGTATCATTTTCTTCTTACATGGTTGGTATGTTGATAAAGTCCTTGATTAGATATTCGGTTGGGGCGTAATCGTCGGTAAATATCGGCGCGTCCGCTCTCGGCTCGCCTTTCCATTCGTGGGTCAAGGCCTTATTTATTTCATCGTCAAAATTCGGTGTTGTTCGCACCTTGTCCGACTTGAAGGCGATGACCACGATATTTTGAACCGCATCGGGGTCGTTCGGCGCATCAACGGCGAATACTTTTACTGCCGGAAATACTTTTTTGATGGTTTGCCATTCCGATTGGAAGAATTTCCCGCTTATGGTGTGCGGGAAATTCGCAACCACCACCCCGCCATCGTTTAGGGCGTTAAACGTTTTTCGGTACGACTCAATAGTGGCAAGCTCGAAAGGTACCGAGTAGAAACTTTGAAACGCGTCAAAATAGATAATGTCGTATTTCTCTTTCGTGCGATTTAAGAACGTCCGCGCATCTTCTTCAAAAATGCGGAGGCGCGGGTCGTTCGGGAGAAGGTTAAAGTATTTCTGCGCGAATTTCGTGGCGTTCGGGTCTATTTCCACCACATCAAGCTTTTCGATTTTTTCGTATCCGTCTACGAGCAGCTGGTCGAAGCGCTTGTTGCCGTTATCGCGGTGAAGCATGAGATAGAGCGTTTCGCCGTCTTTTGACTTTCGGTTGAGGGGGACGCGGACATTGTCGCGGGTTCCCGTGAAGAGGTCGCTATGCCCGATAATTTCACGCGGAACGTTTAGAGAAACGTTGCCACTCACCACTTTCCCCACGCTGCCGTCTTTGTTGACTTCATGCACATGCACAAACCCCTCATTTCCAAACATGCCGGTATCGTTCATCTCCACATGCGCAGCTATCGCCTCTTTTCCCGGGCGCTGATTGTGCGCGATAATTTTGTTTTTCTCTCCTTCTTTCTCGCTTTCCGTGGGGGTTGTTGTCGCGGTAAAAGTAAGTACGGCATCTTGCCCGAGCTTCAGCGGATTATTCGTGATAAGAACGGGAACCGTTACCGTGTTGATGTTGCTGTAATTTTTCCCGTTGAGCCGCCAGCGTTTTTCTTTGTCGAAAAGCGGTGTGTCGCCGAGGAAATATTTTGCATAGGAATACCCGCCTCCGCCGAGGAGAAGCGCCCTTTTTGCATTCGGGTTGAAGTGCCCGCCGAGGCGGTTATATTTTGCATAATTTAAGACGAGCTCGTTTGAGTCGAGGAAAGAAACACTGTGAAGCTCGCGGTTTACGCGGAAAAGCCTGATTGTCTTGCCACTTTTTAGGTCAATGGTTTCATAGACTTCGGTTCGGCCGTACTGATTGAAACTCTCGTCCAGTTTTTTCATTTTCGCCGGGTCAATGATAATGCTTCCGTCGGACACTATGTTATTTTCCGGCGGAGGGAGGTAGACATATTTTGTCCCGATTTCTCCGAAGTAAAAGAAGAGGGGGGCGAGAAGAAGAAAGAAGCGCAAACGAGGAGAGAGTGTCGCCGCGAGAAAAAGCAGAAGCGTTGCCATAAGGGCGAGGGAGGCGGAGATATTCGCGTACGGCACGAGAATATAGCCGGTAAAAAGAGTCCCCGCAACGCTTCCAACGGTTGAAAGAACATAGAGCGGGCTTGTTTTTTGCGAGAGAGATGAGCGAGAAAGTCGGATGGACAAAGGAAGAACTGCGCCGAGCAAGATATTTACGGGAACAAAAAGCGGTGCTGCGAGAAGGAGAGTCCCCGTTGCTATAGTATTGATATGCCAGCGAAGATATGAGCCGGCGAAATCGCGAAAAACGAAGGCAATCCCGATAAAAAGCCCGGCGGCGAGAATGGTTTTGGCGAGAGCGTTTTCTACCGCGCCACTCTTCGCTCTCCGGTCGGCTACAATCCCCCCGACAAAATATCCGACAGAAAGGGACAGAAACACCACTCCGATAAGCACCGATGAAACAATGAGAGATTTTCCGAAATACGGCGCAACGATACCAAGCCCGAAAATTTCAAGGCTCATAATAACCGCGCCGGCGACGAATACGGCAATCTTAAGCAAAAGTATTTCTTTGTTCGACGGCGCGGTTTTCATAAGAACATTGTAGCATATTATGAAATTCTTGTGATATAACTCACCTTACGCACGATTGCGCCAGCATACTGTTCCGACCCTGAATTTTGGTCGGTTTCACCTCTCAAGAGGAGGAGAAACCGACCAAAATTCTGTGCCGGAAGCCAGAGATTTGGCGGTGAGACCTCCAAAAGGGAGGACTCACCGACCAAATTTTTGCTCGTGCGTAAGGTGAGTGATATAATACAAACGATGAAACGCATAAAAAAAGAAGAAACAATTTTTCTCGCCGGGTCGTTTTTTGCCGGCTTCGCGCTTATGGTCATTGAGCTTTTGGCGGTGCGCATTATGGCGCCCCTCGTCGGCGCGTCGGTTTTTACATGGACATCCGCAATCGGCACCACCCTTCTCGGGCTGACTATCGGGTCGTATGCCGGCGGAAGGATTGCCGATACATTTCCGCAAAAAAGCACGCTTGGAATATCGTTTCTCGCGTCATCTCTTTCGGTCGCCCTCATTCCCATTTCTTTGTATGCGGCGAGTGGCATTCTCGGCGCATACCGCGGAATCTTTTTTCTCAACCTCCTGCTTTCTTTTGCGCTGTTTTTCATCCCCGCGCTGGTTCTCGGCACGATTCAGCCCATTATCGTTAAGCTCTATTCAAAAAATCTGAACACTCTTGGCGAGGAATACGGGCTTCTTTCTTCGTTGTGGTCGGCAGGGAGCATTCTCGGAGTATTTCTCACCGGATTCTATCTCGTTTCTTATTTTGGAATTCTCTCTATTGTTTACGGAGTGGCGGCGACTCTTTTTGCGCTCGGCGCTGTATTTTTTTATCAAAACAAAAACGAAAGAACGCGCGGGGTGAACACATTTTTTAACATCCTTATTCTCGCGTTCATTTTTTCGGTTGTGTCGTATAATGTGCTTTTGTCTTTCCGCAAAGACTCGGCGCTTTATGAAAAAAATTCCGCCTACTACCACATAAAAGTAATGGACGCGCCTTTCGGACAAGCGGGATTATCCCGCTTTCTTTTTCTTGATGCGGACGCTCACTCGATTGAGCCGAAGACGGGCAAAAAAAGCCTCCTCTACACCGACATCTATCCGATTTTTGGAGCAATGAAAGACACAATACGCGCCATTCATGTGATTGGCGGCGGGGCTTATACGCTCCCGAAAGAATTTTCCCGCTATTATACGGGCGCAAGTGTGAGTGTGTCGGAGATTGACCCAGATGTTACAAAAACAGCCGAACGATATTTCGGACTGGATTCCTCGGTTATTTCCACCGACCATAACGATCCCCGCTACTCTTTTCGTTTATCAAGCTCTTCTTATGACCTCATTTTTGGCGATGCGTATAATTCTTTTATTTCCGTCCCCGGGCATCTCTTGACGTACGAGTTCAACGAATTAGTAAAAAAACGCCTCAACAAAGACGGTGTTTACGCGCTCAACATGATATCGGCGACACAAGGAAAAGAATCTCTTCTTTTTCAAAGCGCGTATAAGACATTCGTAAAAACTTTCCCCAACACCATTGTTATCGCTTTTTCTTCCGACCCTTTTGTTGTGCAAAACATCATTCTTGTCGGCTCGATTTCAAGCAAGCCGATTGACCGCGCTTCTGCGAGCCGCGCGCTTGATGCGGCAAGAATTGCGGCGCGCATCGTTCCCGAAGAGGAACTTCGTTTGCAAAAAGACGGAGTATTTTTAACCGATAATTTCGCTCCGGTTGAAAATCTTATGCTTCCGGCGGTAGAGGGATACTTCGGAGCCTACCTTGAATTTTATAAACCGTTTCTTGGCGAAAAACTTTTTTTACTCTAAGGCACCTTCCACTAATAACTTGCTCGTTTCGCTTCCATACAAAATGACTTTTCGCGCAATCTTTCATTTTTTCTCAATCACACCAAAAGTCATCTTGTCTCATCGTAGCACCACACGGGCGCCTTAAAGGCACTTCCATTTTCTAATCGCTTTGCTCAAGAAAATTAGGTCGCTTCCGAAAATATAGTCGCTTCGCTTCTTATACCATATCTCATTAACCTTTCCGCACCAAGTCCGTAAAATTTTGGCTACGGCTTTGGCAAAAATCCTCAATGTATCCCGATATATCTCGTATTTTTCTCAAACCCGCAGCACAAAATTTTTTCAGACTTATGCGGAAGACTTAATGAGATATGGTATTATTTTCTAGGTCGCTCGCTCTCCATTACATGGACGGTACACCTTTTGGGCTTTTCCATTCGCTTCGCTCTGAAAAATCCTCAAAAGACCTTGCGGAGCGGGTGCCTGCCCGCTCCTCACCTCAAGATTTGCTCAATCCAAAAAATGCAAAAGAATTTATTGCTTACAAAAATCTGAAACCGAATCATAGCAAGTTATTGGTGGAAGGGGCCTAATTCGTTGCGGAACAGTTTATAATAGGTTGTTGCGGAATCAGAACAGAAAGATTTTAAGTTTTCCGGCAAGGTGGCACAGAACCGCTGTCCGTCCTCCAAAGAGCCTCGAACGAAGACCATAGCCGCTACCGCCCCAACCGTGCAATCCTTTTGCTCGCGTTCTCCTGTTGCGATGGACACACATACATCTTTTATTGATTCAACATTTGGTCCGCTTAGGGTGGCGGCGTTGCCCCCAACACCCCGAAAGCATGCATCTCGGTATTGTTCCGGAGATGTTCTGCACACCGCAAACGTTTTCTCAAAACTTTTTGTTGTTTTGAAAATATATGCGGATTGATACGTATAGCACGCACCTTTATATTTTTCCTCTGCGACGGTACAAGGGAACAGTAAATCTTTAGGGTTCAGATATTTTGTTTTGTGCTGACTGAAATCAGTCAGCAAATTTTCCATAAAAACGCCCCCCCGGCACGGTTCCCGTTGCTCTCCGTCGCCGAGTCGGTCGCAGTTCTTCAGCGCGTCAAAAACTTCATTGCCGTTCGCATACATTATTCCGTGCCCGATTCCGTGCGAGCAGTTGGCGTAACCAATCGGAGACATTGCGCGAAACGGCACACAAAGATTATCCAGAAACTCTTGAGAGAGATTCCTTTCCCCCTGTTTTTGAATCAATTCCTGCATGATGCCGTGATAATACCCGTTGGCGCAAAATGCGTCACCCTCTGCAAATGCTTCGGCGGGCGACGACGAGTTTTCAAGAGCGTTTCTTCCAATCACATGCGCCAATTCATGACATCGCTGTTGCAGATACAGATCGTCTTTGGTTCTGTTTTTGAGATCAAGAATTGCCGTTTTGGCTCCGCCATTGAAGACAAGAAGGCGATAATAGTTGGTGTAGCATGGAAAATCAAACCCAAATCCCCATTCGGTTTTGTCATCAACGGAAAGCGGCACTCCTTTTGGGCAACTAAAGACGGGCGTATGCCGCTCCGCTACCGTCTTTACGGGCGGACTTTTTCTCAAAAGGAAGAATAATAACACCACGGAAAAGAGTATGAAAATAAAAGAAAAAAAGAATCGTGCGCGTGATTTTTTAAGATGAAAAAGATCGAGGATGTTCATGGAGAGTATTTTAACTTTTTTCCGTTAAAGGTATATCACTTTTCCTCCGCCACCCCCGCTTCGTTCTTCTTTCTCTATAAGCTCTTCGCTGATGTCGGACAGAAATTCCGACGGTATGTTTACCTGTCGCGAGCCGAAGATGGTGCGCGTGGAGGCGCTTGTTAAGAATAAGCGTTCTTTTGCGCGGGTGATGGCGACGTAAAAAAGCCGCCTCTCTTCTTCGTCGTGGTCTTTTGATGTGTCGGAGGAGCCGAACGAGCGATGCGGGAAAAGCCCGTCTTCAAGCCCTGTAACGAACACGACGCGAAACTCAAGGCCTTTTGATGCGTGCACGGTCATGAGGCGCACCAGCCCGCCCTGCTCATTTTTGTGCATGATGGAGTCTTGGTCGCTTGCGAGAGCGGCGTCTTCAAGGAGGCGCACCATGCCTTCTTCTTGCGGAAAGTCGTCGTATTTTGACGCAAGGGTAACGAGCTCGCGGACGTTTTCGAGGCGTTCCAGCTCCTCTTCTCCGCCGAGAGAAAAGCCGTGCTCCATTCCCGTTTCTTTGATGATGAATTTTATAGTTTCGGTCGGTTTTTTGTGAAGCGCGTGTTCGCGGATGCGGGACAGAAGCGCCTCAAAATCGGCAACTTTTTTCTTCATCGCGGCGGGCAGGGCAACTGGACTTCCTGTGTTTTGTCCGGCAACTATTTTTTTGAGAGTCGTCTCCCCTATTCCCCGTGGCGGGACGTTGATAATTCTTTTAAGCTCAAGCGTGCTGTTCGGGTTAAGGGAGGCGCGGAGAAAAGAGAGCGTATCTTTCACTTCTTTTCGGTCAAAGAATTTTACTCCAAGCACCTGATACGGAATATCCGCCGAGAGCATCGCTTCCTCTATCGCCCGCGACTGGTAGTTTGCACGGAAAAGTACGGCAATCTCGCCCGCCGGCACTCCCGCCGAAATGAGCTCTTTGATTTTCCCCGCGATAAAATACGCCTCGTCCGTTTCGTCGTACGCTTCATACAGAGCGATTTTTTCGCCCGCGCTTTTCCGGGTGAAAAGATTTTTTTCCACCCGCATGGTGTTTTTTTTAATCACCTCGTTCGCCGCCGAAAGAATATTTTGCGTTGAGCGGTAATTTTCTTCAAGGAGAATGGTTTGCGTACCCGTATAATCTTTTTCAAAACGGAGCATGTTTTTTATATTCGCGCCCCGCCAGCCATATATCGATTGATCCACATCTCCCACGCAGCAGATGTTTTGGTGTTTTTCCGCCAAAGCGCGCGTCAGTTCGTACTGCACCGTGTTGGTGTCTTGATACTCGTCAATGTGAATGTAGCGCCACAGGTCTTGGTATTTTTCCCTTACCGCCGTATCGACGCGGAGCAGCCTGAGAGTTTTTAAGAGCAAATCATCGAAATCAAGCGCCCCTTCCGCGCGAAGGCGTTTTTCGTATTCAAGCCACACGTCCGCCGCCGTGCGCTTCCAAAAATCACTCGCGCTTTCTCCAGTTTGCTCGCGATATTTTTCCGCCGTCATTCCCTCCCCTTTTTGTTTTGAAACGGCATCGCGAATTTTTTTCGGGTCGAAGAGTTTTGGGTCAAGCCCCTTCGCTTTTACGCTTTCTTTCACGAGCGAGAGCGAGTCGTTTTTGTCGAGAATGGTAAAGTGCCGCGGAATGCCGAGCAAGGCGTGATTTTCACGCAAAATGTGCACACCGAGCGAGTGAAAAGTGCCAATAAACGGCATCCCCATTGTCAAGGTCGAACCTTGACAATGGGGTAATAGCTGAAAAACGCGGTCGCGCATTTCTTGCGCGGCTTTGTTGGTGAAGGTAACGGCGAGGATTTGTTGCGGCTCCACGCCGGAATCTATGAGGCGGAGGATGCGGTGCGTGAGCGTCTTTGTTTTCCCCGCCCCTGCTCCGGCAACGATCAAAAGCGGTCCCTCGGAATGGAGAACCGCTTTTTTTTGCGGAGGATTGAGCCCTTCGGTATAGTCAGTCATCGTCCAAACATAATAGCAAGAAGGAGAAAATTTTACCAACTCCTTATCGCCCCATTGAGCGATTGATGGCGTTTTGGGTAAAGATTCCCTCTATTTTTCCCGCCACCGTTGGTAAAATTTGTGATGCGGCGATTGCCCGATCGGTGGGATCTGGCGAACCAAGCTGTCCAAGCACGCGAAGAGAAGATTGAATGTCGGGGAGTCCGCGCGGGAGTTTTCCGGATGTGTTAAGCGTGTGCATCGCCCCCCGCGCCAAAACGTCCCCAAAAGTGTCGTTGACGTGTTGGTAAGGAATGGTAACGGGCATTTGTGCGCCAAAAAGCTGACTCACCCGGTTTACCGTGTCGGCGGTTTGGTTGTAGCCGTCCCTTGCCGCCATATCCACTATTCTTTGTTGATAGATTTGCTGCCGCGCCTCTTCCGACATGTCCGGATATAGTTGGCGCATTCCATCTTGTACCCACCGGCGGTATTCCGGCGGTATTTGTTCTCTCGGCACATTGAAGGCACTGATGTTCTGTGCCCCCATTTGGCTTTGATAACTTGCCTCATTTGCGCGCGCCATTGATTCCCTGATGCTTCGCGCGGTCGGGTCTTCGTACATCGGCGTATTGTGCGTATTCATGTGATGCGCAAGCAAGCCTTTGTTGAGGTCGTGCTGCACCATTTGCCGGGTCAGATAATCAAGCACACTGCCGTTCATGGTTTCCGGAGGAAGTTTGCCGGGCGTTTCCACTCCTTTCATATTAAAAATGGTTTTCAACTGCTCCAAACCGTTCGGGTTGCTTGCCAAAAATTCTCTCATTTTCATGTCATACATGGGAATCGTTATCCCCGGGTGGTGAAGGTGGAGCTCCGCGTACACGGCGCTTTTGTAGTCATTATAGAAAGGCATGTCTTGTGTCCGCGTTTCGTATGCTTCAAAACGCCCCCCGGTCGGCGCGATAATTTCCGGAGCTTGCGCATGAACGTTTTGCCGGAGCGGTTCCGTTACGTCGGTCATCACGCCCTCGTTTTGCGCGAGCCTTATAGGCTCTTCGTGTATTGACGGAACCGCGTGATGGGCTATCGCTGGCGCAACCGCATGGTGCAGTGCGACTTCCGGCACGACATGAACGCCCGGTGTCGTTTGGAGATGCTCGGCGCGGTTGAATATGCGGGACAATTCGTTTTTATCAAAGACTTTGCTTAAGTCAATTTTATCGCCCGGGTAAATGCGGTTTATGTCCCCACTCTTGATCCCCATGGCTATTAGCTCTTCTTTTGAATGGTTCAAAAGGTCGTGTCGCATGGTGTCGAGAATTATGTTTTGCTCGCGGTTAGTGAGCCCGTTCCAGTATTCGTTTCCGCCGAGCTGCGCTTTGTTGATACCCCAGATGGTGTCCCCTTTTATAACCTCGTGAGTTTTTCCAAGAGCGGAGAGAGATTGTTCGATTGCCGATTGACGCGGAGCTAATGTTTCCGCTGCGGAATACTGGCTTGGGGCTGGAAATATCTCTTTCTGTACTTTTACGGCTTCGGGTATCCATGTTCCCTCGTGTGCCACGACAATAGGCGAACCTGACACAACCGCGGAGGATTGCGTTTCTGCGACCGGAAGCTCGTAATTTTTTGAAAAAGCGCTTTTGCGGAGAATTTCATCGGCAAGCGTGTCTTTGGGGATAGCGCCGCTCGTGTTTGGGAATGCCTCTTTGAAAATCGTATTGTCGGCGCTCGCCGCCAGTGTTTCTGTCGTATTGCCGATGCCCGCTACGGGAACCGCGCCGCCCGTAATGGTTTCAATATTCTCCGGTTGGGAGAAAAAATTTGCGAGCGTCGTTCCAACCCTCCTCATGCTGTCCGCCATCATGCCGTACACCGCCGCTTTTGCAGTGAATTCGCCGTATCGCGCGAGAGACGCAAGCGCGTCAATTTCTCCGTTTTGACTCACTATGCGGTCATAATCTTTCAGTCGTTGCGACCGCGTGAACCAATTATTAAGGTACGCATCTTTTTTTGAATTTCGCGCTTCGTCCGAAAGGCCTTCATCCGCGTCTATTTTTGCAAGCTCGGTCTCCATTTTTTCAACCGTTCCCTCCATGTCCCCCAGCAAAACCTTTTGCCAAAAACTATTTTCCACTCCCGGCTCGATGTTTTTCGCCAATCGCTCCAAAAGGTCTTTCGGGATGCCCTCTTGGTACGCTTTTTCAAGCGTTTCTTTTGATACCGCGTTTCCGGCACCGGCTTTTTCTTTGGCTTCTTGGTAAATGCGCCGCGCGGCGTCTTCGGCTTGGTCAATATCTTGAATCCGTGTTTTTTCCATGACATCCTCGTTTCCTAATCGCGCCTCTTTTGCAGCTTCAAAACCGACGCCTGCCGCCATGAGCCCGGTGTTTGCCCACGCGAAAGGGCCGAGAACGGAGCGACCGATTTTCATTATATTTCCCCAAAGGAAACCGCTTCCGCGGAGAGTCTTAATATCAATGATGTCCACGCCGAACAGTCGCAGTTTCGCCTCTTTTCCCGCGTGAAGGTCGGCAAGACTTTGCTCCGCGCGTTTCGCGTCGCGCTCAAAAATATCTTTAGTGGAATCAAAAAATCTTTGCAAGGATTTGTCGCGAGCGTGCGTTTTTTTATCACCCGCAAGAGACCCGAATACCCACGCCAATCCTTCGTTTTTCCACTTCTCCACCTTAAATCCAGCCTCGGAAATATTTTGAATAATGGTAAGTTTCTGTTCCGGCGGGAGTTTTTCAAATTGTTCGACGGCTTCCGCTTCTGCCTCTGTGGCGGTTTCTCGTTCTTTTTCTTCCCCCGCGGGCGCGTCTTCGTGTTTG
>Ga0209515_10010064_pt1 | contig 10624 bp, 12 predicted proteins | sample Subgroupgradi54m_FD_187454 | JGI IMG/M metagenome (GOLD analysis project Ga0209515, IMG submission 187454) | Subsurface groundwater microbial communities from S. Glens Falls, New York, USA - GMW60B uncontaminated upgradient, 5.4 m (SPAdes)... ...
TATGTGCGGCGATTTTTCATTTGGGCCGTCCACTCTATGCCTACAAGGCACTCAGAATGTGGAAGCGTTCCTGGCTTTCACGAGAAGTTCTTCTTTTTGCACTTTTTTCAATGATAGGAGCAGGTTACGCTGCTTTAACCCTCGCAAGTTATTTATGGAACTTGTCGATTCCTCATGAATTCAGATTTGCTTTGGGCGGTCTCGTTGTTTTATTGGGTTTAGCGGGGGTATATGCGAGCGCAAAAATTTATCTCGTTCCGGCAAGGCCTGCATGGAATACAGTCAGAACACCCATCCGTTTCTTTTTGACGGGATTTATTTTAGGGCCTTTATTTGCCCTCGTTGTTTATAGTTTTTATGTCAGGGTTCAGTCGCCGGGAGTTATTCCTCCCTTTTTTAAGGGACCTGTTCTTGCTTTTCTTGCTATTTCCATCGTTTCCGGCTTTTTACAGCTAATCGTCCTGTTTTGGAGGCTTTTCTCATTTAACAGGAATGAAAGCAATGAACTTTCAGACTCAACTTTTCTCCTCATCCATCGTTTAAAAAAACATTTTTTGACAAGACTCAGCCTTCTTTTTCTGGGTTCTTTTATTTTGCCGTTTATTTTATTCCACTTCTTAAGCCTCGGAAATTTATCGCATGTTGGATTAATTATTTTTTCCCTGGCGAGTTTTGGTTTATCACTGGCCGGCGAACTTTTAGGCAGATATCTTTTTTTTGTAACGGTAGTGCCAAAAAATATTCCCGGCTCATTTTTTACGATGAATGGCAGTCCCACCCGTTGGGCAGTCGTCGCAGACGGCGGTGCACACTCATGAAAAAACTTTTTGAATTAGCGAAATATCGATTGGGGATTGATATCCAAAAGGAAAAATATGCATACGACATAGATGAGCAGTTTGGCTGGATGTCTAAAGCCAAAATTCCGGACCATTGGGTTGCTACGACCTGTGGTTATTGTTCGGTAGGGTGCGGGATGTATGTCGGAGTTAAGAATGGGAAGGCGGTCAGCGTTAGGGGAAATCAGGATCATCCGGTTAACGAAGGCCGCTTATGTCCCAAAGGGCTGGCAGAACATTACGCGATTACTGCACCCAATCGCGCCAAATGGCCTCTTTTCAAAACAGAAAAAGGAAAATTTAAAAAAGTAACATGGGATTGGGCAATTCGCACGATGGTTGAAAGGTTTCGAATGATTCAAAAAGAGTACGGCCCTGACTCTTTGGGTGTGATCAGTACAGGTCAGCTGGTTACGGAAGAATTTTATACGTTAGGAAAACTCATTCAGCTTGGCTTTCGTACAGCAAACTTCGATGGAAACACGACGCTTTGCATGTCGAGTGCAGTTGCGGGTTACAAACGTTCTTTTGGAAGCGACGGTCCTCCGGGAAGTTATGAGGATCTTGAGAAATCCGATTTGATTTTCTTAATCGGCGCCAATATTGCGGACAATCATCCGATTCTTTGCTACCGGCTTGAGAAGAATTTAAATAAAACCTTGATTGTCGCTGACCCTCGCGTTACCAAGACGGCAATGATGGCAGACATTTATCTTCCCGTAAAACCCAGAAGTGATATTGCATTAATCAATGGAATTATGCATCTCATTCTCAAAGCCAATAAAGTGAATCATGATTACATCAAAAACCATACAACAGGCTTTGATGAACTTGCGGCTCATCTGGAAAAATTTACGCCAGAACATGTAAGTGAAATTACAGGTCTTATGGAAGATCAAATTCGTAAGGTCGCTCTTCTTTACGCAAATGCTAAGGCCCCTTTTATCGGTTGGACCATGGGTGTCAATCACAGTACGCAGGGAACAGAAACAGTAAATGCGATTTGCGATCTTGCCTTGATAACGGGTAACGTCGGCCGAGTTGGTGCTTCACCTTTTTCAATTACAGGTCAATGCAATGCCATGGGCACACGAGAAACTGGATTTGCTTCAAGCCTTCCGGGTTACCGCAAATTTGAGAATGCAAACCATCGGGCTGAACTGGCAGCTTTATGGAACATTGAAGAGGAGATTATTCCGACAGCGAGGGGAATGGCCTATCCGGATATCATCGAAGGCGTTTTAAGAGGAAAAATAAAGGGACTTTGGATCATTGCAACCAACCCATTAGTTTCATTCCCGAATCAAAATTATCTCCTTGATGTCTTAGATCGTCTTGATTTTCTTGTGGTTCAAGACGGTTATCATCCGATTCCAACCAGTGAGGTGGCCAATCTCATTCTTCCTGCTGCCGTTTGGGGAGAAAAAGAAGGAACGTATACCAATTCAGAACGTCGTGTGAGTAAAGTCAACGCGGCCGTTCGACCTCCCGGTGAAGCAAAACCAGATTTTGAAATTTTTCTGATGATTGCAAAGGAACTCGGTGTTTATGAACAGCTGTTTCCCAATTGGACAAAACCGGAAGATGCCTTTTGCGAATGGAAAAATGTGTCTAGCGGAAGGCTCTGTGATTATTCAGGGATGACTTATGAATTGATCGAAACGCACGGGGGAATTCAGTGGCCCTTCGGTAAAGATTCAACACGTTCTCCAAAAGAAAGCGTTCCGCTTTATCAGGATGGCGTGTTTCAAACAGACGATGGGCGCGCGAAGCTGTGGGCCATTGAAAACGAAGCGCCGCCTGAAAGTCCAGATGAAGATTATCCTTTTCTGCTCAATACGGGTCGCACCGTAGAGCATTGGCATACACGTACCAAAACGGGACAAATTCCACTGCTTAACCGGCTGTCTCCTGAAGCGTGGGTGGAAATGAATTCACGTGATGCAAAGAAATTAAAACTTGAGCAAGGAGATTACGTCCGAGTTTCTTCCCGTCGGGGTATTGTTGAACGAATTATATTACGGGTTACTGAAACGGTGGCTCCAGGTCAAATTTTTATTCCGTTTCATTATGCAGAAGCCAATGTCAACAATCTAACCGTGAACGCTTGTGATCCTTTTTCACGCGAACCAAATTACAAACAAGCCGCGGTACGAGTTGAAAAATCCGAAATGCCACTTCTTGAAAGGAGAAGAAAATGAGGATCAAAGATTTTGTAAAAAGCGGGCATCCGCCAACGCTTTTTTCGGCATTTCTTTATTTCGATATCAGTTTTATGGTTTGGGTGTTGATGGGAGTCCTGGGCGTTTTCATCGCCAAGGATTTCGGTCTGACAGCCACTCAAAAGGGATTTCTAGCGGCAGTCCCGATTCTAGGCGGTTCTCTTGTTCGAATTCCGCTCGGACTTTTGGTGGACTATATCGGCCCGAAGAAGACAGGTATTTTAGGCCAGGTTTTGGTTCTTTTGCCGCTTCTTGGTGTCTGGTTGTTTACTTCTAGTTTTAATGGAATTCTTGTTTTGGGACTCTTCTTAGGGGTTGCGGGCGGAAGCTTTGCGGTTGCGCTTCCCTTGGCAAGTCGTTGGTATCCTCCAGAACATCAGGGAATGGCGATGGGCATTGCTGGCGCGGGCAACAGCGGAACGGTCCTCGCTTCTTTGTTTGCTCCGCGGCTTGCGGAATATTTTGGCTGGCGAAATGTATTTGGTTTTGCTCTTATTCCCGTCATCTTAACGCTGGTTTTATTTCTCTTGATGGCCAAGGAGAGTCCGAGCCAGCCAAAACCGAAAGGACTCACCGATTATTTTTCCGTTTTTAAAGAAGCGGACACGTTTTGGTTTTGTTTCTTCTACAGCATCACCTTCGGAGGTTTTGTGGGCTTGGCCAGTTTCCTCGGCATCTTCTTTCACGATCAATACGGCCTAAGTAAGGTGATGGCGGGGAATTTCACGGCTCTTTGTGTTTTCGCTGGCAGTTTCGTAAGACCTCTTGGCGGATATTTGGCGGATCGTTTCGGAGGCGTCCAGATGTTGACGATTCTCTACGGTGCGATCACCATTTTTATGTTTTCAATTGGTTTCCTTCCGCCTTTACCGATCGCCACCTTCTTTATTTTTGTCGGTATGATGTGCTTGGGAATGGGAAATGGGTCTGTTTTTCAACTCGTCCCGCTCAGGTTTCAAAAAGAAATCGGTGTGATGACCGGTGTCGTGGGGGCAGCCGGAGGATTAGGGGGTTTTTTCCTCCCCACCCTTCTGGGTTTTTTTAAGGATGCCGCCGGCTCTTATGGAATAGGTTTTATGGTTTTTGCTTTTACAAGTCTAAGCGCTTTAACTATTCTTCGAATTGTCCAAACAGGTTGGACCTTTCATAACATTCTCTACCAGATTCCGCCAGGATTTAAAACAGAAATCGCATTAGAAAAGGAATGTGAAATATTATGAGAGATCAATTTGGTAGGGAATTGACCTATCTCAGAATTTCGGTGGTGGACCGCTGCAATCTTAAGTGTCTTTATTGTATGCCGGCTCACGGAGCCGGATTCGAAGCTTGGGATGAGCTTCTCAGCTATAACGAAATTGTTACATTAACTCGTTATTTTTCAGAACTTGGAATTTGTAAGGTGAGGCTCACTGGCGGCGAACCCTTGGTGAGAAAGGATGTTGCAGAGCTCATTTTTCGGATCCGAGAAATTCCTGAGGTTGATGAGATGGCGCTTTCAACGAATGGAGTTTTTTTAAAAGGCCAAGCACGAAAATTAAAGGATGCAGGACTTGATCGGATCAATATCAGCTTGGATACACTCAACCGAAACCGATTTCGAGAAATAGCGAAACAAGATCGGCTTCGGGAAGTGTTAGATGGAATCGATGAAGCGCTTGACTGCGGATTCAAACCTTTAAAACTGAATACGGTTTTATTGAGAGGAATTAATCAAGACGAAATTGTAGACTTGGTCCGCTTTGCAATTGAAAAATCCATCGAAATCCGTTTCATAGAATTAATGCCAACGAATGGACTTGTTCAGCTCGATCCTCAGGAAATGTTTTTGAGCACAGGAAAAGCAAAAGAGCAGATTGAAAAAGAGTATCAGCTTGTTCCAATTGATTCTTATTTTTCATCTCCCGCTCAAGTTTTTTCTGTGGGAGGAACTGATGCACGAGTAGGTTTTATCAGTCCTCTCTCGAACGCTTTTTGCGCTCGGTGTAATCGATTGAGGCTTAAAGCGAACGGAGCGCTTAAGACTTGCCTTCATGGAAAAGAAGATTTGGATTTGAGAGGTTTGCTTCGCTCGGGCGTTCCAAAAGAAGAAATTAAAAGACAAATAAAAGCTGTTGTGTGGGTTCGGCCGGAGCAACATTTTTTAAATGAATCTCAAGTGAAACACAATGATTTTCAAATGTCTCATGTAGGAGGGTAGAAATGAGAATTAAAGTAAGGCTGTTTGCGATATCAAAAGAAATTGCAGGCCGTAATGAGATTATCTTTGAAGTGCCGAACCAGATTTCTTGCCAGAAAGTTCTTTCGCGCTTACAAGCTGAGATTCCAGCTCTTTTTTCAATCCTTGAATCATGTTTCGTAGCTATCAACGGAAGCTATGTTGACAAAACAATGGGTGTATCCGAAGGGGACGAAGTGGCAATCCTGCCCCCTGTCAGTGGAGGATGAAGTATGTATCTAACTCGGAAAGCGATTCGAGCTGTTGAATTTCTAAATGGTGATGACCACTTTAAAACAGGGGCAAGTGTGCTTTTCCTCGGAGTTGTTCGAGGTGATTCAGAAGGTAAAAAAGTATTGTATTTAGAATATGAAGCTTATGAAGAAATGGCGGAACAAATGTTAAAAGAACTGGTTGCTTCATCATTTGATAAATGGCCGCTTCAAGAAATTAAAATCCTTCATCGGCTTGGTCGAGTGTGGTTAGGGCAAATTGCGGTTGCAATCGAAGTAAAAAGTGTGCATCGAGACGAAGCGTATCAAGCTTCTCGCTATTTAATTGAAGAAATTAAACACAAAGTTTCCATTTGGAAAAAAGAATATTTTGCAGATGGAACGAGTGAATGGAGTCAGTGCAAAGATCATGCTGAGCTACAAACAAGCACTTGAAAAAATAATAAGGCATTCTTCCCCATTAAAAGCAAAACTTCTGCCTCTTAGAGAAGCTCTTGGACTTGTCGTTGCCAAGAATATTTTTTCTGAAGAACCATTTCCGAGCTTTGATAATTCAGCGGTGGATGGATACGCCATTTCTGCGCCAAAGAGGTTACCCCGCCTTTTAAAGGTTCAAGGAGAGGTTCAAGCTGGAGAGGTTTTTAAGAGGGGCTTAAAGCCAGGCCATGCGATTCAAATTTTTACGGGAGCTCCTGTGCCACAGGGGGCACAGGCAGTAGTCATGCAGGAATATACGGAACGGATCAATGGACGTGTTACTCTTTTGAAACCATCAAAACTGAATGACAATATTCGATTCTGTGGAGAAGATTTTGAGAGAGGGGCGATTCTTATCAAAAAAGGTACTTTGCTTGGTCCGACTCAACTTGCTTTATTGGCCACCGTAGGGTGCGAGAAGGTTCCGGTCTATCCTCCTGTCAAAGTTGCGATCCTTGCCACAGGAAGTGAACTTTTAAAAGTAGGGGAGAGGTTGAAGCCTGGGAAAATTCGTGACTCCAACTCTATTCTTCTTGAAGCATTGGTGAAACAAGTTGGCGGGAATCCTTCTTCTTTTCCAAGTGCAGGAGATAACTTTCGAACTGTTCGTTCTCGAATTCGGAAGGGTCTTAAAAACAACATACTCCTTGTCTCAGGCGGAGTATCCGTCGGAAAGTATGACTTTGTAAAAGAGGTCTTGAAACAGGAAGGGGTCAGAGAAATTTTTTGGAAAGTGGACATCAAACCAGGAAAACCTCTTTTCTTTGGTAAGAAAGATCAAACTCTTGTTTTTGGACTTCCAGGCAATCCTGTTTCTGTCTTCATCACGTTTATGGAATTCGTGAAGCCAGCCATTGAAAAAATGACGATGCAAAAATTTTTCGAGAGGTCGGTAGAAGGTTATTTGACCCAAAAATTCCAAAACGGTAATCGACTTCATTTTGTTCGGGTCCAATGCCGGCGCCGAGGAAAAGGATTTGCCATTACCCCTTTAAAAGGTCAAGGTTCTCATATGATTGGCTCACTCGCCGTTTCTAATGGAATTTTAAAAGTTGAGCCGAATCACTTATTGAGAAAAAATGAGCGTGTGTCTATAAAAATCATTTAGGGGGTCATTCTATGCCAGCTGTTATTTCGATTGTGGGAAGAAAAGGTTCTGGAAAAGCGGAAGTGCTCGAAGCGCTCATTGTACTGTTAACTTCACGAGGTTTTCGAATTGGTGTATTGAAACAACTTGCGCGTCAAGATTTAGAGATTGATGAACCTGGAAAAGATACTTTTCGATACCGAATGAGTGGCGCTGAGAAAGTCATTTTGGCGGGAAAGAAGCGTCTTGCAGTTTTTGCAAACTTAACTGAAGAGATTCCTTTTGAGGAACTTTTACTTTTATTCAGGGATTTTGATTTGGTTTTCCTTGAGGGTTACCTGCAAGACAAACTCCTAAAAATTGAGGTTCACAAAAAAGAGCTGGGCGAGTTTCTTCTTACAGAGCGAGTGAAAAGTGTTGTGGCTATCTGTTCAGATGGCGAGGGAAGACATGGCGTCCCTTCCTTTGATTTTGATGAATTGCATAAGCTCGCGGATTTGATTGAAAATCAGTTCTTAAAAAAGGAAGTAGGCGTTTCCTAAATGGGCAGCAAGTTTTCGATGACAGGCATTATTTTGGCGGGCGGAAAAAGCTCTCGAATGGGTCAGGACAAAGCCCTTCTTAAGTTTGGAGAAAAGACGTTAGTGGAACGTCTTGTCAATTTTGGAAACCTTCTTTTTAGTGAAACATTGGTCATCGTTAACGAAAGAGCAAAACTCGAGGGCCTTGATTTAGGAGAAGCACATATTTATGAAGATTTAATCGAAGGACAAGGTCCATTGGCTGCGATTTATGCAGGCCTTTTGTACTCAAAGGAACTGGCAAGCTGTGTGTTGACTTGCGATATGCCTTTTGTCGATGAGTTTCTCATTCGTGAACTTGTGGACTCTTGGGAGGAAGGTTTTGATGCTGTTTGTCTTGAAGGACCGGAAGGGACTTATCAGCCGTTTCCGGGAATTTATCGCCGCTCAAGCCGCTCTTCGATTTGCTCGCTTCTCGATCGTGGAGAAAATTCAATGAAGCGGTTTCTTCAAATCGCCGACATTAAGTCCGTTGTTTTACAACGAGAGAGAAATAAGGTTTTTACCAATATGAATTATATTGAGGATTATTACCAAGCTTTAAGACGAAAGGAGCAATTTGGATGACGATCGAAAATTTGTCTTCTTTCAAGACTCCTTTGCTTTCTCATCTCAATGAAAAAGGGGAAGCCACGATGGTGGATGTTGGAGAGAAGCTGGCAACGCAAAGGCGTGCGATTGCGGGATGTGAAATTCATATGAAGCCTGAAACGCTTTCCATGCTTCAAAGTGGACAGATCAAGAAGGGGGATGCTTTTACAGTAGCGAAAATGGCAGGCATCCTTGCTGTTAAGAAAACGGCTGAGCTGATTCCATTGTGCCATCCGTTGCCTTTAGATTATATTGAAATTCTTTTTTTTGACCGGCCTGTTGGAGGTGGGATTTTCGTCCAGTCTGAAGTGCGAACGACTGCAAAGACAGGGGTTGAAATGGAAGCTTTGACAGGGGCGATGACCGCAGCGCTCACGATTTACGATATGGCGAAAAGCTACGATCCCGCCATGGTGATTAACAATCTTCATTTAATTCAAAAGTCAGGTGGAAAAAATGATCCCACCATCTCATTTTGACCCGAAGGGTCAACCGACTTTATTGGTACTTAAGCTTCCTTCGGAAGCTAATGAGGTGGTGGGATGACTATTCCATTAATCAAAGTTGGAATTCTAACGGCGAGTGACCGTTGTTCTCGAGCGGAGAAAAAAGATGAAAGTGGTCTCCTTCTCAAATCCTTCATTGAGGAGCGTTTGGGTGCTGAGGTAATAGCCTATCGTGTTGTTCCAGACGATAAGGAAGCAATTCGAAAAGTAATTGTTCATATGGCAGATCTCTTTTTTTGCGATTTGATTTTGACCACAGGTGGGACGGGTTTGGGTCCGAGAGATGTGACGCCTGAGGCCACCAAAGAACTAATTGAAAGGGAGACTCCCGGAATTTCGGAAGCGATCAGGCAACAGTCAATGAAGAAAACAAAATTTGCCATGCTCTCCCGTGCTGTTGCGGGCGTGCGCGGAAAGACTTTAATCATTAATTTGCCGGGAAGTCCAAGTGCCGTCCAAGAGGCTTTCGAGGTTTTAGAAGACGTCTTGGCTCATGCAGTAGCACTGATTCATGGGGAGATAAGCGATTGCCAGAAAGCATTACACTCGCTGTATTCACATTCTTAGTTTCTTTCATTTATTCTTCTGTGGGGCACGGAGGAGCTTCGGGTTATCTCGCTCTTCTTTCATTTTTCGCCATCCCCCACCAACAAATGACCACGAGCGCCTTGTATCTTAACCTCTTGGTTGCCGGAATGGCTTTTTGGAATTTTCTTCGGGCCTCTCACTTTTCTTGGAGGCTCGTGTGGCCCTTTACGGTGGCGTCTGCTCCATTTGCTTTTATCGGAGGTTTTTTAAAGGTTTCTTCAAATATTTATTTTATCCTACTTGCGGGCGTTCTTCTTTTTGCAGCGTGGCGTCTTATTTTTGAGTTCGATCACGATACACCGGAAATCATTCACCCCCCCTCGTTTCTTTTGTCCTTACCCCTTGGCGGAGTGATTGGAATACTTTCCGGCATGGTGGGAATAGGAGGCGGTATTTTTCTAAGCCCCCTGTTACTTCTCTTGCACTGGGCAGACCCTAAACGTACGGCCGCGGCGTCCGCCGCTTTTATTTTCATCAACTCTTTAGCTGGATTATTTGGCAAATTGGTTAGCCATCAGTTTCAATTGAGCCCGGTGGTAGCTTATATGCTTGTGACAGCTTTTCTAGGAGGAATTACAGGTTCCAGGTTGGGAGCGAATCATTTTTCTGGGAAGTGGCTTCGCCGAATTTTGGCTGGCGTTTTGTTGGTCGCCACGTTCAAGCTCTTCTTTAAAGCATGATATCTTGAAAGAAAAACCATCGACCTGTTAAAATTGCCCGTATTTTAAATGGAATATAAGAGTAAAATTGGATAAGTAAATTTAAGCTGACAGACCTTGTGCTTTGTTTCGTTTGGACAATTTGGTTGTGAATTGGGAAGAGACTTTCCCGCTAGCCCCTTGATATAATTCTCATGTCTGGTCGGGGCAGGATATCCCTCGCCTTCAGGTTGACAACTCCGGTAGAATAGATTGCCTACGGATTCTCAGGGGGAAACTGGCACAGAAGACCCGAGACCTGATCCGAGGGATTTGCGGGGAACTGGACGTCAAAATCATGAAAGGCCATTTGTCCGCCGATCACGTTCTCCTGCTCGTGAGCGTACCGCCCCATTTATCTCATCAGCAAGCTGATGCAATACGTGAAAGGGAAAAGCTCAAGAAAGCTTCAAATGGAATTTGGAGAGCTGAAGAAAACCTATTGGGGCAAACACATCTGGGCTCGGGGTTATTTCTGTGTCTCGACCGGAGTGGTGAATGAACAAATGATCAAGGACTATATTGAACACCACCATGAAGATGAGGATGAAGAGTTTACGATTGAGAGAACTTAAGTCGACTTTCAG
>Ga0209515_10010065_pt1 | contig 10622 bp, 9 predicted proteins | sample Subgroupgradi54m_FD_187454 | JGI IMG/M metagenome (GOLD analysis project Ga0209515, IMG submission 187454) | Subsurface groundwater microbial communities from S. Glens Falls, New York, USA - GMW60B uncontaminated upgradient, 5.4 m (SPAdes)... ...
AAAACAAAATAATACAAAAAAATAAAAGGAGAATAAATGATTACAGCAACACAAACACCTGTAAGTAATTTAAATTTAAAACAATCAGATGAAATTCCATGGAAAGTTTTAGTTGTTGATGATGAAGCTTCTATCAGAAGAATAGTTGCTTTTAGATTACAGCAGTCTGGATACCAAGTTTTAGCAGCAGCAAATGGAGTTGAAGCATTAGAACAATTTAATCAAACACTACCGGATCTTGTAATTGTTGATTTAATGTTGCCTGAAATGGGTGGCTTTGAATTAACAGAACAAATAAGAAAAAAATCTTATGTTCCTTTGATTATTCTTTCAGCAGCAAATGATGAACAAAGTATAGTTAGAGGGCTTGAACTTGGTGCAGATGATTTTGTTAAAAAACCTTTTAGTCCACTTGAACTTGAAATCAGAATAAGAGGATTGCTTAAAAGAATTGGAAGAGTTCATTCTGTAGAAGAGCAAACACAAAATCAAAGTACTCACGTAGGACAGGTAATAGTCCTTGAAGATGTGAAAATAGATGTGGCTAAACGTCAGGTTTTCAGAAAAGGCCAAAGAGTCCATTTGACAGAAAAAGAATTTGCTTTGCTTGAAACTCTTGTTAAGTATTCTGGTGAACCAATGACGCATGAGCATTTGTTAGAAGAAGCATGGGGATTTCCTGTAAGAACACAATCTGATGTCTATATAGTAAGAACACATGTCAGCAGATTAAGAAGCAAACTTGAAGATAATCCAGATGAACCAACTCTTATACAAACAGTTAGAGGAATCGGCTACAAATTACCTAAAGTTAACTAGCTTATTTATCTGAAGCATTATAAAAGAAAATGAACCAACTTTAAATCAAACCGTCAGAGTTATTGGTTTTGGCTTTATAACGGTATTTTTAAAAATGTTCCTGCAAAAGAAACACTTTATTATTTTTCTTTTATTTCTAATAGCCTGTTTTACATTATCATGCTCAGGAAAGAAAAGAGGATTTAAATTTTTTAATAAAAGCGAGTTTAAGATTGCATTAGTTCTTTCTGGTCCTGTTAATGATTCTCTATGGAATATATCTGCATACAATGGGTTAAAAAGATTTCAGACTGACAATAAAACAAGCATTGCTGTTGTTGAAAATGTAAATCTTTCTGATGCCAATAAAGTATTCTCTGAACTAGCTGAAAGAAAATTTAATCTTATTATTGGAAACGGATATGACTATGGATTTATTTTGAAAGACATTTCTAGAAAGTATCCTGAAACGTTTTTCTGTGTAATTGGTGGAGAAGTAAGTCAGGAACCTAACCTCTGCTCTTTTAGCTTTAAAGATGAACAATATGGTTACTTGGTTGGTGTTGCAGCAGGGCTAAATACCTCTACAAATAAAATTGGAATTGTTGTAGGGAAAAAACTCCCTTCAATTGAAAGAACAATTGTTGGTTTAAGAAAAGGACTAAGAGATGTTAATCCAAAAGCAGATCTGATAGTGTCTTATATTAATTCCTGGGAGGATATTTCTAAAGGTAGAGAAGCAGCAATAGCTCAGATAAATACCGGGGTTGATGTAATTACTCACCTAGCTGATGCAAGTGGAATTGGTGTTATCAAAGCAGCAGAGGAAGCAGATATATCAGCCATTGGTGCAATAGTTGATCAACATGATCTTGCCCCTACTACAGTACTTACTAGTTGTATTGAAGATGCCTCGCAATTAGTGTTTTTAGTAGCTGATTATTATTTAGGAAAGAGTCTTGAACCCAAAATTTATAGATTTGGGCTTAGACAACAGGTTGTTGATCTAACTCCAAGTTATGGAAATATAGATCCTCCGACTGAAGCCAGAATAAATAGAATCAAGAGTGAGTTAACTGATCTAGAAACAGCTAAGGAAGAACAGTTAAATAATAGAAAAAGAAAATAGTTTTAAAAAATTTTCCCAAGAACAGCTTTAGTATGAAAATAACTTAATCCACCTTGCCAGTATAGGATGTAAGGTTCACGAATTGGGGCATCACATGAAAGCTCAATAGTAGAACCTTCTATAAATGTTCCACCAGCCATGATTACTTCGTCTTCATAACCAGGGAGTTTGCATGAAATAGGTGTTAAGTGACTATTTATAGGACTGTTAGATTGTACTGTTTTGCATATCTTTTCCAATAAAGCCCGATCTTTTAATTTAATTGCAACTACAATGTCAGTTTTAATTTCTTTTGGCTCAGGGGTTACTTCAAAATCTTTTGATTTAAAACAATAACTGGTAAGTGAAATGCTTTTTAATATTTGAGTAACCGTATGGGGAGCAAGAAAAAGTCCTTGTAAAATAATTCTTGTTAAGTCAAACATGCAGCCGCCTTTTTCGCCTATGCCAGGAGCAGTTAGCCTTTCAGCTGCCAAATGAACCAACTCTTTTTTACCTGTTATATAACCACCGGCAGGAACTATTCCTCCGCCAATATTTTTAATTAATGAGCCACAAGTAATATCTGCACCAACGTCTGTAGGCTCAAGATCTTCTGTAAATTCTCCAAAACAATTATCGACAAAACAAATTATATTTTTATTTATTTTTTTTACTATTGAAATTATTTTTTCGATATCAGAAATCGTTAAAGATTTTCTCCAATGGTATCCTTTAGATCTTTGAATGAAAACCATTTTTGTTTTTTGAGAAACATATTGTGGAATTGCATCAATATCAATCTCAAGTCCATTTTTTAACGGTATTTCTTTGTATTTAACACCAAAGTCTACTAATGATCCACTAGGAGCAATTGGCTGATTGCCCCTAGGAATGCCAATTACTGGATGCAATGTATCGTATGGCTCACCACAAATAGATACTAATTCATCTCCTGGTCTTAGGCATCCAAAGAGGCAACATGAAATAGTATGCGTGCCTGAAACAAATGAAGGTCTCACAATTGCAGATTCGGCATTAAAAACTTGAGCAAAAACTTGATCTGTTTTCTGTCTGCCTAGATCATCATGTCCATATCCTGTAACCCAGCTAAAGTGCTGTTCTCCCACCTGTTGATCGGTAAATGCTTTTAAAACCTTGTTGAAGTTAGTTTGTTCAATTTTTTCAAGTGATTGAAAATATAATTCGAGGTATTTTTCTCCTTCTTCAATTAGCGAGCATGTTTTTACATTGATATTATTTTCTAATTTGTTTGACATCAATTATTTACTACCTCACCAAACATTGACCAGGAATTGATTTTTGTAATTTTTATGTTTATTAATTTGCCGATTAGCTCATCATATCCGTTAGTGGGTTTGTCACGACAAACCCCTACGGTAGGATCAAAATTAACAATTGTATTTCCTCTAGTTCTTCCTGTTAAACGACTTTCATTCCTTTGGCTTTTACCTTCTACTAACACTTCCTGAATAGTGTTTAATTGCTTTTTGTTTTTCTTTTCAAGAATACTGTTTATTACAGAGTTTAAATATCTCAATCGTTCATTTTTTTCTTCTTCAGGAATTTGATTTTCCCAACTTGCTCCGGGAGTATCAGGTCTTGGGGAATATGCAGCAGTATTACAGGCATCAAACTCGATTTCCTGAACTACTTTTACTGTATTTAAAAATTGTTCCTGAGTTTCACCAGGAAACCCTACTATAAAATCGCTTGTTATAGCAGCGTCAGGTGTTTTATTTCTAATTTTTTCTACCATTTTTTTGTATTTTTCTTTTGAGTAAACTCTAGCCATGCGCTTTAATACATTATCATCGCCGGATTGCATTGGAATATGAAAATAGTTACATGCTTTTGGCAGCTCTGCTACTGTTTCAATAAGCTCATCTGTTACATGAAAAGGATGCCCAGTTAAAAACCGTATTCTTTCAATTCCATCTACATCATGAATATATCTAAGAAGCTTTGCAAGAGAATATTCGGGCTCGTCTGGAATGTGACCGAAGGTTGCTTTTTCTTTGGAATAATTTGAGGAAAGATCATATCCATAAGCAGTTACATTTTGTCCAAGTAGTGTAATTTCTTTAAACCCATCTTTTGCAAGAATTTTTATTTCATTTAAAATGTCCTGCGGCTTGCGACTTTTTTCTCTACCTCTTACTTTAGGAACTATACAATAAGTACAATTAAAATTACATCCCAAAATTACATTAACCCAGGCACTGACTTTGGTTTGACGAATTACAGGAAGTTCTGGCAATTCCAGAGGAAGTTCATCTTTAATTTCACAAACCCTTTCTCCCTTTTCTGCTTTTTTTATAATTTCTGGTAGAGTGTAAATATTATTTGTTCCAAAAACAATATCTACATATGGGAAATTGCTTTGCAGCCAGTTTTTTTTATCCTGTGCTACACAGCCTGCAACGCCAATTAAAATGTTTCCCTTTTCTCTTTTTAATTTTCCTGCGATTCCAAGCTGGCTATAAAATCTGTGATTTGCAGCTTCACGAATAGTGCAGGTGTTAAATAAAACAAGATTTGCTTCATTTATATTCTCAGTAAGACTATAATCAATTTCATCAAGCAATCCAAGCATGTGCTCTGAATCTGCTTTATTCATCTGGCATCCAAAGGTTTCTATATAAACAAGTTTCATAATGAACCATTATATATAAAACCAATGGAAATTAAATAAATTTAATTTTGTATTTATTCCAATTCTTGTAGAATAAAACCATTGTTTACGTCAATATTTAGGAGTTTATATGAGAGTAACATTTAATAATCCTGTTGCAAGAGACCTTGGGACGTCCTATGAAGAGTTTGTTCGACATTTTTTACATTTAAATCCACAAGAAGGAATTTCTGGAGAAACACTACAGGCTGTTGAAGATAGGTTTCACTTGATGACAGCTCAGGAACACATTGAACATTTTGCTAATCCAGTCTGGCAAATATTTGGAGAACATATTTCGGCTGATTGTGAGACAAAAGTTGCTCCACTTCCAAAAACTAGAGGACCTGTTATTGCAGGAGTTAAAGAAGCACTTGACTTAATTTATGAGTCAAACATTGGGCAAGACGGTTTTGAAATTAATGCTATTGGTCTTTATAAAGGAGGCTTAGCTACAAATGCTGCACATGCTCTTAGGTTGCTGAATACATATGCAAATTTTGTACCTCTTTTGGGCGAAGGACCAAAAGCAAAGATTCATAGAGCATTAATTGAATCAAGTGGAATTGATCTTACAAATGAAGTTATTTCAAATGGAATTGATGCTTACACACATTTTTGTTCATTGCTTACTAAAGGGCAAGAAAAACAAGAAAACTGGATGGCTCAATACAGAGTAGCTTTTTCCAGAGAAACAATTGATACTTTTACAAGTGCAATTGAGCAGGCTTTAAAAGAAAATCAAGGAGAAGTCTTAGTTTTATCATCGTTGCCTCCTGTAGGATCTGGTGATGATTATTTTGCACAACTCACTTCATTGGGCAAACGATACAATTCACCCACAGCATTTAATTCTAAACAATATGATTCAATAAAATCTTCTCAGTACTTGTTTGAACAAGGCGAAGTAAGATTAATAAAACCTAATCTTGTAGAGTTTGTTCAATTTTTAAGGTTTACTAATATCCTATACGAAGATAGTGATACTGCAGAGTCAGAAATTTATCAAAGATTAAAAAAACAAATTTCAAGAGGCAATTTTAAAGAAACATTTGATCTTGCAAGATTGTTAATAGAGCAAGTAAATCCTAATATGGTTATTTTTCTTTCTTTCAGTGAGCATGGTGCTATGGCTATTAATAAAGATCATGCAGTAATTTTTGGTGCACCTAAAATAAAGCTTGGATGTTCCTCTGGTGCTGGTGATTCAGGATTGGCAAGTATTATAAAAACAGTAAAAGATAATAGTTATAATCTTTGGGACACATTAAAAGAAGATGAGCTTGCTAATCTTCTTCAGGCATTTATTTATGCAGCTAGTGCAACTGCAAGTCTTGAAGGAAATAATATTGCAGGGATAGATGAAATTAATAAATTGAGAAGTAGTGAGCAACTAGTTCAATACAAAATTTAAAACCAATTTAGTGTTTTGCCCTTCTAAATATGTCGCTTGCAGGGTTTGTAATTCTGTCTAAGAAAAGTAAACCGTCTAGATGATCATTTTCATGCTGTATTGCATGTGCTTCAAAGTTTGTAGTTTCAAGTTCTTGTTTATTGCCATTTAAATCTTGAAATCCTACTTTTATTTTCATTGCTCGCTTTACATTTGCAGTAAAATCAGGAATGCTCAGACATCCTTCACGTACGATTTTATAATCTGAAGACTCTTGAATAACAGGGTTTACTAATATAAGAAGTCCGTTATTTGTTTGTGGCTTTCTTGCTCTTGATATATCAATTGCAATTATTCTTTTTAAATTACCAACCTGCGGAGCAGCAATACCCACACAATATTGGTGAGAATTAAGTGTGTCTATAAGATCTTTTATAAATGTTTGTAATTGAGAATCAAAAGATGTGACCTCAGTACACACTTTTTTTAAAATCGGGTCTGGAAATTCAAAAACTTTTAAAATTGCCATGAAATTAAATTTATCATGTCACTGCGAGGAGTGTTAGCGACAAAGCAATCTCATATCGTGAAACATTTAGGAGATTGCCACGCCTCACTTCGTTTGGCTCGCAATGACATTACAAGCTGGCAACTTCTTCTAATTCATACTTAATTTCAACATTTAGGCTGGATGCAATTTTATTTAAATCATCACCAAGTTTTCTTGTATCAACTTCATAAGGAACTTCTGCTTCTAAATACATTATATAGATTGGATTTGCTTCGTTGCCAAATCTTCTTGTACTTAAGTCTGTAATGTTTACTTTATTTTTAGCAAGTAAATTAGTTACCTGATAAACAATTCCAGGTTTATCTGCTCCATAGAGGTGAATTACACAAAGCTGTCCAGGATCAGTATGTTTTCTATAAATATCTTCTTCTTTTAATTCATGGGCATGAACAGTTAACTTCCTATCCTTGCAAACATTTTGAAAAGTGGCTTGAATTTTGTCTACTGTTGTACTTTTTGATGTTGAAATTAGAAGCAACATAGCAAACTGGTTGCCGATTATTGTATGTGATGAATCATTTATATTTGCACCAAGCTCAAACAGGGCCTTGCTTATATCAGCAACAATACCTGTACCATCTGTTCCTATTACAAAGATTGCAAAATAATTTTTTTCGCCTGGCATTTTTCTATCCATTTTGTTGCCTTAATTCTACTTATTGTGTACTGGAAAATCAATACAAACTGCTTTTACTCTGTCATACTCATGGCAATTAACTTAAATTTGCTGTTTCTTTATCCTTAACCAAGTTAATGTTTTTTACTTGGTTAAGTGATTCTTCTTTTAATCTTGATAATAGAATCTCTGCTTCCTGCATAGTATTAATCTGCCCTATTTGTGCTCTTGCCTCAGCTGAGTTTGGCATTCCTTTTGTGTAGTTTATAAGATGTCGCCTTCCTTCACGTACTCCAACAACCGTTCCTTTTATTTTTATAAGTTCACCAAGGTGTTTTATGGCAAGATCCAATTTTTCATCTATTGAAGGTTCCTCTGTAAAGGTACCTGTTTTTATGAATTGATTTATTTGCATTGATAACCATGGATTGCCCATCGTAGCTCTTGCTATTGCTACGCCAGCACAGCCGGTGACTTCAAGAAGCTTAGCAGCATCAAAAGGAGATCTTACATCCCCGTTTCCAAAAACAGGAATAGAGACAGATTTTCTTACGTCTCTTATTGATTCCCAATCAGCATTTCCTGTATAACCTTGTTCACGTGTTCTGCCATGAACTGTAAGTGCACATATGCCAACTTGTTCTAAGTCTGCAGCAAGAGTAGGAGAATTTTTACTGCACTCATCCCAACCCAAACGCATTTTTACAGTGACAGGAATTTTAACAGCGTTTATAACTGCTTTTACAATTTTTATTGCCAGATCCGGTTCTCTCATTAAAGCTGCACCATCTTTTCCTTTTGTAATTTTTGGTGCAGGACATCCCATGTTTATATCAATAAAATCTGCCCTCTGAGCTTCAGCAAGAATAGCTGCTTTTGCCATTACTTCTGGTTCATGTCCAAAGAGTTGTATACCCACAGGATGCTCATCTTCACTGAGTTTCATAAGGCTTTGGTTTGGGTTATACATTAGTGCTTTTGAACTGACCATTTCTGTTGCAATTAAGGTTTCTTTGTCAAAAAGTCTCACCATTTTTCTAAAAGCAAGATCAGTTACACCTGCCATTGGAGGAATATAAACACATGAATCAATTTCTAATTTTCCAATTTTTATTTTTTTCATTTTAGTCATTTTATATCACGGCATGAAAAATAATGCAAACTTTACCACGTCATTGCGAGGAGCATAGCGACGAAGCAATCTCATTTTGTGAAGCGTTAGGAGATTGCCACGCCTCATTTCATTTGGCTCGCAATGACGCGAGGACTATTTCTTTAATACAAAATTTACAGGTCCATCAGCAATAGACTCTATATCCATCATTGCTCCAAATTTACCATGGGCTATTTTTATATTTTTTTTCTTACACTCTTCTAGGAATTGATTATATAAACTTTCTGCAAACTCAGGTTTTGCAGACTTTGTAAATGATGGTCTTCTGCCTGATTCAGTCAGGTCTGCCGGTAAAGTAAAGTTTGAAATAGCCATTAGCTCACCACCGATATCAACTAAGGAAAGATTCATTTTATCTTCCTTGTCAGAAAATATTCTTAAATTGATAATTTTATTAATTGACCATTGAATCTTTTCTAAATCATCACCATCTTCAAAACCAATGTATAAAAGGAGTCCCTTATCTATTTTGCCAAGAGATGTGCCATGGTATGTTTCTACGACGGTTGCAGATTTTACTCTTTGGATTAAAGTAAGCATTAAGTTAACAGTATTTACCCCTTTAAATGTATTAATTCTATTATATCGATCCCTAGATTAAACAGAATTAATATTGCTAATGGTTATTTATTTAAAAAATCTAAAGTTTTCTAACTTTTTTAAGTTCTTAACTTATAAATAAAAATAGCAGTACTCTCGTTTATATATTTGGAATAGTTTTATTTATTGTCAAAATTAGTTTTTAAATTTTTTTTGGAGGAAATGATGAGTGTAGATGGTATAGGCAAAGCAGGTAGTAATCCAGTTGTTCCAAGGATATTGGAGCCCATTGAAGTTTGTGAAACAGGAGTAGATAGTGTTGGTATTTTAGAGCCAACTTTAACAGTTAATCCTGCTTCATTGGCTTTAGCTTCTGTTAGTAGGATTCCAGTTTTACGACAAATAAGTGGAGATATTAGCCCTTTAAAAAGAGTATTCAGTGAACCTTTAGATTTAACAAGATTAAAAGAAAAGCTTACAGAAAAAGCGTTAGAGCACAAAGAGTTTTTTACTAAACTTTCTGAAGCCTCTAAACTTCCAAGTAAAGATGATGTTTTGGTTGCTCTTAGAAAACTTGAAGATGAAACATTTGAAAAGCTAACTCCTCAAATGATTAATAAGCTTTTTAATACTTATAAAGCAATATCAAAACAAGATGCAAAAAGATTTTTTGAGAGGTTGAAAGAAGCTGATTTTGAAATTGATCCTTCAATGCATACTGATTATGTGCTTATTCTCAACAGGTTAGGCATGCCTAATAGAGCAATAGCTGAAGTCGAAGATTATTTTAAGAAAACTAATCTGGCTTGTGATTTAGGAGATTCAAAGATTGTGGTTGATCCTAGGATGGAAATTCCTGCTGAGTTTATTCTTGGGATGGGAACTGCATGGAAAAATAAATTTCTTGTAGCTGATGAACTACTTCGTGAGCTTAAAAAAGCTGAACCGGATCAAGTGAAATTGCAAGAATTAAAAACAAAATATACAAGCTATTTTGAAACAAATGAAACAGGAGGTTTAAATTTAATTGAACAAAATAGAGAGTTAGCTCTTGAGCAATCTCATGATTTGTATGATCAAGCATTTACATTGACTTTAAGCTATTATCCTGGAGTTAATGTGGTTAGAAGTCTTATATATAAAGGTGATTATGATAAAGCCAAAGAAATGGCAAGAATTGTTGATGAGACGGTTCTTCATGCAGATGTTCAAAAATCTTTTTGGCCGCTTATTACACAGCTTGAATTATCTCTTGTAACTGGAAATGAAAAACAAATACAAAGAGTTCTTCCGTATGTTTTGGGCATGGTTAAGGATCAAGATCCGTCGGATGTAAACACTGTGCTAACTCATTTAAGGCTGTGGTCTAAGCTTAAATTAGAAAGAGGAGAAAAAAGTAGCCCTGCTCTTGATGAGACAATTGCTCTTTTACAGAAAGCAATTGATGGTGAAAATTTCCCTGCGCCTAATGGAAACACTTTACCAGGAGAAAAATATTTAACGGTTAGAGATGCACTTGAAGCAACTACGTATGTGGTTGGTAAATCAAGGAGAAGTGTGCAGACTCCATATAATGATAAGTATGGAGGAATAGTTGTTGCAGCAAATGCTAACTTACAGGATAGATTTTTAAGAAATAAAGTTTTAACTCATAAAAGTAATGAGCAGTCAGAAACTTTTTTTGATGCTACAGATATTTGGAATTTAAATTCTATTGTTGACTCTTT
>Ga0209515_10010066_pt1 | contig 10622 bp, 8 predicted proteins | sample Subgroupgradi54m_FD_187454 | JGI IMG/M metagenome (GOLD analysis project Ga0209515, IMG submission 187454) | Subsurface groundwater microbial communities from S. Glens Falls, New York, USA - GMW60B uncontaminated upgradient, 5.4 m (SPAdes)... ...
GGCGGGCGATCAGCCGAGCGCTGTGCGATCGGCACGAGGGCATCGGCGCGGACGGCCTCCTACTCTTGGAGCCCTCGACCGTTGGGCATGTGCGGATGCGGATCTTCAACCCGGATGGCAGCGAGGCTGAAATGTGCGGGAATGGGGCGCGCTGTGTCGCGTGGTTTGTGCAAGAGTGGAAGACGCGGGCCCCGGCTGCCCATACGACCCGACGGCACACCAAAGCGAAGGAACGGCTGCCAGACGGATCGGTGTGTCTTGAAACGGCCGGAGGCATCATCTCGGCCCATGTGCATGGCGATCAGGTTCAGATGCACATGCCTGAGCCCAAAGACCTCAAGCTCCACTTTCCGATGGAAGTTGATGGGAGCTCCTTCTACGCGTCGTACATCAATACCGGTGTGCCGCACGTCGTGGTGCGCATGGAGCAACTGAAGACATTTAACGTTGAGCAGTTAGGCCGCGCACTTCGACACCACCGACTCTTTGCGCCGCATGGCGCGAATGTCAACTTTATCCATGCCACCGGGCGCCGGCCGGCCCAGTTACTCGTCCGCACCTATGAGCGAGGGGTCGAAGCTGAAACGCGCGCCTGCGGCACCGGAGTGACCGCTTCGGCGATTATCCATGCGCTCGATGGCGATCTGCGCGTGGGAGAATCCAGTACCCACGCCGGGGATCATGTGCGGGAGTGTCATATTCAGGTTGAGACGCGCGGCGGAGACCATATGACGGTGTCCTTCCGCGTGATGGCCGAAGGTCGCACGCGCGGGGTGACCGATGTGATCTTGGAAGGCCCGGCGCGGCGTGTTTTTGAGGGGACGGCCGTATGGCCAACGCGAGGGCGCTCATGAGCGCATTGAAGCTCCGTGGGTCGATGGTGGCGATTGTCACTCCGTTTCGCAATGATGCGCTGGATGAGGCGGCGCTGCAGCGGCTCATCGAGATGCAGATCGAGGCAGGCACGAGCGCCATTGTGCCATGCGGCACAACCGGTGAGTCGGCAACCCTGTCCTATGAGGAACATGACCGCGTGATCGAGCTCGCGGTGCAAGCCGCGCGCGGGCGGATCCAAGTAATTGCGGGAACCGGATCAAACAACACGCGCGAAGCCATTCGGCTGACCAAGCATGCCAAAGACGCTGGCGCGGATGGGGCACTCCTAATCTCGCCCTACTATAACAAGCCAACGCAGCGCGGGCTCTATCTTCACTTCAAAGCGATCGCTGAGGCGGTCGACATTCCACTGGCGATCTACAACATCGCCTCGCGTACAGCCGTGAATATCGAGCCAGAGACCTTTGCGCAGCTGGCGGCGTTACCCACGGTGGTTGGCGTGAAAGAGTCGAGCGGAAATTTGGAACAGATGAGCCGCATTCTGCAACTGACGAAGGGTAAACTTGCACTGCTCTCGGGAGATGATGCGCTCACACTTCCAGTGCTTTCAATTGGCGGAACCGGTGTGATTTCTGTCACGGCGAACATTGTCCCGAAGGATGTCGCGGCCATGGTGGAGGCTTTTCAACAAGGCCACATCGACAAGGCGCAACGGTGGCATGAGCGGCTCTTCCCACTGACCAAAGCGCTCTTTCTTGAGACCAATCCGATCCCGGTCAAAACCGCGATGGGGCTCTTGGGCATGATCGAGCCTGAACTTCGTTTGCCGCTGTGCGCGATGTCAGAGATGAATCACGAGCGGTTGCGCCAAGCGCTCGTTGCCTATGGGTTGCTGAAAGGCGGGCACCGGCGCACGAAGCAGAAAGGCCGGGGGCGCTGATGGCGATCAAGCTGGTCATTGCGGGTGGTTGTGGACGGATGGGACAGGCGATCGCGCGCGGTGCGCTCAAGGATTCCGTCTTTACGCTGGCCGGCGCGTTCGAAGCGCCAGGACACGCTAGCATAGGAAAAGAGTATGCAGCGATTCTTGGTGAGATGCTGACGCCTGGTGTCCGTATCGTTGGTGATGCCCGCCAAGCGATGGGGCAGGGCGATGTGGTGGTCGAGTTCACCGCACCCGAGCCGACGATCGCGCATCTTCAGCTCGCACAGGAATTGCGCAAGCCGATGGTGATTGGCACGACCGGGCTCTCGGACGCGCAGCTGAAGACGCTTCATGCCGCGGCAAAGATGATCCCGATTGTGTTCAGCCCGAACATGAGCGTGGGCGTGAATGTCCTTTTCGAACTGGCTAAGCTTGCGGCAGAGCGGTTGGGAGCAGCCTATGACGTGGAAGTGGTTGAGAGCCACCACAAGCAGAAGAAGGATGCACCGAGCGGCACGGCAAAACGGCTTGCCGAGGTGCTTGCCTCAGCACGCCAGCAGCCTGTGAGTACTATTCCTGTGCATGCGGTCCGTGCCGGGGACATCGTCGGCGATCATACCGTGATTCTTGCCGGGCCATCAGAGCGATTAGAATTAACCCACCGCGCGCACAGCCGCGAGGTATTCGCGCAAGGGGCGTTGCGCGCCGCGCAGTTCATTGTGAAGCAAAAGCCAGGGCTGTATGACATAGCAGATGTGCTTTGCTCAAGGCTCTAGGCTTAAGGCTGGAAGCTGAAGACGGGACACGCAATTTTTTTCGCGGCCGTTACCTAGAGCCTCGAGCCTTCAGCCTAGAGCCACGTAGATGCCCGAAGTGACCTCGATGCTTACTACGTACCAAAAATCGGAACGCCTCAAGCGGCTGCCGCCGTATCTGTTTGTCGAGATCGACAAGGCCAAGCGCAAGCTGCAGCAGGAAGGAAAAGACCTCATTGATATGGGGGTCGGCGATCCGGATCTTCCGACGCCGGCCCATATCATTGCGCGCCTGAAGGCAGCCGTCGATGATCCAGCCAACCATCGCTACAGTTTTACCGAGGGAATTGCCGAGCTGCGTCAGGCGATCGCTCGCTGGTACAAGCGTCGCTTCGAAGTCGTGCTCGATCCCAACACGGAGATTCTCCCGCTGCTCGGATCGAAGGAAGGGATCGCGCACCTGCCGCTCGCGCTAGCGAATCCTGGTGACGCGGTGCTGGTGCCTGATCCGTGCTATCCCCCGTATCGCAGCGGAACGCTCTTCGCTGGCGCAGAGGTTATCTCCATGCCGCTCTTGGAGGAGAACACGTTTTTCCCTGACCTTGGAGCGATCAACCAGAAGGCGGTACGACGGGCGAAACTGATGTTCTTGAACTATCCAAACAACCCAACCGCAGCGGTGGCGAGTGCTGAGCAATTCCAAGAAGCGATTGCGATGGCCAAGGAGTACGGTGTTGCGATCGCTCATGACAATGCCTATTCAGAGATCGCCTTCGATGGGTATCGGCCTATCAGTTTTCTCCAGATCTCAGGAGCAAAAGAGGTTGGAATCGAATTTCACAGCCTCTCAAAAACATACAATATGACCGGCTGGAGGGTTGGCTGGGCCTGCGGCAACGCGACGCTTATTACCGCGCTCAACCAATTGAAAACCAACCTCGACTCCGGCATCTTTCAGCCCGTCCAGTGGGCTGGGATCGAAGCGTTGGAGGGCGATCAGGCGCCGCTCCAGCAGGCGATCGCGACCTATCAAGAGCGGAGAGACCTGCTCATCGATGGCCTGGGACGCGCGGGATGGAAGATTCCAAAACCGGTTGCGAGCTTCTATATCTGGGCGCGCCTTCCAACTCAGGAGCCGTCGATGGCGTTTGCCGCGCGCGTCCTTGAACACGCGCATGTCGTGCTCACCCCTGGTGTCGGGTTCGGGCCATCCGGCGAAGGGTTTGTCCGTTTCTCCCTCACGCTTCCAACCGAGCGCATCCAAGAGGTTGTCGATCGTCTCTCGAAGATCTTGTGATCGGCGATGGCGCGTCGCATCGGCGCTACCAAGCGAGTGTTGCTAGAACGCGAGCGCTTCCCACGATTCCTCTCATGAGCCGCGTCTTTATCGGTGTCGGTTCCAACGAAGGCGATCGGCTGGCCCACATCTCCCAAGCGCTGCGACGGCTCCAAGCGACTTCCGGCGTACGCGTCATACAGATGGCGACTATTTGTGAGACCGCACCCATTGGAGGTCCACCACAAGGCCCATACCTCAATACTGTCGTCGAACTTGAGACCGATATCCCACCGCACCAGCTCCTCCCAGTATTGCAAGCGGTTGAACAGCAGCTTGGGCGCAAGCCATCAACCGAGCGCTGGGGGCCGCGACCGATCGATCTTGATGTGCTGCTCTACGATGAGCAGGTCATCAAGACGCCGGAACTCACGATCCCGCATCCGCGGATGCATGAGCGCCGATTTGTCCTAGAGCCGCTCATGCAATTAGCTCCTCAGCTGCTGCATCCGGTGCTGAAGCGATCCATCGCCGAGCTCTTTGCGCAGACGGTTCCTCTCGGTCCAGTAGAACTATCGGATGCCACCGAAGAGGATGCGTCTCGCCCATGACGATTATCCGCTCGGCTAAACGGATGCTCGCGCTCGCGCGCCGTTTTGAGCAGCAGCACAAGCGGATCGGGGTAGTGCCGACGATGGGCGCACTGCACGAGGGGCATCTCTCGCTCATTCGTGCAGCGGCGAAGGCGAACGATGTGGTCGTCGTGACGATCTTTGTGAACCCGCTGCAATTCGGACCGCACGAAGACTATCGACGCTATCCGCGCCCCTTTGCGCGTGATGCTCGGTTGGCTCGCGAGGCAGGTGCTCGGATCATCTTTGCCCCAACGATAAACCAGTTGTACCCCAAGGGATTTCAGACAACTGTAGCGGTGGGCGCATTAGCGCAGCGATGGGAAGGCGCATCAAGGCCAGACCATTTCACAGGTGTGGCCACGGTGGTGACGCTGCTGTGTCAATTAACGCGGCCGACCATCGCCTACTTCGGGCAGAAGGATGTTCAGCAAGTCAGAATCATACAGCAGCTTGTTCAGGACCTCCAATGGCCGATGACGGTCCGTGTCCTCCCGATCGTGCGGGAGCCTGACGGACTGGCGATGAGTTCGCGCAATGTGTACCTGAGTGCTGTCGAGCGTGAGCAGGCCAGGGTACTTTCGCAAGCGCTCGAAGTGGCTGCCACGCGCATTCGCTTGGGGGAGCGCAAAGCCGAGCCGCTGATTGATGCGATGCGCCGCTTGATCAGTGAAGCGCCGAGTGCCCGCATCGATTATGTGGCCATTGCGGATGCGAAGACCCTAGAACCTTGTTGGCGGTTGCGGGGACGGGTGGTGCTCCTCCTCGCGATATGGATCGGGCGCACCAGGCTCATTGACAATCTTCTCGTCGACGTGCGATAATGCAGCGTCGGAAAACTCACAGAGGTTAGATGGCAGACGTCGGACATCGGATCAAGCGGGTGCAGCAATCATCTGACGTCTGAATTCTAACCTCTGACCTCTGGAACGTCTCATGCTACGAACAGTATGTAAATCAAAGATTCACAGGGCGACGGTGACGGAAGCGAACATCCAGTATGCCGGGAGCGTCACGCTGGATGGGGAGCTCATGAAGGCCGCCAACCTCGTGCCCTTTGAGCAGGTTCATATCGTCGACGTGGATAACGGCGCGCGTCTTGTCACGTACTGTATCGAAGGCCGGCCAGGTTCAGGCACGGTGTGCATCAATGGGGCGGCCGCGCGACTCGTCGGGGCAGGGGATAAGATCATCATCATCTCGTATGCGCAGGCGACCCCTGAAGAGCTGGAACAGCTCGCCCCAAAGATTGTCCTCGTCGATGCGCAGAACCGGATTCGTCAGGTGGTGACGGAGGCCTATCGCCTCTCAGAAGAGAGCGATCTTGGCGCACCATTTGATATGACCCATCCGTAAGGATGGTCCGTGTCGGACTCGTGGGCTGCGGTACCATCGGCTCGCAGCTTGCGTTGGTGATTCAGCGGAGATACTCATCCGTCGCTCGCATCAGTGTACTCCACGACATTGATCGCACCCATGCGGTGGCACTTCAACGGCGTCTCACCTCTCATCCTCAGATTGTTTCGCTCACTACACTTCTTCGACGTAGCGACCTGGTGCTTGAAGCCGCATCAGGCGATGTCGCAGCCGTGTTGGTTCCTCAGGCGCTTCGGCAGCATCGGAGCCTCTTGGTCATGAGCGTTGGCGGGCTCTTGCGAAATACCGAGTGGCAGCGCCTTGCGCGCCGCTCAACCGGGAAGGTCTACATCCCGAGCGGAGCCTTGGCCGGACTCGATGGGGTCAAAGCGATGGCGATTGGGCGGATCACGAAGCTCTCGCTGACGACCAGTAAGCCGCCTCGGGCGCTTGCCGAGGCACCCTATGTGCAGCGTCGAAGGCTTCGTCTGGATCGGCTGAGGCGCCCCTCGGTCATCTTCGAAGGCTCGCCTCGCGCCGTGGTCCGCGCGTTTCCTCAGAATACCAACGTCGCCGCTGCCTTAGCACTTGCCAGCGGCCAGTGGGGTGCGCATGCGCGAATTCGCGTCATCGCGGATCCCTCACTGCATCGGAATCAACATGAGGTCGAAGTTGAGGGAGACTGCGGGCGGATTCGGTGCATGGTTCAGAGCGTTCCAAGCCACAACCCGAAAACGAGCGAATTGGCGGTGCGTTCTGCTGTGGCGACTTTAGAACGAATCTTTGGAGTTGTCGCGATCGGAACGTAGGAGGTTCGTCGTTCCAACCCGGTGGAGCGACGGTGTGTTGACTGGACATCGTAGGATGAGGAGAGGGGGTGACTTCTCGTGGCAGAAAAGGTCGCAAAGGTAGGAATCAAGAAGCAAGCTGGTTATCTGTACTTCGTCGACAAGCATGGAGACATCTCGAGAGCAAAGATGGCTCGTGGCGGTCAGAAGCGCCGCAGCAAGCGGCGATAAGCCGTTCGTTTGCGCAAGATCCCTGCAGCATGCATCCGCATGCTGCAGGGGTTTTGCTTTCTCCCATTCCGGGAAGTGCGTAGGTACCGTTTCATGAGCATGTTATAATTAACTCGCCATGTCATCCGACGCTGCCATTGTGATTCGCGGGGCCCGCGAGCATAACCTCAAAAACATCAGCCTCACGTTGCCACGTAATCGCCTCATTGTCGTGACCGGGCTCTCCGGGTCAGGGAAGTCTTCGCTCGCCTTCGATACGCTCTATGCGGAAGGCCAGCGGCGCTATGTCGAGAGCCTCTCCGCCTATGCCCGCCAATTTCTTGAGCAGTTGGAAAAACCCGACGTCGATTCCATTGAAGGGCTTTCGCCAGCCATCGCGATTGAGCAGCGCAGCGCAGGCAGCAATCCGCGCTCGACGGTGGCCACGCAGACTGAGATCTACGACTACCTGCGCGTGCTCTTTGCTCGAGCCGGTCAGCCGCACTGTCCGAATTGCCATATCCCGATCAGTCAGCAGTCGGCGCAGGAGATCGTCGCACGCCTCCTCGAACTTCCAGCAGGGACCGATGTGCTCATCCTCGGGCCGATTGTTCGTGGGCGCAAAGGGGAGTATCTCGAGGTATTCAAAGAGATGAAGCGGCAAGGGTTTGTCCGCGCCAGAGTCGATGGGGTGCTGCGGGATCTGGATGAGCCGGTGACGTTAGATAAGAAGCGTGCGCACACCATTGAAGTCGTGGTGGATCGGCTCACGCTCGAGCCTGATGCGAAAGGCCGAATCACCGAGTCGGTAGAAACCGCGCTCAAAGCTGGTAAAGGTATTGTCGTCATTAGTACGGTTGCTCAAAGCTCAAAGCTCAAGGCTCAAGGTAAAAAACGTCCAGCCTCCAGCCTCCAGCCTCCAGCCTCCAGCGATTTGGTATTCAGCGAGCTCTACGCCTGTCCGACATGCGGCTTCAGCTTTGAAGAGCTTTCCCCGCGGATCTTCTCATTCAACTCACCCTACGGTGCTTGCCCGAGCTGCGATGGATTAGGCACTCGCTTTGAGATCGATGAGGATCTGGTGGTCCCTGATCGAGAGCGATCGATTCGGGAGGGGGCGATTACCGGCTGGAAGCGCGGTGGGCGGCACATGATCATCTACTACAACCGGCTCCTGCGCGCGGTCGCCAGCCATTATGGATTTAGTCTTGATGCGCCGTTTCAATCGCTGGAGCGGCGGTTCCAGAAGACCGTGCTGTACGGCTCGGGGGATGAGATCTGGGGTGAGCCGTTTGAAGGGGTCATTCCCAATCTTGAGCGGCGGTTCCGTCATACCGAGTCAGACTACGTGAAGGAAGAGATCGCAAAGTACATGAGTGTCTTGCCGTGTCCCGCTTGTCACGGCGCACGACTGAAACCCCAAAGCTGTTCCGTGTTGGTCGATGGGCGATCGATTATCGATGTGACCAAGGATTCGGTGGCCGCAGCACAGGGGTGGTTTTCCAAGATTCGCTGGAGCAAACAACAGCAGGCGATCGCAGAGCCACTCATCAAAGAGGTCGTGAAGCGGCTGCAGTTTCTGCTCGATGTGGGGCTGGGCTATCTGACGCTCGATCGCGCATCGGCAAGTCTTTCCGGAGGGGAAGCGCAGCGGATTCGGCTTGCCACGCAGGTCGGGTCAGGGCTCGTCGGGGTGCTGTATATCCTCGATGAGCCTTCCATTGGATTGCATCAGCGGGATAATGAGAAGCTCTTGAACACCCTGGAACGGCTGCGGCAGCTCGGCAATACGCTCATCGTTGTTGAGCATGATGAAGCGACCATGCGCCGGGCCGACTATATTGTGGATCTTGGGCCTGGGGCAGGAAAGCACGGGGGTGAAGTGGTCGCCAGCGGCACGCTTGAGGACATCCTGAAATGCGAGCGCAGTGCCACCGGGCAGTATCTCACCGGCAAGCGGTGGATTCCTATCCCCTCGACGCGCCGTTCCTCTACCGGCCGGCCGGTACTCGTGATCCACGGGGCGGCTGAGCATAACCTCAAGCGTATCGATGTGACGTTTCCGTTGGGATGCTTCATCTGTGTCACCGGCGTTTCAGGCTCAGGGAAATCCACGCTGATGGATGAGATCTTGTATCGGGCGCTGGCCCGGCGCCTCTATGGCAGCAGAGAGCGTCCAGGATGGCACGAGCGGATCACCGGCATCGAGCAGATCGATAAAGTGATTGTGATCAACCAGTCGCCGATTGGCCGCACGCCGCGCTCAAATCCTGCGACCTACACCGACACGTTTGGACCGATCCGCGATCTCTTCGCCCAGACGCCGGGGGCGAAACTGCGCGGCTTTAAGCCGGGTCGATTTAGCTTTAACGTCAAAGGCGGGCGCTGCGACGCATGCGAGGGAGGTGGCATGAAGCGGATCGAAATGCACTTCCTTCCGGATGTGTACGTGCGCTGCGAAGTGTGCAAGGGCAAACGGTTCAATGAGCAAACGCTGCAGGTGACCTATAAGGGGCAATCCATCGCTGACGTGCTGAGCATGACCGTGGAGGAAGCACTTGAGCTTTTCGGCCCGATACCAGCCATTGCACAGAAGCTGGAAACCATCCGAGCGGTTGGACTGGACTATCTGGAGCTGGGCCAGGCGGCAACCACACTGTCTGGAGGGGAGGCTCAGAGGATTAAACTAGCGAAAGAGCTCTCCCGCCGTGCGACTGGGCGCACGCTCTATCTTCTGGATGAGCCGACGACCGGGCTCCATTTTGCGGATATCGAGAAGCTGCTGCATGTCTTACACACGCTGGTGGATCATGGCAATACGGTGGTGGTCATTGAGCATAATCTGGATGTGATCAAGACGGCCGATTACATCATTGATCTCGGGCCAGAAGGTGGCGAGGGGGGCGGTCGGCTGGTCGTGGCCGGAACACCGGAGGCGGTTGTTAAGGAGCCGCGGTCATGGACTGGGCAGTTTCTCCGCCCGCTGCTTGATGGACCGCGCGGATCCTTACGGCTTGAACACCCGATGGCTTCCATGCGAGGAACCTTGGCTGTTCGTCAGTAAATCTTTCCTCATGTCGACCCTACTGAGCGCGAAGAGCTTTATGCGAGGACGTCACTCACTGCCACGACGTAGAGCGTATGGGATGATCTTCTGTCTCCTTGTGATGGCCGGCATACTGCTGCCCTGCGCTCCTGGATTCGCGGATGAGCTAACTCCAGGATATCTTGACGTGCAGCAGGCATTCCTCCGTGAAGAGTTTCAGCAGGTCGCCATCTTGGCGGATGCCTTTCTCTCCGACCATCCAGCCGCGCCCGAGAGTGCGCGCGTGGGATTGTGGCTTGCCCTGAGCCTTGATCGAGTGCAGCGCACGAGTGAGGCGCTCAAGGTATTGGATCGCGTCAAACGCCATCTGAACGCAACGAGTACCTTATGGCCTGAAGTGCTGTTTTGGGAGGGGGAGATGAGCCGGCGAGCACTGGAAACGGTGCGGGCCAAACTCGCGTACCAGCGACTGCTCGAGGATGCCCCACAGTCTATGTGGGCCATTCAAGCGCAGATGGGGCTCGGCCTGGTCTATCTCCACCAGCAGGCCTATGAGTTGGCGCTAGGATATTTTCACGAAGTCGCGCTTCGGCGTCCGACCGCAGCAATGGCGGTCCAGATGATGCTCCTCGAGGGATTTTGCCAGCTGCGTCTGGGGCGTTTCAATGAATCATACGCCATCTTGGAGCCGTTAAGTCATCGTCTGAGCGATCCGGTGATGCTGGCCCAAGCCACCTTCTACATCGGGGAGAGCTTAAGCGGACTAGGCCGATTCACCGAGGCGGTTGCGGCCTATC
>Ga0209515_10010070_pt1 | contig 10621 bp, 15 predicted proteins | sample Subgroupgradi54m_FD_187454 | JGI IMG/M metagenome (GOLD analysis project Ga0209515, IMG submission 187454) | Subsurface groundwater microbial communities from S. Glens Falls, New York, USA - GMW60B uncontaminated upgradient, 5.4 m (SPAdes)... ...
CCCGCCGCTGGTGCGGCGGGCGTCGCCGCAGCTGGCGCCAGCAAAGCACCAGCTGCCGGCAGCGCACTTTTAGGGTACTGACCGAGGATGTGACGAATGCCAGACTCACTGGCAGCGTAGACTTTCAGCGGTCGATTGACTTTTTTACTCAGGAAATCGACGGCCTGGAGATTATCGGCGTCGACCATGGCGACCACTAGCGAACGCTGCATTTCACCCAGTGGCACGGCCATGTAGTGCTCGGCGATATCCTGCGGCAGCAGCGCCAGCAACTTAGGTTCAATCGTTGCCGAACTCAAATTGACGTAAGGAATACTATTGGCCCTGGCCAGCGTTTTGGTCAGTTCCTCATCGGTAATTTTGCCCTCTTCGATCAACAGGCTGAGCAGCGGCTGGCCGGCGGTAGCCGCTCTTTGCTTGAGCTCAGCTAGCTGCGGCTGCGACACCTGCCCTGCCTTGACTAGGCTGTCTTCGACGAAGGCTTGGGTGGTCGGTGAAAGCACGTTCATGATGAGCCTCCACCGTTAACCATTTTCCATTGACCATTTACCGAGCGGTTACCGGTAGCCTGTAACCGGTGCTTACGGAAAACGGTCACCGGAAAAAGCTCGGCTACCGGAAAAGGGTTAGAGGCAAACGATACGAGAGAATTAAGCATCTGTTTCATTTTTATTGTCCGAAGGGCTGGCCGTTTTGGCTGCCCAGCTGGACGGCTTGAGTCGGGTCCAGCGCCTTAGAGTTAAAAATTTTCTGATAATGGCTATCGCCACCGACGGCCGGGAAATCAGAGCTGATCATCTCCGGCACCGGCACATTAGTTCCCTTGCCACTAACGCCGTGGAAAATCAAGCTGGCCAGCAGGCCAGCCACAATCACACCGGCCAAGCCGGCGATAATCAGTTGCTGACGCTCTTTTTGACTGATCATAACCGGTCGCCTCCGGCGACAAAGTTCAAACACCAAACATCAAACATCAAAGAAGTATCAAACCTCAAACTCCAAATATTGAACTTTGAATTTTGAAGTTTATCTGAAGTTTGAAGTTTGAAGTTTGAAGTTTTGTAGCTCATTTGATGTTCCGCGGGTTTAGGTTAAAGACTTTGGCCGGCTGATAGTAGCTATCCAGCGTGGCCGTCAGCTGCATACTGTTTTGGCCGCCCAGCAGCTGCAGGCTGTTGATATTAAACGGTCGGATGGAGCGCTCCAGATCATTGATCAGTGCCTGGACATTATTGTAATTGCCTTGAGCACTAATACTCAAACTCATCGTCACCGGCGCCGGCGTTGGGCTGTCGGTGGCCGGGTTGGCCAGTGACTTATCAGTGCCGTTGATGCTGCTGACGCTGATGCCGCGGTCGCGCATAATTTTCTCGACACTGGAAGTCAGCGCTGCAAAGTCGTAGCGGATCGGCAGGGCGTCGAGGACAATCTGAGGATTACTGCCGTCGCTCGGCCCCTGACCGCTGGCGTTGCCGCCAATCACGTTGGGATTGGCGGCGGCGAAAGCCTGATATTGAGTAGCCAACGAACTGGCGGCTGTCAGGTCAGTTTTGAGATGGGCGGTGGCAGCGTGGCGGGCGTTGATCACCCGCTGCTGGTAGAGCGCCTGGCCGAGCAGGGCGCGGGCGGCCACCAGGCAAAAGGCCGTCAGCGTAGCAGCCGCTACCAGATTAATCAACAGCTGGGGTGGCCGCCCGCCCGGCAGTTTCAACTGAAGCTTAGTCATCTTACTGGCCTCCCTGGAAAAGACTACCATTAACATCTTGAACAGAGCTGCTGGCCCGTGGTGGAATCTTCAGGACTACATTGGTCAGGTGATTATCAAACAGCGCCGGCGCGAACTTAAAGCTTAGGCCATAGGTGACGCCACCCGGGCTCAGCGTAAAGCTGGTTTCGACCACCGAGTTAAAAGCCGCCTGGGGTTGGTTCTGACTGTCGGCAGTAAATTGGGTCGACTTGAGGGCATCAATAAAACCGCTGACTGTCTGCAGGCTGTCGGCGTTGCCGGCCAGTTTCAAAGACGAATTTTTAAAGTCAAGATTGAGACTGTTGATGGTCGCCCGGGCCGGCGTGACCTGCGGCAAATATTTAAACAAGCGCTCGACGGCGTGCTTTTGGGAATGCAGTGTCGTCAGCGTGCTTAGCTGATTTTTGACGGTCAGCGTTTTATTGAGATCGGGTACGGCCGCCAGCTGGTTGCTGGCGGCCGTCAGGTTTTTAGCCGCATCAGACAGCAGTTTTTTTTGCAGGCCATAAACCAGCGCCAGTAAAACAATCAATAAGCTAGCCGAGGCAATAGCGGCAATTTTGGCCCAGTGCGTCAACTGGTTTTGGCTGGCCTGGCTCTTGACGGCCTCGGCTTTACTGGCCGGCAACAGATTAATCTGAACCGGCTTCACGAAGCACCTCCTGCCGGAGTCACAATTTTCAATTTACAATTATCAATTTTCAGTAAATTGCCAATTAACATTAACCAACTGGTAAATGGCCAATGGAAAATTAATGGTAAATGGTAAATGGTAAATGGTAAATGAGGAGCTCTGCTCATACCCGCCTTTCGGCCAGGCCGACGGCTACCGCAAAGTGGTTGGAAACCGCCAGCAGTTCGTCCTGGTTGGCGCTGCCGGTGATGACGTTACGCCAGGCGTTGCCGATTTCGACGCTCAAATTAAATTTATTGGCCAGATAAAGTGGCAATTCCGGCAGGGTCGCCGCGCCGCCAGTCACCACCAGCTTGCTGATTTTAGCGCCGTTATAGCGCTCGGCAAAAAACTTCATCGACTTGTCGAGCTCGACAGTCAGGCTGTCGATGGTCGGCAAAATGGCCGCCTGGATCTGGCCTTCGAGCTTATCTTTACTCAGGCCAAATTTAAAGACAAACTGCTCGGCTTGAGCTTGCTCGACGTTCAGATTTTGCATGGCGGCTTTGATGATTTGATCGGTTGCGATCGGTAAACTGCGGGCCAGCCGCGGCGCACCGGCCACCGTGATAACTAGATCAGAGGTCTGATGACCAATGTCCAGCAGCAGATACGGCTCGCTGCTGGTGACCGGCGCCAGGGCCCGGGCCAGGGCCATAGCGTCAGGCTCAAAAGCCAGGACGTTGAAGCCGGCGCTCTCCAGCATAGCCAGGCGAGCTTCGACAAAGTCCTTGGGCACGCTAGACAGCAATACCTCGTTTTGAGCGGTATCGCGCGGCGCCGGGCCGATCACCGCCCAGTCGATTTTGGATTGATCTAAGGGTGTCGGAATTAGCGAGGGTGCCTGGGCGGTGATCGCCTTGGCTAGTTCCGGCCGGGGTAAACTCGGCAGATCGATAATCGTCGTAAAGGCTTTTTTGGACGGCAGATTGGCGACGACGTTTTTGGTCGGCAGGCCGACCTGTTTGACCAGCTGGTTGATGGCCTGGACTAGCGCCGCCTGGCCGGCACCGGCGTCGTCGAGCACCAGATTGTGAGCGACTTCGCCATAGTGCAGTAGATTTTGGCCAGTCTTGGCGGTCTTTAGCTGAACGACGCGGATGCCGCCCGAACCGATATCCAGTCCAAAGAAATCGGCTTGCCCACCGCTAAATAACTTCATAGTTGCTTACCGCCGATTATAGCTGACCGACGGTAGACCGTAAACAGTTTGAGCTTCAGAGTTTAGAGGACTGGCGGCAGGCTGGTCAGGCTGTCGATGACCGGCGTACCACCGCCGCCACCGGCGCTGGCGCCGTAAAAAGCATTACCGACCAGCATCTCGGGGGTAAAGTTGACATCCTCGGCCGTCGGACCGCTGACGTCGCCCAGTGTTCTTAGCAGATTGAGCTGCTTGGCGACCAGCGCACCGTTGACTGTCAGATGGGTGCTGCAGTTGGCGCTGACCCAGTTGGCGGTCTCGGCGCCGGCCTGATTTTCGTGGCAGGTCCAGATATCACCGGTGTCGTGAGCCATTGGTGTTTGGTCAGACCGATCGGGCTGGGCGATGTACCAGCCGTCGAGCTGGCTGACGCCCGGCGCCAGATATAGATTGCCCTGCACCACCAGCACAAATTTCGGCACATTGGTAGCGTTATAAGCCCCGGCGTAGGTAATATTTTTGTTAATGTAAACATTGCCCTTCACAAAGACGGCGGTGTTTTGGCCGGCAGCGATAGTTATATTGGTTATATTGTCAGGCGTCAGTTGGCAGGGCGTAACGCCGCAGTTCTTGCTGTATTTGCCGGAGCTGACGCTGGTCAGATCACCACCCAGGTTCTGGGCCGAACCCGAAAAGCTGGTGTAATAATCGGCGATGCAGTGAGCCTGGCGCGACTTACCTTCAAAGTCGCCGCCCGACGAATCGTTGCTCAGCTTATTAGCGTTCGAAAACTGCAACTTGCTGATGAAGCCGTAATTTTTGGCGTTGGTGTGATCGATCTGGATATCGCCCAGCGCCACGGCCGCCAGATCGGCCGAGCTGCCGGCGCCGGCCTGCGACCAAGCCTCGATGCCGCCCCAAGTGGGTTTATTGTAGCTGCTACCATTATAAAATGGAGCCTGGTAGTTAGATTTAGTGGAATCGGTGGTATTATCGGCGGTGTTGCAGTTGCCGTTATAAAACCAGCCGCCGGCGAAAACGTCGCCGCCAGTCGTTTTAAAAATCGGCTGAGTGGTCGCCGCGGCGGCCAGGCCGAGCGGCGCCAGCAACAAGCTTAAGCTACTCAGGCCGGCCAAAAATAAGCGGCGCAGGCTTAACATACATAAGCATTATATAGCGATCTATCGAGCTGACAATAGCTGCGCCAGAGGCGACCTCTGTTAGAATAGCGGTATGGCTTTATCGATTGGCATCGTCGGCCTGCCCAACGTCGGCAAGTCGACGCTTTTCAACGCCCTGACCGATGGCGAAGCGCTGGCGGCCAATTATCCCTTTGCGACGATTGAGCCTAACACCGGCGTTGTGCCGATTCCCGACCGCCGCCTGGCCAAACTCGCCGAGCTGTATAAAACTGACAAAATTATTCCGGCGTCGGTGCAGTTTGTCGATATCGCCGGGCTGGTGGCCGGCGCCCACCAGGGCGAAGGCCTCGGTAATCAGTTCCTGGCCCACATCAGAAGCACTGCCGCTATTTGTCATGTGGTCCGAGCCTTTGCCGATCCTAACGTCACGGCGGCGGGCTCATCCAGCCCAGCCAAAGATATTGAAATTATTGGCGCAGAATTAGCCCTAGCCGATTTGCAAACCGTCGATAAGCGCCTGCCGCAGCTTGCCAAGGAAGCCAGGGCCGACCTCAAGTTAAAACCGCAGCTGGCCAGCCTAACAGAGGTCAAAACGCTGCTCGCTGCCGGCAAACCGCTGTCCGAAATAAACCCTGATCATATCGCCGATTTATTTTTGCTGAGCGCCAAGCCGGTTATTTATGTGTTCAATGTCGACGAGGCCGGCCTTAAGGGTCGTACCCTTAAACTTAAGGGTACGACCCTTAGAGAGGTGGTGGCACCGGCTGAAGCGCTATTTATCTGTGCCAAGCTGGAGAGCGAGCTGCGCGGCCTGGACGCCGCCGAGCGCGCCGAGCTGCTGGCTAGCTACAGCCAAACCAGTAGCGGCCTGGAGCAACTGGTCCAGGCGGCTTATGGCGCGCTCGGCCTGCAAAGTTTTCTAACCGCCGGCGAGAAGGAAGTCCGGGCTTGGACGATTGCCGCTGGCACAACGGCACCGGCCGCCGCCGGCGTCATTCATAGCGACTTTGAGAAGGGTTTTATCGCCGCCCAGGTAGTCGATTATGACGATCTGGTCAAAGCCGGCTCATTGGCCGCCGCGCGGGCTGCCGGTAAAGTCCAAACCTGCGGCCGCGACTACCAATTGCAGCCAAACGACGTCGTCGAATTCCGCTTCAACATTTAGGCGGCTTACGCCTTATAAGACACCCCTTCGGGGTTTCTCATCGCGCCGGGCACGGAATAAATCCGATGCTCGGGCTGCTCTTTCCGAGGAAAGACCAGCTAGTCTAACGTTAGTTGGCGGCTGCGGACCAGCAACGAGCCGCGGGTGTAAGGGTTAGGGTTATGAAGCCAGCGCGAGCCGTTGATAGCCGCCGCACCGACGGCCTTGGGCAAGTGCTCGGTCAGCTGCGGCTGCGGCAAACGGAGATGCGGCCAGTGGGACTGTGGCACGGGTGCCGCCTGGGCGACCGGTGCCAGATCACTGCTGGCCGGTGCGGTTGAGGACTGCCAGAGGGGGACTTGCGGCGGCGGAGCCGACGGCGAGACCGGATAACTAAAGTTTGCCGCGCCGTAAGCTAACGAATCAGCCAGCGGAGCCGGCGCCGTTTCGGCCGCCAGATGCTGATAGTGACGGAACTCCATCACTCGCCTTTGGACGTAAGCCACCAGTTCGCGCAGGCGATACTGGCGGATGGTCGTAAAACGGTGCTGACGGTTGACAGTGAAAATGGTCACCGTGGCGTCAAACAGCCGAGCGCTAATATCGACCTCCGAAATCATGTCATAACGGGTGTCCTCGAGGGTCAGATAAAGCGGTTTTTTATCGACTAGCAGCAGCCGTTGGTCGGTGGCCACCAGCACCGCGAAACCGCCGTGGTAGCGGCCGCTAACCAAGTTAATAATCTGCTCGTCGTCCATCAGGATGCGGGCCAGTTCGCGAATTTCGGCCCAACAGATAAGGGTTTTTTTAATGCCCAGCTTGCTTAGGCGGGCGTCGATCAGACTACGGTGAACCACCTAGCTCCCTCCTCTGCTTCTTAGCATAAGCGTAAAGGAGTTAGACCTCAGTAATTTTGGGCACGCCACGAACATGATATTTATCACGCCCGGCAGCTGGGGAATAATCTGTATATGTGAGAAAATGTAGCTATGCTGGCTAGTGATAAACAAACTGCCGCATTGATAGGGCTGTTTAGCCACGGCACCAAACTCAATTACCGCAAGGGCGAGTACATCATTCGGCCCGGCGACCAGCCGAGCGCCGTCTATTACATCGATGAGGGACTGGTCAAGGCCTTCAACATCAGTAAATACGGCGAGGAAAACCTGCTGATTATCCGCAAAAGCTACGAGATTTTCCCGCTGATCTGGGCGCTGACCGGTCAGGAGCGGCGCATTATCTATCAGGCGATGACGCCGGTCAGCCTGCGCCGCATCAGCCGCCGAGTCTACCTTAACTTCCTAAAAAGCCACCCCGGCGTTCTGTCGCCAATTCTCGATATGGTCACCGAGATGTACCGGATTCACTCGGAGCGGATTTTGAATCTGGAATACCGCACCGTCCGCGAACGGCTCGCCTCCTTCCTATTGACGATGGCCGAGCGCTTTGGTCGGGCCACGCCAGAGGGGTTACTGATCGACGTGCCGCTGCGCCATCAAGACATTGGCAGTTCTGTCAATGCCAGCCGCGAAACGACCAGCCGCCAGCTGGCAGCGCTCGAGCGGAAGGGGTTAATAACCCAAAAGCGGGCTTATATTAGCCTACCGGATGAGCCCGCGCTGCGGGCTTTTTTGGATGGGCCCAGATGAGCTATTTCCCCGAGGCTAGCAGCTTGAGTAGGTAAAAGCGCTCGCGATTACCCTTGCGGCCGGTCACCTTAGAATCGGCCTTGGCGACAATCTTAAAACGATGTTTGAGCTGGTCTTCGACCTTTTTTAGGATCTGGCGGCGGATGGCGTTATTTTTGATGACGCCTCTATGCATTGAGGCGGTTTTGTAGTCGGCCTCAAAGTGCGGTTTGGCCAAGGCCACAATGGGCGTGTTAGGCCCAGCCAATTTGACCACCGCCGGCAGGACCAGCCGCAGCGAAATAAACGAAACATCGACCAGCACCAGGTCGATTTTATCGGGCAGTTTAGCCACGTCGCGGATGTCGGTTTTTTCCATAACCACTACTTTTTCATCTGTTCGAAGACGATAATCGAGTTGGCCGGTGCCCACGTCAATTGAATAAATTTTTTGTGCACCAGCTTTCAGCGCATAGTCGCTAAAACCGCCGGTGCTAGCCCCGACGTCCATGACAACCTTGCCCTTAAAGTCGAGTTTTAGCTGCTCGGCGACCGAAGCCAGTTTCTCGCCGCCGCGCGAAACGTACGGCGGCGGCACCAAAACCTTCAACTCGGCGTCATCGGCGACCAAATGGCCGGCCTTATCTGTTAATTTGCCGTCGACCCGGACCTGGCCGGTCATAATCAGAGCCTGGGCCTGGCGCCGCGACGGTGCCAGGCCGGCTTCGACCAGCGCCTGATCCAATCTGAGCTTCTTCATTCTAATATTCTTAAGAAATTAAGAACTAGCCGGGCCCTAGCCGTTAGTTCATGTTCGACAGCTGCTGCTTTATAACGCTTAGTAACCAGACCGCTTTTATGCAGGCGGCTGACATGCACCGCTATGGTTTTATAGTTTGCGCCTAGAGAATCGACGATTTCGTCGAGCGTTAACTTGCCCTTTTTCTCAAGTAAAAACAGGGTGTTAATCCGATGGTGGTTGGCACTACCCTTAATGATCTCTGCCAACTCTTGCGCCTTGCTCATATCTACATTCTAATATTCTTAAGAATATTAGAGAATTGCTATTGTTTGTCGGGGGCCAGGCTTGCTTTGGCCGCCACGTGGCGCTGCTGGTCTTCACGGCGGCGAGCTTTAACCAGCGTTAAGGAGTTAATTGGCAGTTTTTGACCGACTTCCAGCACAAAACCCCGGCGCTGGGCGACGTGCGGTACATAATCTTGGCCAACGTACGGATCGCGCTCGGCCCAGCGGGCGCCGACGGCGCCAAACCAGCTCAAAGCGATCTGGTGGAGCTCCAAAAAGCCCGCCGTCGGCTCAATAAGATTGACCGGCACGTCTTTTTTGGGGCCAAACAGACGCTGCTGCCCGACACTGGCCTCAAAAGCCTTAACAGCGTCGAAATGCTTATAAAACCACTCCAGAAAGGGCGCCTCGGTGGTTTCCAAGGCAAACCACGGCAGAATGGTGATGTGCAGCGCCGAGGGCTTGAAGGTCGCGCCAATCGGCAGATCGTCTAACAGATTGACGATGTAGTAGCGAAACTGTTTAGTGTGGTTCACAAGCTTCGCACCGCCTTAGCCTGCTGCCCAGCGGAGCTGGTCACACCGCTAAGGCTTTTGGCGCATTGCGGCGTCGCCCGGCTGCGGTGCGTCCTCGATGTATTGAAATACATCTGCGGGCGCTCCTCGCCGGCTCCTTGCACTGCATCCAAATGCGAAACTTGCGTCATCGTTCCTCCAGTTTTGCCTTAACCAGTTTAGCAATTAATGCGCCATCTGCCGAGCCGCCTAAGCGAGCGCGGACAGCGCCGATGACACGGCCGATGTCCTTGGCGCCGGCGCCGGGCAGCTTGGCTAGCCCTGTGGAATCGGCTTTGCCGGCTCGCTTTTGGCGAGCATTCCACAGGGCTAGCTCTTCGTCCACAATCTTAGCCACCTCTGTTTCGGAAGCTTGCTCGGGCAAATAGCTATCGATAATCGCTTTCTCGGCCAGCTCGGCCTCGGCCCTGGCTGACTCGCCGGCCTTTTGATAAATTTCGGCAGCTTCGGCCCGCTGCTTGGCCTGGCGGCCGAGCACCTGCTGAATTTTAGCTTCATCGAGCTGGCTGCGCTGACCGCCGGCTACAGCCTCGTACTGCAAGGCGTTTTTGAGGCTCTTTAAGACGCTGACCTTCAGATCATCACCGGCCAGCATAGCGGCTTTGAGGTCTTTTTCGATCTGTTTGGGTAGCATTTGCCGCCGCCGGGCCCTACTGACCTAGTTTTAGGCGCTGAATTTTCTGGGCGCGGCGAGCCTGGCGGTTGATGGCCCGGCGGCGGCGGTCGCGCTTGCTAATCGGTTTCTCGTAATACTGGCCGGCCTTGGCCTGGGCTAGCAAGCCGGACTGCTGGACCTTGCGGCTAAAGCGCCGCAACAGACTCTCGGTCGATTCTTTGCCGTCTTTACGGCTGACTTGGATCATTGGCCGGGCCTCGCCCGGTTTTGGGCCGCCCGCTGACTCTTCAAAACGATGCTTTGCAGCTCTTTAAAAATCACAAAGTGCTTATTGGTGTAATAAATCTTGGTGTTGCCCTGGCGCTCGGAGATCAAAAAGCCGATTTTCTCCAGCCGTTTGAGCTCGCGCTGGATATTGCCGGCGTCCTCTTTGATCAACTTAGCCAACCCCCGGACGTGGGTGCGAAAATCGGGGTATTTGGCGTAGATGACGATGATCTTCCGCCGCACTCTTGAAGTAATAAACGCGTCTAGCAACCTGGCACTCCTTCTACTGTTGTGAGCCTCACGACAAGTATAGACTAAAGCCCGCGCCCCTCGCAACCTTTGGTTTTTGTCTGCTTATCGGCTAGCACCCATTATACAATATTTGGATGGGCGAGAGCTACTTTTTTGAGGTTTTGATCGCCGATAACCGCTACCACAGCGACAAACCGCTGACTTATCACTTTGATCAGAAGTTGTCGGCCGGTAGCGTGGTTAGCGTGGCGCTGCGCGGCCGGACGGTCAATGGCTTTGTGCTTAAAAGCGCGGCTAAGCCGGAGTTTGCCACTCAGCCGATCAAGAGCCGCCTAAGCGCGCGGCCGCTGCCGCCGCACTGCCTGACGCTGGCCAACTGGCTGAAGGATTATTACCACTGCAGTTTATGC
>Ga0209515_10010071_pt1 | contig 10621 bp, 7 predicted proteins | sample Subgroupgradi54m_FD_187454 | JGI IMG/M metagenome (GOLD analysis project Ga0209515, IMG submission 187454) | Subsurface groundwater microbial communities from S. Glens Falls, New York, USA - GMW60B uncontaminated upgradient, 5.4 m (SPAdes)... ...
AACATGGAAAATTTCTTTTGCCATTTTAGACACAAGAAATATGAAATGGAATTTTTAATTAAAAACGAGGAATAAAATCGTTATTAATTGCAATTCAGAATTATCTTTGTGAAAAACAATAAAATCATGTACGGAAAATTAAAAACACATCTCCAAAATGAATTAACTACAATTGAAGAAGGTGGTATTTATAAAAGAGAAAGAATCATCACTTCTCCACAGGGAGCTAATGTAACAGTTCAATCGGGCGACAAAGTTGTTATCATGTGTGCAAATAATTACCTTGGTCTTTCATCTCATCCTGAAGTAATTCAAGCTGCTAAAGATACATTGGATACTCATGGTTTCGGTATGTCCTCTGTTCGATTTATCTGTGGAACTCAAGATATTCACAAAGAATTAGAAGCAAAAATTGCTAAGTTTTATGGAACAGAAGATACTATTTTATACGCAGCTGCCTTTGATGCAAATGGAGGTGTTTTCGAGCCATTATTTGGGGAGGAAGATGCAATTATTTCGGATGAATTAAATCATGCTTCTATTATTGATGGAGTTAGACTAAGTAAAGCACAGAGATATAGATACAAGCATTCAAATATGGCTGATTTAGAAAATCAGTTAAAAGAAGCACAAAAACATAGGTTTAGAATTATTGTTACCGATGGAGTTTTCTCAATGGATGGTGATATTGCTTTGATGGATAAAATTTGTGATTTGGCAGATAAGTACGATGCGCTTGTGATGACAGATGAGTGTCATTCTGCTGGATTTATTGGAAAAACAGGTCGAGGAGTTCCTGAATTTTGTGGAGTTTTAGATCGTGTTGATATAATTACAGGTACTTTAGGCAAAGCCTTAGGTGGTGCAATGGGTGGTTATACTACTGGTAAAAAAGAAATTATTGATATTTTACGTCAACGTTCTCGACCTTATTTATTTTCAAATTCTTTAGCGCCTGCAATTGTTGGGGCATCGATTAAAGTGTTCGATATTTTAAGCTCAACAACAGAATTGAGAGATCGTTTAGAAGAAAATGCTAGCTATTTCAAAAAAGCAATTTTAGAAGCTGGATTTGATATTAAGCCAGGGAATTCACCAATTATTCCAATTATGTTGTATGATGCAGCTTTGTCACAAAAATTTGCAGAAATGTTATTGATAGAAGGTGTTTATGCAGTCGGGTTCTTTTATCCAGTTGTTGCTAAAGGGGCAGCTCGTATTAGAACACAAATTTCTGCAGCACATTCAAAAGAAGATTTAGATAAAGCAATTGCAGCATTCATAAAAGTGGGTAAACAATTAAATGTAATTTAATTGTTTACCCACGTAGAATCGCGATTCATCGCGATTAAAAAAAATCATCGCGTTTAAATAAAATGGTATATAAATGACAATTCAAATTGTCATTTATATACCATTTAAACCCATAAAAACAAAAATGAAAAAAATTTTAGCATTTGCAGGAAGTAATTCATCCAGATCAATAAATCATCAATTGATCATTTCAACAGCTAATTTAATAAATTTTGCGCATGTCGATGTGATTAATTTACGTGATTACAATGTCCACATGTTTGGTGTAGATATAGAGGAAAAAGAAGGTTCTCCTTCCAAAATGGTTGAATTAATGGATTTAATAAAAGCATACGATGGTTACATTATTGCAACACCTGAACACAATAGTATGCCTCCCGCTTTTTTTCTAAACATCATAGATTGGTTGTCTAGAATTGATAGAACAATTTTTGGAAATAAACCAACATTGGTAATGAGCACATCTCCTGGACCAAGAGCTGGAATTTCAGCATTAACTATTTTAGAAAATACCTTACCTAGATTTGGAGCTGAAGTTATAGGAGCATTTGCCTTTCCTAGTTTTAATGATAATTTAAAAGATTCTATAATCCTTAATGAAGAAGAATTATTAAAATTGAAAAATCATATTCATTTTTTAAAAAACAAAATGGTTTTACCGTAGATACGTTGCACTGCAACGTATCCAACAACGAACATCCAACAACGAACATCCACACCATTTAAACAACTCCAAATAGAGTCATCAAAATTCAATTTATCTCAACCTCAAAAATTTCAGTCCAAAAATTCTTGATAGTATTCCCATCACAAGTAATCATCTGTGGTACAATACTGGCAGGTGAAAACCCAGGAGTAGTGTTAACTTCTATTACATAAGGAACATTGTCCACAATCATAAAATCAATCCGAGAAATTGATTTTAATTGCAAAAGGGTATATATTTTTTTTGCTATAGTTTGAACTTGAACTTTAATTTCATCTGAGACACGAGCAGGAGTTATTTCTTGTGATTTACCTAAATATTTAGCCTCATAATCAAAAAAATCATTCTCGGAAGCAATTTCAGTTAATGGCAGTGCGTAAATTCCATTTGATTTCCTATAAACTCCGCATGTAACCTCTGTTCCTTTCAAAAAAGATTCTATAAGAATTGTTTTTCCTTCTTTAAAAGCAAAGTCAATTGCTGGAGCTAACTCTTCTTTAGATTTAACTTTTGAAATCCCATAACTAGATCCTGAATCTGAAGGTTTTACAAAAACAGGTAATCCTAATTCTTCAATAATTAAATCGATAGCATAATCATTTTTTGAAGTTAGAAATAAAGATTTAGCAACTAAAATATCAAATCCTTTTAAAAATTGATTGCAATACCATTTGTCAAAAGAAAGTTCAGATGCCAATGCTCCAGAATTTACACAAGGAATTCCTTTCATTTCTAAGAACGCTTGAAGTTTTCCATTTTCGCCTGGGTTTCCATGAACATAAACTAAACCTAGATCGATTTTAATTGATTTTGAATCAACTTCAAAAGAAAGAGTATTGAGATCAACTGAATATTCATTGTCTTTATATATAGCAGTCCAATTTTCTTTTTTTACAATTATTAAAAATGCATCATATCCATCAGGGAAATTATTTAAGATAGTTGTCGCACTTTTAATAGAAATTTCAAATTCAGACGAAAATCCACCACAAAAAATACCAATTGTTTTCATTTTAAATATATTTCCACGAAATTAATGTTTGATTTGTTTTAATAAAGGCAATTTTGTAAAAGTTTTCAGCACAACAAAGTGAATCCCTCTGTAGATAAGGAATTCATCCCGTATAATTATTATTGTTTCATTCAATTTAAATATTTCAAAGCTTGTTTCGAATAATATCCTCCATTTTGACTTATTTTTTTAAATAGTAAGGAAGCTTTTTCATTTTGATTGTTTGCAATATAACTTTTAGCGAGATACCATTCTGCTTCTTCATTAAAGTTATTAAACTCAGAATTTAAGGCAGCTTCAAATGAATGAATTGCTTTTTCAGACTCGTCTAAATTAAAATAGCATAATCCACTATAAAAAAGAGCGTTTATATCTGTAGGATAAGATTCTAAAATTAGTTCAAGTCTAGACAATGTTTTTTTGTAATTTCCCTTAGCAAATAATGACATTGTTTTTTCAATATAATCGATATAAGGAATTTCGGTTACTTTCCAATTTGAAACATCCTCTTCTTTTGAAAACTTATCTTCTTGAGAAGCTGGAGTGTTATTTAATTCAATTGTTTTTGTTTTAATTGCTGGACGAGATCGATAAATTCGATAATCGACTAATTTTAATGATGCTAAATACATTTCTTTTCCAAAAGATTGATTTTTGACAATTTCACTTTCTGCTTTAACTTCATTATTTATTTGTTGATTTATTTTTGAATACTCAATTCGTTCGACTTCTATGTTTTCTTTTTCTTCAGTTGGAGTAGTGGTTTCTTCTTTTTGAATAGTAAAATCTTTTTGAATAGTTGAAATTTTAATTTGTTCCTTAATAGGTAACTCTTTCATTGATTCAATTTCATCAGATGTAAGAATATCCGTTTTCTCATAAATGATTGAATTTTGAGTTTTAATAGGTGTACTCTTTTTAATTTTAGATGAGTTTGATTTAATTAGAAAATAAGAAGTGAAAATTAATGACATAATAAAAAAAGTACTAATTAATTTCATTTTTAAATTACTTCTTTTCGATTTAAATTTCGCATCAATAGATTGCATGCTATCAATCCCATTCAATGAATATCTCCACCCTTCTAGCGCATCGCTTTCAAAGTCAGACTCTAACGATTTCGCTTCGATCAATTGTTTTACTTTTTCATCTATAGTTTCTCTGTAAGTGGTGATATCCTCACGAGTTAAATTATCTGAAATTGTAAAATTTTTATTTATCTTGTTTGAATTCATTTTGTTCTTCTAATTGTATTTTAATATTTCTTTTTCCATTTTGAATAGCACTTTTCACCTTTAATAAAGGGATGTTCAATTCTAAACTTATTTGATGATATGACTTTTCTTCTAAATAAAAAAGAGTTACACACTGTTTTTGTTCAAGCTTTAACGAATCTATTGCTTTTTCAAGTAGTTGATAATATACTTCTTTTGACTCATGATAATCGGTACTTTCTTCTTGTATATTTCCATCAATATATTCTATTGAGATTTCTCTTTTTGTTTTTCTTAAAAACATAAAGCATTCATTTTTTACAACCATATATAACCATGATTTGAAAAATTGGATGTTGTGTTTAAGAATTTTCGAATGTAAATCTTCAAAAAGTTGCATTGTAATATCTTGAGCTTCTACTTCATTTTTTAAATATTTTAAACATACCCCCATTACTAAATGACTATATCTTTCATATAAAATACTAATGCATAAAGAAGACTGTTCCGTTTTATATAGATTTACCAACTCCTCATCGGTCTTAAGTTTATATTTTTTCCGTTTGATTCCGAACATAATTATTCATTAGATGTTACTAAACTACAGATTCCATAAAAATAATTAGGTTTTTTATAAAAAAAATAGCTATCTTATGGTCTGTAAGAAAATAAAGTGCACAAATTTGAAGCAATTATTTTATTCTTTTTATAGGCAAAATTTTCAAGCATAGCCATAGCTACGGTTAAAATTTTAACAACGAAAAAGGATAAAAGAATCAGTCAAAATGGGTAGTTTATTTACTGACAGATCCTTAAGTTATTAAATCAATTCAAAACACATAAAATATGAAAAAAATTGCATTAATAACATCTGGTGGAGATGCTCCTGGAATGAATGCGTGTGTCAGAGCAATTGTAAAAACAGCTTTAAATTACAATATAATACCTTTTGGTATATATGATGGATTTAAAGGAATGATTGAGAGAAGAGGAAGTATATTGACATATCAAGATGTAGATAATATTATTCATAGAGGAGGAACGATTATTGGAACTGCACGTTGTGAAGAGTTTCGCACACCTACTGGTAGATTAAAAGCAATTTCTTATTTAAAAGACGAATGTATAGATGGATTAGTTGTTATAGGTGGTGATGGCTCATTTAATGGTGCATATATTTTAGGACAAGAAATGAATATACCAATTATAGGTGTTCCAGGAACAATTGATAATGATATTTTCGGGACTGATCACACAATTGGTTACGACACGGCACTAAATACAGTTATCGATGCTGTTGATAAAATTCGTGATACAGCAAGTAGCCATCATAGAGTTTTTTTTATAGAAGTAATGGGGAGAAATGCTGGTTTTATTGCATTGAATTCTGCATTAGCTTCTGGTGCTGAATCTGTGTTAATACCAGAAGAAGTTACCAATGTCGAAAACTTAGTTCAAGAAATTAGAACACACAATAAAGGTAGAAGAAGCTCAATAGTAATAGTTGCTGAAGCAGATAATGGAGGAGGAGCAAAAGATATATTGGAAAAAGTAAAGCCTTTTCTTCCTGAGTTTGATTTAAGACATTCTGTTTTAGGGCATATCCAACGAGGTGGCAATCCCTCGGCATTAGATAGAATAATTGCAACTAGAATGGGTTCGTTTGCTGTTGAACTTTTGAAAGATGGAAAGTCAAATATTATGATTGGTGTTTTTGGAGATAATTTAAGTACATGTTCTATTGAACAAGGAATAAAAGAACACGCTACACCAATGATGTCTAAATTAGATTTAATAAAAATACTAAGGACACAATAAATTCTTTCATTAAAAAATCACATGTTTTTATTAAAAATTGTCAAAGTCCTCTAAGATTGAATATGATTTAAAAAAAAACATCATTATTCACCACCACAAAATCAGCCACTTGTGAACAAAGTGATATTTTTCAACAAAGTTTTCTTGAAAAGTGCTTGTTAATTAGAAAAGAGTGTGTACCTTTGCCACCCGCTAACGAGCGAAAAACAAATTGAAATAATAGATTAAAAAAGGTTTTAAAATTATTTTTACAAAAAGCTTGCTAATGTAAATTAAATGACTACCTTTGCACCCCGAAGCAAACGAGCTAAGGAAAAAGAGTAAAGAAATTTTGTTTAGATGATATTTAAATGGAGTTCAATACAGTTCTTTGAAAGATTGAGAAAAAAAGGAAAAACAGCGTAAAGTTAGAAGTAAAACAGAGCACAACATAAAATTCAAAGTTTTTACAACGGAGAGTTTGATCCTGGCTCAGGATGAACGCTAGCGGCAGGCCTAACACATGCAAGTCGAGGGGCAGCATAAAAATAGCTTGCTATTTTGGTGGCGACCGGCGCACGGGTGAGTAACGCGTATGCAACCTACCTTACACTGGGAGATAGCCCGAAGAAATTCGGATTAATACCCCATAGTATTATTTGATAGCATTTTCAGATAATTAAAGCTCCGGCGGTGTAAGATGGGCATGCGTCCCATTAGCTAGATGGTGAGGTAACGGCTCACCATGGCAACGATGGGTAGGGGGCCTGAGAGGGTGGTCCCCCACACTGGTACTGAGACACGGACCAGACTCCTACGGGAGGCAGCAGTGAGGAATATTGGTCAATGGGCGCAAGCCTGAACCAGCCATGCCGCGTGAAGGATGAAGGTTCTATGGATTGTAAACTTCTTTTATTTGGGAATAAACCTCTTTACGTGTAGAGAGCTGAAGGTACCAAACGAATAAGCACCGGCTAACTCCGTGCCAGCAGCCGCGGTAATACGGAGGGTGCAAGCGTTATCCGGAATCATTGGGTTTAAAGGGTCCGCAGGCGGATGTATAAGTCAGTGGTGAAAGCCTACAGCTCAACTGTAGAACTGCCATTGATACTGTACGTCTTGAATTCGGTCGAAGTGGGCGGAATATGACATGTAGCGGTGAAATGCTTAGATATGTCATAGAACACCGATAGCGAAGGCAGCTCACTAGGCCTGGATTGACGCTCAGGGACGAAAGCGTGGGGAGCAAACAGGATTAGATACCCTGGTAGTCCACGCCGTAAACTATCAATACTCGATATTAGCGATATACCGTTAGTGTCTAAGCGAAAGTGATAAGTATTGCACCTGGGGAGTACGATCGCAAGGTTGAAACTCAAAGGAATTGACGGGGGCCCGCACAAGCGGTGGAGCATGTGGTTTAATTCGATGATACGCGAGGAACCTTACCAGGGCTTAAATGTAGAACGCATGAGGTGGAAACACTTCAGTCTTCGGACGGTCTACAAGGTGCTGCATGGCTGTCGTCAGCTCGTGCCGTGAGGTGTTGGGTTAAGTCCCGCAACGAGCGCAACCCCTATCTTTAGTTGCCAGCGGATAATGCCGGGGACTCTAAAGAAACTGCCAGCGTAAGCTGTGAGGAAGGTGGGGACGACGTCAAGTCATCACGGCCCTTACGTCCTGGGCCACACACGTGCTACAATGGTTGGTACAGAGGGCAGCTACTCCGTGAGGAGATGCGAATCTCGAAAGCCAATCTCAGTTCGGATTGGAGTCTGCAACTCGACTCTATGAAGCTGGAATCGCTAGTAATCGCGCATCAGCCATGGCGCGGTGAATACGTTCCCGGGCCTTGTACACACCGCCCGTCAAACAATGGAAGCTGGGGGTGCCTGAAGTCGGTAACCGCAAGGAGCTGCCTAGGGTAAAACTGGTAACTGGTGTTAAGTCGTAACAAGGTAGCCGTACCGGAAGGTGCGGCTGGAACACCTCCTTTCTAGAGTTGCTCTAAAAAAAACATTTAGCAATTTACGTTGTTTTCCTTTCTCAATTTTTACATATTATAGTCTCTCCTTACAGAGGACGAGGTTTTAAATAGTCTCGTAGCTCAGTTGGTTAGAGCACTACACTGATAATGTAGGGGTCAACAGTTCAAATCTGTTCGAGACTACTTTTTTAGTAAAGACGTTATGTATAACGTCTCCACAAACGCTCAAAAGTGAGGTTTGTTTAAAAAAAAATATTGTAGGTACATTGCAAGCAATGTACATTCTTTATGAGGCGAAAGCCTAATATAGAAACAACAAAAGTTCATTGACATATTGGAATTGATTGAAGTAGTAAAAAAAGATTAGGAATCAAAATATTAATAAGTTACTAAGGGCACACGGGGGATGCCTAGGCTCTGAGAGGCGAAGAAAGACGTGATAAGCTGCGATAAGCTTGGGGGAGTGGCAAATACATTTCGATCCCAAGATTTCTGAATGGGGAAACCTAATACATTGAAGATGTATTATCCGTAATGGAGGCGAACGCGCTGAACTGAAACATCTAAGTAGGCGCAGGAGAAGAAAACAAAAGTGATTTCCTGAGTAGCGGCGAGCGAAACGGAATTAGCCCAAACCAGTGTTGTTTCGGCAATGCTGGGGTTGTAGGACCTCGACATTTGAATAAGCATTTAGTGGAACAAGTTGGAAATCTTGATCAAAGAGGGTGATAATCCCGTACACGAAAAGTGACTTAAACGATAGGGGTATCCTGAGTAGGGCGGGACATGTGAAATCCTGTCTGAATCCACCAGAACCATCTGGTAAGGCTAAATACTCCTCAGAGACCGATAGTGAACTAGTACCGTGAGGGAAAGGTGAAAAGAACCCTGAATAAGGGAGTGAAAAAGATCCTGAAACCGTGTGTCTACAAGCGGTCGAAGCCTACGGGCGACGGCGTGCCTTTTGCATAATGATCCTACGAGTTACTCCTCATTGGCAAGGTTAAGAATTTAAGGTTCGAAGCCGAAGCGAAAGCGAGTCTTAATAGGGCGCGATAGTCAGTGGGGGTAGACGCGAAACCTTGTGATCTACCCATGGTCAGGTTGAAGTTCCAGTAACATGGAATGGAGGACCGAACTGGTAAACGTTGAAAAGTTTTCAGATGAACTGTGGGTAGGGGTGAAAGGCCAATCAAACTGGGAAATAGCTCGTACTCCCCGAAATGCATTTAGGTGCAGCGTTGAGGTTAAGTTATATAGAGGTAGAGCTACTGATTGGACTAGGGGGCTTCACCGCCTACCAAATCCTGACAAACTCCGAATGCTATATAATATACTCAGCAGTGAGGGCGCGGGTGCTAAGGTCCGTGTCCGAGAGGGAAAGAACCCAGATCATCAGCTAAGGTCCCCAAATGTACACTAAGTTGATCAAACGTTGTGCGGTTGCATTGACAGCTAGGATGTTGGCTTGGAAGCAGCCATTCATTTAAAGAGTGCGTAACAGCTCACTAGTCGAGCGATCGTGCGTGGATAATAAACGGGCATTAAGTGTACTACCGAAGCTATGGATTCTACAGTAATGTAGTCTGGTAGGGGAGCATTCTATTCAGCGTAGAAGGTGTGTGGCGATGCATGCTGGAGCGGATAGAAAAGCAAATGTAGGAATAAGTAACGATAATGCGGGCGAGAAACCCGCACACCGATAGACTAAGGTTTCCTGAGCGACGCTAATCGGCTCAGGGTTAGTCGGGACCTAACGCGAACCCGAAGGGGGTAGTGGATGGATAACTGGTTAATATTCCAGTACTTGTTGTAACTGCGATGGGGTGACGGAGTGATGAAAGGACCGCGCGCTGACGGAATAGCGCGTTAAAGGGTGTAACTATAAGGACGGTAGGCAAATCCGCCGACCTTGGTGAACCTGATAGTACTGAGCGGCTTCGGCCAATTAGATAGTGTCCCTAAGGGCTTCCTAGAAAAACCTCTAAGCTTCAGGTTACAACAACTCGTACCTCAAACCGACACAGGTAGTCAAGGAGAGAATCCTAAGGTGCTCGAGTGAATCACGGCTAAGGAACTAGGCAAAATGGTCTCGTAACTTCGGGAGAAGAGACGCCAGCGCAAGCTGGCCGCAGTAAATAGGCCCAGGCAACTGTTTATCAAAAACACATGGCTTTGCAAAATCGAAAGATGACGTATAAGGCCTGACACCTGCCCGGTGCTGGAAGGTTAAGAGGAGATGTTAGTTTCGGCGAAGCATTGAATTGAAGCCCCAGTAAACGGCGGCCGTAACTATAACGGTCCTAAGGTAGCGAAATTCCTTGTCGGGTAAGTTCCGACCTGCACGAATGGTGTAATGATCTGGGCACTGTCTCAGCCGTGAGCTCGGTGAAATTGTAGTATCGGTGAAGATGCCGATTACCCGCAACGGGACGGAAAGACCCCGTGAACCTTTACTATAGCTTCACATTGATATTGGGTAATTCATGTGTAGGATAGGTGGGAGACGTTGAGGCTGCATCGCTAGGTGTAGTTTAGTCGTCCTTGAAATACCACCCTTGAATTATCTGATGTCTAATCCCCAATTAATT
>Ga0209515_10010072_pt1 | contig 10620 bp, 5 predicted proteins | sample Subgroupgradi54m_FD_187454 | JGI IMG/M metagenome (GOLD analysis project Ga0209515, IMG submission 187454) | Subsurface groundwater microbial communities from S. Glens Falls, New York, USA - GMW60B uncontaminated upgradient, 5.4 m (SPAdes)... ...
GGCCGCGGTAGCTCGTACTCGGCGAGGCGCTCGACCAGCCGGGTGCGGCCCATGCCGAGCAGCTTGGCCGCCTGGGTCTGGTTGCCGGCGCAGCGTGACAGGGCCTCGACGATGCGCTGGCGCTCGTCGGCGCCGGGCGCGGGCGGCAGGGCCTGACGCAGGGTGTCGGCGTCGCTCGGCGCCAGCCCGAAGGGGCCCTCGAGGGTGTCCTCGACGGGCGCATTCGACCCGTCGAGGAGGGTGTGCTCGGGGCCGATCTCGTCGGCGTCGCTGCTCATGAGCACCGAGCGCTGGATGACGTTGCGCAGCTCGCGGATGTTGCCCGGCCACGAGTGCTTGCCGAGCAGCTCGAGCGCCGCCGCCGACACGCGCGGCGGCCGGGCCCGGCCGATCTCGCGCGCGAAGCGCTGCACGAACAGCTGCACGAAGGCCTCGATCTCCGAGCGCCGCTCGCGCAGGGGCGGGATGGTCAGATCCACGCCGTTCAGCCGGTAGAAGAGATCGGCGCGGAAGCGGCCGCGCCGGGCCTCCTCGCGCAGGTCGCGGTTGGTCGCGGCGATGAAGCGCACGTCGATGGGCTGGGGCCGCAAGCTGCCGATGCGCCGCACGGTGCGGTCCTCGATCACGCGCAAGAGCTTGGCCTGCAGCCCGACCGGCATCTCGCCCAGCTCGTCGAGGAAGACGGTGCCGCCATCGGCGCTCTCGAGCAGCCCGGCCTTGGCGCGCACCGCGCCCGAGAAGGCGCCCTTCTCGTGGCCGAACATCTCGCTCTCGAGCAGGCTCTCCGCCAGCTCGGCGCAGTTGAGGCGCAGGAATGGACCGGTCGCGCGCGCCGACTGGTGGTGGATGAGCTCGGCCAGCACTTCCTTGCCGCACCCGGTCTCGCCCAGCAGCAGCACGCTGATGTCGCTGGTCGCGACGCGCCGCGCCATGGCGTGCAGCTGCTGCATGCGCGGGTCGAGCACGACGATGGCGGGCGGGGTGGTGCCGGCGCGCGCACGCCGCTCGTCGTTGCTGTCGTCGGTGCGCGACGCGGCGGCAGCGGAACGCGGCAGCACCGAGGCGGGAAACAGCGCCACGGTCACCTGGCCGAGCTCGAGCGGCTGGCCCAGCTCGACGCGCGTGCGCTCGCCCGCGCCCAGCACGCGCCCGGCCACGCGCGTGCCGTTGGTGCTGCCGACGTCCTCGATGCTGAGCTCGCTGCCGATGTACAGCGTGGCGTGCAGGCGCGAGATCGACGGCTCGTCGATGCGCAGCATGGACTCGCGCCCGCGACCGATGCTGACCTGTCCGTGGCCGGGTAGCTCGTAGGTGATCACCGTCTGTCCGGCCAGCGCCGTCACCACGATGCGACGCCGGAGTGCCGCGGCACTGACCGCGGTGGGGTAGTCGTCCTGGAATGGCTTCTCGTTGATCATGCGCGCTCGCCTCCGCAGCCACCGACAAAGCAGGATCCGGTCCACGCCACCCAGGGTGGGCCGCGTGCTGCAAGTACGCGTGGCGGCTTCGGCGGTTACGTGGGCGGAGGTGGGCGGGGGCGTTCGTGGCTGTTCGCGCCGCGACAGTTGTCGCTACAGTTGTGTCAGCCCGCGCGAGTTGTTTCACCGGGCAGCACGCACATCGCACCCGCACCGCCACCCTCGCGCGCAGGCGCGGTCATCGCCTGTTGGTGTGCCTCTTCGGCGAGGTCATGGCTCCATCCAGTCATGACTAGCCTATCGAGACGTGACCCGTGTGCGTCGTTGCTGGCGCTGGCGCTGGCGCTGGCGTCGATGCTGAGCGCCTGTGGCGGCGGCGCGGGTGCCAACCCGGGCCAGCCCGACGCCGGCTCCTCCGACGCGCACCCCATGCTGCCCGACGCGAACCCGATGCTACCCGACGGCAGCCCGCCGCCCGACGGTAGCCCGCTGCCCGACGGCAGCCCGCTGCCCGACGGCAGCCCGCTGCCCGACGCGAGCGATCCGGGTGATGACGACGGCGGCGTGGTCATCGACTTCCCCGACGCTGGCGACGCAGGCCCGTTCGTCTGCCCCGTGCCCACGGCCGGCTACGGCGATCTCGGCGTATTGAACCTCGAGGCCTTCGCGGCCGACATGCCGGTCACGACCATCTATGCCTCCGCACCCCTGGGAATGTCTCCCTTCAACCTGGAAGTGGACCTGCACGCGGGCACGGGTGTCTTCGCGGGCGGCATCGCGCCCGGCCTGTTCTCCCTGACCGGCGACGAGGCGAACATGAACACCTGCGCGGCGTGCGTTTACATCTGGGGCGACACTCCCGATGGCCCCGCCCTGTGGATGGCCTCGGGCGGCCAGCTCAAGCTGAACAGCGTCAGCGGGCACCTGACCGGCGCGCTGGTGGGCGTCACCTTCGTGCATCAGGACCCGTTCAATCCCGGCATGCCGCTCACCGACGGCTGCGACACCAGCATCGGGACCGGATCGTTCGACGCCGAGATCGTCGCTCCTACCGGCCCCGACCCGGGTCCCTAGTCACCGTCGTTCCACGACTTGCTCTGCCGCAAGCCGTGCAGCTGCAGGCGCCGGATCAGCGTGCTGCGCGAGATGCCCAGCAGGCGGGCCGCACGCGACTGGTTGCCGTCGCACTGCTCGAGCGCGCGCAGCAGCTTCTGCCGCTCGGCCTCGTCGGTCGCGTCGCTCGCCTTCGCGGGCGCCTCGGGAGGGTCGTCGTCGGCCACGGTGGGCAGCTCGAGATCCTCGGCACCGAGCTCGCGCGCGCCCGAGGTCAGCAAGACGGCGCGCTGGATGACGTTGCGCAGCTCGCGCACGTTGCCCGGCCACGGGTAGGCGCGCAGGTGGGCGAGCGCGGCGGCTGACAGGCGCGGCCGCTCGGTCTCGCCCGCGGCCAGGGTCGAGCGGGCGAGGAAGTGCAGGGCCAGCGCCTCGATCTCGGAGGGGCGCTGGCGCAGCGGCGGGATGTTCAGGCCCAGGCCGTTCAGGCGGTAGAAGAGGTCGGCGCGGAAGGTGCCGCGCTGCGACTCCCGGAGCAGGTCCTTGTGCGTCGCGGAGATGAAGCGCACGTCGACCTGGCGCGGCTTCACCGCACCGACGCGCAAGATCTGGCCGTCCTCGAGCACGCGCAGCAGCTTGGCCTGCACCGGCAGGGGCAGCTCGCCCACCTCGTCGAGGAACACGGTGCCGCCGTGCGCGGTCTCGAGCAGCCCGGGCTTGCTCTGCACCGCGCCGGAGAAGGCGCCCTTCTCGTAGCCGAACAGCTCGCTCTCGAGCAGGTTCTCGCTGAAGGCGGCGCCGTTGAGACGCAGGAGCGGCTTGTCCCGGCGCGCCGAGGCGCGATGGATGGCCTCGGCGAGCACCTCCTTGCCCGAGCCGGTCTCGCCGCGCAGCAGCACGCTGACGCTCGACGCGGCGGCGCGGCGCGCCAGCCGGTACAGCTCGACCATCTTGGGCTCGCTCACGATGACCGGGCCATCGGGAGTGGACGCGGCGTGGCGCGGCGGCTCGAACAGGCCGCGCGAGGCCGCCAGCAGCGCCTCGGGCGAATGGCCGCTGCGCGGGTGGACCGCGATGCGGTACTCGAGCTCGATCGCCTGCGTGGCCAGCGCCGCGGCGAGACGCTCGAACAGCGCGCTGGCCTCCGACTCGTCGCCGTGCACGATGGTCGCGTACTGCTCGCCGTCGGCGACCAGGGGACGGTGCTCGCCCAGCACGGCCAGCAGCGCGGCCCAGGAGGAGGCGCCCAGCGCGCTGCCGGCGAGGCGGAAGCGACCCACGCAGAAGGGGTCGCGAGTCCGCTGCGCGCGCCCACACTCGTACTCGAGTCGGGCCTGGAACGCGGCGTCGCTCCACAGGAATTCCTGATCGGGGCTGCCCCCGTGCGACCACGCGTAGACCACCATGGTGACCGAGCCGAGGTGCACGCTGTCGCCGATGCGCAGCGGGCACGGCACTCCTGGCGCCAGCGCCCGCTCGCCGATGTAGGTGCCGTTGGTGCTGCCGGCGTCCTCGATGGTGAGCACGCTGTCGACCTTGAGCACGGCGTGGCTGCGCGAGAGCGAGCGGTGATCGATGCTGAAGTCGGCGCGCGGATCGCGGCCGATGGTCACCAGGCCGCGCCGCGGCAGCGGGTAGGCCAGCGCGCGGCTGTCCACGGCCACGGTCACCGACAGCTGCTGCGTGCCGTCGGCGAGCACCGAGTCGGTCGACGCCACGCCCACCCGAGCAACACCTTGGACCGTGGGAGGCGGACGCCCGAGGCTGCCCATCGACAACGATCGTAGGGCGCTCCCGTCGCGACGGTCAACGCTTCAGATTTGCGATCTGCGCCCTGGCGAAGATGGCCGGGTCGACGTCCACGCTCACCGGGCAGTGGTCGGAGCCCCGTACCTCGGGATGGATGGCTGCAGATCGCACAAATCGCATCGCCGCGGGCGAGGCCAGCACATAGTCGATGCGCCAGCCGATGTTCCTGGCGCGCACGCCGATGCGCTGGCTCCACCAGGTGTAGTGCCCGGGCGCCTTCTCGAAGTGGCGGAAGGTGTCGACCCAGCCGGCGTGCAGCCAGCGCGCGAAGGCACGCCGCTCGATGGGCAGGAAGCCGCTGTTCTCGTTGTTCTGGCGCGGCCTTGCCAGGTCGATGTCCTCGTGCGCGGTGTTGAAGTCGCCCATGACCAGCACCCGTCCGGCGCGCAGCCGCGGGCTCAGCACGTCGAAGAGTCGCTTGTAGAAGCGCAGCTTGTAGGGCACGCGGCTGTTGTCGCGCAGCGTACCGCTGCCCTTGGGGAAGTACGCGTTGACGATCGTGAGCCGGCCGAAATGTGCCACGACCACGCGGCCTTCCACGTCGATGGCCGTCACGCCCAGGGAGCTCTCCACGGCGTCGGGCGGGCGACGCGCATAGATGGCGACGCCCGAGTAGCCGGGGCGCGTGCCGGCCACGATGTGGGCCGACCAGCCCGCGGGCGCGATCAGGTCCGCGGGCAGCTGCTCGACGCGCGCGCGCACCTCCTGCAGGCCGACGATCTCGGCGTCGGCGGCGGCCAGCCAGGTCAGGAATCCCTTCCGGTGGACGGCGCGCAGGCCGTTGACGTTCCAGGACACGATGCGAGTCACGGGGCGAGGACTCTGCCGCGTGGGCGCAGGCGGCGCAAGCGGCCGGCGCACCCGGTGGCGGGAGCGGGCCGGCTGGCCGTGGTATCAGGGCGCATGGCGAAGGACCGAGTCATCGAGGCGCTGACGCCGGCCGTGGCGGCCGGCGATCCAGGTGTGGCGTACGAGCAGCTCACGCGCGTGGAGTGGCTGCTGCGCGGGCGCGCGCGGCGCATCCTGGCGGGCGCGCTGACCGACGCCGCGCACCGCGCGGGCGAGGCCGGCCTGGGTCACGACCCGGCGACCGTGCAGCACGTGCTGCGCGTGGCCAGCCTGCAGCTGCGCGGCCTCGGCGGCGTCGATCTCGGCAACCGCGACGAGGTGCTGCGCGCGTACGACAGCTCGGCGCCGCCCGCGCCGCGCGCGCGCTTCCCGCTCGCGACCGTGGCTGCCTCCGCCGTGGCGCTCGCCGTCGCCGGGCTGCTCGGCTGGCAGCTCACGCGCGCGCCCGGCGCCGCGCCGCTGCCACCGCCGCCGCCGCCCAGGCCGGTGGTCGCGGCGGCCCCCGATTTCTCCACGCCGTTGCCCCGCCGGGTCATGCCCGCGCCGTCGGCCAGTGCTTACACGAGTGGCGGCGTGCCGCTGCCCGAGCCGCTGCTCGAGAAGGCCTTCGCCGACACCTTGCCGCACCTGGTCGTGGCCACCGACGCGGTCGCGCACGGGCGCAAGGACGCCGCCGACGAGCGCAAGCGGCTCGAGGCCGAGCTGCACGCGCCCGAGCTGCTGGCGGCGCTGGGGCCGCGGGCCGCCGCCCGCTGGAACGACCTGCTCGCCACCCTGGCCGAGATCAGCCGGATGAAGCCAGAAGGCGAGCGCTTCACCAACGCGGCCATGCGCCTGCACGACGCCGCCGGCCTGCTCGACGACGAGCTGGCGCGCGCCGGGCTCGCCTACCAGGTCGACGCCGACACCTGGGGCGGCCAGACCGCCGGCCACGCCGCGTTCTACCTCTACAAGGTGGAAGAGGTGCTGTTCGTGCAGGGCGGCGCCGAGCCCACGCGCGTGCTGGTGGTGCGCCGGCTCGACAAGCTCAACGTCACGCGCGCGGCCCTCGGCATGCAGGCGGAGTACCTGCGCGATCCGCTGGTGCTGCGTCAGGAGCTCGAGGCCCACGCGGTGACGCGCGTCCTGCCCGCCATCGACGCCGAGAAGCCGCTCAAGCTGGGCGACCCGGAGTGGAACCAGAGCGACGACGGTCGCGCGGTGGCCAAGGCGGCGGGCGAGGTCGCGCGCGCCGAGATGAACGGGCCGCTGGGCGCCGACGTCATCCGTGCGCGCGTGGTCGGCGTGCTGCTCTTCGACCGCGAGAACACCGTGAGCTCGTGGCGGCAGCAGGCGGCCGGGCACTTTCGCATCGGGCGCGTCGAGACCGCGCTCCTGCCCGCCGAGCTGTTCATGGGCCTGCGCGGCACCGTCGACGATGCGTCCTTGCAGTACGGCGGCAAGCTGGACGTGCGCCTGGCCGAGCTCGACGTCGAGGGCGTGGTCGCGCGCGTGGCTGACCTGCTCACGCCCTCGGTGGCGCGGCACGAGGCCCAGCACGGCCGCGACGACGCGCGCGACGCGCCGCTCGGCCTGCCCGCGGCGCTGGCCGAGATCCTCGGCCCCGAGCGCGACGAGCAGAACCGGCCCAACCACCTGGCCACCAGCGCCAAGTACGAGCTGTCCGCCTACCTGGCCCAGATCGCCAGCAACCCCGAGCTGGCCCGCCTCGACCTCATCCTGCTCTCGCACTATGCCTTCGACCGGCAGGAGTGGGGGCGCGCCGAGAGCTTCGTGGCCGCCTTCGTGGTGGCCGAGATCGCGCGCGAGCTGGGCGTGCCGCTCGACGGGCCGGTGATCCACGATCGTCAGATCGACCGGGCGCGCCTGGGCAAGGCGCTGCGCGCGACCCTCGTGCACTCCACCGCCGAGGTGCAGGCGGCCGCGGCGCGGGCCTGGGCGGCGCTCTTCGGCGAGCCGCTGGTGGTGCTTCGCTAGGCAGGAGAGAGAGGCGAGTCTGCTGGTTCTAAGGCAGTTCTAAGGCAAGGTGATCTTGCCCGAATAGGTGCTCGAGCCGAGGCCCGTGACCGCGTTGAGCGTTCCCTTGAGGAACAGCACGGCGGTGGCGTCCGTGTAGATGCCGGTGCCGCTGGTGACCTGGTAGGTGTCGGTGTACTTGCCCGTGGTGGTGTTCCACAGGCCGATGTCCTGTCCGACCAGATCGCCGTGCGAGGTATGCACGACGAGCGTGCCGACGTAGCGCACCACGTTGGGATTCGAGGTGCCTTCGAGGGAGATCAAGGTGAAGTTGCTGGTTCCCACCAGGTCACCCGCGTACGCGCTCTCCGTGCACAGCGAGCTGCACGGCACGACGTGGGTCGTGAATGTGCCTGCCACGTCGATCTCTTGGACTTCTTCGGCAAAGCCGACCGACGGCGCGATGGACGAGATGCAAGCCAACAGGACGAGCGCGAGCTTCATGTGATGTCCCCCTGACCTGATCATCGCGCTGGCTATATGCATGAGTCAATGCAGTCACATGCCGGGTGGCAATGACCCATTGATTGTTCAATGCCAATGAGTGATCGGGACAACGAAACGCAAATGCAGACTAAGGGCGCGCCATGGCCAGAAGCTGTGCGAGCAGCGCCAGGTAGCGTCCGACCGAGGTCGTCGTGACCCGGGTGCCCGGGCTGGCCAGCAAGAATCGCGCGCTCGTGGGCTCGAGCAGGACGAGACGCGAGCGTCCGGCCGCGACGGCAATGTCGATCGTGTGCCCGTCGACGACCACGCGCCGGCGCAGATCCTCGCCGCTCTCGTTCACCACGACGACCAGGAGCGCGCGCGCTGCCCGCAGCACGCGTGCCGCGACCGGGGCCTGGCTCGGCGACGTGGCCACGCCGGCGCCGTCGAGAAAGGCGGTGAGCAGCTCGACCAGCGCGCCGTCCTCGCGCGCCAGCTCGAGCGGCAAGGGCTCGTGCACGATCGACGCGGCGAAGCTGGCGATGGGCGGCGTCAGGCTGCGGCGCAGCCGCTCCTGCGCCAGGCCGTCGAAGGTGACCCACGCCGTGCGTCCGTCGGGCAGGCGGGCCAGCTCGCGCGCCGCCACCGGGCGCGACGGGCCGAGCACGCCCAGCGCAGCCAGCGCCGGCGACGTGCGGCCGTAGGCATCGCCCTCGATGGCGCCGGTGATGAGGACGTGCGCGCCCGCGTGCGCGGCCGCGAGCAGTGCCCGCGCGGCGTCGTCGCTCAGCACCTCCGGGTCGGGCACGAGGATGGCCCTGGCTCGGGCCAGGCGCTCGGCGGTGACGTTCAGGTCGGAGACCACGCCGGGCACCACGCCCAGCCGCTCGGCCAGCACGCGCACCAGCCGCTCGCTCGCGCCGCTGCCTCGACCCATGAAGCGGCGGCTCTGCGGCAGGAGCACCAGCACGTCGTCGGGCGCCCAGTCGTCGAGGTAGGGCGCGGCCGCGCGGAAGAACGCGGCGTAGTCGACCAGCACCTGCAGCTCGGGCTTGGCCGTGCCGTCGGGTCGAAAGAGACCGATGGTGGCCTCGTTGTCGTCGGGCATGTACGGGTTGACGTTCCACGCCCACTGGACCGCGCCGGCGGCACGGCCGGCGAAGGCGTAGCCGAGCTTGCGCTCGAGCAGCGCCGCGCTGCCCGCGGGCGTGCGCCACGGCTGCCCGTCCATGTCGTCGACGCGCATCATGCCGGTCTCCTGCACCAGGCTGGGGCGGTCCTGCGCGCGCGTGACCACCACGTCCCAGAGCAGGTCGTCGTTGTTCCACCACGTGTGCATCGACGTGTAATCCACCGACGCGGCGTGCAGCTGCTGCGACGGGCGCAGGCCGGCGCCGCCCTCGTCCTGGCCGAGCGTGACCAGCACGTCGCCGCCGGCGCTGCGCAAGCTGGCCCGCAGGCTCGCCGCCCACGCCGCCACGACGTCGTTGCTGAAGCGGACGAAGTCGATGGCCTTGCGCGGCACGCGCTCGAGGCGCAGGCGGGCGGCCTGCAGGTCCTCGGGACGGGGCAGGGCGTCGAGATCCGCATCCAGGTCGCGCCACAGGTTGCGCAGCGCCGGCCCATCGTCGCCGTGCTGCGCCTTCAGCCAGCGCTCCCAGGCGCTGCGTTCGTGCGCGTCGCCGGCGGGCAGGTTCTCCCACGTGGCCCGGCCGTACGAGGGCTCGTTGATGAGGTCCCAGTGGATCCAGCCCACGCCGCGGAAGCGCGCCGCGAACGCGCCCAGGAATGCCTGCTGCCCGGCCAGCGCCCGCGCATCGAGGTAGGGATTGTCGCCGCCGAAGCCGGGCGGCTGGAAGGCGAAGAAGGTGAAGCAGACGACGATGTCGTGGCGCGCCGCCGACTGCACGTAGGCCTCGAGCGCGCGCAGCACCGACTCGGTGGGTGGGCCGGGCCGATGCTTGCCATTCACCAGCGCCTGGTCCCAGCCGAACCACAGCCCCGTGCGCACGAAGTTCACCCCGTGGCGCTGCATGTCGGCGAAGTCGCGCTCCCACACCATCGGGTTGGGCGCGAACAGGAAGCTGCGGTGCACGTCGGAGGCCATGTAGGTCGTGCCCACGACGGGGAAGACGCGCCCGTCGCGACGCAGCCAGTCGCGCGACACGCTGATGCGCGGGCCGGGGCGCAAGAGGCTGTCGTCGCGCACCCAGAAGCCGCTCACGGCGCGGGCCGGGCGCGCGCTGCCGTCGTCGAGCTCGACGTCGACGCGGTGGAGGCCGGCGCGCAGGCCGGCCGCGGGCAGCTCGACGATTGCCTGGCGCAGCGAACCACGGCCCGCGAGCACGACGCTGCGCCGCTCGCGCTCGCCGCCCTGCTCGTCGCGCAGGACGACCAGGACGCGCACGGGTGCCGCGTTCGCGCGCGGACGCTGCCAGCGGATGAGCAGGCGCGGCGCCTCGCCCGCCGTGACGCTGGCATGCACGGGCGTCGCGCTCAGCTCGCCGGCGCCGGCGAGCGCGCGCTCGACCAGGGCGCGCAGGATGGGCGCGGGCAGCGTCGCGTCGGAAGGCGCGAAGATCCAGCGTCCGCCCGCTGACGCTCCCAGCAGGCGATCGATCTCGAGCAGCGGGCAGCCACGCGGCACGCCGCCGGCGTCGACGACGTGCACGAGCGGGCGCAGCACCGCCTGGCGCGGGCTGTCCGAGCCTTCCTCGTCGGCGAATTGCTTCTCGCTGCCCAGCCGGACGGTCAGCGCCCAGGTGCGCGTCGGCAGCGGGAAGGCCACGGGCAGCTCGGCGCGCGCCACGATGCGCGCGCCGCCCTCGACGTCGATGGGCTCGGCCGGCCCCACCAGCAGCGCGCGCGCCGCGGTCGGGTCGCGCTGGCCCAGGATCCACGCGGACGAAGCAGCATCCCACCATACCGGCTGGTGGAAGGGTGCGCCGCCCACGACCACCAGCGAGCCGCCCCGGTCGAGGAAGGCACGGATGGCCGGCCAGGCGGCGAGCGGGTAGGCGCTGCCGTGGGGCAGGAGCAGCACGTCGCC
>Ga0209515_10010073_pt1 | contig 10620 bp, 7 predicted proteins | sample Subgroupgradi54m_FD_187454 | JGI IMG/M metagenome (GOLD analysis project Ga0209515, IMG submission 187454) | Subsurface groundwater microbial communities from S. Glens Falls, New York, USA - GMW60B uncontaminated upgradient, 5.4 m (SPAdes)... ...
GAGTTGGGGGTAGGAGATCGGCGGGTACAGTTCCTGCGGCAGCCGCATCCAGGCAATGAGTCCCAGCAGGATGACGGCCAGGTAGACCATGATGGTGGTCACCGGCCGACGGACGCTGAAATTCGGTAAGCTCATGGTGCGGGTATTACCGCTCCTTCTCTTTCTTGGAGATCTCCGGCTCGACCCGTTGGATCCCGGCCTCTTCCGTCTCCAAGAGCGACACCTTCCCGCCGTCCTTCAAGGCGGCACGAGCCTCGGTAACCACCTGCTCCCCCTCCTCCAGCCCGCCGCCGATCTCCGCGTAGTCGGTCGTCAGGTAACCTAAAGCGATCGGCTTGATGCGCGCCGTTTCCCCCTCCACGACAAAGACCGACTCGAACTTCCCGTCCCCATCGATGTCTTTCAAAGCGCTGGTGGGGACAACCAAGGCGTTGGGTTTTTCAAAGACCGCAATCTCCGCCCTGGCAAACATCCCCGGCAACAGTTGCCCCTGCGGATTCTCGACCTTCACTTTGGCGGTGAGCGTCCTGGATTTCCCCTCAATCATCGGGGCCAGGTTATCAATCGTTCCCTGAAAGGTCTGGTTCGGAAGGGAGTCCACGGTAATCTTCACGTTCTGCCCCATGCGGATCCGCTCGATGTCCCGCTCGATGATCCCCAGCTCCACAAAAACCGATCCGACATCCAGGAGGGTCCCGACCACGATCTGCGGGGTGACAAACTCCCCAGGCTCGGCTTCCCGCGTTCCCATGACCCCATCCATCGGCGCTTTCAGAATCGTTTTCTCCAACTCCCCCTTGGCCAACTCCATCTCCTTCTCGGCCGTCTCCACCTGCGTCTTCGCCTGCTCCACTTCCAACTGCGACTCTTCCAGCTTTTCTTTAATAATCGCCCCCAACTGATAAAGCTGTTCGTTGATGGAGCTGCGTTTTTCAGCCAGATTCTGCTGCGCCTGCGCGGTCTTCACCTTGGATTCACTGTACTCCTGCCGAAGCTGGGCATCTTTGTCATCCACCGTCATCAGCACCTGCCCCTTGGAGGCAATGTCCCCCTCTCGGAAGTCCACGCTTTTGACGACGCCGTTCACCTCGAACTTCAGCTCCACTTCCGACTGACCCCGCACCGTCCCCACAGTCGGCAAAAGATCGGTGAATTCGATGCGGGTGGCCTTGAAAACCCTCACAGGAACCGGCAGAGCGACCTGCTCCGTTCCCTGCTTGGTTCCTGGGGGCATTTTCACCACTGACGGACCTTTCAACATCATCGGAAGCACCCAAACCACCGCCCCCACCCCCACCATCAGCACGATGGCCATGACAAGCAACATCTGCAACCGTTTCGACATCCTATCCCCCTTTATGAGTAATGACTGGGCAAGCCGACCGCTTTATTCAACCGAGCCAAAGCCACGTAATAGTTGGTCAACGCTTGGGTCTGCCCGACTTCCTCATCCGAAAGCCGGATCAGCGCTTCCAGGATTTGAGAGGGCAGTGCCTCGTTAATGGAGGCCTGGGCCTTGAAGATTTTCAGCTGTTCCTCCCGGAAGGCAATCTTCTGCTTGGCATAGTCCAGCTGGAGTCGGGCCTTGGAATAAGCGATGTAGGCCTCTTCCACCTCTTGAAAAACGGAGGCCTTCGCTTCATCCAGGTCCTGCTTGGCCCTCTCCAGGGCGACGATCCCCTGCTGAATCTCGGAAAGCCCCTGCAGCTGGTTCAAAATTCCGAATTCTCCGGAATAAACGTTGGAAGCGGTCCGGCTGCTCTGCCCCAATTGAGGGGCGGTTTTCGTCTGCGTGCCGGAGAGGGTGGCGCTGTTCGGTCCCCAGTTCTTTGAGGCCTTGAGCCCGAGCTGGTAATCCCGCTTCAAGCTTAAAGTTTCGGTCTCAAAAGCCGACCCCGAGACCCCGATGAAACCGGAGAGATCCACCTTAAGGTTCCCCTTTTCCTTGGCGATCTGCACCTCGAACTCGTTGAACTGGACAAGAAGGTTGTTGATCTGAATATCCGGCCGATACTGAATGGACAATTGAAGGGCCTCTTCCATATCAATCGCAGGGCCGGGGCTGTAGGATTGGAATTGCGCCGGCACCTCCACCAAAGCGTTCGGGTCCAGCTTCATCCGCTGCATGAACTTCAAGCGGGCCAAAACTGCATCGTTCTCAGCGGTCGCTTTTTGAAACTGGATCTGGTTCACTTGGGCTTCGACGTTCAGCAATTCCAAGCGGGTCAGCAGCCCTTTGTCGAACCGGACCCTGGTCTGATCAACAATCTCCTCGACCTCCTTGATCAGCCGGCTCTGCCCTTCCAAAGCGGCCTGCGCTCCCACCATCTGGAAATAGGCTTGAGCCACTTCAAGCACAAAATCGGACTTCACCTTGTTCTGCCGTTTCTCTGTAATCTGCAGGTTCACCAAAGCCTGGCGATAGGTGTCGGAAAGCCGGCCTGAATAGTACAACGGCTGCTCCAACTGCACGCCCGTGGAGGCCTCCCGAAAATTCACTCGAGAGGCCGTTCCCGTAGTCCAGCTGGTTCGGAGGGTCACCACCGGATAAAGAGCCCGCCGGGCCTCTTTCACTTTCATTGCAGCCAGCTTTTCCTCCTGTTCGGAAATCTGAACCGGGCGATGCCGGCTGAGCCCGAACTCCAACGCCTTCTCCAGACTCCAGATGTTTCCAGTGGTGGGAAGTTCGGGGTTCGGAGCGGGATCCAACTTTAAAGACCAGTTGACGGCAGGCGGTGTTAAAAAATTATCCGGTCCTTCTAATGGAGGGAGTAGATCTGCTTGCAAATGAGCTGGTCCTTCGGGAACAGAGGCCTCTCCGGTCTGTTTATGCCGGATACGAATGCTTAGTTTCCCTTCTACAGACTGTATCAGGTGCTCGGAAGGACCAGTCAGCTCAAAACTGAGATAGTCACCGGAAGGCTCAAACTTCCAATTTCGGACAAATACACCGCCTAACGATCTCTCCTGGGGCAAGGGGCTAACGATGTTTCCTTCAACCGGATCAATGACGAGTCGATCCGGTTCAGTCAGCGTGTAAGTGACAAAAGAAATCGGCTTATCTGAAAGAATCTCAATGGTGGCGCCTTCCGGAGTGGGGTAAATTTCAACCGACTCAATAACAATCTCATTGGACTCGGCAAAAACGATAGGTACGAAGAAAGGCTTAGGCAGGAGAACGAGGCTGAGAAGAACGATCGAGAGAAACCATCTAAACCGTCTCACAAATTCAAAAGATACCATATCAGACGGTTATTGTGGAAATAAATTAATTTACGGCTGTTTTCGGGTCTGCTCCTCAATCGCCAGAAGAAGCCGGATGATCTCACCTAAGCCATACAACAGCAGGAAAAGAAAAACCCCTTGCAGGAACTGCGGCAAAGCCACCCAACGGGACATCCCTTGCGGTAAATCTTTGGTGATCAAAATCCCCACCGTCCCGATGATGCCGATGATCACAAACAGTACCCCGGCGATGACCTTAAAAACGATTCCGAAGATCTTCAGCAGTTTAAATGGATTGTTCACGGGAAACGGATGTCTCCTTCGGTTTGGCTATTCCTGCTTTCTGGGCAGCCCGATAGCGGCGCATGTATTCTCTCATGTAAATCCGGTACTGTTCCATGGTGGCGACCCTGTAGTTTCGAATGCGATCCTGGTGAAGAACTCTCCAGCGTTTGGCTCGATGCCGGGCCTTGGCTCGCCAGACCGGATCAATCCGCTTAATCCGGTAATAGAGCGGATTGCGCTCCTGCCAGGCGGAAAGATTGTCCCGTTGGCGTTTCTTCTGGCATGTCGGATCCCCGCAGGCCCGCTGTTTGGTGCGGCGGTACTTGGATGGCTCAAATTCCTTCTGACAGTAGACACAGATCATTGCGAACCTCCTGCTGGTAGCCCCACGGGGAGTCGAACCCCGGTTTGTTGCCTGAGAAGCAACCGTCCTAAACCGCTAGACGATGGGGCCGCATGTCCAAGCCCTTGAATCCATCCTAAAATACGCTGAAAAAGTTCCATGTCATAAAACTCGATGTGAAGTGTCCCATAAGGCAGCACGCTTTTCTGCTTGCGTTGACTGGAACCGGCAACCCGCACGGTTGGGCGCCTAAAACAGGGACGAGGGATGCGGGTCAACTGAGACCAGAAATTCTGTATCCCCTCCAAATTTTGATCATCGTGTATTTGAACAGATGCTCGAAATTTTTCTTCAGGCACATGACAAATCTCTCTAAACCATCGCATGATAAGCCGAATCATGTCCGGATCAGAGTTTGAAAATCTTACTCTTCCCGGATTGCCCGCCTTCGTCCCTTCTCCCCAGTAAAGAGCCACGCCGATCCATTTCAGCATGTCCTGGGAAATCGGCCCAACTTCTTCCTTGGCTGCCGTTTGCCAAGATTCATTCCGAGCAAGCGCCGCCTCATGTTTTCGTTGGTTGTACTCAACAAAGCGGCGCCGAATCTGCATATTCTTTCCATGGATCCGATTCTGCTGAGTTTCTGTGAGGACGATGCTTCGGAGCCACATGCTCAACGTACTCTTGGAGACAGAGATCTCTTCGGCAATTTCCCGATAAGTCAATCCGAGTTGACGCAATGTGGTAGCGCGAGTTCGCTCCGTGGTTCTCATATGTAAAGGATGGTACAAAGGTCGTTACTCTTTGTCAATGAGAAAGCTGGAGCGCTTAGTAGTGGGGTGAGACGGATTAGGCGAAAACGGCGTGAATGGTGCGGCCCTGCTCATCGCGGGAAGTCAGAAAAAACAAATGAAGATTCAATACCTGGTCAACGGTCAGATTTCGATCAAGATTCAAGGCAATCCATGCTAAGGGTGTCAGGGCATGCATCTGTTGTTCGGAAATCGGATCGAGAATCCGAAGCGAGATTCCAGGCCGCTTAAAAGGTCCTTGGTCACGAGAGGGAATGATCAACCCCTGTCCCTGAAAGTTTTGTTCTGTCCTCAACTTACCGGAAATCGTGAACTGAACTCCCTCGATCGGAGATTTCTTTAAACTCCCATCTGCAGCCGCCACCAAATCCGAGTCGGTAACCAACTGAAAAGTATCCCTGACCACACCTGCGGCAATAGTAACCGCTCCGTTGTTCAGCAACGTTTGAGCACGATCACGTTGACTCTCGGGAACTCCCGCTGCATACTTCCCATTCCCCACAAAATCCGCGATAGAAATTCCCTCCATGCCGGAAGTTAAGGCAGAGGTGATTGATCCCTCATGATTGAAGCCGGCAAGGACGAACACATTCCGAACTGTCTTGGGCGCCTGCGCCAATTCTTCTCTTACCGCTTGGCGCGTCAAGTCGTCCTGGACCGCCGTCAAGAGCCCCTGCATCTGAAGTCTCCGCTGTCCTCGATCAACAGACTGCAATCTTTCAGAAAAGAGAGCATTGTGGATCTCCTCAATGCTGGTCCGGTTCCCCCACCCGGCAAGTGCTCTTTGAATCGCTCCGGGAATATCTGGAATCTTTCCCCGGAAGTTCTGCGCCGCGAATTGATTGACCAGCAGGCCAAGCACCTGCTGACGCTCAAGCTGGGGAAGCTGAACCGACCCTTCTTCAAAGAAAAGTGTTGGGCCCGGAGTGCGGCCCGTCTGAATAATTTTCTCGACCACATCCCATTCACCCAGGTTGATCGGTTCTCCACTTGTCGTTCCCTGGAGATCATCGATGATCTGGCTTAGCCGCATGAATTCCCTTTGATGAGCTTCCCTATCCATCATCGCCTCCGAGGCAGGGTAGAGTTCCAAGATGGTCGCTTTCCCTTGCCACTTGGAATGCAAAACCTGGATCGCCCGGGGTGTGTTCATGACGATTCCAGAAGGCATCTCTTCGGCAAGCCATGCGACCAAGAAACCTAAAACGTCTTCACGTGTTATGGAAGGCGCCTCATCGGCTCCACGCCGGATCATCTCCTCGACAACCTCCCATTGAGAAGCGTTCCGAATCGGGTTGATGACTGCGATGCCGAGTCGATCGGCCACCTGAATGGCCACCCGGCCGGCATCCATGACCTCCGAGGGCGTCCCTAACCTTCGCTCTCCTCCCTCAATGATAAACAGCCACTCCGCTGGCTTAATATCATTCTCACCCATGAATTCGCTCATCGTCTGGTGCAGCATGTCCAAGACAAGCGGATCTCCGTGGGACTCCAGGATGCCGCGGATTCTGACGCCATCCGAGCGGTCCATCGGACTCAAGAGATGCGTATTGGCATCCTCCTCCAAACGTCTTCTGGATGGCAAGCGGCGGGCGTCCTCAAATAAGCGCTGGATGTCCGGGGAATTGAACCGTTCCTCCAAGCCGGCCTCGGACGCTTTAGGTTTGTTCAAAGCTGTACGAATATTTCCAGCTTGATCAGGAGCCAATGCTTCAAAGAGCTTCAGAAGTTTTGCTTCCTTCTCCGAACCCCGATCCACTCTGAAAACAGCTTGAGAAAGTACCTCGACCACATTCGCATAACGGGAATCCAATTCCGCTAAATCCTTTCCTTCAATCATCACCGCCCGATACGCCTGAAGCGATTCTCTCACCTCCGGATCCACGAAGCTCGTCTCCTGAATTCCCTTCAACGTTCGATCCAGAAGAAGAGCCAGCTCATTCCTTTTCGAAAATCCCCGTTTTTGCAACTGCTCCACAGAAGGATCGCCGCGATCCATCCTCTCCCAGGCCTCTTCCGAGGAAATCCCATGGAGCTTCTCGTAAATATCGGCGCTGGCTTGATCCAAGGTGTCGCTCAATCCCGCGCCAGATTCTCGGCTGATGGCAGCCTTTGCCGCCGCCACTTTCTGCACCAGATCCTTACCACCCAAACCATTCAGCCAATTGGTCCACTCTTGAAGAAAAGTCTGGAAAACTTGAGCCGCATCGCTTCCCTTCGGCGCCATCGCCCCCACCGACAGCCAGGCAACCGCCTCCAAGTCCATTGGGAAAAGCGCTTCCGGCTCAAGGCCCAATCCCCGGTCCCGAACAATCTTCAGCGGCCGAAGATGAATGTTCGACTGCGTCGCCCGATACTCCTTCCGCCCACTCCGAAAATTCAACATCTCACCACGATATGTATCGATCCCAGGAAAACCCTGATCTGCTTCTCCTCGCGCCTTTGGAGGCCACGCGTGGTGTGGATCTCCATAGAAAAGGGCCAAACTCAGCGGAACCAGATTTTTCCCCAAATCTACTCCAACGCTGTAATGCGCTCCAACCGCAGGAATTCCCTTCACACGAGAGGCCCCCAAAAATTGGTGCAGAAGGAGAGCAAACGTAGTTGGATACCCGGGCAGCAGCCGGAAATCGAGCAGCGATTCACCTTCCGGATGAACCGGCTCCATGGCATGAGGACCGACTCCACTCGCCAAGTTCAATACGACCGGCGTCATTTCTCTTTCCCGAGCGTTTGAAGAATCGGTATGAATCTCCGCTCCGACCGTCGGCAACCCAAGCGCCTCATCCAATGCTTCCAGACGAACCAAATGGGTAAGCCACGTCTGACCTAAAGCCTGGAGATTCTCCGCGCTGGATTGCCGGGCCGCCAGCAGTAATTTCCATCGGAGGGCGGCTCGCCCTCCCAAACTCACATCTTTGTAGCTGGCCTCCCTTTGAATTCCAATCCACGCCAAGCCAAACCGGTCCAGCGCACCTCTACCCACTCCCTCCGGAAATCCAAACGCTGCCTGGAAAGTGGTACCCGGTTGAGTTAGCCATTCATGGAACCGCTCATCTGTCCCCAACAACTTTACCAGAAGAAACCACCGCGCTTTCCGACTGAGAAGCAGATTCTCGGTAAGCGTTTTCTCACAAAGTTCGCTCAAATCGGTGGCAATGAGATCTGACGGGGTGGCAAGGCCCGCACGGACAATTCCATCAAGCTGCTCCGACCGTATCTCTCTGAAGCGGAAATTGCCATCTTCTCTGCCAAAATCGTTGATGTAAGTCCCTCCATCAAACGAAGCCGGATCAATAAGGCCTTTCTTTATCAGGCTGGCAACTGTTTGGATGGTGTTTTTTCGTCGAGATGGATCATGGCCTGAAACCACACTTTCTTCCCTGGAGAGCAGATCGCCGATCACACCGTTGCTCAGATCCAATGGGTCCATCCATCTATTGCCTTTAATGACAAATCCTCCATGGCGCCCCCCCCCATCATCCATATGGAGGTGCATCAGCTCCATGTCTAATTCCTTCGCCGAGTAATCACGGCGTCCTGCAGTCCATGTCGCATGGAGAGTATCGTAGATTCGCTGGCGATCAAAAACTTTCTCCCAATCGAGATCCTCTTTGGATAAAACTCCCTTGTCGAGCAAAACCCACAAACCATAGAAAACTTTGTCTCTCACGCCCACATCCGTAGGCCCTTGGGGATGTGTGTTGACTATAAGCAATGATCCCATGTTGATGAGGAGGGCGTGTTTTTCTATTTCAGAAAGCGCAATGGGATCCTTGGAACTGATCAACTCAGTGGCAAAATTCTGCAATAGAACAGAGTAATCCCACACTTGACTATTAGCGTCCGGATCTTTCGCGCCGCCATAAAAACGGTGACCATGCACCCAGCTACTCAACCTGCCTAACAATTTTGCACTGTAGGAGAGGTTCGTTAGCTTCTCTATTCGGCGCTGGCGTTTTAGTGCAGGATCACTTGTTTCCTGTTTTTCTTCAACAGCGGGTCGTTGCGGTTGTTGCGTATAAATGCGATCTGCTCTTCTAAGAAGTTTTTCGCCAGCAGGCTTTGGAATAAGGCCGCCAACCATAAGGGCCCTTGTCAAACGAACCAGGCGGGGTTTGAATTGCCAGAAATAGGGTTTAAAAATAATACGTTCAAGGACAGAAACTATTTGGTTTTTTAGCGGCTCATTCAACGGCCCCTCTGCACGGAAAAGTCGGGCGCGATGGAGATTAACTATCGTAGCAATTGCATCCATCTGGGCATCTTCTTGATGACTTTGGAGGTCTCCCAAAACGTCCTCTACGCCGTTCCAGAAAACGATTGTTCGCCTCAATTTTTCATGAAGCGAATTCTCCTCCAGACCGGTAGCAAAGTTCGGCGAGGGAACTCTGATTGTCGGCTGCGCGATAGGAAGCTGAGCGATCCGCGTATCGTCACGGTTTCTGTGGGAGACACCGATGCGATTCAGAAATTCCTGTTTAGCAGCGTTCTCCTCAAGACCGGCTTGGCGCAGAGCAAAGGCAGAACCGGACAGAGTTTGTGTGAGGGTGAGAAAAAGGGCGAGAAATCTACCCAGGAATTGAACCGCCATTCTGTTCATCGGATAAAGCAAGTATATCCGACCACGCTCGAGGAAAGCAAGGGTTGTCAAAAATATATTCTAACTTCTTCTGTCTCTAACTAGCGCTCGGGCGGCGGGGAGAAAACTAGAGCGTCCCGGTGATCCGGCCGATTCCATAGCCGACCAGAGCAGAGAGCAGTCCGATCAACATCAGCTCCAATCCGCTTTTAAGCAGCGGGGTGTGGGTCAGCCGAGTCTTCCCCGCCCCGAGCACGAAAAGGGCCAGAATGGAGATTCCGATGGACCACGGGAAAGCGGCCGTCGGCGGCTGAAGAGCGTACGGAATGATCGGTAGGAACGCGGCCGACAAATAGGAGAGGGCCGTCACCACTCCAACCAGCCACGGATTATCCATGCTCTCAACGATGAGGCCCAGCTCCTCTTCCATCATGCACCGCAGCCAGACGTTCGGATCTTTCGTGATCTGACGGACAACCATCTCCAACTCCTGCCCTTGAAAACCTTTCGCCCGGTAGATCTTGCGGACTTCGTCCCGTTCTTTATCCGGCATTTCCTGCATCTCTGCCCGTTCCCGTTCGATTTCCGCCAAAAAAAACTCGGCTTGGGATTTGGAGGAGATGTACGCGGAGAAACCCATGGAGAGCGCCCCGGCGCTTGCGCCGGCAATGCCGGTAATCAGAATGATCCGGCTCTCGTGCAGGGCGCCGAAGATGCCGATGACAAAACCCAGCGAGGTGACGATGCCGTCGGTGGCGCCGTAGATGACCTCACGGATGGCCCGGCCTTTTGTGGAATGCCAGGCCTCGTCAAGATAACCGGGCCGCCCCCCCAGTTCTTTAAGAACCGAGGACTGGTGCCCCAATCTCTTTTCTCACTTCGCGGACGGCGGCCACCATGTTGGTCAGTTGAGCGATGACCTCATCTTTCTGCCGGGTCTTGAGACCGCAGTCGGGATCCACGTAAAGCTTGTCCGGCGAAAACACCTCCAGCCCTTTTCGGATCGCCGCCTTGATCTCTTCCACCGACGGAACCCGATGCGAATGGACGTCGAACACGCCGAAGCCGACCTCCTTGGTGAAGGGAACCTTGCGGATCAACTCCAGCAGCTGGAAGTTGGAGTTGGCAAACTCCAGGTCAATCTGGTCCACCGGAATCCGGAGGATTTGGGGATAGACCTTTTCGAATTCGCCGTAGCAGATGTGCGTGCCGGTCTGGACTTTCAAATCTTTGGTCACGATCCCCATCGCTTCGACCGCCAGATCAATCTCATCGAACCGGGTGGAAACCGCCGGCTCGTCAATCTGGATGAACTTGGCGCCGGCGGCTTGAAGCGCCATCGCCTCGTCCCGGATCACCTGGGCCAGGGC